>Ga0302323_100003854_pt1 | contig 12202 bp, 9 predicted proteins | sample Fen_T0_3_FD_201950 | JGI IMG/M metagenome (GOLD analysis project Ga0302323, IMG submission 201950) | Peat permafrost microbial communities from Stordalen Mire near Abisko, Sweden - Fen_T0_3 | ecosystem: Environmental > Terrestrial > Soil > Wetlands > Permafrost | place: Sweden: Abisko... | reverse complement strand
GAGCTCATCACCCCGATCGCCATCGAGATCGGCCAGCGCTTCGCCATCCGCGAGGGTGGCCGGACCGTCGGCGCCGGCGCCATCGTCAGCATCGTCGAGTAGGGACGACATGGCAAAGGTCGAAGCCCGTCCCACGATCCAGCTCGCCTGCACGGAGTGCAAGGAGCGGACCTACACCACCCGCAAGAACAAGCGCAACGATCCCAACCGGATCGAGCTCCAGAAATACTGTCCGCGCTGCCGACGGCATACACTGCACCGCGAGGCGAAGTAGGCACCGCAGGGGTGTAGCTCAATTGGCAGAGCACTGGTCTCCAAAACCAGCGGTTGTAGGTTCGAGTCCTATCGCCCCTGCCACTTCACTTCCGTACTGAGAGAAGAACGACAGACGTGACCCGCTTCCGCAATTACTTCGACGAGGTCTGGTCGGAACTCCGCAAGGTGTCCTGGCCGACCCGCGAGCACGTCCGCAACCTGACCGTGCTGGTGTTCGCCATCAGCCTGAGCGTCGGGCTGTACATCACGATCCTCGATGCGTTCTTCCGAAGCCTGGTCGGCCTCCTGCCGACGGGGGTCTAGACGATGACCGAGATGACCATCGAGACGCGGGCGCCGGAGAAGCGCTGGTACGTCATCCACACGTACTCGGGCTACGAGAACAAGGTCAAGGCCAACCTCGAGCACCGCATCGAGTCCATGGGCATGGAGGACAAGATCTTCCAGGTCCTGGTCCCGATGGAGGATGAGATCGAGATCCGCCAGGGCCAGCGCCACACGGTCCAGAAGAAGGTCTACCCGGGCTACGTCCTGGTCGAGATGATCCTGGACCCGGACAGCTGGTTCGTCGTCCGCAACACGCCGGGCGTCACGAGCTTCGTCGGCGGGGCGAACATCCCGGGCGTCCGCAGCGAGCCCATCCCGCTCGACGAGAACGAAGTCAAGCAGATTCTGCGGCACATGGGCGTCGAGACCCCCAAGTTCCGCGTCGCATTCACCAAGGGCCAGAGCGTCCGGGTCACCGACGGGCCGTTCGCCGAGTTCATCGGCACGGTCGAGGAGATCAACCCCGAACGCAACAAGGTCAAGGTCCTCGTGAGCATCTTCGGCCGCGAGACCCCGGTCGAGCTGGACTTCCTGCAAGTCGAGAAGCTCTGACCGTCGCTCACCGGGCCGAGGCCCGCTAGAAAGGAACCGAACGCCCCGTGGCCAAGAAGATCCGGATCGTCCTGACCCTGCAGCTCCCGGCCGGCAAGGCCACCCCGGCCCCGCCGGTGGGAACGGCGCTGGGCCCGCACGGCATCAACATCGTCGAATTCACGAAGTCCTACAACGAGAAGACCGCCGACAAGGCCGGGCAGATCATCCCGGCCCAGATCACGATCTTCGAGGACCGCTCGTTCAGCTTCATCCTCAAGACCCCGCCCGCGGCGGACCTGCTGCGCAAGGCGGCCGGCGTCGACAAGGGATCCGGGACCGCCAAGCGCGACAGCGTCGGGCGGGTCACCAAGGACCAGGTCCGCGAGATCGCGGCGATCAAGATGGCCGACCTCAACGCCAACGATGTCGAGGGTGCGATGCGCCAGATCGAAGGCACGGCCCGGAGCATGGGCATCGAGGTCGGTAGCTAGCCAACCCCGCGCGCGACCGGCCGCGCTCGATCCGCCGGAACGCCCACCCCGCGAGAAGGGGGAGGTCGGGGTCACTCGACCGACAGGAAGGAACGACACCATGGCTCACGGCAAGAAGTACATCGAGGCGGCCAAGCTCGTCGACCGCGCCGTCGTCTACGCCCCGCTCGAGGCGGCCGAACTGATCAAGCAGACGACCACCGTCGGGTTCGATGCGTCCGTCGAGGCGCACCTGCGTCTCGGCGTCGACCCGCGCCACGCCGACCAGATGGTCCGCGGCACCGTCGTCCTGCCCCACGGCACCGGCAAGGTCGTCCGGGTCGTCGTGTTCGCCTCGGGCGAGAAAGCCCAGGAGGCGCTCCGTGCCGGAGCCGATGAGGCCGGCGGCGACGACCTCGTCAAGAAGATCGAGGCCGGCTGGCTCGAGTTCGATGTCGCGCTCGCGACGCCCGACTCGATGGGCCAGGTCGGCAAGCTCGGCAAGATCCTCGGCCGGCGCGGCCTGATGCCGAACCCCAAGGCCGGCACCATCACGTTCGACATCGAGCGTGCGGTCAAGGAGGTCAAGGCCGGTCGCGTCGAGTTCCGCACCGACAAGGCCGGGACCGTCCACGTGGCCGTCGGCAAGAGCAGCTTCGAGTCGACGGCGATCGTCGACAACCTGGCCGCCCTGGTCGATGCCATCAACCGGGCCAAGCCCAGCGGCGCCAAGGGCCAGTACCTGAAGTCCCTGACGATCGCCAGCACGATGGGCCCGGGCATCCGGGTCGACCTGCCCGGCGTCCTGGCGGCCGCAGCCGCCTGATCCCCGGCCGGCATCCGCCGGCCACCAACTGCGATGACGGCCGAGAGGCACGCCATCTGACCATATCGACGGATCGCCACAGACAGCCTGCGCCTGCGGACCGCCGCCCCCTCGGGGTCGACGGTCGAGGCTTGATCCACCGGACCGGACCGGTCGCATCGCGACCGGGGACGACGGCAAGCACGCCGAGGCAGATCGGTGCCGCTCCACCTTCACGGTGGGTCGCGCCTCTGCGAACTGGGCCGCGCTCCCCTCGGGGAGTCCGCCACGGGACCGTCGCAGGGGCCTTCGATCCTCGGATCGGATCCCACCGTCGCACGCCGGTCGCGTGCCGAAGTAGAGGAGGGCACCCATGCCCACCGAGGCCAAGCGAGAGACGGTCGCCGAGCTGCGCGAGGAACTCGCCAACAGCCGGACGATGATCGTGTCCGAGTACCGCGGCCTCAAGGTGAAGGAGATCGCCGAGATCCGGCGCGCCCTGCGCAAGCAGGACGTCACCTATCGCGTCGTCAAGAACCGCCTGCTGCGCATCGCCGCCACCGACGCGGTGGCCGAAGCGCTCAGTCCGCTCCTCACGGGCCCGACCGCCATAGCGTTCGGGAACGACGAGGCGGGGACCGCCAAGGCCGTCCTCGATGCCACCCGGCCGTACAACAAGATCGTACGGATCACCGGCGGCGTCCTCGGCGACAAGGCGATCGGCGCCGACGACGTGACCCGGCTTGCCGCCCTGCCGTCGCGCGAGATCCTACTGGCCAAGTTGGCCGGTGGGATGCAGGCGCCGGTCGCGACGCTGGCCGGCCTCTTCGCGGCGCCCCTGCGCAACCTGGGCTATGCCCTGTCGCAGGTCGCCGAGCAGAAGGCCCGTGCCGACGGCGCCTAGACCCCTTCACCCGACCACCACCCCGACGACGAACCCAAGGAGACACCCATGGCTACCCTGACCCAGGACGACCTGCTCGAAGCGATCGACAAGATGACCGTCCTCGAGCTGTCCGAGTTCATCAAGCGCTTCGAGGATCGCTACGGCGTGACCGCCGCGGCCCCCGCCGCCGCTGCCGCCCCGGCCGCTGCCGCCGCCGGCGGGGGCGATGCCCCCGCGGTCGAGGAGCAGACCGAGTTCAGCGCCGTCCTGACCGAGGTCGGCCCGAACAAGATCCCGGTCATCAAGGTCGTTCGCGAGCTGACCGGTCTCGGCCTCAAGGAGGCTAAGGACGTCGTCGACGCGGCCCCCAAGGCCGTCAAGGAAGGCGTCACCAAGGACGAGGCCGAGAAGATCAAGGCCGCCCTCGAGGAGCAGGGCGCCAAGGTCGAGATCAAGTAGCCGTCACCACCCCGACGGCCCTGGGCGGCGTTGTCGTCTGCGCGCGATCGATCACGCACCTTCGGGTGCGCTCGCTCTCGTGCTCGACTCCGCCTTCCCCAGGGACCGTCGGTGCGGCGACGGGTCGTCCGAGCGCCGGTCTCGCAAATGGCCCCCAGCCAGCCGGGACCTCGGTTCGACTCACCAACGCGTTAGTCGACCGGCCAGAGCGGGGAATAGCCCCATTACCACTTCTGGGGGCGTTTGACAATACTGGGAAACGCGATATCCTACTCCTTCTGTGAGCGCGGCCCCTCCTCCCCCTTCTCTCCTCCGTCAAGGAGCGGTATTTCATGCTGTCTGCTGAGTCGTCGACTCGTGCCCTGACCCCTTCGGGTCGCATCTCGTACGCCCGCATCGACAAGAAGATCGACGGCGTCAGTCACGAGAAGTTCGAGATCCCCAACCTGATCGAACTCCAGCTCGATTCGTTCGAGTGGTTCGTGGCCAAGGGACTGCGGGAACTGTTCGATGAGATCAGCCCGATCAAGGACTTCACCGGCAAGGTCATGGAACTCCAGTTCCTCGACTACGAGTTCGGTGAGCCCAAGTACTCCGAGGAGGAGTGCCGCACGAAGGACCTGACGTTCAGCAAGCCGCTGTACGTCAACGTCGAACTCCTGATCAAGGAGACCGGCGAGATCCAGCGCCAGCGCGTGTACATGGGCGACTACCCCTGGATGACGGACCAGGGCACGTTCGTGATCAACGGCGCGGAGCGGGTCGTGGTCAGCCAGCTCGTCCGTTCGCCCGGCGTGTACTACAGCGAGGTCGAGGACCCGGCGTCCGGCCGCATGCTGTTCAGCGCCAAGGTCATCCCGAACCGCGGCGCCTGGCTCGAGTTCGAGACCAACAACAAGGACCAGCTCTGGGTCAAGGTGGATCGCAAGCGCAAGATCGCGGCGACCACCCTCCTGCGGGCCGTCGGCTACGAGCAGAACGACGAGATCAGCGCGCTGTTCAGCCCGATCGACACGGATCCGGAGCACCCGTTCATCGCGGGCACGCTCGACAAGGACCTGACCAAGACCCAGGGCGAGGCGCTCATCGAGGTCTACAAGAAGCTGCGCCCGGGCGATCCGCCCACCGGCGACAACGCCAAGCAGCTGGTCGAGAGCCTGTTCTTCAACTTCCGTCGCTACGACCTCGGTCGCGTCGGTCGCTACAAGTTCAACAAGAAGCTGGACGCGGTCAGTGCCCGGATGGGCATCGAGCTGCCGCGCGAAGGCCGGACCATCACTCGCGAGGATATCGCCGCGATCGTCGGCAACCTCATCGAGTGCAACCGCGGGCTCCACCCCAAGGACGACATCGACCACCTCGGCAACCGGCGCATCCGCGCCAACGGCGAGCTGATCCAGAACGCCTTCCGCATCGGCCTCCTGCGCATGGAGCGCGTGGTCCGCGAGCGGATGACGATCCAGGAGATCGACAAGGCGACCCCGAACGCCCTCATCAACATCCGTCCGGTCGTGGCGGCGATGAAGGAGTTCTTCGGTGGCAGCCAGCTCAGCCAGTTCATGGACCAGACCAATCCGCTCGCCGAGCTGACGAGCAAGCGACGCCTGTCGGCCCTCGGGCCGGGCGGCCTGTCGCGCGAGCGCGCCGGCTTCGACGTCCGCGACGTCCATCACAGCCACTACGGCCGCATCTGCCCGATCGAGACGCCGGAAGGCCCGAACATCGGACTGATCGGCTCGCTCGCGACCTACGGCCGCATCAACAGCTACGGCTTCATCGAGACCCCGTACCGCAAGGTCAAGCGGACCGTCGGCTATGACGAGCCCGGCCTCGACACGTACGAGGCGTACGTGGACCTCACGACCAAGACCGGCGAGGTCGTCCTCAAGGCCGGCAAGCCGTTCACGGCCGCGGCCATCGCGGAGCTGAAGAAGCAGAAGGCCCACGCCTTCCCGATCCGGCCCGTCGTCACCGACGAGATCCACTACATGCCCGCGGACGAGGAAGAGGAGCACGTCGTCGCCCAGGCGAACGCGCCCCTCGACGCCGAAGGCCACTTCACCGCCGAGCGGATCCCGTCGCGCTACCGCGACACGTTCCCCGAGGCGCGGGCCGGCCAGATCGAATACATGGACGTCTCCCCGAAGCAGGTCGTGTCCGTCGCGACGGCGCTGATCCCGTTCCTGGAGCACGACGACGCCAACCGCGCCCTGATGGGTTCGAACATGCAGCGCCAGGCCGTCCCGCTCCTGGAGCCGGAGTCGCCGATCGTCGGCACCGGCATGGAAGGTCGCGCGGCGCGCGACTCGGGCCAGGTCCTCATCGCCAAGCGCGGCGGCCTCGTCACGAGCGTCACCGCCGAGCGGATCCTCGTCGAGACCGACGCGGGCGAGCTCGACGAATACAAGCTCCTCAAGTTCGTCCGCAGCAACCAGGGGACCTGCATCAACCAGCGCCCGATCGTCGACGTCGGCGAGCGGATCGTCGACGGCCAGCCGATCGCCGACTCCAGCTCGACCCAGGCCGGCGAACTGGCCCTCGGCCGGAACGTCCTCGTGGCGTTCATGAGCTGGGAGGGCGGTAACTACGAGGACGCGATCGTCATCAGCGACCGCCTCGTGCGGGACGACCTGTTCACCAGCATCCACATCGAGAAGCACGAGATCGAGTCCCGCGACACGAAGCTCGGGCCCGAAGAGATCACCCGCGACATCCCCAACGTCGGCGAGGAGTCCCTCAAGGACCTCGACGAGGAGGGCATCGTCTACATCGGGGCGGAACTGCGGCCGGGCGACATCCTGGTCGGCAAGATCACCCCGAAGGGCGAGACCGAGCTGACCGCCGAGGAGCGCCTCCTGCGGGCGATCTTCGGTGAGAAGGCCCGCGAGGTGAAGGACAGCTCCCTGCGCCTGCCGCACGGCGAGCGCGGCAAGGTCGTCGAGGTCCGCGAGTTCCGTCGCGAGCTCAACGACGACCTCCAGCCGGGCGTCAACCGCCTGGTCCGGGTGTCCGTCGCACAGAAGCGCAAGATCAGCGTCGGCGACAAGATGGCCGGCCGCCACGGCAACAAGGGCGTGATCGCGAAGATCCTGCCCGCCGAGGACATGCCGTACCTGCCCGACGGGACCCCGGTCGACATCGTCCTCAACCCGCTCGGCGTGCCGAGCCGGATGAACATCGGCCAGATCCTCGAGACCCACCTCGGGTGGGCGCTTCACGAGAAGGGCCTGAAGGCCGCGACCGCGGTCTTCGACGGCGCGACCGAGCAGCAGATCCAGCAGGAGCTGCGCGAGGCCGGTCTGCCCGAGAACGGCAAGATCGAGCTGCGCGATGGACGGACCGGCGAGACCTTCGACCGGCCGATCACCGTCGGCTACATCTACATGCTCAAGCTCCACCACCTCGTCGAGGACAAGATCCACGCCCGGTCCACCGGTCCGTACAGCCTGATCACCCAGCAGCCGCTGGGCGGCAAGGCCCAGTTCGGTGGCCAGCGCTTCGGTGAGATGGAGGTCTGGGCGCTCGAGGCGTACGGCGCCGCGAACATCCTCCAGGAGCTGCTCACCGTGAAGTCGGACGACGTCCTCGGCCGCGTCCAGACCTACGAAGCCATCGTCAAGGGCGAGGAGATCCAGCCGCCGCGGGTCCCCGAGTCGTTCAAGGTCCTGATCAAGGAGCTGCGCAGCCTCGGGCTCAACGCGGAGATCCTGGACCCGAACGACGAGGAGATCCCGCTCGGCGAGGACGACTCGTCGGGCTATCTGCTCCCCGATCTCGGCGGGATCAACCTCGCCGGGTTCGAGGACTGATCGCCCTGAACCGCAAGCACCGCATCAACCACTACTCGCGGAGCCGCGTGTCGGCCAGCACGGCTCCGCTCGCTCACGGTCCGCATCGCGCCGCCGGCTCACGCGGCAGCGCGGAGGAGAACCATGCTCGAAGTTAACAACTTCAACGCGATCCGCATCTCGCTCGCCAGCCCGGACCAGATCCGGGAGTGGTCGAAGGGCGAGGTCACCAAGCCCGAGACGATCAACTACCGGACCCTCAAGCCCGAGAAGGACGGTCTGTTCGACGAGCGCATCTTCGGGCCGACCAAGGACTGGGAGTGCTACTGCGGGAAGTACAAGCGGATCCGGTACAAGGGCATCATCTGCGACAAGTGCGGCGTCGAGGTCACTCGATCCAAGGTCCGGCGTGAGCGGATGGGCCACATCCAGCTGGCGAGCCCGGTCAGCCACATCTGGTACTTCAAGGGGACGCCGAGCCGACTCGGCATCCTGCTCGACATCAGCCCGCGCAACCTCGAGCGGATCCTGTACTTCGCCCTGTACATCGTCACGAACGTCGACGAGGACGCCCGCAAGCGCGCCCTGGCCGCCATCGAGGACGAGGCCGAGGGCCGTGGCGGCAAGGGCGGACAGCGCCTGGCCGAGCTCGAGGACGAGCTTCGGGCGGCCCTGAACAAGCAGAAGGACGAGCTCGATACCGAGCTGGCCCGGACCAAGGCGGACCTGGAGGCCCAGCGGGCCAGCCGGACCGAGGAGATCGCCGCGCAGGCGAAGGGCCTCGCCGACCAGCTCGCCGAGCTCAAGACCGGCGTCGCCGAGGAGACCATCGCCTTCGCCCCGACGGGCGAGGTCGTCGTCGCCGCGGGCGACAAGGGCGGCAAGGACGCGACCGCGCGTTTGCGCAAGATCGTCGGCGACTACACCGAGCAGGTCAACGCGGATCTCCAGCAGCGCGAGGCCGACGAGGCGCGCGCCGTGGAGCAGAAGGTCGCCGACCTTCGTGCCGCGCTGGACGACACCCTGAGCAACGAACGTGCCGAGCTCGCCGGACAGGCCCAGGGCCTCAAGGAAGAGCTCAAGAAGGTCCGCGACGAGCTCGAGTCGCTCAAGGTCATGCAGACCCTGGGTGAGAACGAGTACCGCGCCCTCGACGAGCGCTACGGCTCGGGCGCCAAGGGCGGCCGTGTCTTCAGCGCCGGCATGGGCGCCGAGGCGATCCGCGAGATCATCAGCCGGATGGCCCTCGAGGACCTGGCCCGGTCGCTCCACGTCGAGGTCCGGACCAGCTCCGGCCAGCGCCGCAAGAAGGCCATCAAGCGCCTGCGCCTCATCGAGGCGTTCCGTCGCTCCGGCACCCGCCCCGACTGGATGATCCTGTCGGTGCTGCCGGTCATCCCGCCTGACCTGCGTCCGATGGTCCAGCTCGACGGCGGCCGCTTCGCGACGTCCGACCTCAACGACCTGTACCGCCGCGTCATCAACCGCAACAACCGGCTCAAGCGACTGCTGGAGCTGGGCGCCCCGGAGATCATCATCCGCAACGAGAAGCGGATGCTCCAGGAAGCTTGCGATGCGCTCATCGACAACGGCCGCCGCGGCCGGGCGATCGCCGGCACCGGCAACCATCGCCTGAAGTCCCTGTCCGACATGCTCAAGGGCAAGCAGGGCCGGTTCCGCCAGAACCTGCTCGGCAAGCGCGTCGACTACTCGGGCCGCTCGGTCATCGTCGTCGGCCCGGAGCTGAAGCTGCACCAGTGCGGCCTGCCCAAGAAGATGGCGCTCGAGCTGTTCAAGCCGTTCGTCATGCGCCAGCTCGTCGAGAAGGGCTTCGCCCATAACATCAAGAGCGCCAAGCGCATCGTCGAGCGCGTCCGGCCCGAGGTCTGGGACGTCCTCGAAGAGGTCATCAAGGATCATCCGGTCCTGCTGAACCGCGCGCCCACGCTCCACCGCCTGGGCATCCAGGCGTTCATGCCGGTCCTCGTCGAGGGCTCGGCCATCCAGATCCACCCGCTCGTCTGCACGGCCTTCAACGCCGACTTCGATGGCGACCAGATGGCGGTCCACGTGCCGCTGTCCACGGCTGCCCAGGAAGAGGCGCGGACGATGCTGCTCTCGACCGCGAACCTCCTGTCGCCCGCCGACGGGAGCCCGGTCGTGGCTCCGACCCAGGACATGGTCCTCGGGTGCTACTACCTGACCATGGACGGCACCGGCGCCAAGCAGAAGGTGTTCCGGGTCTTCTCGACCGAGGACGAGGCGATCCTCGCTTATCAGCTCCGCGAGAAGACCAAGGCCCACCTGCACGAGATCGTCGACGTCGAAGTCAAGGCCTGGGATCCGGAGACGAAGTCCCTGCGCCTCGAGCGACGCCGCACGACCATCGGCCGGATCATCTTCAACCAGGTCCTGCCGGACGCCCTGCGCTACCACGACAAGGTCATGCGCCGGGTCGACCTCAAGGCCCTCGTCGACACCTGCTACCGCCAGCTCGGCGGCGAGGAGACCGCCCACCTCGTGGACGGGATCAAGGATGTCGGGTTCGAGTTCGCGACGCGCGGTGGCATGACCATCGGCCTGTTCGATATCGAGATCCCGAAGGACAAGCAGGCCCGCCTCGACGCCGCCGACGAGTCCGTCCTCGCCATCGACAAGCAGTTCCAGCGCGGCCTCATCACCGAGGACGAGCGCTACGAGCAGGTCGTCGGCATCTGGCAGGACACGACCGGCAAGATGTCGGACGAGATGATGAAGTCGCTGGACCCGACGGGCCCGGTGACGATGATGACCGCCTCCGGCGCCCGAGGGAACAAGGGCAACATCGGCCAGCTGGGCGCCATGCGCGGCCTGATGGCCGACCCGTCCGGTCGGATCATCGACGTGCCGGTGCGGAGCAACTTCCGCGAAGGCATGACCGTCCTCGAGTACTTCATCTCCACCCACGGCGCCCGCAAGGGCCTTGCCGACACCGCGCTGCGAACCGCCGACTCCGGGTACCTCACCCGGCGCCTGGTCGACGTGGCCCAGGACGTCATCACCCGTGAGGACGACTGCGGCACCGAAGAGGGAAGCTGGATCATCCGGTCCGAGTCGAGTGACGAAGTGGGCGCCTTCCAGCGCCGGCTCGTCGGGCGACTCGCGGCCGCGGCCCTGCCCGACACGCGCGTCAAGGTCAAGAAGGGCGAGACGCCCCCGACCCTGGTCGAGCGCCTCGAGATGATCACGGAGGATCTGGCCGCCCGCATCGACGAGGCCGAGATCGACGAGGTCCTCGTCCGCTCACCGCTCACCTGCGAAGCCCGCTACGGCGTCTGCCGGGCGTGCTACGGCCGCAACCTCGCCACCGGCGAGATGGTCGGGTCCGGCGAGGCGGTCGGCATCATCGCCGCCCAGTCGATCGGCGAGCCCGGCACGCAGCTGACCATGCGGACGTTCCACACCGGCGGCGTCGCCGGCCTGGACATCACCGCCGGCCTGCCGCGCGTCGAGGAGCTGTTCGAGGCCCGTATCCCGAAGGGCAAGGCGGAGATCAGCCACATCGACGGAATCGTCGAGATCATCCGTGGCGACGGCCCGACCAAGGTCAAGGTCATCTCCACCGAGGTCTACGACACGTCCCTCGCGGTGCCCAAGGGCGCCGAGATGCTGGCCGCCCCCGGCGACCTCGTCGAGGCCGGCCAGGTCCTGGCCCGGTCCGGCAAGGAAGGCGACGTCACCGACGTCGCGGCCCCGGTCCGCGGCTTCCTCGTCAAGGGTGACACGGGCCTCGTGGTCCGGGCCGAGGACGTCGTCGAGCGCGAGTACCTCATCCCCCACAACGCCAAGCTGCTCGTCGAGAACAACTCGGAGATCCGCGCCGGCGACGCCATCACGGACGGCCCCATCAACCCGCAGGAGTATCTCGATACCCGGGGCAAGGACGCCGTCCAGCGCTACCTGGTCAAGGAAGTCCAGAAGGTCTACAAGAGCCAGGGCGTCACGATCAACGACAAGCACATCGAGATCATCGTCCGGCAGATGCTCCGCAAGGTCCGCATCGATCAGCCGGGCGACGTGGACCTGCTCCCCACGGAGCTGGTCGACCGGCTCGAGTTCGAAGAGCACAACAACCGCGTCCTGGCCGAGGGCGGCGAACCCGCCACGGCCCAGACCGTGCTGCTCGGCGTCACAAAGGCGTCGCTCAACACCTCCAGCTTCCTCGCCGCGGCGTCCTTCCAGGAGACGACCCGGGTGCTCACCGAGGCCGCCATCAACGGCGCCAAGGACCACCTGATCGGGCTCAAGGAGAACGTCATCATCGGCAAGCTCATCCCGGCTGGGACGGGCGCGCCGGCCAACGTGGCCGCTCGCAAGGAACGCGATCGACGAGCCGCCCTCGAAGCGCTCGCCGGCGAGTCCCTGGGCGACTCCGGCTCCGAGTACAACCCGTTCCTCGAGGACGGCGAACCGCGGACCAACGACGACGATGCAGCCGGGCTCGCCCTGGCCGCGACGATCGCCGGCGGGCCTGACGACGGGTCGGACGCGAACCCCTTCCTGGCGGCCGACGCCGGGGCCGGGGACGAACTCGCGGACAACCCGTTCGCCGACGACGCCAAGGAGGCTGAGGAGGCCTCTGCGGACGTCTGAGAGGACCGACCCGAACCCCCCGCGG
>Ga0302323_100003853_pt1 | contig 12203 bp, 5 predicted proteins | sample Fen_T0_3_FD_201950 | JGI IMG/M metagenome (GOLD analysis project Ga0302323, IMG submission 201950) | Peat permafrost microbial communities from Stordalen Mire near Abisko, Sweden - Fen_T0_3 | ecosystem: Environmental > Terrestrial > Soil > Wetlands > Permafrost | place: Sweden: Abisko... | reverse complement strand
AATCACGGTTGACGCCAATGCGGCAACAGTCGTGACCGCGATGTACCGCATCACATCCCTGCGATGGCGTAGACCGATATCAATTCGGTACGGATGCCGCAGAACGTAGGCGGCGGAAGCGTAGATAAAAGCAATGCCGATTGCGCCAACGGTGCCGCTGATCGTTAGCACCGGTTGCTGGTAGATCACGATTCCGGCAAGCGCTCCTGCGAAAGAGACCAGGAATGCGTAGAGCGGATTGACACCCAACATGATCGCCAGCGCAAGACCAGTGCCCGGATACCAGGCTACAGTTCCCAACTGAGAAATGGCGATGACTTCGGGGTCGTTGAGGAGCATGAAGACGAACAGAAACGAGATGGAGAGCACCGCGTGGCGCATGATCGACCCCGTCCATGGCAGGATGGAGGTTCGCTTGTCATCTACCGGCGTTGCGAAACCGTGACTTGCTCTGGGCAAGCCCGGGGCTTCCATGAACGGATTCAACATGGCCCCTCATCGGTTACCTCTAACCATCGGAGGTACAGACTGCTACAACCGAGGTCAGCCGCAAGCGATCTGAAGATTAGCCCATCCGAAACGAAACACACACATGCGACCCAGCGCTTCTGTCGGAGGGGCGATTGCTCAACTCGCCTTATCGGCAATTGTGGCGGGGGAGTTAAGGGTTGGAATTCGCGCTCACGACCCTTAGTTAGTGAAAATACGGATCTCAAGCCCACGAACGGGAAACATCGCTCTTGGTAATCAATTACACGATGGCATCTGAAAATTACCTTCGTGTCAGGCCCTGGCGTCTCTTCTTGGTTAGATGAACCCCGTTCCGCACCGATAACGCTGCTGGCCCACACCGAACGAGCCGCAAAGGGGAGAATCTGTGAAGCAGTGTCGGGTATGTGCGTTTGTGCTCTTCATCTTTGTTGCTTTCGGAAGGCTTGCGTTCGCCGGGGCGGGCAGCACCATTGCCGACCATCAGTTCCACTTCGTCTCCAATCGCGCGGACGCGCCCTATGCGGACAGGCAGGCCGGGCTCAACCACGTGCCAGATTCGAGGAGCGCCATAACAGCTTCGCGCTCTCCGCAAAATAGCCTGCCTCAGCCGGGTTCCAAGAGACGAGTCCATTCGACCAAACGAGCTCACCCCAATAGCAATCCTCCCGTCGGCAAACTCGGGTTTGTCGCCGCCACTCAGATTCCAGCCGGGGGTGGAACATACTGGGACGCAGCTCTTGGAGATTTCAATGGCGATGGCATCGCAGACGCGGCAACGTTTGTTGAGACTGCCGATGTCATGGAGGGCTACGTCAACTTCGGCACCGCCGTATCCATTGTGCTGAGCAACGGAGATGGAACGTTCCAGCCTCCGGTTCTGACCAGAGCGCCAGACTCGTACTACATCAAGGGGTTCTTCGTTGGTGACGTGGACGGAGACAAGAAGGACGATGTTTTGGTTGTCTACGGTCTCGTCAGCGGCGAAACATCCTCTGTAGTTAATGTCCTGATCAGTAATGGCGATGGTACTTTCACCCAAGGAAACACCTACGTGGTAAGCCCGAACGACCTCAGTGGTGGCATTCTTTACGACGTAAATGGTGACGGACATCTCGACTTCTTAGCAGTCGACCTTCCCAACGATGGTTCCACTCCTTCCGCTGTGCTGACAATGGCGGGAAACGGTGACGGAACTTTTTCAGGTCCGCCAACCGCTCTTACTCTTCCCGACGAAGTCTACAACGCCGTGTTCGCAGATTTGAACGGAGATCATCTCCTCGATATCGCGGCCTTCGACAAGAGCAACCAACTCGCGATATACATGGCGAATTCGTCGTCAACGTATTCCAATCCCGTGGCACTCTCCCACCGGGATAACTGGTCTCCCAAACTGACAGTCGGAGACGTCACAGGCGACGGCAAGCCGGAGATTGTTACTCCGAACGATTCTGGCAACAATCTCACCGTTTATGTGAACAACGGGGACGGCACTTTCCAGACTGGTGTTGACTACAACCCGGCTAATACCTCCGGCGACAATCTGGGGGTAGCAATCACCCCAGATGCTGTCGCCATTGCAGACGTCAACGGCGACGGTAAGGCAGACCTCGTTAGCTCAAACAGCCAGAGCCAGGACATTACGGTTCTGTTTGGCAATGGAGACGGTACTTTCACCGTACCCACTCTTGGCTATGCTTTTGGTGGCAAATCAATGTTGGCCGCATCCGCGCTAGTCGCCGACTTCAACGGCGATAGCTACCCCGACATTTTGGTCCCAGACCAGACGTTTAGTTTGACGCTCCTGAAAGGCTATGGCGACGGCACGTTTCGAGCTGCCCTCAACTACTACCCCGTGCCATGCTGCTATTCCACTGGTGTAGCCAGTGGTGACTTCAATGGCGACGGGCTGTCCGATTTCGTTATTGGAATCGATGGACAGTGGAACAAATCAAGCTCGATTGTTCCATTTCTATCCAACTCAACTGGCGTCCCTACCGCGGGATTCGCGTACGGCTTAGCAGGATGTATCGGATCGGTGGCGGTCGCCGACTTCAACCAGGATGAGAAACTCGATTTCGCGGCCACCGACACGTGCTCCGGGACTGTACAGGTCTTCAACGGAAACGGGGATGGCACTTTTATCGCCGGCGCGACGTTTCCAACGACTGGTGTAGACCCGGGTGATCTTGTCGCCGCCGACTTTAACGGGGATGGCTATCCCGATGTAGCAGTCATCAACTTGAACTGGAGTAGTAGAGCGCTAAGCGTTGTTGTGCTCCTCAACGATAAGACGGGGAACTTCGAACCTGGCGTGTCCTACGAAATCTCGAGTTATGTTCGGGATGCTATTACTGCGGCTGATCTGAACGGAGATGGCAAGATCGATCTGATAGTGACGTACGGCGGGACAGTGGCGGTGCTGACGGGTAACGGCGATGGGACGTTTCAGCCGGAAACGGATGTATCACTCGGCGACGCAAGCACGAATCAGGTCGCAGTCGCAGATATCAACGGCGACGGAATTCCCGACATGCTCGTCGCTCTTGACGGCTCAATCGCTATTTTTCTGGGTAGCGCGAACGGTGGCTTCGGCGCGCCAACTTATCTGCCCACTTCTTTGCAGGACTACAACCTTGGCCTGCCATTTTCACAGGCTCTTCAGATTACCGACGTTGACGGAGACGGAAACCTCGACCTGGTCTATACAAATTGGGAATACGGCACCGTTGGTGTTCTCTTTGGAAAAGGAGGTGGAGCTTTCTACGATCCGGCGGAGTTCCCCGTCGGAAGGGAGCCTTGGCGTCTAGCGGTTGGAGACATGAACGGCGACGGAACTCGGGACGAAGTGACGGCCAGTGAGAGTTCGCCCGCCGCAACGGTTCTCCTCAACGCGAATGGTAGCGGCACGAAAGCCAACTATTCGGTCACAGCACCAACGACCAGCGCGACGGTGACGGCTGGTTCCAGTGCCGTCTTCACTTTTTCTCTCACACCGAGCAACCACTACAACGGGAACGTTACGTTCGCTTGCAACAACTTGCCTCCGTCGACCACTTGCTTATTCAGTCCGGACCTCGCCCTGATGAATGGCGACACGCCACTCGTCGTTCAGTTAACCGTGAAGACGACAGCGGCGGGTAGTCCACAAGCGATGCGGACGCCTGCGACTCCGAGTGGCGGTTCGACAATTCTGATCGCCAGCCTGGGCATGCTGGGCCTCTTCGGCCTAATATTCGCGGGTAGCCTCAACAGAAATACGCCGTGGCGCGGAATTGTACTTGGAATGATCTTGCTGGGAATGATGTTTTGGGCCGCCTGCGGATCGGTTAGTAACCCGAGCATGGGCTCAGGCACGCCTCCCGGCGACTACACGATTACCGTGACGGCTACTGGCACAGCTGGAACGAACGGCGGAAACACCTCGAACCACCCCATCAACTTCTCCCTGACCGTCCAGTAGTCTCAAAAACCCGAGGACGGGGCGTTCACCAGTTTCTACTCCAGGTGGCGATTCGTTCCCACTTGTTACCATGCTGATTCCCGACAGTCGACGCGAACGCTAATCTGGCAAAGAGGTTCGGCATCCATCAGAAGCCAAGCACAATCAGGCTATGAACGACCTCGAACTCAAGGAAGACCTGGTCAGATTGCCCGTCGACCCCACTTATTACTAAAAGGGTTCAACCCACAACACCGCCCAAATCTGAGCGCCAAATCCCACTTAGCCCTTCAGCAGCCGAATCACCCGGCCATAGTCATTCAGATTGTCGTACGTCAGAATGATCTTCCCGCGTCCCCGGTGGTCCTAGCTCCGCACTCGGATCCCCAAAATTTCTTCATGAATAGCGACACACGGGACGTACCCCAGTCCGCGCTGGGAGTTCACATGGTCGACACGCGGTCATGGCCCACCCACTCCGACCGTCCCGAAACGGGAAAGTCAAATCACAATTTCGACGAATTGTTAATTAGTTAATTAACAATAAACCGCACTTGACACACTACCCCCACTTCACAACCCCTCGACGCCTCTTCGGTCCCTTCGTCAGAAAGCGCGTCCACCCCTACCCAACTGTTTCCATAAGACTTACTCCGAATCCGACATCCCGCACCACCCGCGGTCCCCCGCCGCCCGCAGGCCCAAAATCCCCAAATCGTCCGCGAGCGCAATATTTATTTTATGGGTGCATACGTACACATTAGAATATATGTACGAAACGTTCCACGTGGAACACTTTGTAAATTTCGTGGAACCCCCACAGTCGACGGCCGACTGCCCAAAGCCGAGCGCCCGCGTCCCACTTACCCCTTCAGCATCCGAATCACGCGATCATAATCATTCAAATTGTCATACGTCAGAATGATCTTCCCGCGTCCCCCATGGTCCCGGATCCGCACTCGGATCCCCAGAATTTCTTCAATGTGCCGCTGCGCCGCTCGCACATTTGGATCCACCGGATCTTCCTGCACCTTCTTCTTACGCTGGTGCCCGAGATGCAGTTGCAGCCGCACCACCTCACCATCCAACTGTGCAACCGACAAATTCTGTTCCATCACCTGCTTGGCCAGCGTCCAGATTTGAACATTGTCTCGGAGTTGCAACAGCGAACGCGCATGGCTGTATGTCAGCTTCCCTTTTTGCAGAGCCCCAATCACTCCTTCGGGCAGGAGCAGCAAGCGCAGGTAATTCGAAACCGTTTCCCGCGACACGCCCACGCGCGCTCCAATCTCTTCTTGCGTGAGATGGAAATTCTGACTCAGGTTCTGAAACGCCTCTGCCTGCTCCACGCAGTTCAGATCCTGGCGCTGCAAATTCTCCACCAGCGTCAACTCCGCCGCCTGCTGCTCGGAGACGCGCTTCACCATCGCGCGAATCGTGTCCATCCCCGCCAGGTGCGAAGCCCGCAACCGCCGCTCGCCCAAAATCAGGCTGTAACGTCCTTCCGGATTCGGACGAACCAGGATCGGCTGAATCACGCCCTGCGTTCGAATCGAGTCGGCCAACTCTTGCAGAGACTCCGCGTTAAAATCCGACCGCGTCTGATAAGGATTGTCGTCAATCAAATCCAGCGGCAGCGAGATTACCTCATCGCCACTCGCGGCCGACGCTCGCAACTCCGCGATGATCGCAGGCGCAGTAGCCCCGCTCACCACAGGAGGAACGGCAACACCGCCAACAACGGCGGGAGCAGCCGCGATCACATCCCGTCCGGAATCGCCAGCGTCAGTCGCAGCACCCGAGAGAACCGCGGCACTCGCCGGGGCCACAGATGTGGCCGAAGACCCGACGGGGTCTGCTGGCGTTGCAGCAGGAGCCGCCGGATTCGAAACAGAAGTTGGCGACGTTGAAGCAGGAGTCGCCGCTGTTGAAGCAGGCGTTGCGGGAGTCGAAGGCACCGCCCGCGGCCCAGGCAACAAAGAATCCAATCCCCTTCCAAGCGCACGTCTCTTCTCCATAATCCTCTCGCTAACCTTCGTTACTACATTCTTCTCGACCACAGTCTTGCCCCCAACTTTCTCCACGACAGCCTTGTCACTCATCCGAGCCCTCTCAAGAAAATCAAAACGTTAAACGTTCCTCAGCATTTCTCTGTGTTCTCTGTGACCTCTGTGGTTCCAGCACTTCTCAAAGTGCCAAACTTCCCGTGAAGCCAACAGGCGTCCAGATCGCTGGAAGTCAAAGGTTCTAACTTCTGCAATCTGACTTCTGCAATCAAGCACTACAGTTACGGCTAGCCCCGCATTTCTCTGTGTTCTCTGTGACCTCTGTGGTTCAAGCACTTTTCAAAGTCCCAAAGTCTCCGTGAAGCCAGCAGTTGTCCAGATCGTCGGAAGCCAAAGGTTTTAACTTCTGCAATCTGACTTCTGCAATCGCTTCTATATCGATATACATAAATATTTACGTATATCGATCTAAGCCGCTTCCTCTGGCTCAGGAGCCGCGCTCTCAGCCACCCGCTCCACATCCGGAGTAGCCGCCGACCCAAGCTGCCGATCCAGAATCTCCTTGGCCAGCCTGATATAACTCTCCGCCCCTCGCGATCGAACGTCATACACCAGCGCCGGCTTCCCATAGCTCGGAGCCTCCGCCAGTCGAATGTTCCGCGGGATCGTAGTCTTCAGCAGCTTGTCCCCAAAATGTTTCTTCAACTCCTCAGCCACCTGTTGCGCCAGGTTGGTCCGGTCGTCGAACATAGTCAGCACGACCCCATCAATGACCAACGCAGGATTGAGCGCCGCTCGAATCCTCTCCACGGTGTCCAACAGCTCGGACACTCCCTCAAGTGCAAAGTACTCAGCCTGCATCGGAATCAAGACTCCATCCGCTGCGACTAACGCATTCAAAGTAAGAAGGTCGAGCGCAGGAGGACAATCCAGCACAATGAACTCGAACCGTTCATGCACCGCGGCCAGAGCATCGCGAAGTCGATACTCACGCCGCTCAGCATTCACCAACTCGAGGTTCGCGCCGATCAAATTCTTATGAGCAGGGATCAGCCAGAGCTGTTCCATCTCGGTCAATTGAAGCGCCTCCTCCGCAGTGGCCGCCCCCATGATGACGTCGTAGATACTGATCCGCTCGGGGTTCTTGACGAGTCCAAGTCCGCTGCTCGTGTTGGACTGAGGGTCGCAGTCTACGAGGAGGGTGTTGACCTCGGCAGCAGCAAGCGAAGCCGCCAGGTTGATAGCGGTGGTTGTCTTCCCGACCCCACCCTTTTGATTGGCAACAGCGATGACACGTCCCATAACAATCTACCTTCAGGTCGCGACCGGGCTCCTCATACCTTAATAAGGATGCTGGCTCGGGCGATCCTGTTTTTCCCAGTTGGGCTTTGCGCGCCAAGAATAATCCTCTGGATGGATGGAAAGCAATGCCAGGTTTTGGTGCATATGTTCCACGTGGAACATTTTCATGTGAGTTGGCGATTTTGATCGAAAGCCCGTTCCTGGAGGGCTGGGGTTAGGGATAGGATTGCTAAGAGTGTTCCACGTGGAACACTTTTGGGCGAGCTAGGGATCGGTAGAGGATGGAACGTTCCACGTGGAACATCAGAGTTTGAAGAGAAATTTGTGATGGAAATGGAATGTTCCACGTGGAACATTTTCTATGTTCCGTCTCATAGTGAGACGTTTCGGGACTACAATCCCACTTTTATTAACAAAACAGACTTTTCAATATGGATATCGATTATTTAACGGATAGTTTTCCCACTTTACTGACGTGAACCGATAGCCAACAGGGAGGAGGTTGAATTTGGGATGGGGTGGGTTGTCCATTTTAGGGAGTTTAGCTGCTTCAGGTGGTCCGTTTGGGAGGGGCCTATGAGGATAGCCAAGCGTCCTGTGGGGGATATGAAGGTTGCGGCGAGGGGGAGGATTCGGTCGAACTTTTCTACGGCTCGGAAGGTGACTACGTCGGCCGGGGCTAGTTTAGGCTTTGGGGCTGAGAGCGGTGGATGGGATTCTTTTCGACCGGGATCGTGAGGCGACGCTTCCGACCATTGGGAATCGAGGGTGGGCGCGATGGCTTCGGCGCGATCGTTGATTACATTGACGTTGGTCAATGCCAGGGTGCGGGCCACTTCACGGAGGAAGGTGGCTTTTTTGTGGTTCGATTCGATCAGGGTCAGATGGAGATTAGGAGCCCAGATTTTTAGAGGCAGGGCGGGGAAACCAGCGCCGGAGCCTATGTCGATGACATTAAAGGATGCGATTTCCGGCGATGGGTTGGGGAAGAGGTGACGGGCCATGAACAGGGACTCGCCGAAGTGGCGGGTAACGATTTCTTCTTCGTTGCGGATGGCGGTTAGGTTGATGCGCGCGTTCCAGCGCTGTAGTAGGTCGATGTATATCGAGATTTGATTCAGTTGAGTGGGCGCTAGTTCGCGATCCAGAAATGGTTGGAGGAGGGCGGCGATAGCAGAGGAAGTCATCTTGAGCTTTAGCTAGTAGACCTTAGCTTCCAGCTTTCCGGGGTGGAATTGCAAGTTGGAGGAGCGCGGCTGATTGATCCTGGCTGGAAAAGGCTGACTGCCACAGAGGTCACAGAGGGCACGGAGGAAGAACCGCGGTTGCGGACACACCAGACTGTCCTCGAACTTCCGGGCATGTCGTGTCGGTCTCCAGGTTTCCACGGGGAACATTTTGTACATATACATGGATGTGTACGTTTCTCCCCATAAAATAAATTATGTCTGGGGGCGAGTTTTGGGGGTCTAGGGCTGTGGTCGGCGGGATATTCGGGTTGGGCGGGATGGCGGCATTGGAGTAAGTCGTATGGAAACAGTTGGGTAGGGTGGGAAGGAGGCGCCGGCGAATCGGGCGGGGACGGGTCGAGGTGTTTGAAGTGGGGGGTATCGTGTCAAGTGGGGTTTATTGTTAATTAATTAATTAACAATCCGTCAAAATTGTGATGCGGGTTTTCCCGTTTTGGGAAGGCGGGGTGGCTGGGCCATACCCGCCTGTCGATCGCGTGGACACCGACTTCTGACTGGGGTACGTCCCGTTTGTCACCGGGTTTTGTCACCGGGGTTTGAATTCGAGGAAATTCCCTCTCATTCATTCCCATTTTGGGAAAGAACGGGGAGGGAGATGGGGTTGGAACTAGAGCAAGGGTGGACTCGGGACCAACGCCGCCAGGTCGGCGAAGTGTTTGGGCTGTAGAACTTCGAACCCCTTCTGGGGAACTTTCACGTAGCGCCAGGGAATCTTGGTAAGGGCGGAAGCGTTCTCGCACCAGTTCGCTGCAGCGGCGTCTTTTTGGGAGACTTCCGCGGATTCCATGCCCTTGGTCTCGATCAGCCAATGCTGTCCGGACGAATCGAGCGCGACGAAGTCCGGATAGTAGGAACGAAGGTTCATCCCGAGGTCCACGTAGTCAATGGAGAAGCCAAAGGGTTGCGGGAGTTTCGCGAATGCGGTCACGTCGTCGGCAGTATCTAGAAACTTGGCGAAGCTCTTCTCGAAATCGTTGTCGCACGGAACCATGTTAAAGACGGTGTGATTCGCTTCGTACACTTTGCGCGACCACGGAAACGGCTGGCAGGTGGAAAGCATGCGGGCGGGGGCGAGCAGTTCCGGCTCCTGATCGGCGATGCTGAGTTGTTTGAGAACACGGCTGAATTCCTGAATACAGACGTAGGAGGCGACTTGGGTGCTCATCGCTCGCACCGTAACCATGTCGCTGAGATCCACCCACCGGCCGAAGGCTTTGTTTTCGAAGAAATCGCGGACCTTCGGGGCGAGCGCGGAGAACTGCGACGGCAGTTTCACAGCCTCGGCGATTCGCCTGGCGTAGTAGCCGATCAGTTCCTGCGCAGTCTGTGGCTCGGGCACACGGTAATCGCGCTCCACGATTTTTTGCAGCGTAATGATGTCGTGGCCTTCATAGCGGAAGGTTTTGTTGTTGGGGTCTTCCGCTGTGAGCGGCAAGAGCATCGTCTGAAATTTCATTACTTCGAGAGACGCAATCTCGTCCGCCAAACTTTTCTTGCGAACCAAAGTTGGCGTAAGCACCGGCATGCCGATATCGAATTCTTTGCGACTTTCCAGCGGCATGATGGACAGGATGCGGAGCTTGTCTTTGCCGATCTCGAACGTTTCCAGTTGCAGTTCTTCGAGTTTTTCCAGATCGTCGACAAAGTCCAAGAATTTCTGGTTGCCGATGATGTCCACGCGCTCGGTGTAATCGGTGGTGAGGTCGCGGAACATCAGTCGCAGGCCGCGCCCGATGGCCTGCTCGGGAAGGATGTTGGCCTTCGCGGTGTAAGGGCGCAGGCCGACAACAACCGTGACGTTCTGCACGTCCCAGCCTTCGCGCAGCATCATGACGCTGACGATGCCGTGAATCGGGTTTTGCAGGTTGTCCACGCCGCGCACGGCTTTGCGGGCCGCTTCCAGGTCCTTCTTGCTGACGTTGCCTTGCTTGTCGGTGTGAATGATTTGGGTTTTGCCGTCGCCAAAGTCGCCGGGATACGCTTTGGCGATCCAGTCGGCAACGTCGTCCGCTTCTTCCGTGCTGTTCATCATGATGAAGAGAACGGGCTTTTTCTTCAAGGGACTGAGCTGATTGCGGTACTCTTTCCAGCGTTCCACGGCGGCGGTCAGATAGCCACGGTAGCGAACACTGGCATGCTCGGACTTCGGTTCCGCGATTTTGGCGATGCCTTTCACTGGCCGCTTCACGATGCCATCGAGAATGGCCTGCTTCAGCGGGTAGTCTGATATGGTCCACGGGAAAATTGCGCCCTTCTGGAAGCGCGGGGTGGCGGAGAAATCAAGCTGCGCGGCAAGCGGGGTTTTCTCGTGCAGACTGCGGATGATCTCGTTCCAATTCAGGTCTTCGTCGTGAGTGTGGTGGGCTTCGTCGTTCACAACCAGCAGTTTCCCGGCGCGGCGAGCGATGCGGTCGGCAAAATCCGACTGCTCAAGTTTCTGGGTTGGGGGCTTGGGGCCGAGGATGGCGGTCATCACATCCGGCTCGTCGTCTTTGCCTCGGTCGGGGCGTTCGTAGAACTGCTGAATATTCGTAAGGAAGAGCACGCCTTCAGAGTGGGCACGCTCGCCATCGCCGCGCATTACGCAATCGAAATCCCAGAAGATGCCGAATTCTTTCGGGCGAATGGGGTCCTCGCGAAAGATGTTGCCATTGGCGAAGTCTTGCTTGAGCCGCTCCAGCACGATGACGTTGGGCGCAATGACGAGGAACGTCTTGGCGTACTCCTTGGCGATTTCATCCTGCTCACGGCGAGCGTTGAAGTATTGCCAGGCGATGGCTAAAGCCATGACTTTGGTCTTGCCGCTGCCGGTGGCCATCTTGGTGCAATAACGGGCGAAGGCGTCCTCGGGAGGCAGGCGCAGATCGTGGATGTTCTGGGCGTAGCGCTCGAGCAGATCTTTGCGGGTGCGGATCTTCTCTACTTCCCAGACGTAGATGATGGTTTCGATGGCTTCCTGCTGCGAGGCATGGTATTTGAAGGGCCGGCCGGTCTTGAGCTTGTGGTCGGTGTAGAACCAGTAATTCAACAGGACGCGCGTGGTGTCGGTGATGCCTTTGTAGTCGGAGGCTTTCCAGGCTTTGAGGGCTTCGCGCAGCGGTGGGACGCAGGGGCCGGAGCGGAGTTTGGCGGTGACGTCGAGGAGGCTGGGCTGTTCGTCGGGAGCGGATTTTTTGCGGCGTGGCATAATTTTTAAATGCCTTTGGGTGGCGCAGCGGCTTACCGCTGCGGTTCATCCCAGTAACTCTACCGGCTTTTTAGCCGCTGGCGTACATCAGGGGCTAAAGTGTGTGCGTGAGGACTCTTCTTTCGCCCCTTCGGGGCTTGCTCATTTTCCACTGAGCCCCCCGGGCTTACGCCCGGGGCTGCATTCTTGCGCCGCTTCGCGGCTAATACCCCTTGGCTCTGCTCGGCCGTGGACACAAAAAGTTAGTTCTCAGCTAAAGCCCACATCTTCTTGTGGTGCTCATCGCAGCGGTGAACCGCTGCGCCACCTAAACGCACCCACTTAAACGCACCCACCCACAGGCACCTACCCACACGCGCCCACCTAAAGGCCGCGCCACCCAAAATCTTTTGCAGACAAGGGGCTAGCCCTGTGGCCAGATACCGAGACGCGGCTTGCAGCGTTGCCGGGTGCTGAGACGGGGCAAGCCCCGTCTCAACGAGGGAGTTTGGTTTTCATCTCTATTTCACAACTACTGTGAGCATCTT
>Ga0302323_100003852_pt1 | contig 12205 bp, 9 predicted proteins | sample Fen_T0_3_FD_201950 | JGI IMG/M metagenome (GOLD analysis project Ga0302323, IMG submission 201950) | Peat permafrost microbial communities from Stordalen Mire near Abisko, Sweden - Fen_T0_3 | ecosystem: Environmental > Terrestrial > Soil > Wetlands > Permafrost | place: Sweden: Abisko... | reverse complement strand
CTCTACTGGGCGGGTCGCGCATGGGCTGGCATGGGTGATACGGCGCGTTCCGCCGTGCGGTGGCAGGAGGTGATCGCGCGTGACTCGATGTCCTACTACGCAGATGCAGCGGCGCGTCGCCTCGGCATACCTCCCTGGGCGCCGGCTGCTTCACCGGACACCTTTGCGGTTGTGCCCGACCTCGACAGCCTGGCGCGCCGCGCCGCCTTCCTCGACCGCGTCATGCTCGACGATGAGGCCGCGATGGAGCGGGCGCGGCTCGCGCGCGCTGCGGGCACCTCGTCAGAGCGGCTCATGGCCGGCGCCGACCTCATGCGCCGTCACGGACTGCCCAACCAGGCCATCTCCCTCGCGCGGAAAGCGCAGAACGCGGGCGCTCCGCGTGACGCGCGCCTCTACCGGCTCCTCTATCCGCTGGGCTTTCCCGCGGCACTCCGGGGCGAGGCGACCCGCGCCGGTGTCGACGCGTCCCTCGTGGCCGCGCTCGCGCGCCAGGAATCGCTCTTCGATCCTGCCGCCACCTCGGCTGCCGGCGCGCGGGGACTGATGCAGGTGATGCCCGATGTGGGGAAGCGGGTCGCGAACGGGCTCGGGTATCCCGAGTGGGACGCGGTGCTTCTCTACCAGGCCGACGCCAACCTGGAGATCGGATCGACACACCTCCGTGCGCTGCTGGACAACCAGGGCAGCGTGGTCGAGGTGCTCGCGGCGTACAACGCCGGTGCGCACCGCGTGGTGCGCTGGAGGACACGAGGGGGGGCCGAGGATCCCGAACTGCTGACGGAGCGGATTCCGTTCGTGGAAACGCGGGACTACGTGCGGATCGTGCAGCGGAACCGGAACCTGTACCAGGTGCTCTACGACTGGCCGCGCGAAATCACGGCGATCCCGTAGCACCGGCCGGCGAGGGCACCGCGATGAAATCCTCCGGCCGGGCCGGGCGGAAGCTCAGGTCGAACGCCAGGAAGAGCAGCTTGGCAAAGGGATAGAAGAGCAGGGGCGCCGTGATCATGAACAGGCCGCCGGTCCACCGCAGCACCTCCCACGGGGGAGTGGGCCAGGTCAGTACCACGGCCAGCAGGAACATCGACATGAAAACCAGCTCGGCGCCCACCAGGTTGAACATGTAGCTCCCCACCACATAGCCCTCTTCACCACGCTCGAGCCGCAAGCCACACGACGGGCAGTTGTGTCGTGCCTTGAACCATCCTTCGTACAGGTTGCGGCCACCGCAGTGCGGACACCGCTTCCGCAGGGCGCGCGCGCTCATGAGCAGGGGATTGGGTCGATCCAGCATGGCGCGCAATCTAGCGAAGCGGCTATCGTTCAGGGTGATGCCTGTCGCGCCGACCCTCGAGCGGCCCCTGCCCGCCTCGCCGGCCGTTTCCGGCGCGGATACCAGTTCGTTGCCCCGGCAGCGCGCCCTGCTCTCATGGCTCTTTGCCGCGCGGACCATGCTGGCGGTGGGCACGTTGCTCGCCGCCGCGCTCGTCTGGACCCGGACCCCCGACGTCTCGTTCATCTTCAGCATCGCCGTGCTGGTCACCCTTGTGGCCACGGCGTATGGCTGGTGGCGTGTACGGATTCGGGGCGGAGAAATCGGCAGCCTGTTCCTGGTGGGGCAGGCGCTGGCCGACCTGGGGCTCGTCACCACCCTGGTGCACTACGCCAGCGCGCCCGCGATCTTCGCGTCGCTCTACGTGCTGGTCATCGCCGGCTATGCGGTACTGCTCCCGCCGCAACTCGGCGTGCTGGTCACGGTGTGCGCAACCGTCCTGTACGTCTCCGATGCGCTATGGGGCGGCTCGACGGGTCCCGATGCCGCATTCTGGGTGCAGGTGGTGCTGTTCAACGTGGTGTTCGCCATCGTGGCGGTGCTGGGCCACCGGCTTCGGGCATCGGATGCTCAGCAGCACACGCTGGCGCATGAACTCCGGCGCGTCCGCCTGGAGGCCGACGAGATCCTGCAGAACATCCGGTCGGGCGTGATCACGGTGGACGCCGAGGGGCGGCTCGCCTTCATCAACCCGACGGCGGAGCGCCTGCTCGGCATCAACGGTGACCGATTGCTCGGCCGGCCGATCCTCGACAAGCTTCATACGCAGTCGAAGGACCTGGGCGCTGCCATCGTCGCGGGCATCCGCCATGGGCGCAAGGTGAGTCGCGGGGAAGGAATGGTTCGCGCGAACGGGCGCCTGTTCCCGATCGGCCTCTCCACCACCACCTTTCAGCCCGAGGATCGCGAGGTGCCGTCGGTCACCGCGATCTTCACCGATATCTCGGAGCTGAAGCAGTTGCAGGAGCTGCATCGCCGCGCTGAGCGGCTGGAGGCGGTCGCGGCATTGTCGGCCTCGCTCGCACACGAGATCCGGAACCCGCTGGCGTCCATTCGCAGCGCGTGTGAGCAGCTCGCCCGGGGCAGGCACGCGAGCGAGGACGACCAGGTCCTGTCCGGCCTCATCGTCCGCGAGAGCGACCGGCTGACCCGGCTGCTGAGCGAGTTCCTCGACTTCGCCCGTGTGCGCGCGACCAAGTCGGAACCCGTCGACCTCCTCGCGGTGGCGAAGGACGCCGCCCGGGTAGTGCAAGTCCACCCCGACTGTGGGCCGCAGGCCGCGGTGGTGGTGGAAGGGGAGGAGACCATCCTTCAGGGCGACGCGGACCTGCTGCACCGCGTGATCGCCAACCTGCTGCTCAACGCCGTGCAAGCTGCGCGTGGCCAGCCGGTGCGCGTAACGGTGCGGGTCGGTATGCTGCCGGCCAATGAACTGCCGCATGGCGCCGATTTCGAGCAGGCCGCCCGGCTGCAGGTCGTCGATGACGGCCCGGGGATTCCGGACGAGATCAAGGAACGCCTCTTCCAGCCGTTCGTGTCGGGGCGGCCCGGGGGCAGCGGCCTGGGCCTCGCCATCGTACAGCGCGCGGTCGAGGCGCATCGGGGGCTCGTGTACGTTGAGACCAGGTTGCGCGCCGGCACCACCTTTACCATCCTGCTTCCCGCCCACGCCATGGCGGAGGGAGTCGCATGAGCCAGAAACCAACCGTGCTCGTCATCGACGACGAGTCGGGCATTCTCGACACGCTGCGGATCCTGCTCCGCAATGAGGGGTTTGAGGTCACGACCGCCCAGGGCGGCAAGGCGGGCCTGGAACAGATCAGGAACGGGGCGCACGACATCGTGCTCACCGACGTGCGGATGCCGCAGGTATCCGGCATCGACATCCTGACCGCGGCGCGCGAGCAGGACTCGATGACGCCGGTCATCCTCATGACCGCGCAGGCGTCACTGCAGAGCGCCATCCAGGCGGTGAACAGCGGCGCCTTCTACTACATCCAGAAACCGTTCTCCAACGACGAACTGGTGGCCATCCTCCGGCGGGCCTGCGAGTTCCGCGCGATCCGGGTGGAGAACAAGCAGCTGCGGCAGGAAATCCGCCGCCGTGAGCGGGGCGGCGTGTCCCGGCCAATCGGCAAGTCGAAACGCTTCCTCGAGATGCTCAAGCTCGCCGAGCACGTGGCCCCCACCGATTCCACGGTGCTGATCCAGGGTGAGAGCGGCACCGGCAAGGAGGTCGTGGCGCACTACATCCACGAGCTGTCCGCGCGGAGTGAGGGCCCGTTCCTGTCCATCAACTGCGGGGCGCTTCCCGAAAGCCTCCTCGAGAGCGAGCTCTTCGGTCACGTGAAGGGCAGCTTCACCGGCGCGGTCCGCGACAAGCAGGGTCTCTTCGCGGCGGCGCGCACCGGCACCTTCTTCCTCGATGAAGTGGGTGAAATGCCGGCCTCGCTGCAGGTAAAGCTGTTGCGCGTGCTGCAGGAGCGTGAAGTGATCCCGGTCGGTGCCACCGAGGCGATCCCGGTGGACGTGCGCATCATCGCCGCGACCAACCGCGACCTCGAGGAGGAGATGCGCCGGGGCAACTTCCGCTCCGACCTCTTCTACCGGCTCAACGTCATCGCGCTGCACCTGCCGCCGCTGCGTGAGCGGCGCGACGACCTGCTCCTGCTGATCGAGCAGTTCCTGCAGGTGCTGGCACAGGAAAGTGGTGGCGAGATCAAGGCGCTCAGCCAGGAATCACTCGATGCCGTCATGGTGTACGAGTGGCCGGGTAACGTGCGCGAGCTCGAGAACGCGCTCGAGCACGCCGGCGTGCTCTGCCGCCAGACACTCATCGAGCCGGCCTTCCTGCCGGAACGCATCACGCGGCGCCGGAAGGAGCCGCTGGTGAGCGAGCGCTCCTACAAGAACCCGACGCTCGAGGTGATCGAGCGGGCGTACATCATGTGGGTGCTGCAGGCCGAGGGCGGCAACAAGACCCGCGCGGCTGAGGTGCTCGGCATTGATCCGTCGACGCTGTACCGGAAGCTGGCCCGGTACGAGGAGCAGGTGGCGGAGGCCAAGGCGTGACACGCGGTCCCGAGCTGCCCCGGCTGTCGGTCATCGTGCCGGTCTACAACGAAGTCAATACCGTGGAGAAGATTGTCGCCCGGCTGCACGAAATTCCGCTGCCGATGGAGATCATCTGCGTCAATGACTGCTCGCGGGACGGCAGCGCGGAGGTCCTCGACCGGCTCAAGGGCGAGGGGATGGTGGAGATCGTGGTGCACCATCCGGTCAACCGCGGGAAGGGCGCGGCGCTTCGCTCCGGTATCGAGCACGCGACGGGCGAGGTCATCGTGGTCCAGGATGCCGACCTCGAGTACGACCCCGAGGACTTCGCTGCGCTGCTCAAGCCCATCCTGATGGGCAAGGCCGACGCGGTGTTCGGGTCGCGGTTTCTGGGCGGCGAGCACCGCGTGCTCTACTTCTGGCATTCGGTCGGCAACAGCATGCTGACCCTCCTGTCGAACATGTTGACCGACCTCAACCTGACCGACATGGAAACCTGCTACAAGATGGTGAAGGCACCCTTGATGAAGTCGCTGGTGCTCACGACGGATCGATTCGGCTTTGAGCCCGAGCTCACGGCCCGCCTGGCGCAGGCTGGTGCCCGCATCTGGGAAGTACCGATCTCGTACGACGGGCGGACCTATGCCGAGGGCAAGAAGATCGGATGGAAGGACGGCGTAGCCGCCTTCTTCCATATCGTCCGCTTCAACCTCTTTCCTCCCAAGCGCTCCACGTGACCCGCGGGGCATCGCGCGGATGGCACGCGGCGTTCCTTGCCGCCGCCATCATCGTTGCGGTGCTCGGCTTCCTCCCGATCGCGAACTGGATCCCCGGTGGCCACGCGGCCCCCGGATATCCGTTGCTGGTGCAAGGCTGGCTGAGCGGCACCGCCATCTGTGTCGGCATCGGGGCTATTGTCGCCATACTCACGCGCCGGCGCACCGTCCTCATGCCGGTTTTCGGCGACGTGTGGGCAGGCGGCGCGAGCATTGACCCGGTTTCGCTCGGAATACTTGTCGCGGCTGGTGCGCTCTACCTCGTCGTGGCGCAGCTGGTGTTCAGTGGTCGTCCCCTCCTCATCGACGAGATCATCCAGGTGTTCCAGGCCCGGGTGTTCGCGAGCGGCCGGCTCTGGCTGCCGGCGCCGGCACATCCCGAGTTCAGCAGCAGCATGCACCTTATCGACGGCGGAAAGGTCTACGGTCAGTTCCCCGCCGGCGGCCCCGCCATGCTGGCCCTCGGGTCGCTGGTGCGGGCAGAGTGGATTGTGGGGCCGGTGTCGGGGGTCGTGAGTGCCTGGGCATTCGCGCGGCTGCTGCGGCGCATCGAGCCACGCCTGTTCATCCGTCGCCTCGCGCTGGGCCTCTTTGCACTGGCGCCGTTCGTGGTGTTCATGAGCGGCTCGCACATGAACCACGTGACGTCGCTGATGTGGCTCATGCTCGCCACCACGGCGCTGTACGGTGCCGTCCGCGATGGCGAGGTGCACCTCCTCCCGGCGCTGGGCTGTGGTTTCGCACTTGGCATGGCGGCCACCATCCGTCCGGTCGACGCGCTCGCCTTCGCGCTGCCCGCGGGGCTCTGGTTCCTGGCGCGCACCGTCCGGCGTCCCGCGCGCTGGCGGGAACTCGTCGCTGCGGGAGCCGGTGTTGCGCTGCCGGTCGCGGCGCTCTGCGCGGTCAACTGGGCCACGACCGGCGCGCCGCTCCGCTTCGGCTACACCGTGATGTGGGGACGCTCGCACGATCTCGGCTTTCATGCGGCGCCGTGGGGCGACCTGCACACGCCGGCCCGTGGCCTCGAGTTGCTGAACCTCTATTTCCTGCGGCTGCAGAGCTACCTCTTCGAGACGCCGTTCCCCGCGCTCCTGCCGGCGATCGCCTGGCTTGGCCTTGGCCGGGAACACGACGATGCCGACCGCTTCTTCCTCATCACCGGTACGCTGCTCTGCCTGCTGTACGCGGCCTACTGGCACGACGGGTTCTACCTGGGGCCGCGGTTCCTCTTTGCGCTTGCGCCGGCACTCGCGCTCTACTCCGCTCGCGCACTGACGATTTCCATCGGGAATCCGCTCACCAGGCGGGCGCTTGGCGTGGCCCTCGTGACCGGCGTGCTGATCGCCGTGATCGTGTCGGTACCCATCCGGATCAGGCAGTACCAGCAGGGCATGATCAGCCTTCGCTGGGATCCTGATGCGGAGCTCGAGCGGGCGGGGGTGAAGGACGCCGTGGTGCTGGTACGAGAGAGCTGGGGGAGCGAACTGCTGGTGCGGCTCTGGGCGTTGGGCGTGTCCCGGCCGGCGGCGGAGCACTACTACCGTGCGATCGATCCGTGTGTGCTCGAGCAGACGATCACCGGGCTGGAGCGTACCGGCGCCGATTCGACGCGCGCGCTGGCAGCGCTCGAACCGCTCGTCAGGGACTCGGTGCGCCTGGTTCGTTCCGCGGAGTCGAGCGATCCGACGCTGCGGAGGCTGCCGGGGCTCGCCTACACCGCACAGTGCAACGAGCGCCTCGCCGAGGATGCATCCGGCTTCACGCTCTTCCCCCCCAACCTGCTCTCGCGGCGCACCGACGTGCGCTTTGCGCGCGACCTCCATGGCCGTGACAGCCTGCTGCTCGCCGGGTACGACGGCCCGGTCTACCTGCTCAAGCCTTCGAGTCCCGCCGTTGGCGCCATCCCGCAGTTCCATCCCGTGCAGGTCGATTCACTGTGGGGGGCGTGGCGCCGGTCACCTTGACGCGTGACCCCGGCTAGTGTGGCAGCGGCGTGATGACGCCGCGTTCCTCGTCGTACAGGTAGGCGGCCCGCCCCGGGGCCAGTGCCAGCAACTCCGCGTTCTCCGGCCCACGATCGTACACGACCCACATCGGCGCCGTGTCGTAGTCGGGCGGGTTCTGGATCAGGCTGTAGTGGCTCACATGGCGCGGCCCGTAGCGCACGAACACAACCGCGGGTTGGGTGACGGCCTGCAGCAGTTGCTGGAAGTAGAGTTGCGCTGCGGCGTTGCGCAGGTGCTCGCTCCTCGCCGCCTGTACCCGGAATGGCAGCACGAGGAACACCGCGGCTGCCGTTGCGGTGAGGAGCAGGTCCACTCGCCTGGCGGTGTCACCGGGTTCGAGGCTGTTGCCGGTCAGCAGCCGCCCGAGCCGAGCCGCGCCGAGCGCAAGCAGGAGGGCGACAACCGGAAACGCCTCCAGATAGTAGAGCGTCCAGTTGTTGAAGTGCGCGTATGGCAGGTGAGCGAGCAACAGCAGCAGCGCGGTGCCGGCGGCGAACAGGACCGCGGCCGGTGCGCCCGGCACTCCGAGCAGGACCAGGCTGGCCGCGGCCAGCGCCGGCAGTCCGCTGACGTCGGTGAGCACCGCGCGGGCGCGCTGCATCGCGATGACCGGCAGGCGCTGCGCGGTGTGCTTCGCGTGCGCGCCGCCGAAGTAGGCGGAGAGCGCCTGCATGTCCGGAGGGAGCGGCATGGTGGCCGGGGTGGAATCAAGACCAAAGCCCATTCGGTCGAACGGCAGGTACAGGGTGGTATAGCGCGCGTAGGGTGAGGTGCGCCAGTTCCCGGTGACCTTGCTGTTGTGAAGCGGCATCAGCATGACGACACAGGTGCCAACCGCCATCGCTGCGGCGAGCTGGCCCCACGCCCGGCGTGCGGCCACGTTCCTCAGCACGACGACGCCGACCGGCAGCGCGAACACCAGCGCCGTGAGCGGGCGCGTTATCGCACCCAGGCCGACACATCCCGCCAGCGCCAAGAGCCAGGTGACGCGCGAGGTCGATCGCCACTGCAGCAACGCCCACCATCCGGCCAGCCAGAGCAGCGCAGTCAGGATCTCGGAGAAGTAGCCGGCACGAAAGCGCAGGTTGCCGGGTGACGCGAGCCATATCGCGGTCGCGAGCAATGCGACCGGGCCGCCGACGATACGACGGGCAAGGGCGAACGTGAACGCCCCGGTGAGTGCGGTGAGTAGCAGGGGAACGAGCGCCGGGAGGTGCAGCCAGGTACCCGGCAGCAGGGCGAGTGCGAACCCGGGCGGATACTTCGGCGCGAGCCCCGGTGACAGGAGTACGTGAAACTGTTCGAAGAATGCGGGGGCTGGGGGTGGCGGGCCTACCCAGCGGCCACGTGCGAAGATGCCAGCCTGCAGCAGGTACGCCGCTTCATCGTGGTAGACGGCGACCGGGTCAATGCCGCCCCATGTGAGCAGCGTCACCACAATGGCCAGCGCACCAGCCATCCACGGGACGCTCCGGTGCGCGAGCGTGGTCCTCAGTGCGCTGGACTCGCGCAGGGGTACGCGAGCCACGATCCGCGCCGCTGCCGCGAAGGCTGTGATGGCGATCAGGGCAGCGGATATCGTCACGTCGGTCGGAGGGCGGGACCCGCGCCGACGCGCGCCACAAAATGAAGGGACCGGTCGAACAGCGCAGATGCCGGCCAGGGGTAGAGGCCCAGGGTGGTGTTCCACGTCTCGATGGCGGCGCCGATTCGCTGCAGGGCCAGGGTCCACTCCTGCGCGGACCAGTAGTTGTACGGCAGCGCGACCCCGTGCGCGGCATTGCCGGTCCAGTCCATCAGCCGCAGGGTCTGCCGGTCGAACCACCCCGCCTGGATGTGATCCTTGATGATGATGGCCTGTCGGGCGACGCGGGCCGCCTCGGTCAGCAGCCGGATGGGATTGTCCGCGTGATGCAGTACGTCGACCAGGAGAATGACGTCCACCGCCCGGTCGCCCATGGGCAGGGTGAGTCCGTCGAACTCCTGTACCGGGATATGGGTCCGGGGCCGAACGAGTACGTCCATGCCGGTGAGCGCCAGGTCGGGGCGCGCGTTGCGGATCGTGCGCCCGAGCAATCCGTCGCCACAACCCACGTCCAGCACCGTGGCACCGCGGGGAAGCAACGGCGCGATGTGACCCGCCAGTACCCGGATCCGGCGCTGGAAGATGAGACTCGCGTGGAGCCCCCCGACGAGGCTCATCGGCGCCGGAGCCCCAGGATGCTGAAGAAGAAGCTCGAGAGCACGGTCTGGACGCCCAGCGTGACGAGAATGGTGCCGGGAATGACCCACCGCATGGTCTGCGCGTAGTCGAGTGGGCCAAGGTCGCGCGCGATCCACTGGCCGACCGCAACGCCTATGAGGGCGATGCCGGCGACGGTCCCGGCGGCTCCCGCGACGATGCCGCGCTCGAGGTTGAAGATCTCGTACAGGCGGTTCATGCGCGGATCGTCGGGGAGGAGCCCTTCGGTGATCGCGAAGATCTTGGTGAGGAAGGCGAACACCACCGCCTGGTAGCCGCAGACGATCATCAGCCCGCCCACCAGCAGCGTGTGCACGTCGAAGTGAACCCGGCCAAACTGGAGCCCGGGGAGCGCCACCGCCGCCGCCACGACGCCCAGCAGCATGAGCGCCAGCCCGGGCACCAGGAAGAGCCAGCGCGGGCTCAGGGCCAGGAAGAAGCGAAGGGTGCGCCATCCGTCGCGGAAGGTGCGCAGGTGCGGGCGCTGGTCGCCCCGGCCGTCAGGCCACAGCGTGATCGGTACCTCGCTGATGCGCGCCCCAGTGAGTGTCGCCTTGATGATCATCTCCGTGGCGTACTCCATCCCGGTGCAGCGGAGGTCGAGGTCGCGCGGGAGGTCGGCGCGGAATGCGCGCATGCCGCAATAGATGTCGTGGATCGGCACCCGGAACCAGCGCCGGGCGAGCCAGGAGAACATCGGGTTGCCCCACACCCGGTGCAGGAACGGCATGGCGCCGGGGCGGACGGTGCCGCCGCCCGAGGGGAGCCGGCATCCCTGCACCAGCTCCGCACCACCGCGAAGCGGTGCCAGGAAGCGATGCAGCTCGGTGAAGTCATAGCTGTCGTCTGCGTCGCCCATGAGCACATAGCGCCCGCGCGCCGCCGCAATTCCCCCGGCGAGCGCGCTGCCATAGCCGCGTGCCGGTACCGGGACGACCCGGCCTCCCGCCGCCTCAGTCGACGCCTGCGAGCCGTCGGTGCTGCCGTTGTCCGCGACCACCACCTCCCCGGCAATGCCGTGCTCCCGCATGGTGCGCACCGCCTTGTCGACACAGCGCCCCACCGTGGCCACTTCATTGAGGCACGGAATGACGACGGTGAGCTCGACGGTCGCGGAGCCGGGATCCAGGTCGGACGTGGTCGGCATCATTGCCTGATCGGGGTTGAGGGATTGGCCGGAGCCGCGAGCGCGCTATCGGCCTGCTGCGCCAGTGATGCGAACATCGTGTCTCCCAGGGCAAGGCCCGCGGACGCGGTGGCACGCGCCGCCCGCCAGTCGCCCTGACGGGCCTCGATATAGTAGAGCTTGCTGCGCATCGTTGGCGCCTCGGGGTCGACCCGGAGTCCATCGTGCAGCACCGTGACGGCCTCGCTGTCCTTGCCCTGGCGATCAAGGAGGATGGCGAGGTCCTCGTACACCTTGGGATCATCGCCCCACAACGTGATCGACCGCCGGTACTCGCGGGCGGCGTCCTCGAGGCGTCCCTGACGGTCCAGGTGCCGCGCCAGCGTGCGGCGTGCCCGGTAGTTGTTCGGCGCCTCGACCTCGACTTGCCGGAGCAGTGCGTCGTTGTCACGCCAGACGCGTGCGCGTCCGGCACTCCTGGCAGCCGCCACCAACACGATCGCACCGATGGCCGCGAGTGCGACGCGCGCGACGACCCGCGAGGGTATCCACCGCGCCGCCCGCTCGGACAATCCGGCAACGGCCAGCATCGCGCCGGCACTTGCCAGGTAGAGCGTCCGCTCCGCGAGCAGGATGCCGGTCGGCAGGATGAGGTTGCTGATTGGCAGCAGTGCGACCGCCGTCCACGCGATGCCCAGGGTGATCGCGGGCGCACGGACCCGGCTTACCCATGCGAGCCATGCGCACGCGCCCAGCAGAAGGGCGGCGAGAACGTGTATCACTCCCATTGTCGTAGCGACGGGATAACCCGGCGGAGAGTAATCGAAGCTGAGCCGCGCCGGCCACAGCAGCAGCCGCGTCCACTCCGGAACGGTGCCGAGCGCCACCAGAGCCCTGGCGCCGGGCGCGAGCGCGCGCAGCGGTGCCGCCGGCTCGTCGCCGGCCAGACCTCCCAGCACCGAGGCGCGGAGCAGCAGCAGTCCCAAGAGCAGCACCGCCATCGCCCCGGCAACTGGCAGCACCTTCCTGGCGGACTGCACGCCAGGCGGGGCTCCAACCATTGCCGTGACGAGGAGCAACGCCGGCGTCACGAACCCCTGCTCCTTGCTCACGGCGGCCAGCATGCCGAACCCGATCACACCGAGACGGCGCGCCGGGGTGAATCCATCAGCGATCCCCCGCATGGCCGTAAGGACGGAGGCGAGCACAAGCGCCGTACACAGGAGCTCGCTCACGCCCACCGCGTTCGCCACCGCTTCGACGTGCACCGGGTGCACCGCAAATAACAGGGCGGCGAGTGCGGCCCATGGCGGACCCAGCACGCGCCGGGCCAGCATGTACACGAGGCCGGTCGCCAGTGCGTGCAGGGCGACGTTCGTGGCGTGAAAGATCCAGGGTGTGCCCCCGCCGAACTTCCACAGGAGCGCCATGAACCACACCGTAAGCGGCCGGTACAGCCCGCCGCTGGGCCAGTAGGCCTGGCCGATGTATTCCCACGGAGGGAGAAGCGTGGTGACGCGCGCGTTCTCGACGATCAGGGGAACGTCATCATAGGCAAAGCCGTTGCCCAGGCTGGCCGCGGCCACGGCCACCGCGGCGGCGATGGCCACCACGGGGAACACCCAGCTTAGTGCCGGCAACCGGGCACTCATGGCGTGTCCACCG
>Ga0302323_100003849_pt1 | contig 12211 bp, 11 predicted proteins | sample Fen_T0_3_FD_201950 | JGI IMG/M metagenome (GOLD analysis project Ga0302323, IMG submission 201950) | Peat permafrost microbial communities from Stordalen Mire near Abisko, Sweden - Fen_T0_3 | ecosystem: Environmental > Terrestrial > Soil > Wetlands > Permafrost | place: Sweden: Abisko... | reverse complement strand
GCCGGACTGCTGGAGCGCCACGAGCGCGCCGGAACCGAGCAGCACGAGCGGCACGAGGGCGGCGGACAGCACCAGGCCGGGGTGGGTCCCGTGGCTCCGGTGCGGGAACCGGTGGCGGCCCAGCCGTGCCCGACCGGCCGGGTGGACGTCGCTCATCTGCGTGCTCTCTCCCCGGACCCGTGCCCCGTCGGCGGCCTGTCGGCCGAAACCCTACTGGAGATCACCTGGGCGCCGAGGCGATGTGCGGAACTCGGCGAAGGCCGCCGTCGCGGCGCGCCCCCGGTGCCGCCGGCCGGGGGCTGGCAGGCTGCCGGGTGTGAGACGTCGCCGGGCCGCCGCCGTCGCGGGCCTGCTGCTCGCGCTCCCCGTGGCCGGGCCGTCCGCGGTCCCCGCCGGAGCCGCCGTGGCCGGTGGGGCCGGTGGGGCCGGTGGGGCCGGTGGGGCCGGTCCGGTCGTGGACCGGACGGTCCGTGACCCGCGGATCACCGAGGGGTCGGGCCTGGCCGTGAGCCCGACCCGCCCCGGCGTGCTGTGGACCCACAACGACTCGGGCAACCCGCCGGTCGTGTACGCGCTGCGCCCCGACGGCTCGGTCGCCGCCGCCGTCCGGATCCGGGGGACGGACGACGAGGACTGGGAGGCGATGGCGGCCTACCGGGACGTCGACGGGCGGGCGATGCTCGCCGTCGCCGACATCGGGGACAACCGGGCCGCCCGCCGGTCGGTGCAGATCGTGCTGGTCGCCGAGCCCGCGCTGCACGACGCCACGGTCAGCCCCGCCCGCCTGCTGCGGCTGCGCTACCCCGACGGCCCGGCGGACGCCGAGACCCTCCTCGTCGACGCGTCGGCGCGCCGGATGTACGTCGTCACCAAGGGCTTCGGCAGCACCGTCTACCAGGTGCCCGAGCAGGTGTGGCCCGGGCCGCCCGCGGGCGCGCCCGCCGCCGAGGGCACGCTCGTGCAGATCGCGACGGTGCCGCTGATCCTCGTCACGGACGGCGTCATCGGTCCCGGGCACCACCCGCTGCTGCGGACGTACGGCGAGCTCGCGGTGCTCCCGCCGATCACCGCGGACGTCGTCGGCGGTTCCCTGCAGCCGCTCGCCCAGGTCCGGCTGCCGGCGCAGCGGCAGGGCGAGGGCCTGGCGCTGACGCCGCAGGGGCAGGTGCTGCTCAGCTCGGAGGGCGTCGGCCAGCCCGTCCTGCGGCTGCCGATGCCGCCGGAGCTGGCGGCGCAGCTCCCGTCGCCGTCCCCCCGGTCCCCGGCGTCCTCGTCGCCCGCGCCGGCAGGGGGCCGGACCGCGGCGGCGTCCCCGGACGCTCCCGCGGGACGGGGGAGCGGCGCCGTCCGGTGGGTGGTCGTCGTCCTGGGGCTGGTCGGGGCGCTCGCCGTGGCGACGTTCGCGCTCGTCCTCGCCCGGCGCCCCTGACGGGGCGGCCGGCCTCGCGGGGACGGTCAGGCGGGCAGGTCGGGCAGCGGGCCCGGCCGGGCCTGCGGCCGGTGGCCCGCCAGCAGCTCGGGTGCGGGCCGCTGCGGGGAGTCGAACCGCCGGGACGCCGTCAGCGCGGCGAGCCCCGCCACGACCAGCAGCGGGACGGCGAGGAAGGCGGTGTGCGTGCTCGTCGCGTCGGCGACGGCGCCCAGGGCGAAGGGCGCGCCGCCCGCCGCGACGGCGATGCCCAGCGACAGCCGCCCGGTCGCCCGGTCGGCCTGGCCTGGGGCCGCGGCGTAGAGCAGCGAGGCGCCGAGCGGGTAGTGCGCGGCGATCCCCAGGCCGGTGAGCACGAGCCCGGCGAGGACGAGCGCCGGGTGCGTCGGCACCCAGGTGAGGAGCCAGCCGGCGCCCGTCACGCCGAGCGCGATCAGCAGCAGGCGTTGCGAGGTGTACCGCAGCGCCAGCCGGCCGAGCGCGACCCGGCCCACCGCCATCCCCCCGACGACGGCGGTCACCCCCGACGACGCCGTCCCGGTCGAGAGGCCGGTGCGCTGGTGCAGCAGGTCGGCGGCCCAGGCGGTGCAGCAGAACTCGATGCCCACGCACAGCACGACGAGCAGCAGGAACACCCGTGCCGCCGCGGGCAGCGGGCCGCCCGCCGCGGCCGCGGAGCCCGGCGTCCCGTCCATCGCGGGGGTGCCGCGCGGCACCCGCCGCACGAGCACGAGCACCCCGAGCGCGAGCGGGACGGTCAACAGGGCCGCGGGCCGCCAGGTCCAGCCGAGCCCGACGGTGAGGCCGATCGCGCTGGGCGCGAGCAGCCCCACGCCCGCGGCGAACCCGTTGGCCAGACTGATCACGGATGCCGCGCCGCCGTCGTGGTGGTCGGACAGGGCCGGGACGGCCGAGTTGACCAGCATCGACCCGCCGGTGCCGACGATCCCGGCCGCGGCGATCGTCAGTGCCGGGGCGTGCAGCACCACCAGCAGCGGGACGCCGATGCACACCAGCACGACGGCGACGACGAAGCTGCCGCGCCGTCGCAGCGCGCGGGTCAGCGGGACGGCGAGCACCCCCGAGACCGCGCCGCCCGCCGCCAGCGCCAGGCTGTGCAGCCCGAGCACCGACCTGGAGATGCCCTCCTCGTCGCGCAGCAGCGGCAGGATCGCCCCGAAGCCGTAGAGGAACCACGCCCACGTGCCGAGCACGCCGAACCCGGCGACGGTCAGCTCGTCGCCGAGCGCGGACCCCTTCGCGGAACCGCTCCCCGATACCTCCCCCGAGTCGGGCCCGCTCAACCCAACGACTCGACGACGAAGTCCACGCACCGGGTGAGCGCCTCGACGTCGTCGGGGTCCACCGCGGGGAACATCGCCACGCGCAGCTGGTTGCGTCCGAGCTTGCGGTAGGGGTCGACGTCGACGATGCCGTTGGCCCGCAGCACCTTCGCCACCGCGGCGGCGTCGACCGACGCGTCGACGTCGATCGTGCCGACGACCTGGGACCGGGCCGCCGGGTCGGCGACGAACGGGGTCGTGTACGACGTCCGCTCGGCCCACCCGTAGAGGCGGCTCGCGGAGTCGGCCGTGCGGGCGACGGCCCAGTCGAGCCCGCCGTTGCCGTTGAGCCACTCGATCTGGTCCGCGAGCAGGACCAGGGTCGAGACGGCGGGGGTGTTGTAGGTCTGGTCCTTGCGCGAGTTGTCGATCGCCGTCGTCAGGTCGAGGAAGTCGGGGATCCACCGCCCGGACGCCGCGACCGTCGCCACCCGCTCCAGCGCGGCGGGGGAGAGGACGGCGAGCCAGAGCCCGCCGTCCGAGGCGAAGGACTTCTGCGGCGCGAAGTAGTAGGCGTCGGTCTGGGCGACGTCCACGGGCAGGCCGCCCGCGCCCGAGGTGGCGTCGACGACGACGAGCGCGCCGCCGTCCGCGCCCTCGACCCGGCGCACCGGCGCCATGACGCCCGTCGACGTCTCGTTGTGCGGCCAGGCGTAGACGTCGACGCCCGCCTCGGCGCGCGGCGCGGGCAGCGTCCCGGGCTCGGAGCTGATCACGGTCGGCTCGCCGAGGAACGGCGCGCGCCGGGTGACCGACGCGAACTTGGCCGAGAACTCCCCGAAGGCCAGGTGCTGAGAGCGCGTCCCGACCAGGTTGAACGCGGCGATGTCCCAGAAGCAGGTCGACCCGCCGTTGCCGAGCACGACCTCGTAGCCGTCGGGCAGGCCGAAGAACGTGGCGAGGCCCTCGCGGACCCGCCGGACGACGGCCCGGACCGGCGCCTGCCGGTGCGAGGTGCCGAGCAGCGAGCGGCCGAGCGACGCCAGGTGCTCCACCTGGGCCGGGCGGACCTTGCTGGGCCCGGAGCCGAACCGGCCGTCCGCGGGCCGCAGGTCGTCGGGGATCGTGATCGCGGGGAGGCCGGTCGCTGCGCCGGTGGAGGTGCTCACGCCGCCATCCTCCCACCGACCCCGCGACGACCCCACCCGCCTCTCCGCGAGAAATGCCCCACAGCACCCCGGCCGGTCAGTGGCCGTCGGCGTAGCCGTAGTGGGGGGTCACCAGCGGGTCGTAGCCCTTGACCGCGGTGACCGGGCGGGGGCCCGCGCCGACGTACCGGGCGGCGGGTCGCACCAGCCGGCTCGTCCGCTTGTGCTCCAGGATGTGCGCGGCCCAGCCGGCGGTCCGGGCGCAGGTGAACATCGGCGTGAACATGCTCGCCCGCACCTGGGCGAAGTCGAGGACGACGGCGGCCCAGAACTCCACGTTCGTGGCCAGCACCCGGTCGGGGCGGCGGGCGTGCAGCTCGTCGAGCGCGGCCCGCTCCAGGGCGACGGCGACCTCGTGCCGGGGCGCGCCCAGCCGCTCGGCCGTGGCCCGCAGCACCCGGGCCCGGGGGTCCTCGGCGCGGTAGACCCGGTGCCCGAAGCCCATGAGCCGCTCCCCGCGGTCGAGGATCCCGCGCACGTAGGCGACGGCGTCGCCCGTCCGCTCGACCTCCTCGATCATGTGCAGCACCCGGGAGGGCGCGCCGCCGTGCAGCGGCCCGCTCATCGCCCCGACGGCGCCGGAGAGGCATGCCGCGACGTCGGCGCCGGTCCCGGCGATCACCCGGGCGGTGAAGGTCGACGCGTTCATGCCGTGCTCGGCGGCGGAGACCCAGTAGGCGTCGACCGCCTCGACGTGCCGGGGGTCCGGCTCGCCGCGCCAGCGGATCATGAAGCGCTCGACGATCGTGCGGGCCTTGTCGACCTCGCGCTGCGGCACCATCGGCTTGTCCCGGCCGCGGGCGGACTGCGCGACGAACGAGAGGGCCATCACGGAGGCGCGGGCGAGGTCCTCGCGGGCCTGGGTCTCGTCGATGTCCAGGAGCGGCCGGAAGCCCCAGACCGGGGCGAGCTGGGCCAGGGCGCTCTGCACGTCGACGCGGACGTCGCCGGTGTTCACCGGCAGCGGGAACGGCTCGGCCGGTGGCAGGCCGGGGTGGAACTCGTTGTCGACGAGAAGGCCCCAGACGTTACCGAAAGACACCTTTCCGACGAGATCCTCGATATCCACGCCGCGGTAGCGCAGCGCTCCGCCGTCCTTGTCGGGCTCGGCGATCCCCGTCTCGAAGGCGACGATCCCCTCGAGCCCCGGCACGAAGTTCGACATCCGATCTCCCGTCCCCGGCATCCCTGCCGGCCTCCACCCGGCCGGTCGCGGTCGGGTTCCCGTGTCGTGTCCCCTGCTCGTGACGGGCGACACCCCGGCATTGTGCCGGTCGGAGGTCTCGCGGCGCCTCACCGAGTTCTCCCGGTACCCCCGGGCGAGGAGAGGATGGACCGGTGACCGACGAGGAGTCCGCCGCGGGATACGCGGGACGCAGGGTGTCGTACACGGCCGGGGAGCTCACCGAGGACCGGCTCGCGCGCACGCCGCTGGGCCAGTTCGAGACCTGGTACGCCGACGCCGTCGCCGCGGGGCTGCCCGAGCCGAACGCCCTGGTGCTCGCCACCGTGGACGGCGACGGCGCGCCGTCCGCGCGCACGGTCCTGCTGAAGCAGGCCGACGGGCGGGGGTTCGCCTTCTACACGAACCACCGGTCCCGCAAGGGCCGCGCCCTCGAGACGGGCGGCCGGGTCGCGCTGGTCTTCCCGTGGCACCCGTTGCAGCGGCAGGTCGGGGTGGTCGGCCGGGCCGTGCGGCTGCCGGTCGAGGAGGCGCGCGCCTACTTCGGCTCCCGGCCGTGGGCCAGCCGGATCGGCGCCTGGACGAGCCGGCAGTCCGAGCCGCTCGCCGACCGGTCCGAGCTGGAGCGCCGCTTCGCCGAGCTGGCGGGGCGCTGGCCCGACCGGGGTGACCCGGACGACGTCCCGATGCCGGAGCACTGGGGCGGCTACCTGGTGCGCGCCGCGGAGGTCGAGTTCTGGCAGGGCCGCCCGTCGCGGCTGCACGACCGGCTGGTCTTCGTGGCCACGGCCGGTGCGGGTGACGGCGACCTGGACGACGCGGCGGCCTGGCGGGTGGAGCGCCGCCAGCCGTGACGGCCGGAGGTCGGGGTCTTCATGCGCAGGGCAGGCAACAGCCCGTGGGGCGCCCCTCCTGGTGAGGGACATGCCGTACTGGACGAGGTACGGCACCCACGGGCTGCGGTGACTGCCTGGATTCGCCGGCCGCTGGGCCGGTCGACCGCTTCGGTCACGGGCGGCGATCCCGAGGGATCGCCGTCGGCCGGGCAGCCCGTCCGGTAGGACAGCGGCTAGCTGACAGCCACCTCACGCGTCCGATGAACATCCACCTGTCGGACCACCTCCTTTCCCGTGTGCGGAGACCGTATGTCGGGCCCGGCGGAGGCGGCAACCCGAATTCCGCCGATTCCGCCGAGCGCGGATCCGGGCGCGGATCCGGGCGCGGATCCGGGCGCGGATCCGGGCGCCGGGCGGGGCGCCGTCAGATGGTGTCGACGACCTCGTCGTAGTCGAGGCGGGGCAGCCGGTCGCGGAACGCGTCCGGGCCGGGGTGGCCGATGTTGACGACGGCGAGCACCCGCCGGTCGCCCGCCGGGAACAGCTCCTGCTCCAGGCCCTGCGCGTCGAAGCCCGTCATCGGGCCCGCGGCCAGACCGATCGCCCGGACGCCGAGGATGACGTAGCCGACCTGCAGGGCGGCGTTGAAGTGGGCGGTCGCCTCGCGGCGCTCGTCGTCGAGGAACATGTCCCGCGCGCCCGGGAAGTGCGGGAACAGCGTGGGCATCCGGTCGTGGAAGGACCGGTCGGCGGTCAGCACGGCCACCAGCGGGGCCGCCGCCGTCTTGGCCTGGTTGCCCGCCGACAGGTGCCGCACGAGCCGCTCGCGTGCCTCGGGCGTTCGGACGAGCGTGATCCGCAGCGGCTGTGTGTTCATGCTCGTGGGCGCCCACTTGACCAGGTCGTAGAGGGCGCGGACCTCGCCGTCCGTGACCGGTTCGTCGGTGAAGGTGTTCGCCGTGCGCGCGTGGCGGAACAGCAGGTCCGCCGCGTGGTCGCCGATCGCCGGCTCCGGCAGGGTCGGGGCGCTCGGCTCGAGATCGATCGTCATGTGTGCCACCCGCAGGAGAGAAGTGCCGGGGGGACGCCCGGCGGTCCGTCGTGCTATCGGATGATGGAACTCTCAACTAAACCCCGATCATCCGCAAGGGGGCGTGAGCTGCGTCACGTCACTCCGTGCGGATCTCGGCGAACCGCTCCAGCGCCTCGGCGCGCTCCCCGGCGTGGTCGACGATCCGCCGCGGGTAGTCGCGGGCGTACCCGTCGGGGTGGTTCCACGGCTCGTGGACGGCGCTCCCCGGCAGGTGCGCCAGCTCCGGCACGTGGGCGCGCACGTAGGCGCCGTCCGGGTCGAAGCGCTGCCCCTGGGCGACCGGGTTGAACACCCGGAAGTAGGGGGCGGCGTCCGTGCCCGATCCCGCCACCCACTGCCAGCCGTGCTGGTTGCTGGCGAGGTCGCCGTCCCGCAGGAGGTGCAGGAAGTGGCGCGCGCCGACCTGCCACTCCAGGTGCAGGTCCTTGACCAGGAAGCTCGCCACCACCATCCGCAACCGGTTGTGCATCCAGCCCTCGGTCAGCAGCTGGCGCATCCCGGCGTCGACGAACGGGTACCCGGTGCGGCCCTCCTGCCAGGCCGCCAGGCGCTCGCGCGCCCGCGCCGACCGCCCGGGGTCGTCGTACCGCATCTGCGCGTACCGGGGGCGCAGGTACTCCCGGGCGCTGCCGGGGTGGTGCCACAGCACGTCGGCGTAGAACTCCCGCCACGCCAGCTCCGTCCGGAACCGCTCGGCGCCCGCGCCCCGGTCGCCCGCCAGATCGGCGAGCAGGGTCCGCGGGTGGATCTCCCCGTACTTGAGGTGCGCCGACAGCGCGGAGGTCCCCGCGGTCCCGGGCCGGTCCCGGTCGGCGTCGTAGCGCTGCAGCGCGCCCTCGCGGAACTCCTGCCAGCGGGCCAGCGCCGCCGCCTCGCCCGCGTCCGGCAGGACGGCGCCGTCCAGGTCCGGCTCGGGCGGCAGCGGCTCGCCCTCCACCCCCCGGACGCGCCGCAGCGCCGGGGGCGGTCCCGCGGGCGCGGGCCGGCCGTGCGCCGTCCAGGCCCGGTAGAAGGGGGTGAACACCTGGTAGGGCCCGCCCGCCCCCGTCACGACCGTGCCGGGGCCGACGGCGTAGGGCGTCCCGGTGCGCACGAGGCGGCGCCCGTCGCGCTGCAGGGCCGCGGCGACGTCCTGGTCCCGCTCCCGCCCGTAGGGCCCGGCGTCCGCGGTGACGTGGACGGCGTCCGCGTCCACCTCCGCGGCCAGGGCCGGGACGACGTCCCGCGGGTCGCCCGTCCGGACCACCAGCCCGCCGTCCAGGTCGGCCGACAGGGCCCGCAGCGAGCGCACGAGCCAGGCCCGGCGCGGCGCCCCGGCCGGGTCCCACAGCCGGGGGTCGACCACGAAGAGCGGGACGACGTCGCCCTGGCCGGCCGCGGCCAGCAGGGCCGGGTGATCGCCCAGGCGGAGGTCACGGCGGAACCACAGCACGGCCTGTGTCACGGCAGTGGACCGTAGTTGGACCGGGGCCGCGCCGCGCGCCGAGAATGGGACGCCGCCGCCCGCCCGGGGCCGCGGGGATGGAAGGGTGTCACTGGCGTTGAGCGACCTCATCGACACCACCGAGATGTACCTGCGCACGATCTTCGAGCTCGAGGAGGAGGGGATCGTCGCGCTGCGGGCGCGGATCGCCGAGCGTCTCGGGCACTCCGGCCCGACCGTCTCGCAGACGGTCGCCCGGATGGAGCGCGACGGTCTGCTGCACGTCTCCGGCGACCGGCACCTGGAGCTCACCGAGGCCGGGCGCCGCAAGGCGGTGCGCGTGATGCGCAAGCACCGGCTGGCCGAGCGGCTGCTGCTGGACGTCATCGGGCTGGAGTGGCCGTTCGTCCACGAGGAGGCGTGCCGCTGGGAGCACGTCATGAGCGAGCGGGTCGAGCGCAAGCTCCTCGCCCTGCTGGACGGCGTCAGCGAGTCCCCGTACGGCAACCCCATCCCCGGGCTGGACGAGATCGGGGGCATCTCGGGCCCGCCCGGCGGCGTGCGGTCGCTCCCCGACGCCCTCGTCGACGCGCTCGCGACCCGGAGCGCCGGGAACGGGACCGGGGACGCGGGAGGCGCCGGAGGCTCCGGGGGCCCCGGAGCCCGGGACGCGGGCGGCATGGTGCTGCGCCGCCTGGGGGAGACGGTGCAGACCGATCCGGAGCTGATGGCGCGCCTCGCCGCCGCCGGCGTGGTGCCCGGTGCGGGCGTGTCGGCGAGTCGCACGGGCGACACGGTGAGTGTCCGGGGGGCCGGCGGGCAGGTCGATCTGCAACTCACCGTGGCGGTCCACCTGTTCGTGGCGGACACCGAGCGTCCGTGACTCACGCTCGGTGATTATCGGCCGGTGAGTTGCGGCGACACGCCGTTGACTTGTGGAAGGAGATGTGACTTCCCGGGGTGTCGTGGGGTAGTTTCTGCATCGCTTCCCACCCTCCTTGGGGAGCCTCCGGGCGGACGCCGAGCTCTGCCACCGTTCCGGGGTCGTACGACACCGCATGGCAGAGGCGGGGGAACCACTTCGGGGCGACCGAGGGATCCGTCCAGGATCCGCGGCCCGCTCCTTGGGGTGAAGCCGGACGGACGCACGTCGACAGAGCAGGCTCACGAGGCCGGCGGTCGAGACGGCTCCGGACGGCCGGGTGATTTCTCCCACCCGAACCCGACAGCTCACCTCGAAGGCGTCCGGAGAGGTTCACCGTGTCCGATCGCGTCACGGGGCGTCATCGCGCGTCCCACAAGTCCACATCGTCCCCCCTGTCGACCTTGACGGGCTCCCTGTCCCTCGTGGGTGACCGGGTGGGGACCGTCCGGCGCAGCGGCGTCATCATCGCCATGTCGTCCGGTCTCGTGGCCTCGATGGCCCTGCCGGCACACGCCGTCGCCTCGACCCCGGCCGAGGTGAGCGGGCAGACGGCGGAGATGCCGGCGGTCGGGAGCGAGGGCTCGTCGGCCTTCTTCTCCTCCCCCGAGAGCGGCCTGCTCTCCCTGCCGGCCGGACTCGCCCTCGACGACGGCACCGTGAGTGCGCCGTCCACGGCCACGCTCGACTTCGACCGCACCTCTTTCGTCGCCGTCCCGGCCCCGACGACGACGCCCGACGACGCCCCCGCGCCCGCCGACCGGCACGACCAGGGCGGCACCGCGACGGGCGCGGACACCGCCCCCGCCCCGAGCGCGCGCAAGGCCGAGACGCCCGCCCCCACGACCCGCCGGGCGGCCCGCACGACCACGAGCACCGCGACGTCGGGCGCCGCGAGCCGCGGCACCACCCGGACGGCGGAATCCGTCCCGGCGTCGGCCTCGGGCTCCGCGGCGGTGGCGATCGCCTCCCGGTACCTGGGCGTCCCCTACCGCTACGGGGGCACGAGCCCGAACGGGTTCGACTGCTCCGGGCTCATCCAGTACGTGTACGCCCAGCTCGGCAAGAGCCTGCCCCGCACGGCGGCCGAGCAGGCCGCGGCGGTCCGGCACGTCGCGCGGTCGCAGGCGATGCCGGGCGACCTCGTCCTCTTCGCCGGGGGCGGCCACATCGCGATCTACCTGGGCGACGGCATGATGCTCGACGCGCCGCACACGGGTACGGTCGTGCAGATCCGCAAGATCTACACCTCGAACGTGAGCTTCGGCCGGGTCCTGTAGCCGACGTCCCGCACCGGACCGCACGTCCGACGGCCCCGCCGCCCACCCCCGCCAGGGTGGACCCGGCGGGGCCGTCGTGCGCGGGCGGGGGCCTTGACGCGAGGTGACGTGGACTGCTCCGGAAGCTGCACGCCCGGCGGCCGGATGAGACGGCGGTCACAAAGGTGGTGCTCTTCCAGGTATACAACCCTACCCTTGCTGTGCAGACGGTCCGTGCGGGCCGGTCGGGAGGTCGTCGTGCCCAACGCGGTAAGGAGCGTGGTCGCCGCACTCGCCTGTGCGGAGCGGCCACGAACCGCTGCGTGCCTTCAAGGCGTCGTTCCCTTCCAGGAACGGCGCCTTTCGTCGTCTCCCGCCCGCCCGCAGCCCAGGACCGTCCGCTGCCGTCGTCGAGACGCCACCAGCCAGGTGCGCGTCCGGAGGGAAGGGGGTGGAGGATGCGGACCCTGGTGCTCAACGCCGGGTACGAGCCTCTGGCCGTGGTGTCGTTCCGCCGTGCTCTCGTGCTCGTGCTCGCCGGCAAGGCATCGGTCGTCGCGGACGGCGGGTCTCCCGTCGTCGGCGGCTCGGTGACCCTGCCCCGACCCTCCGTCATCCTTCTCGCGCGGTACGTGCGGGCGCCGCACGGCCGCGCCGTCCCCGTGAGCCGTCGCGGCGTCCTGCGGCGCGACAACCACCGCTGCGCCTACTGCGGGGCCCACGCCACGACCGTCGACCACGTGCTGCCCCGCAGCCGTGGCGGCGCCGACAGCTGGGAGAACCTCGTCGCCTGCTGCGTGCGGTGCAACAACGCCAAGGGCGACCGCACGCCCGAGGAGAAGGGCCTCACCCTGCGGGTGCGGCCCTACGTCCCGCGGGGCCCGGCGTGGGTCGTGCGCGGTGCCGACCAGCGCGACCCGGCGTGGGAGGCGTTCCTCGGCGACGCCGCCTGAGGCGTGGCGGAGGCCACTGAATCACGGACCGTCAACTCTCTTTTCTTCTGAGCGACCGTGTGGCACGCTCTCACTCGCACCGGCGCCGCGAGCGCCGGTGCACCACTGTGAGGGCGTGCCCGCTCAGACCCTGGCGGCGGCGGGCGGGATCACCACGACGGGGCAGGCGGCCTGCGTGATGACGGCGAGACTCACCGATCCCAGCAGCAGCGACCGCACCGGGCCGCGCCCGTGCGTCCCGACGACGACGAGCGTCGCGTGCTGCGACGCGGCGACGAGCGCCTCGACCGGGCTCAGCTGCACCACCTGGCGGGTGACCGGCGGCTTGGCGGCCATCGGCCCGATCACCTCGGCGATCGCGTCGCGCTGGACGCGGTCGGCGACGGCGAGCAGGGCGGCCGGGTCGACGGCCGCGAGCGGTGCGCCGTCCACGACCTCCCGCCGCCAGGCCGTGACGACCTGCACGGCGGCACCCCGGCGCAGGGCCTCGGCGGCGGCCCAGGCGAGGGCCTGCCGGCTGCTCTGCGTCCCGTCCACCCCGACGGCGATGATGGGCGTCTCGGTCACGGCAGCCTCCCCACCGGACGCGTGCCCGGCACCGTGACCACGCTGCCCGGGCGCA
>Ga0302323_100003848_pt1 | contig 12212 bp, 6 predicted proteins | sample Fen_T0_3_FD_201950 | JGI IMG/M metagenome (GOLD analysis project Ga0302323, IMG submission 201950) | Peat permafrost microbial communities from Stordalen Mire near Abisko, Sweden - Fen_T0_3 | ecosystem: Environmental > Terrestrial > Soil > Wetlands > Permafrost | place: Sweden: Abisko... | reverse complement strand
GTGGATAGTCGGAACAAACGCCATTTTGCATTGGCCGAAATGCAGCCGCAGCAGAAGGTCCGATAAGAGGGGCAGCGGCAGCATAGCCAGAGCGCTCGATTTGCCTAGCCAGTGCAGGTAGCGGTGCTTGTCGGGAGCAGGCGCGAGCTACTTTGGCGTCAGCTTCATCACGGAGCCGTCGGTGTAATTCTTGTAGTCTGTGCCCATGTTGGTCCAGTAGACGCTCTTGGCATCCACGGTGATGCCACCCGGACTGTTCAGGTTGGAAGCGAGCGTCGTTGGCGTGCCGCCGCCGAGGGGAAGCCTCATCACCGTACCGCTCCAATCGGCGAAATTCGTCCAATAGACACTCGTGGCATCGACAGCGATGCCCCCCGGCCGGCTCTGGGCAGAAGCGAGCGTGGTGGGCGTACCTCCGCTCGTAGGCACTTTCATCACCGTGCCGTCGCTCGTGTTGTCCGTACCCTTGTTCGTCCAATAGACACTCGTGGCATCGACGGCGATGCGATAGGGATTGACTTGACCCGAGGCAAGCGCGGCTGGGGTGCCGCCGTTTAGGGGCATCGTCATCACGGTGCCGCTGGGCTGGTAGATCGTCCAGTAAACGTTGGCGGTGTCGATGGCGATGCCAATGGGGTTGGTTTGCTTTGGGGCGAGAATGGTTGGGGTGCCGCCGTCGATGGACACCTTCATGAGCGCGCCATCGGTGTTGCTCATGCTCGTCGTGCCCCTGTTCACCCAGTAGACGTTGCTGGCGTCCACGGCGAGGGCCCAGGGATAGGCCTGGCCAGTGGCCAGGGTCGTCGGGGTGCTACCGCTCTTTGTCGCCTTCATCACCGTGCCAGCAGTAGCGTTCGTCCAATACACGTTGGTGGCGTCGAGAGCGAGGCCCTGGGGGTCGGGGTTCGCGCTGGATGCAAGGAACGTCGGACCACCCCCACTCATGGGCATCGTCATCAGCCCGCCGGTCCAGCCATAGTCCGTCCAGTAGATGTTCGAGCCATCGACGAGGATATTGGAAGGATTGTTCTGGTTTGTGGCGAAGGTGGTAGGGACGCCAGGAATCTCCGTGATGGTTGTGCCACCTGTGCCTGTCACGCCGCCCGTACCGCTCTTGCCCGTCCCGCCGCCCGCACCTGTCACCCCACCCGTGCTTGTAGGTCCACTGCCTATCGGGCCGTCCGTACCGCCGCTGCCCGAACCGCCGGAGCCGCCGCCGCTGCCTCCGTGACAAGCTAGGCCGGCCAATGCAAGCGTAAGGGCAAGAAGACGCAGCTGTGTGCTCATGGCAAACATCCTATCCCCGATCCCCGACCGAAAGTAGTTCAGCGGGGTGCGGCCGAGTCCAGCCGACGAGGAGCATCACCAGAAATGGTACGCGCCCCTCGCCTGGCATGCGCGCAGGGCGTGGCCACCGTTGCCCTAGAACCAACGGCCGAAGGCAATTCGCCCCTGTCGAAGGACTGGCATCCCGGTGACTGGGCTGGGATGTCCCTTGGTATCACCCTCGCAACCGACCATGCACTGGGTGCCGGGGCAGCTTCCCTGATTCCAGAAATCCGACTCCACAACGTAGGCCCCGACGTTCACCGTTGCATACTGTTCGCAGGTGTTGACGGTCACATCCTGCGGCCACGTCGCATTCGCCCCGCCAGCTCCGCCTGTGCCACGCGTGCCGTTATCCGATGGGTTCGACCCGAACTGGTCGAGCGGTGTCTGTAGCCCGCATCCTGTTGTGATGCAGGAGAGAAAGAGCCAGCCATGGATCTAGGCGATTCGTCATAGGAGCCCCTTGCATGAAGACGTGCCCCACCGGGCGAAGAAAATGGTAACAGGTTTCGTCGCCCGAGCCAGGGCTGCCCTTCGCCCGCCACAGCGCCACCATCAGTCAACTCCCGATAGGCCTGCGACGAGGGGCGAAAGCAGACGTCGCGTCCATCAAAGCTCAGCGACGGCTGATTCGACAATCGGGATCTGCTCGTTCAACGTTTTGCCGCCTCATGGTACTAAATGTAATGGCTGGCCGAAGTACGTTCCATCGGGTTTCGTTGCGGGCGGCAAACGCGAACCTGAGCAAGGAGGCAGAGGTATGCACAAGCGCTTGGCAAGAATCACACTCGTCCTGTTTGCGGGGTACGTTTTCGCTGGCTGCAACAATGGCGTTGTGGTGACGAAGCCCGGCGCCGACGCTGGCGGCCCACTTCCGGATGTCGGGCCTGGTACGCTTCGGGATGTTGGGAGGGTGGTTGTAACTCTGCCGGATGCCCCGGCCGCGTCCGAGACGGCAGGGACAAGTTGCGGCAATGGTATCATCGAGGGCACCGAAGCGTGCGACGACGGTAACACCACGCCGAGCGATGGCTGCACGAACGACTGCAAGATCGAGCCGGGCTGGTCGTGCCTGGAGCCCGGCGTGCGCTGCCAGCCCAAATGCGGCGACGGCCTCCAGACCGGCGGGGAGGCGTGTGACGACGGCAACACCAATAGCGGCGACGGCTGCTTGGCGGATTGCAGTCAGGTCGAGGTGGGCTGGTCGTGCCTGGCCCCCGGCGTACGCTGCCAGCCCAAGTGCGGGGACGGGCTCCAGACCGGCGGGGAGGAGTGCGACGACGGCAATACAACCCCGGGCGACGGGTGCACCAGCGACTGCAAGCTCGAGTCCGACTGGGCCTGTCCCACGCCTGGTTCCCGTTGTATCTCGACTGTGGTGTGCGGGGACGGCATCATCTCTGGCAACGAGGCCTGCGACGATCACAACACCTCCGGCAATGACGGGTGCTCTGCGGATTGCAGCCGGGTCGAGGCGGGCTGGTCGTGCCCAGCGCCCGGCACGCCCTGCCAGCCCAAATGCGGCGACGCTCTCCGGACTGGCGGGGAGGAGTGCGACGACGGCAACATCGACAGCGATGATGGGTGCTCGGCAACGTGCAAGGTGGAAACCGGATACGCCTGTCCCGACGCGGGCAAGCCCTGTCATAAGACGGTGTGCGGCGACAAGAACAAAGAAGGCGCCGAATCATGCGACGATGGCAACACCCTGCCGGGCGACGGCTGCACGACGGATTGCCGGGCCGAGCCCAAGTGCACTGGCAGCGATGGCTGCACCTCGCCCTGTGGCGACGGACTCAAGCTGCCCGAGGAGGAATGCGACGACGGCAACCGGAAGTCGGGCGATGGCTGCTCCTCTGACTGCAAGCTGGAAGCTGGCTGGACCTGCCAGGATGTCGTGGAGACCACCTCGACGGTTCCCGTCTACTATCGCGACATGATCCCGCAGACCGCCACGACCACCGACCCGCCACCCCATCCGAACTTCGAAGTTCCCACGCCGTCGAATGCGGTGGTCACGGGTATCGTCAAGGATACGCTGGGTGACGACCGCGAGCCGGTGTACAACCCGGACGTTGACACGACGAGGTCGAAGACCACCAACGCCGACGACTTCAGCTCCTGGTACCACGACTCCAAGTACTCGAAGGTCATCATCGACAAGCTGACGCTGACCCCGCAAGCCGACGGCACCTTCGTCTACGACAACTCGGGGGTCTACCGGAATGGCGCCTGGACGACGCCTGCCTTTTTCCCCTTGGACGATCGTGGTTGGGCCACGCCACCCGATGGACCCGAAGTTCCGTTCCTGGGAACCTGCGATCTCGATCGGGCGAAGCACAACTTCAGCTTCACCAGCGAGGTGCGCTACTGGTTTGCTTACCAGGGTGGGGAAAACCTGTCCTTCACCGGTGACGACGACGTTTGGGTCTTCGTGAACGGCAAGCTGGCCGTCGATCTGGGGGGAGTGCATATCGCCGAGTCCGGCAGCATCACGCTCGACGGCACCGCGGCAACGACCTACAACCTCACGGTAGGCAAGATTTATGAGATTGTGGTGTTCCAGGCCGAACGGAGGCAGAGCCGCTCGAGTTACAAGCTGACCCTTGGCCAATTCAACCGGACGCGAACCCAGTGTACGCCGAGGTGCGGAGACGGCGTCGTCAACGGCGCCGACAGTTGCGATTGCGGTGATACCACGGTGCCGGTACCGGCCACGTGCACGGGGCCCAATGATGACGCTTCCTACGGTGGTTGCACCACGCATTGCACGTGGGGCGGTTACTGTGGGGATGGCATCGTCAACGGTCCCGAGCAGTGCGACGATGGCGTCAACACGACGAAGTACGGCGCGATCACGGCCTGCGCTCCCGGCTGCCATAAGCCGCACTTCTGCGGTGACGGCCACGTGGACGGCCAGTTCGGCGAGCAATGCGACAATGGCCCGGCCAACTCCGACACTGCCTATGGCGGCTGCACCACCCAATGCAAATTCGGCCCCAATTGCGGGGACGGCATCGTGAACGGTCTCGAGCAGTGCGACGACGGCGTCAACACGTCAAAGTACGGCGAGACCACGGGTTGCGGGCCCGGCTGCTACAAGCCGCACTACTGCGGCGACGGCCACGTGGACAGCCTGTTCAACGAGCAATGCGACAATGGCGCCGACAACGGCCACAGCCTGTGCACTGAGGACTGCAAGAACATCGTTCCATGAGTTTCCGTCCGTGGCCCACAAGTTCGTGCGGCCGAGGCTCCGCATCCTCCGGGCGGAGCCCCTTGTTGGCAACGCAGCTGAGCTATCGCACGCAGCGTACCTGGTACGCGTTTCCCGGGCTGATGTGTCCCGGAAGGCCGTCGAAGAAGTGCACATACCAGCCCGAGCCGGGGCTTGGCTGATACGGCGTGGAAGACCAAATGTTTTCACTGGGCGCGTTGGGAAAGGCGATGGGATCAGTCGTTACCGACCCGATGTCCGTCACCACGAGGGTTTGCAGCTCCGAGACAGTCGGCAAGCGGTAGGGATCAGTGCACCTGACTCTCGCGTCTGCCCAGGCGTATGTCTCGGGCTCGATCGCTTGCTTCCAGTGGAGCTGTGTCAGAGAGTCATGGACTTCAACCACCCCTGTGCTGTCGTTGGTCGAGACGGTGTAGCGACTCGCGGGAACGCTCGTCTTAGTCTGAACACAGCGTACGCGGCGGTTATCCAGCTTGCTGGCCATGATCCCGCCGCCGATGGCGAAATCGACGGCGTACACCAGGATCGAGGATCCGCGGTAGCGGGTTGCGGTCCAGTAGGTTTGGCTGGTCGCCGTGAAGGCAGCCGCGTTCATCGCCGGGTTCGACGTGGTGTAGTCGACGATCGAGAACAGCTCGATACGCTGGGGCAGTCGCCAAGGGCACGCGCACAAGCCTTGAGCCTCGGCCCAGGTGAAGGTGCCATCGCCGTTTGGCCCCCCGGTCAAGGGCCCGTTCATCCAGGTCAGCCCAGTGGTCGCGTCGTATGTCGTTCCGTCGCCATTGTCCCTGAGCTTGTTGGGTGAATCCGAGACCGACCAGTTGGCCCAGTCGGCGGGTTGCTCGACCGTGCACGCGCTGCCAGACTCAGTCGCCGAGTCCGCGGTCAAGTCCGCAGCGGAGCCAAGCGCCGCCTCCGCCACGGAGGCCGACGAGTCCGCAGTCGCGCCAGGCAACACATCCTCCGCCACAGAAGCCGACACGTCCGTCACCAGCCCGGCGCCCGAATCTGCTTCCGTGCCCACCCCTGAATCCGGGTGAGATCCCGTCCCTCCACCGCAACAGACAAACAGCATGCTACATACGATGATTGTACGCACCGGCAACTCCTTTCACAGCCTCGAGCTGCGACAGCCTGGCTCTGCGCTCAGCAGCGTAACACAGAAAATACCGTCAAAGGACTGGTCGCCAACCTGGCGATGTTGATCCCTGACCGAGGCTTGTTACGAACCGGCCACCTGATCTCACAACGTTCTCGCATGGACCGAGTCGTAGATCTGGTTCGGCTTGTAGGTGATGATCACTTCGCTCTTCTGCAACTTCCAGTCTACGGGGCCGACTTCCTTCACAACTTCGCCACGGAGCCAGTCTTCAAATGTTGCTGCGGAAAGGCTGCCCGACTTCGCAGGGTGTGCGAACACAACCTTCGTTCCGCTTGTATCGATCCACAGCAGGAAATGCTCGCCCGACCAGTTGCCTCCCGCGAGCTTCAGGCGAGCGTTCTCCCGGTTTTGGATGTCGATGGCCGATGCGCTGGCAGGGGGATCGTCGAGCGACACCGCGGCATAGCCCATGGTGTTGGGCTCGATGTCAATCACGCTGGATGGCGAAATTCCGTCCCTGATGACTTCCTTGCTGAGCCCGTTCTTGTTGTGGTCGACATTGAATCCAATGTGGAGCCCGTACTTCGTGACGAGTTTGTTGTACTGGGTCGGACCCAATTGGTGTGAGAGCACGTGGTGTGCCGCAAGTTGTTTCAGGGTCGCGCAGTCTCCGCCATAGCTGGATGAGTTGGTCAAGAAGTCGAGTAGGTCTTTGGCCGCGTCCGCGCCTTTGTACGCCCACCATCCACCGTAGCTGTTGCTGGGGTTCTTGGTCCACTGCCAGAACTGGGAGGGGAACCACTGGTCGAAGGGTTTGTTGGTCGGCATGAACTGGGGCTGGTGGGCCTGGTATGCCTTCACGAACTCGATCATCGCCGAGGTTCCCTTGAAGTCGTCCGCCTCGAGTTCGTTGGTTCGTCTGGAATCCTTGCCGTCAAGGACGATGAAGTCCTGTTCATCGATCACGCCATTTTGGTTGTCGTCGTAGACAAAGGCGCTGCCCTTGCCCTTGTATTTAACGAATGCTTCGACGCCCTTCTGGTCGGCCGTGGTCAGGCCCGCGTTCTTCTGAAGACTGGCCAGCGCCCCCGGCCCGAGCTCCAGGTGGATCTGCGGGAACAGGACCTTGTTGATCTGTTCGATGTCGGCATCGCTGGCATGGACCAGCCTCATCTGCTGCTTGTACGGGCCAGCCAGGTATGCGTCCGTGAATGGACGCCCCGGCGTGTGACCTTGGATAGTGGCCAAACCCGCCGCCGTCTCGTACTTGCGATACCAGTCGAGCGCTGCTTGATTTTGCATACCTGCTGCATGCGCCTTGGCCCTGAAGGTGGCCAGCTCAACGTCGTCGATCTTGCCCTCTCTGCCATTGTTGTTTGTGCTGACGCTGATGTTCTTGGCCTCTTCGTGCACCTTGGCTTCCGACCATCCCGACGGCGTGAGCTTCGGTGGAACGTTTTGTTGGGCCGGGCCGACCGTGATGACCCCGCTGTTGCCCTTCGCTGGGTCCGGCGTTGCCTGCCCTGCCTGCAGCCCAGCGCTGTTCCGCGCGAGCACGGTCCCCTTCTGGCCCGCGCCGTCGTCAAATTGCAGCCTGACCAGTGAGGGGCCGCTACCCCCATCGTGCCACTTGTGAAGCTGGTCGCGGATGTCCGCCAATTGGCCGGTGATGATTGCGTCGTTGTCCCACTGGTAGGCATACACGCCATTCGCAAGGGCGTCGCCCGGAGCGTAGCCGAGATTCTGAAGCCGCTGGTGAGAGCCTTCCTCGTCCTGACTGGGACACAGGTGCACGTCCCCCCGCGCGACCATCAGGAAGCCAGACGACTTTGGAGCGGGAATTTCCCATTCGACCTGGCATTCCTTCGCCGTCTGCTGGACCTCGACGCGCACGATGCCGTGCCCATCGGTGGTGCGGTCGAAGGTTTCGCCCGAAGCTTGCACCTTGCACGGGCTGCCGGAGACGAGTTGATGCTGGCTATCGACGACCCGAATCGACAAAGGCCTTCGAAGCTCTTCGACCTTGGCCGGCAGGGGCCCAAGCGCGCACCACTCGGCATGCAAGTAGGAGCATCGGCCCGCGGCGCAGGCATCCTGCAAACAGGGAAACTCGGAAACATCTTCTGCCGAACGGGGTTCGAAGAACACGACATGCGCACGTCGGTTGGTGAGGCTCCGGACGTGGTCCTCTCCAAGATGATCGAGTGGTTTCTCTTCGCCGCACGCAACAATCGCATTGTTGTCGTCGATCAGAGTGATTCGCTCGCGCAACTTGGTCAACCCTGGACGATCGGTCTGCAGCATCTGCGAAAGTTGCGTTTCGTAGCAGTCAAAGACGGCGGCCCATGTCGGCTCGTCGAATTTGCCCGTGATGTCGAGATCTGCTCCGGTCGGATTGCCGGCGTGCGTGTCGGCGTTGTAGGCCCGCTGGAAATTGCAGGTGGCATTCCAGAGGGTTGTCTTGGCGCTGTACGCGCAACCCCACCCAAAGCTATGGCTGGCCCAGCCAAGCACATCGATGTAGTCGTCCCAGAGCTTGCCGCGAACATCGTTGGTCGACGGATAGCGTTGCGAACTGCTCAGGTGAGGCCCAAAGCAAGCATGGGCGAACAGGTCGCGCTGCCCGGCCACCATGCCGTAGAGCGCCTGGCCACGAAGCAAAGACAGTGTCTGGTTGGAGGCATCGCTACCCTCCGAGTCGGTATGCCCGGACACCAGAACCCTGCGACCAGGAGCAAGTTCAGTGTAGCGCAGGGCTATCGCCGCGGCAGCGAGACCCGAGGGCACGTCCGGATCTTCGGGAGAGAGGGTCACGGGAAGCAAGGCAGCGCTGTTGGATCGGAATCGTGCTCGCGTGTGGTTGCCTCTAAGCCGCACAATCGTAAGGATGTGAGGCCCACCGACGGCCACCGTCAGGGGTCGAGCATCGGAAGAGAGGAGATTCGAAAGCTTGATGCGGTATTCGGCCATGTGAACCTGCGCCCTTGCTTGAACGTGCTGGTTCAAGCATAGCCCACTTGGGCGCCATTTTTCCTTGACCAAGTTGCATCCACATCGATTGTGCCGACTCCACATTGTGGAATCATCGGCACGCGACTCAGGAATGCTGCCGATCTACCCTAGCCGATGAGCTTGGCGATCAAGCTCCCGACCTCGCGCGTGCCCATGCCCATCTTGCCGGCGCCGATGGTGGCGAGCGGATTGATGAAGTTCATGCCGGTGTATTTCGGAGCGCTGCCATCCATGGGCTCGATCTAATCGCGTCCCTGTGACAGGGGCTACACCGCGCATCGAGGAACAGTCAGCGAAATTCGGAAGGTCTTTGCGAGTGTCGCCCGAGGACCGTACATTGGTCAGTGTGCGCAGGAACGCGATGAGAAGGACGTCGACCGCTCTGAGAATCCTCATCGCTGCGGCGATGGTCGTCGGAGCCACGACCGCCGGTTGCGGATCAACCAAGTCCGTCGGCCCGAGGGGAACTGGCGGCGCGGCAGCGGGTGGTGGCACGCGAGACAATGGCGGGACTCTCGGAACCGGGGGCGTGATGGCCAGTGGTGGCGTGACCAGCCCCGGGACCGGTGGCATGGGTGGCGGCGCGGCTGGCGGTTCTGGCGGGCTCGGCTCGGGTGGGGCAGGCACCGGTGGCGGAAAGGGCGGCGGCGGGGGGGCTGTTGACGGTAGCCCCCCGTCCGACGGTGGTGATGCCCGAGATGCTGCGGCCGACGCGCGTGACGGCTCGGCCGACGCGCATGACGGCTCGGCCGACGCCCCTGCCGTGGTCTGTCCCGCGTCCCACGCGCAGGGACCAGCGAAGTCGTCCTCGGGTTGCAGCGTCTCGCCGTTCGCCTTCGATGCCGCGACAGTCTGCGGAAGCACCACGGGCTGTCCGGTCAGCGTCGCTTACAGCCTTCGTTGCTCGGACAGCAATAGCTACGGTCCGTGGCTGGTCCCGAACGGTGCCACGGGTGCGTCGGTGCTACTGGCCATGGGCGGCGCTACCTCGCACCTATTCACCATCGGCGCGGGCGGCACGACCCGGGTTGACGACGTACCGGCGCTGACCTCGGCGATCGAGTCGCTGGCCGTGGAGCGCGACGGAACCCGCACCATCTTGGTGGGCGAGATGCCGGGGGCGTGGCGGGCGCGGGAAACTCTTGCCGGTTGGTCGACCGACGAGGCGACCATGGTCGAGGGCAACGATCTGGCCATGGTCGGCGAAGGCCGATCGATCGACGAGACGCACGCATTCATCGCGTACTTCAACCTTTCCGACAACCTACCCCGGCTGGCAACACGCGATGGTTCATGCTGGCAGACCACGCAGCTCGGGACCACGGCCGCCCAGGCGATGGCCATGGACGCAGATGCGAAGGGCCGGCCCTGGGTGGCGTGGCTGGGAAACAGCACCGCGGGGCTGCCCACGCTGAGCCTGGTAGGCCCTGACGGCTCGGCCTACGCCCCATGGACCGGGACGGCAGGGAACACCTTCTCTTTCTGGTACAGGCCGATCGTGCTGACGGGCGGGCTCGGCGGCTCAGGTGCCTTTCCCGCCCTCGGCGTTCAGCAGACCGAAGGCCTGCACGTGATGACCCCTGACACAGACACGGCGGTGTGGACTGACCGCGTGGTGCCCGGCTCGCAGCAGGCGGCCTACACCGGAGACTGTCCGCCCAGCGGCACCGTGACTACCGGGCAGCCCTGCAAGGGCCTCACGAGCTGCACTCAGCACGGCGTGGGCGCCCTTTCCGGTTTTGGGCTGGTGCGGACGGCGAGCGGCCGCGCCTACGCGGCGTGGCTGGAGATCAATTCCACCAGCACCTTCGCGCTCACGCAGTCGACGCCGATGTGCACGTCCGGGGGCATGCCCTGCACGTGCCAGACCTCGGTGACCAGCGTGACGAGGACGCTCACCTTGGCCGTCGCAAGGGTGACCAACGCAGCCACGCCGGACCAGGCTATTCGCCGCTTCCCGATCGACAGCACCACCGCGACGACCAGCTATGCGCCGCCGTTCTTCTCCCTCGTGATGGCGGCGCGGGGCGATACCTTGCTGACCGTCGCCAACCTGGCGATGCTCCCAGAGAGCCAGCTTCTCTACCTCGAGCTCGACAGTTCCCGGCTTCCCTGATACGTCGTGGGCGGCCCATGTCCTTGAGCGGAGTCTCGACATTCGGGTACAGCTCGAGCGCGCTGTCGGGCAAAATCTCAGCGGTCCGCTTGCAATGCTCGCCGGCATCGCTGGCGTTGAGTGACCTCGGTGCGGGGAAGCTTTTGCGCCCAGGTTGCTAGAAAATGTAGTCCCACACGCAGTCCTGGCGACAGTTGTCGCCACCGTCGCACTGCTCGATCTCGGGCTGGACGATCCCGTCTCCGCAGCGCGGTCCGTAGTGACAGCCGGGGCCGCACTTGCCGTAGTCCCCGGCATTGACGCCGTCGTCGCAATCCTCCCAGGGAGCCTGGACCTTGCCGTCGCCGCAGGTGGGCCCCTTGTGGCAGCCCGGCCCGCACCCGCCGTATTGGCTGACGTTGACGCCGTCGTCGCAGTCCTCGTCGGGGGCCTGGACCTTGCCGTCGCCGCAATAAGGGGCAGGAATGCAATTCGGCCCGCAGCCGTTGTATTTGCTGGTATTCACCCCGTCATCACAGTACTCGTCGGCGGCCACGATGCCATCGCCGCACTTGGAAGCGCAGGTGGACTTGGGCTTGGAGAAATTCTTGAGGGTGACGCCGAAGTTCGATCCGCAAGCATTGCGCTCGGCCTGGAACATCACCACCTCGTAGACCTTGCCCAGCTTCAGACCCAGCTTCAAGTTGTTGCCCTGGGAGGTGGTGTAGTTGGTGCCATCGTAGTAGTGGTTCCATGCTTTGGCCACGGCGCTGCCATCGCTGGCATCCAGGGTGAAGGAACCGTCTTCCCGGCCGTGCAGTGCCCCCAGATCGACGACCAGGGTTCGGTTGACGAATACCCAGGCGTCGTCGTCTCCCGAAAACGCGAACTGCTCGCCGCCCTGGTATTCGAACCAGAACCGCATCTCGGTGGTAAACGACGCGTTCTGCATCGACTGCTTGTCGCAACCGGAGATGGTCTCTTTTCCTGCGGCAATCCAGCCGCCGGTCGCCCCGATGGGATCGAAGCCGGTGGACACGGTCGAGCTCATGTTCGTGTAACTGCCCGCCTTGGCATCCGCCAAGGTCAGTGAGAGCGTGTACGGCACCACCATGTTCACGCCCTCGGCCGGGGTGTACCACTGGGCGAAGTTGGCCGGGGACGACAGATTGCGCCGGTTGGTGTTGGTCATGCCCTGATCTTTGAAGAGGTGAGCCGGGTTGTCGCAGACGCAGAGCGCGCCGTCGCTGCAGGAACAAGGGGGCCGGTTGAAATCGAAGGTGACCGCAGGTCCACCCCAACTGCCGCTCCAGGTTTCGCTGGACTTGGACCAAGAAGCCGCGGGGGCCGAATCGTCGCACGTGCAGCTCGGCAAGGGCGAAGGAACCTTGGTTCCGTCCGGCGTGGTATCGGTGGTGATGTCGGAGGGCTTGTAC
>Ga0302323_100003846_pt1 | contig 12212 bp, 11 predicted proteins | sample Fen_T0_3_FD_201950 | JGI IMG/M metagenome (GOLD analysis project Ga0302323, IMG submission 201950) | Peat permafrost microbial communities from Stordalen Mire near Abisko, Sweden - Fen_T0_3 | ecosystem: Environmental > Terrestrial > Soil > Wetlands > Permafrost | place: Sweden: Abisko... | reverse complement strand
TTGCCGCGCGTGCGTACCACGCCCACGTGTCCGTTCGGATCCACGCCCAGGAAGCTGTGTGCACGTGAGGCCGCGATGATGGCGTTGATGGCCACACCTAGGCCGCCATCGGTGCCGTTCTTGAAGCCGACCGGCATCGACAGCCCCGAGGCCATCTCGCGATGGGTTTGGCTCTCGGTGGTGCGCGCGCCGATTGCGGTCCACGAGACGAGATCGGCAATATACTGCGGGATGATCGGATCGAGCATCTCGGTGGCGGCCGGCATGCCGAGCTCCGCCAAATTCAGAAGCAAGCGGCGCGCGCTGCGGATCCCGCCCGGGATGTCGTTGCTGCCGTCCAGGCGCGGATCGTTGATCAGCCCCTTCCAGCCCACGGTCGTGCGCGGTTTCTCGAAGTAGACCCGCATCAGGATCAAGAGCTCCTGCGCGTAGCGACTTTTCAATTCCAGCAAACGCCCGGCGTAGTCGATTGCCGCCTCCGGATCGTGAATGGAGCACGGCCCGACGATCACTAGGGGCCTTGCGTCCTCGCCGTGCAGGACCGATTGGATCTCTTGCCGCGCGCTGAAAACGACGCTTGCTGCACGCTCGGAGAGCGGCAACTCGGAGGTAACTTCGTTGGGGCTCTTGAGCAATGTCGTATCCACGATTCGGAGGTCTTTGGTTTCGAGCATGGGGATCTGAGGGGAGCTGAGTGGCGGAGGTTTGGAGCTTTCGAGGTACAAAGCGAAAAACCCCCGGGCGCCGCGGCGACCAGGGGTTCTGTGCTTTCTCTTGGCTGTTTATTCAGTAGAGAAGGTGAAGCCCTGACGCCGCGTCGGCCGCGTGCCAATAGCCAAACCAAAACTGAAAACGAGCAGAGCGCATCGGGAGTTTGGAAAGTGTAGGGGGTACTCGCGTTTCGCGCAAGTGCTTCGCGCCCCGATCGGAGTGTCCTGGCGTCTGGGCCAAGCTGCGCCACTTGCCTGCCGTCCTGTTTGAGAGCGTCTGGAACGCCCGGTATTTACCCGATTTCCGGGTATCGAGCGTGTGGCGCGAATCGTGCTTTATGTGGACCATGAAGCGCCGCGACTTGTTTGCTCCTGCTGCGATCGGCTTGACACTCAGCCTCTCCGTCATGCCCGTTGGCTGTGGTGGCACCGCGAGTACCGGTCAACGCGCTGCTGGCGGGTTAGGGGCGACGGCAGGCGACAATAGCGCGAACGCCGGAGCGGCAGGTCGGGAGGTTGGCTCGTCAGCTGCGGGAGGGGCTGACGTTGGCTCCAATCTCGATGCCGGAGCGGCAGGTCGGGAGGTTGGCTCGTCAGCTGCGGGAGAGGCTGACGTCGGCTCCGATCTAGGGTGCGGTCCTGGAAGTGGTAGCGGTCTATCGCACAGCAGTGATCCCGCGCGGGCTGAGGCAGAGCGACTCGGGCTCGACCTGCTCGAACGTCTGTTGAAGCCTCTCCTCACCGGCACAGTGCCGGTGTATCGCGGAACGCTAGTCGCGCACGACAACGCGAGCGTGCTCGGGGATGGGCTCTCCGATCAGAACATTCCGCTCGGGTCTGCGGTTGCCGAGCTTTATCTCGATCAATACGCCGAGGGTGCGAGGTCCGACCTGTTCATCATTAGCACCGCTACCCGACAATTCGTCCAAATCCAGCAACCGGCACTCGCTCCGGGAACCACGAACGTGTTCGTCATTCGAGATGAATCGGGCAGCACGCCATTGCTATCTGGCCCATGCCAAGCCTGCGCGCCGGGCCTGGCGGATTCACCGCCAACCATCGTCCTCAACGACACGTCGGGGAGCGATGCGGAGCTTGGTCTAACGATCACCGTCTCCGCAAACCTCTCACTCACCGCCGGATGCAGCCTGTCGAGCACGGAGCTCGTAGCTCTCGACTCGCTCGCTTCGCCATTGAGTCTTTCGGGGTTCGAGCACAAGGCCGGCGAGTTGGTGATGCCTATGTCGGGACATTACCCGCGCCTGGAGCCAGGCCAATGTGGGTTGATCACGACCTCCACGATCGAGCTGTTCATCGACGCGAGCCGCCCCTGGGTTTACGGAGTTCGGAACTACGCCGTCGACAGCCAGCACAATGCCTGCGGCGTTGGCGGCGGCTCCTCGATGCCGTAGTCGATCGCACAACACGGGTGCTGGCGCGATGCCTGGTCGCGCGGCGCGAATCGGCGCACGCCAACAGCGCGCGAAGTGAGCGCAATCGCCAGGTTTTTCGCGGCGCTGACGGAGAGGAGCCTAGAAAATCCAAAACCCCGAAACTCGAGCCTCGAGGCAGTGAGCGAGAGTGGAGCGAGCGCGACCCAGCAGCGCACCTCACTGTGCGCTCCGTTCCGCCCCCTGACGCCGAAGGCTAAGCAGGCGTTCGACGAGAAGCGTGACCATCAATGAAAGGACCTTCGTTTCTTCAGCCTGCTCGTGTCCACTGTTCGAGGCTGCAACCCGGTTCGCGATTCGCTTCAGGTCGAAGTCGACCGCTACCATAACCTCGAAGCCTTCGACTCGACCGCTGGCACGTGGAGGTACGCTCGGCCCTATTCGCCACGCACCGATGTTGGCTCGGCGTCCGCGTGGGCGCGCACGTTTGCGCCAGGTCCCGGCGCGGCGCGCAGCGCCGAGCTGAAGGGAACTGAAGCGCAGGCCCAGGTCTCGATCGGGGACGGTCTGGATTCCATGGCCGAGTAGAAAAACTTGCCCAGGGCGTTTCAAGCACGAGTCGACTGCTAGTTTTGTGCGTGCTTGGCCTGCTGGAAGGTCGAATGGGCGACTAATGCCGCGTGCGTGCTATTTCCTCTGAGCGGAGAGTTTTGCAGCCGCCGCAAACTTGGCGAACTTCGTAGACCCAGGCCGAGTCTTAGGTCACACTCCTCTGGAACTGGTTCCACAACCCCCCCCGGTGAACACCTATGCAGCATGACGTCCAAGGCAAGGTCGACAGCCGCGCGATGCGCGAGGTCAACCGCTCGATCGTCCTCGACATCATTCGTCGCGGCGGTCGAGTCTCGCGTACTGACCTGGCCCGCAGGTCCACGCTGACCAAACCGACCGTCTCTGCGATCGTCGAAGATTTGCTGGCTCGCGGCATCGTGCAAGAGGTCGGTTACGGAAAAACGGTGGCCAGCGGCGGTCGCCGAGCGCGTCTGCTCGAGTTCAACGACGCGTCTGCTGCATACTTGGGCATCTGCTTTGGGGTCGAGACTACCACCGTCGGTCTGGCCGACGCCCGGGGTGAAATTCGCGTTCGCCGCGAGGTGCCCACCTCGCCCGGTGAGCCGGAAGTTACCGTGGCTGCTGCCGCCGCACTGGCCGAAGAAGTCTGTGAAGCCGCGGGCTTCCCCCGGGACCGCTTGCAAGGCGTCGGCGTCACGGTGCCTGGCCTGGTCAAAGTGGAGACCGGCCTGGTGGCCACCGCACCGAACCTTTCTTGGACCGAAGTGCCCATCCGAGACATGCTGGTCGCGTCCTTGGGCGTTCCGGTGGTGGTCAACAACGTGACCAGCGCCAGCGCCATTGCCGAAAGCAGGGCCGGCGTCGCCAAGGGGGTGAGGTCCTTCGTTTGGGCGTACGTCGACAGCGGCGTCGGCGCCGGCATCGTGATCGATGGGCACGTGTTCGCTGGCACGCAGGGCTTCAGCGGTGAGATCGGCCACTGCGCGGTGGTCGCTGGGGGCCCTTTGTGCTCGTGCGGCATGCGCGGTTGTTTGGAGACACTGGTTTCGGGCCCCGCAATCGTGCGTGCTGCCGAGGCTGCGCTCGCCAGCGGTGAGCAAACGTCACTCCGCTCGGCCACTCCGCTCGATCAGGCCGCAGTGGCGAACGCTGCTCGCGCTGGCGACGTAGTGGCGCTGAGGATCTTCGCGGCTGTCGGCGAGCACCTCGGGGTGGGGGTCTCGTACCTCGTCAACATCCTCGATCCGCAGATGATTGTCCTGGGTGGCGGCGTGATGGAAGCAAGCGATCTGTTGCTCGAAGGCACGCGCAGCTCCATGGCGCGCCACTCGCTCAAAGGTTCACGGATCCCAGTCGTCGTCAGCGCCTTGGGTGACGACGCTGGCCTGATCGGCGCCGTGTTTGCCGCCATGGACCAGTCTGTGCGCTCATATCGAGTGGTCGCCACCGGCGAGCGCGTCGCGGCCGACTGAGCTCGGCTACGGCGCAGGCTCGCGCAGATTGCTTCGAGCTCCGCACCGCGTAGCCGAGTTCGCGCTCGCCAGCGGAGCAAAGGCGCGCTATTGGGCTCGCCCGTGAAGTGGCTAGCCGGCAGGTATCGCGAGTTGGTCGTAGCGCTCGTGCTGGTGGGCGGCAGCGCGCTGTTCGGCAGCTTCGTCGACCGCATCTACCCTGTCGGTGAGTGGCTGTTTTGGCACTACGCCTGCTATTGGCTGTGCTCCCTGGTCGTCGCCTGCGCTTGCTTCGGTACCGGCTCGCGTACGCTACGCCTGCTGGGCGTGCGCGGCCTGTCGACGCTCGAGCTGCTGAGCATCGCCTTCGCCATTGGCTTGTTCGAGTTCGAACTGTGTATGTTCGTGGCGGGCATACTACGCCTGTACCGAACGACGCTGTTCTTCGTACTGCCGCTTTTGCTGATCACGGTGAACGTGAACGAGCTGCACGCACTGTGGAGCCGGCTCGCCCAGCGTCGACGACTGCTTGCCCGAACAGCGCGTCCGCTCGGCGCGATCGGGCTACTCGCGATCGCATTCGGCTTCGTCGGCCTACTCGCCGTCTATTTTCTGATCCTGTCCCCCGAGAACGTGCAGTTCGACTCACGTTGGAAGCACCTGGCCCTGGCCGAGGACTACGTGGCCTACGGTGGGGTGCGCCGGTTGGACGAGGGCTGGGTCTTCGACTCGCGGCCTCATTTCACCAGCTACCTATTTTCTTGGGCATTTCTGCTGCCCAAGAGCCGGCTGTTCGATCGCATGGTGCTCTCCGCGCACCTCGAATTCGTGACCTTTCTGGTCACCACTCTGATCGCCATTCCAGCCTTGGTCCGGCGTCTGGTGCCACGCGCCGATCCGCGCGCCGTGTGGGCGGTTCGCTTCCTATTTCCCGGCGTGCTCTTGTACGACAGCAGCCTGGCCGTGGGCGCAGATCACTTCGGCGCCATGTACGGCGTGCCTGTCTGTCTGGTCACGCTCTTCGCCTGGCGCACGCTTTCAGCTCGTTGGTGCGCGTTGCTCGGGCTTTTGTTGGGTGCAGCGGCCATGGTCAAAGAGACCACGGCCATGTTGCTCGCGCCGATCCCGATCATGGCGCTGGCCGTGCGCGTCCTCTGGTTGACCGCGAAGCCTCCTGTGCCGGGCGGTGCATCGCGGCTCTCGGTTTGGCGCGGCCCATTGGTTGCTACTGGCGTCGGCCTGCTGTGCAGCTCGCCGCTCTGGTTGACCAATTGGATCTCGCACGGGGATCCGGTCTATCCGGTCCTGAATCGGTTCTTGAACGTCCGGCCATGGACCAGCGAGTCGGCCTATCGCCTCAAGTGGGCTTACGAGGAAGCGAACATGTGGCAACCGCCGCATGACTTCGGCGGGCTGCTCACCTCCTTGAAGGCGTTGTTCACGTTTTCGTTCCTGCCCAATGATTGGGGGAAGTTGCACGGCCGCACGCCGGTCTTTGGCTCGCTCTTCACGCTGCTCTTGCCCTGTCTGATCGTGTGCCGCGGCCGCTTGCGCTTGTGGGGCCTCGTGGGCTGGGTGCATTTTTCGATCCTGTGCTGGTATTGGGTCCACCACCAAGACCGGTACTTGCAGGGCATCCTACCGCTGATGGCGGCTGCGACTGCGGCGCTGCTCGTCCTAGCCTGGCGCAGCGGCGTGATCGCCAGCATCGCGCTCAGCCTGCTCGTTCTGCTGCAGGTGGTGTGGGGCGGGGATGTGTACTTCTTCCAAACGCACTCGATGTCCAAGTCGCCGCTGAAGAAGAGTATCGATTTGCTCTCGTCCGGGTTCGAAGGCAACTACGAGAAGCGCTTTTACGTCCAAGGGCAATTTCAAGCCGTGGCCCGCCAGCTGCCCAAGCACGCGCGTGTGCTCGTCCACGACGAAAACAACCACTTGGGTCTAGAAGCGCAGTCGATCATGGATCGCTTCCCGTTCGAATACGGCATCAGCTACGGCCTTTCGGAGTCGCCGCGCGCGCTGTTCGACTTGTACCGCTCGCTCGGGGCCACGCACATCTTGTGGGCGCCCAAGAGCAAGGGCACCGATTCGCTCGCCGGCGACATCATGTTCTACGACTTCGCGCTGCGGCGCGCGCAAAGCCTCGGGTCCCCGGGCGGCATGCGGCTCGCGCAGATGCCGGACAAGCCACCCAGCGAACCGTTCAACGATACGGTCGCGGTATTTTCTTGTTCGGGCTCGTACCCAACCGGTTTGTATCCGGTGTCCAGCTTGCGAGTGCCAGTGTACGGGCCGCGCCAACGAGACTTCCCGAGCGAGCCCTCGCGTCCAATGCCGGAGGATTGGAGCGAAACACTTTCGAGTGTCGCCGAGATCGCCGTGACCGAGGATAGGTGTTTCCACAATGACGGTCAGCTCGATCGGCTCGGCTTCAGCAAAATCGTCAGCCGCACGCGCCCGCCATCGACGCGCGGTCAGCTGTACTCGCTTTGGTTCAAGGGCTAGGCCCTGCCCCCAGGCGCTGAGTCGCCCGCGTCGGGGATCACGAAGCGCCTCGGAATCGGACGCCGAAGGCTGAGACGGTCGCGACGGAGTCGGTGACCATCGAAAAACTCTCGGCTCTCCGGATGGGGAGAAAGAATCTGGCACGTCCCCGCGCCCCGCGAAGTGCGAGAGGCCCGCGGGTAGCCCTCTGCAGGCGCCCCTCGCCGCCGAAATCATACTTCGTGGACACGTGGACAAAGTATGATTTTCGGTGGCAAGAGGACTACGAGCACCCAGTCACTTCGACCGCGGTCGGCCCGGCGGAGCGCGACGAGCGTCGCTTCACGGGGTGGCCACGCGAAAAGAATATGACCAATGGTGAGACGGGCAAGGGCTGCTTCAGGGACGGGCTATTCGTATAAATCGATCGGCACCTTGAGGATCGCCGACAGCTCGCTCAGCGCGCGTCGATTCTCATCGAAGAACTCCGGATCTCCCAGGTCCGCAGGCGCGACGCGATCCCGGTAGTGGCGCAGAATCCAGGCGCGTACGGCCTCGTACAAAGCGTCGTCCAGTAGCACGCGCGCAGGGATGGCGAGCGCTTCGTCTTCGGTCAGTGGCACGCGCAGACGCAAACACGCCGGGCCACCACCGTTCTTCATCGAACCGTTGACGTCCACGTAGTGGACCGCCGAAACGGCGTTTCGTTCGCTCAGCACGCGCTCCAGGAATGCGCGCGCGGTCGGCGTCGTTCGGCTTTCTTCCGGAGCGACGATCGCCATGCCGCCTCCCGGCAAGCTGACCAGCTGTGAGTTGAAAGGGTAGGCGTGCACGGCATCCGCAACGGGTAATTCGGCGTCCGTAGCCACGACTAGTTCGAATTCCTCGCCCAGCCGACTCCGCAGTTCCGCCAACGGCGCCGCGCCGGCAAAGCAAAGCTCGTGGACCAAGAGTAGCTGCTCGTTGCCGACGCACAGCACGTCACTGTGAAACGCCCCGAGATCGATGGCCTCTGGCGCTTGTTGCAAGAACAGCAGTTGATCTTCACGCAGCCCGTGCAATCGGGCGCAAGCTACGCTCGCTTCGCGCGTTTGCCGTGCCGGAAAGCCGCGCGGCGCAGCGCTCGCGTCAGCGGCGCGCCCCCAGCCGAAGACGTGCAGTACGGCCTCACTCGTCGCCAAGCGTGAGTGATTGGCGGCGCCCTCGTCCGCGAAGAGCGCGCCCGCCGGCAGCGGGTCGTGCACGACGAAGCGTTCACTGTCCGCGAAGATGGCCCGTAGCGTGGCGGTGGTGCTCTCTGCCTCGAGGCTGCGATGGAACATCGAGCTCAGGTTCGCGGGCGTGAAATGCACGCGACCGTCCGCAGTATCCCGCGACGGCGCGACGGTCGCCGCGTTTGCGGCCCACATCGACGACGAGCTGCCGGTGAGCGCGAGCAGTTCCGGCGCGACGCGCAGCGCGCGCGGCAGTACGTCTCGACTCACACCGGCAAACCCCAGCCGATGCAGCGCGTGCAAATTCGGCCTGAGCGGCGGTGGCAAGAGCGCCTGGGCGACGCCCAGCTGGGCCAGGAAGCGCATCTTCTCCAGCCCCTGGAGCGCGGCGCTCCGCGGATCACCCGCTTGCCCGCGGCTCCGCGCGCTCGCGAGGTTCCCATAGCTGAGCCCAGCGTAGTGGTGTGTCGGGCCGACGAGGCCGTCGAAGTTGTACTCGCGCATGCCTGCCGCCAAAGTATCGCTCGGATCGCGGCTGGTTGACGAGCACCCCAGGGCGATCCCAGGCTGCGCGCCGTGAGTTCATGGCCAACGCCCGCATGGTTTGCGCAGCGCCGCGCGGAACTGGCGCGGATCCCGGTTCTGGCTGGGCGCGTCCTGCCCGCCATCCGGCGTGCCCAAGCGTCGCGCACCGCGCCGTTCATCGCTTGGCTGGAGGCGCATGCCGCCTGCACGCCGGACGCGCTGTTCTGCGAGCAAGGTGACGAACGTCGGACTTTTGCCGAGGCCAAAAACGGAGCCTTGCGCGCGGCGCGCGTGCTGGTCGACGCGGGCGTGCAACCCGGTGACGTCGTGGCCTTGATCGGCGGCAATTCGCCCGCTTATCTGGAGCTGATCTTGGCGATTAGCTACGCAGGTGCGGCCGCGGCACTGATCAATCCCGAACTACGCGAAGGGCCACTCGCGCATGCGCTGCGCGCGGTCATGCCACGTCTGTCGTTGGTCGAGAGCGTGGTGCGAGAGGCGTGGTCCGAGGCCGAAGCGTCAGCCCTCACCGGCCGCGTGCTCGGTTTCGGTCACGGAGAGCTCGATGAGTTGGCTGCGCAAGCCGTCGAACTCGCCGAGCCGCGCGCCGACCCCCAGGGCGACTTCGTTTTCATCTTCACCTCCGGCACGACCGGGCTACCCAAACCGTGCCGTGTCAGTCATGAACGCGCGCGCTCTGCCGCTACCATCTTCGGCAGTGTGGCCTTCGAATTCCGAGCTGGGGACAAGCTGTATTGCGCCTTGCCGTTGCACCATTCCAGCGCGCTCTTGATCGGCGTCGGGGCCGCGCTGGTTGCCGGTGTGCCCATCGCGTTGCGCCGAAAGTTCAGCGCCCGTGAGTTCGCGAGTGATCTGCGGCGCTACGGGGCAACGGCTACGCTCTACATCGGCGATGTGTGTCGCGCTTTGGTGCACTCTGCCCCGACGGAGGCCGAGCGCGGGCTGCGTCTCCGCGTGGCAGTTGGCAACGGACTCGAGCGGCGGGTTTGGATCGAGTTCCAGCGCCGCTTCGGGCAGCCGCTGATCCGTGAATTCTACGCGTCCACCGAAGCGCCTGCGGCCATCCTCAATCTGACGGGCACCGTCGGCTCGCTCGGCCACGTGCCCTTCGAGCGCCGGCGCGGCTTTCGCTTGGCGCGTCTCGACGCCGAGCAACGCTCGCTGGAGAGGAGCAAGGATGGTCGAGCCAGCGAGTGTGCGACAGACGAGCCCGGCGAGCTGCTCTTGCGCGTGTTTCCGAGCGCTCGCGAGCCACATGGCGCTTTTCGCGGTTACACCGATCGCGAGGCGTCCGACGCGCGCATCGCGCACGACGTGTTCGAGGCCGGCGACACTTACTTCCGCTCGGGGGATGTGCTGCGCCGTGATCGCCAGGGCTACTTCTATTTCGTCGATCGCTTGGGTGATGCGTTTCGCTGGAAGGGTGAGAACGTCTCGGTGCTCGAAGTGGAGCAGGTGCTGGACGCGGCTTTGGGTTTTCCCGGCGTTGCGGTGTTCGGTGTCCCGGTTCCGGGCTACCCGGGTCGTGCCGGCTGCGTCGAGGTCGTTTCGGAAGGCCCGTTCGACGTCGCGCGGATGGCTCGTGCAGCGCTCGCACTGCCGGTGCATGCGCGCCCTTGCTTCGTGCGCCCGATGCCCTCGCTGGAGCACACGAGCTCCTTCAAGATCAAGAAACACGCGCTCGATCTCGGCCGCTTAGCGGCGAGTGAGTCACTGTGGGTGCGCCAGAACGACGCCTATGTGGTACTGACGCAAAACTTGTGGGACGATCTATGTCGTGGTCAGGCACGCTTGTGAACCGCGGATGCTTTCAGCGGCGGTCCTGCGTTTAGCGCTGCTGTCGAGCGCGCTGCTCAGCTGCGCTTCGTGCAAGCACGAGAAGGCCACTCGTGGCGATCCGTACGCACATCGACCGAAGCTCAGTTCGCTCGAGGCCAGTAATTGGCTGGTCGAATTGGACGTTCCGGGCTTCGGCAAGGCCGCGCTCGCGGTGCCACTCGGCGCCAACTCGCCGCGCTCGATCGTGATCGCGCTGCACGGCTCTGCAGATCGTCCGGAGTGGGCGTGCGCTGCGCTGCGCAGCGTTGCCGGTCCGGCTCCGTTCGTGCTCTGTCCGCGCGGCGTGGCGCGCGCGGATTTCACGGCGGCCGATCCGCGCTACACGTTCGGCACCGTCGATGACACAGCGCGCGAGCTGCGCGTCGGTCTGGCCGAGCTCAAACGGCGCTTCGGCGTGTATGTGGCGGCGGGCCCTGTCGTTTTCTCGGGCTTCGAGCTGGGCGCCGATCATGTGGCCTGGATCGCGGCGGAAGAGCCCTCGTTCTTCTCGCGTTTGCTGTTGATCGAACCCTCGCCGAGCAGTTGGCCCTCTTCTCGAGCGGCGCTGTTCGGACGCGCCGGCGGTCAGCGGGTGCTGTTCGCCTTCGGCCCCCTGCATCGGGACGAGCTGGGGCAGCGGGCAGTGCTGACCAGCCGCGGGGGCGCCGAGGCGCGCGCGGTTTTCCTGGGGGAGGGTCCGGTGACCCTCGAGCCCCCTAGCCGCCGGCTCTTGCACCAAAATTGGAGCTGGCTCGCCGCGCCTGGAAAGCCGCACGACCTTGAGAATGTGGCGGGAAATGCCCTGCCGGCCGGAGGGCCTGTGGCCGGTCGCCCGGCTCCATGATCATGGAGTGGTACGAGGGCGCAAATGGGTGTATGAGGCGCGCCCTCCTGACGCCGCACTCGCGGTGGGTTCGGGGGCGAAGCGATACCCGATAGACACGCCGCTTGACATGGCAAGCGGCGCGGCTACCCTCCCGTTCCCCCAAAACCGGCCTCCCATTCACCCGGCCGTAAAAGGGCTTTTTTTTCGATGCCTACAGTACAACAGCTGATCCGTCTCGGCAGGGAAGTCATCAAGACGCGCACGGCGTCCCCTGCGCTCCGTTCCTGTCCGCAAAAGCGCGGCGTGTGCCTGCGCGTGTACACGACCACTCCGAAGAAGCCGAACTCGGCGCTTCGCAAGGTGTGTCGCGTACGCCTGACGAACAGCATGGAAGTGATCAGCTACATCCCGGGTGAAGGTCACAACCTTCAGGAGCACAGCGTGGTGCTCATCCGCGGTGGCCGCGTGAAGGACTTGCCAGGCGTTCGCTACCACGTCGTCCGTGGCACGCTCGATGCGTCCGGCGCCGCCGGCCCCAGCAGCACCAACAAAGCTACCCGCAATCGCAGCCGTTCGAAGTACGGCGTGAAGCGTCCCAAGCAATAAGCGCCTGTCTAAGAGACTAAGAGGATATCGCGATGCCCCGCCGTAGAGACGTACCGAAGCGCAAGATCACGCCCGATCCTAAGTACAAGGACAAGCTGGTCGCGAAGTTCACCAACTCGCTGATGATCGGTGGCAAGAAATCCACCGCCGAAGGCATCCTATACGGTGCGTTCGACGTGATCAGCGCTCGCTTCAAGGAAGACCCATTGGAGATCTTCAGGAAGGCGCTCGACAACGTGAAGCCACGCCTGGAAGTGAAGAGCCGGCGCGTCGGTGGTGCCACCTATCAGGTTCCGGTCGAGGTTCGTCCCGAGCGCCGCGTCGCTCTCGGCATGCGCTGGCTCGTCAACTACTCGCGCGACCGCGGCGAGAAGACGATGCGTGAACGCCTGGCCGCCGAGCTGGTGGATGCCGCTCAGCTGCGTGGCAATGCCGTCAAGAAGAAGGACGACACGCACAAGATGGCCGACGCGAACAAGGCGTTCGCTCACTATCGTTGGTGATCTCGTTCTCTCGGGTTTGAGCCAGGTTCGAGTTTCGACGTAGGCTTTTGGCAATAGGAGTTGCTCCAAGCAAGATGAAGAAGACGACAT
>Ga0302323_100003845_pt1 | contig 12214 bp, 8 predicted proteins | sample Fen_T0_3_FD_201950 | JGI IMG/M metagenome (GOLD analysis project Ga0302323, IMG submission 201950) | Peat permafrost microbial communities from Stordalen Mire near Abisko, Sweden - Fen_T0_3 | ecosystem: Environmental > Terrestrial > Soil > Wetlands > Permafrost | place: Sweden: Abisko... | reverse complement strand
GGCGCCAGCAAGATGGAGATGGGCGAAAAGAGCGTCATCATGAAGAGCAAGACCGTGACCATCGAGGCTGAAACCACCTGCAGCATCAAGGGCAAGAGCGTGCTCAAACTCAACACGACGTAGATGAGTGGCGCCCCTCACCCCGGCCCTCTCCCCACGCGGACGTGGGGCGAGGGGGACAGCCACGCAAGCGGACGTGGGGCGAGGGGGACAGGCTCTCAAGTAGGTGAGCTTATATGCCGTTGATCTTCAGAGTGCAGCCAGCCACGGCATGGGGAGGTCGTGTGAGCTTGACGCTCATCGTTGAGTGGAGAGGGCCATCATGATCGACCCGGCGCTGCTCCGGCGTGATGTGCTCAACCGGATCGGGGCTGGGGTCGTGATCGTGGATCCCCGCACCCGGGTCATCGAGTGGGCCAATCCCACGGCGGCCACGCTTTTTGGCGCGCCCGCGGAACAGATCGTGGGGCAATTGTGCCACTGCTTCCTCTGTCCGGCCGAGCAGGGCAACTGCCCCATCTTGGACCAGGACAAGGATGTGGAAAACGCAGAGCGCGTGCTTCTGCGGCACGACGGTCAAGAGCTTGCCGTCATGAAGTCGGTCAAGCGCATCCGCATCGAGGGCGAAGAGAAGCTGCTCGAAACCTTCGTCGATATCAGCGCGCGCAAGCGGGCCGAGGCCGCTCGACGCGAAAGTGACGACCGCTACCGCGTCCTCTTCGAGAATTCACGCGATGCCATGATGGTGCTAGCGCCGCCCACGTGGAAGTTCGTTTCGGCCAACGCGGCGACGCTGGAATTGTTCGGCGCGAAGGACGTGGCCACGTTCACGGCGCTCGCACCCTGGAACCTTTCCCCGGCAACGCAACCCGATGGTCGTGCGTCCGCCGAAAAGGCGCGCGAGATGATCGAGACGGCTATGCGCCAGGGCTCTCACTTTTTCGAATGGCGGCACCTGCGTCTGGACGGTCGCGAGTTTCCAGCTTCGATTCAGCTTACCCGGCTTGAGTTCTCGGGGCAGGTCTTGGTGCAAGCCACGGTGCGGGATTTGGGCCCAACCGAGCGTACCTTGTCTGCCTTGCGCGACAGCGAGGAACAGCTCGACAAGATATTCAACAGTTCTACCAACGGGATCGCCTTCACCGAACCAGGGAACGGGAGAATTCTCAGCGTCAACGACACCTGGGTTCGCGAAACCGGCATCTCCCGCCCCGATGCCATTGGGAAGACCGCCTACGATCTCGGGCTTTGGGTCAGCCAGGACGAGCGCGACGCCTGTCAACAAGTGCTCGAACTTGACGGGTGCCTGCGGGAATTCGAGACGACCTTGGTGTTCAAGGGCGTGCGACGTCGATACGCGCTCAATGCCGAATACGTAGAGTTGCGCCGCGGACGCTTCCTTCTATGGGAGTTTCGCGATATCACCGAGCGTGAGCGGGCCGAGGAGACCTTGCGCCGCTACGAGCTGCTGGCGAGTCACAGCCGGGACATCGTGCTCTTCGTGCGGAGCGACGATGGTCGAATCGTGGAAGCCAACAGGGCGGCCGAGGATGCCTACGGCTACGGCCGCGATGAATTGCTGTCGCTCTCGATTCGCGATCTGCGCGCCCCCAGCACAAAGGCCATGACCGAGGCACAGATGGCGCTTGTGGACGCCAGTGGGCTTCGATTTGAGACGGTTCATCAGCGCAAGGACGGCCGTCCGTTTTCCGTGGAGGTCAGCTCGGATGGGGTGACGGTTGGTGGGGTGCGCATGTTGATGAGTGTGGTGCGCGACATTACCGAACGCGCGCGCATGGAGGGTGAGCTGCGTGAAAGCGAAGCGCGCTTTCGCACACTTTTCGAAGATTCGCCGCTGGCAATTGCGCTGACACGGGGCGTAGAAACCCTCTACGTCAACAAGATGTTTCAGAAGGTTTTCACGCTAGCTAGCGCCGAGGCGCTCGTGGGCCAATCCATCATGGCTTGCGTTGCCCCGGAATCTCAGGGAGAGATCATCGAGCGTACCCGTCAGCGGGCCCTGGGCAACCCGCTGGCGTCCGAATACGAGATCACGGGCCTGCGCGCTGACGGGGCGAAGTTTCCCATTCGCGTGGTGGTCGCCGTGGTCCACCTTCCCGAAGGTCAAGCCACGCTGTTCTTCATCACCGACCTGAGCGAACGGCGGCGTGCGGAGGAGGAGATCGCGCTGCTGAAGCATTCCATTGATGTTCACTACGACGCGGCCTATTGGACAGACAGCGACGGCAAGTTCATCTATGTCAACGAGGCCGGGTCCAAGGTGCTGGGGTTCGAAGCCGGCGAGCTGATTGGCAAGACGATCCAAGAGGTCAATCCAAAGGCTACCCCGGAACGCATGAGAGTGGTTTGGGACAAGTTGCGCAAGGACGGATTTCACAAGGGTGAATCCACGCACCGGCGCAGGGACGGCAGCGAAATCTCGGTGGAGATCCTCACCTCGTACGTTCAATTCGCCGGGAAAGAGTACACCTGCGGTTTTGCCCGTGACTTGACCGAACAGAAGCGCGCCGAGGAAGAGACGGCCCGACTCACGGGCCAGCTGCAGCAGGCGCAGAAGATGGAATCCGTGGGGCGCCTGGCTGGCGGCGTGGCCCACGATTTCAACAACATGCTGGGCGTGATCCTTGGGCACTGTGAACTTGGCCTGGAGAAAGTCGCCCCGTCCTCCTCGTTGCACGGCGACCTCATGAACATCCAAACGGCAGCCCAGCGCTCCGCTGACCTGACCCGGCAGCTGCTAGCCTTTGCACGCAAGCAGACGGTCGCGCCGAAGGTGCTTCATCTGAACGAAACGGTCGCGGGCATGCTGAAGATGGTGAAGCGGCTCATCGGCGAAGATGTCAAACTCGCGTGGCACCCGGGGGAGAATCTGTGGCCGGTCAAGATCGATCCAACGCAGATCGATCAGATCCTGGCCAACCTGTGCGTGAATGCGCGCGATGCCATTGCCGACGTGGGCACAATCACGATCGCGACCGGAGCCAAAGTCGTAGGCGTCGACGACGCCGCCCTGTCCACGGGCGCCGCCCCAGGAGACTACGTCTGCCTGTCCGTGAGCGACGACGGCTGTGGCATGGACGCGAATACTTTGTCCCATGTTTTTGAACCCTTCTTCACCACCAAGGAAGTCGGCAAGGGCACGGGTCTGGGACTGGCCACCGTGTACGGCATCGTCAATCAGAACAGCGGGTTCATCGATCTGCGAAGCGAACTAGGCCAGGGGACGGCGTTCACCGTCTATCTGCCCCGGCACGTCGGCAAGGACCCGAAAGAACGCGTCGACGTGGCGGCGGCGGTACAGCCTGGCCAGGAAACCATCTTGCTGGTTGAAGACGAGGCGCCCCTTCTGGAGGTCACGCAAAGGATGCTGGAAAAGCGTGGCTACAAGGTGGTGAGTGCAAGCACGCCCGGGCAAGCCATTCAGCTGGCACGCGAGCATGTGGGGAACATTGACCTGCTCATCACCGACGTGGTCATGCCCGAGATGAACGGCCGCGATCTGGCGAAGAACATCCTTGCCCTCTACCCGCGGACGAAACGGCTATTCATGTCGGGCTACACCGCAGACGTGATCGCCCACCAGGGCGTGCTGGACGAGGGCGTGTCGTTCATCCAGAAGCCTTTCTCCGCGAAAGATCTGGCGGCCACCGTGCGCCGGGTACTGGATATCGAACAAGCCAAGCGGGGATGACTTGCAATCCGTCTACGACGGGTTGCCTGCCTCGTCGCAGGGGTAGACAAAATCCCGGCTTGCGAATCCTTCTGCGCGAACCTGGCTCTAAGCCGACGGACCATCATGAAGCGGATCGCGTTGACTCTCCTCGGCATCGGGGCCATAGCCGGAATTCTGCTTTCGGTACTTCCGCGCAGAAGCTCCGGCGGCTTGCCTCTTGCGCAGCTCAAAGAGCGTTTTGCCAAGAAGGCGAAACCGTCGGTGGATCACGCCCAGTTCGAGCGCCTCAAGCAGCCCATCGAAAAACCCCAGGACGTGACCGCCGCGTGCATCTCGTGCCACAACGGTCGCCACACCGAGGTCATGGCGTCCAGCCACTGGAACTGGGGGCGCACGGAGTTCGTTCCCGGCAAAGGCATTCGCACCCTGGGCAAGCGCAACGTGCTGAACAACTTCTGCATCGGCATCTCGGGCAACGAGCCGAGCTGCAACAAGTGCCATGTGGGCTATGGCTATGGCGACAACAAGTTCGATTTCAAGGATCCGCTGAACATCGACTGTCTGGCCTGCCACGACAACAGCGCCAACTACGTCAAGGCGACCGGAGGAGCGGGCATGCCCGATCCAAAAGTCGACCTCGGCCAGGTCGCCCAGCACGTTGGCAAACCCTTGCGTAGCAATTGCTTGACCTGTCACGGCTTTGGCGGTGGTGGCAACAACGTCAAGCATGGCGATCTCGAAAAGGCCATGATCAATCCATCGCGCAAGGTCGACGTCCACATGGACGCCGAGGGCTTGGACATGCAGTGCGTGGCCTGCCACACCGCCGAGAAGCACCAGATGCTGGGCAAGCTCTATTCGCTGTCGTCGATGAACCGCAACCGCAGCACCTGCGAGAGCTGCCACACCGATGTCCCCCACGGCGACGACGTGCTGAACAAACACACCCTGAAGGTGGCGTGCCAGACCTGCCACATTCCGACGTACGCCAAGGTGAATCCCACCAAGCTGCGCTGGGATTGGTCCACGGCGGGGCGGCTGCGCGACGGCAAGCCCTTCGAGGAAAAAGATGCCGACGGTGTGGACACGTATATGTCCATCAAGGGCAACTTCACCTGGGGCAAGAACATCAAGCCGGAATACGTCTGGTCCAATGGCACAGCGACGCACTACTTGCTGGGCGACGTCGTCGATCCCAGCAAGCCGGTGAAGATGAACGAACTGCACGGCAGTTACGACGATCCCGAAGCCAAGATCATCCCGGTGAAGATCCATCGCGGCAAGCAGATCTTCGATACCGGGTTTGGCTACTTGATCCAGCCCAAGACAGTTTCAACCAAGCCAGGGGACGGTGGCTATTTCACGGAATTCAATTGGACCCGCGCCGCGGAAGAGGGGATGAAGCTCATCGATCTGCCCTTCAGCGGCAAGTACGGGTTCATCGAAACCGAGATGACCTGGCCCATCAACCATATGGTGTCGCCCAAGAATCAAACCGTGACCTGTACCGAATGTCACGTCCGGGAGGGCGGTCGGCTGGCCAACTTGGCGGGTTTCTATCTACCAGGCCGGGACAGTAATCCCTGGATCGAAGTCCTGGGCAAGCTGCTGTTGCTCCTGACCTTGGCCGGCGTGTCTATCCACGGCGGCGCCCGGGTGTGGATGTCTCGCAAGGGCAACAATCGGAAGGAGACCTGACATGCGCCAGGAATACGTCTACCAAGCCTTCAACCGCTTCTGGCACTGGGCCCAGTCGGCCCTGATCCTATTTCTCGCGGTCACGGGCTTCGAGATCCACGGCTCCCTACGCTTCTTCGGCTTCGCCCAGGCCGTGAAGTACCACAGTGCCGCGGCCATCGCCTTTTTGGTACTGGTGGTATTCGCCATCTTCTGGCACTTCACCACCGGACAATGGCGGCAATACCTACCCACGTTGACCAATTTGCGCGCCCAGGCCGACTATTATCTGTTTGGCATTTTCAGGAACGCGCCTCACCCGACGCGAAAATCCGCGCTCAGCAAGCTCAATCCCTTGCAGAGGCTGGTCTACCTTGGGCTCAAGCTCATGGTGATTCCGGTGCTGGCGCTGTCCGGGCTGCTCTACATGTTCTACCGCTATCCGCAGCGCTTCGACGTGGTCGCGCTCAAGATGGACGGTCTGCGCACCGTGGCCCTCATCCATACGACCGGTGCGTTTCTGGTGCTGGCCTTTCTCATCGCCCACCTCTACCTCATCACCACGGGTACCACGCTCACATCCAACCTCAAGGCCATGATCACGGGCTACGAGGAAATCAAGGACGACGCGAATGCGGCCCATGAACCACGACCCCAGTAGGAAATCCGCCATGCAAACGCGTTATATGAATCCTTATCTGGCCGGGTTCTTCTTGGGCCTGGTGTTGCTGGCGACCATCTTCATCACCGGGCGCGGCCTGGGTGCCAGCGGCGCGCTGAAGAACGTGGTCGTGGCCTCGGTGGACACCGTCGCTCCCGCGCACGCGGCGCGCTCGCCTTTCTATTCAACCTACGTGGGACCGGGCAAGGACAGCCCGCTCAAGGCGTGGCTGATCTTCGAAGTCGCCGGCGTGATCATCGGCGCCTTCGTCTCGGGCTTGGTTTCCAATCGTCTCAAGTTCGTGACCGAGGCTGGCCCCCAGGTCTCGCGCCGGCGACGATGGTTCTTCGCCGGGATCGGTGGGGCCCTGTTTGGCATCGGTGCGCAGTTCGCGCGCGGCTGTACCAGCGGCGCGGCCCTGAGCGGCATGGCCGTGCTTTCCACAGCGGGCTTCGTCACCATGATGGCCATCTTCGGCACGGGCTACGCAGGTGCCTGGTTCGCCCGCTCGCTGTGGATTTCCAAGAAGGGCGGCAACTGATGGGCCCCTTCGTTCCCGAGCTCATTTCCGAGCAGCTCAACTTGGTGGTGGCGCTCTTCCTCGGCATGGGCTTCGGCTTCGTGCTCGAACAGGCGGGATTTTCTTCCTCGCGCCGTCTGGCCGGTGTGTTCTACGGCTACGACTTCACCGTGCTGCGGGTTTTCTTCACCGCCGCCGTCACCGCCATGAGCGGCGTGATTCTGCTTAGCTACCTCGGCTTCCTGGACATCGACGCCATCTTCGTCAATCCCCTGTGGCTGCGACCCGCTATCGTGGGTGGCATCATCATGGGCTTGGGCTTCATCCTAGGCGGCTATTGTCCCGGCACCAGCGTGTGCGCCGCCTCCATCGGCAAGGTGGACGCCATGTTCTTCGTGGGTGGCGGGCTGCTCGGCGTGATGCTCTTCGGCGAGTTATTTCCTCTCTACCACCACTTCTTCGAGTCCACGGCGCGCGGCCCGGTCAAGGTCTTCAGCTCGCTGGGCATCTCGCAGGGACTGTTCGCTTTCATGGTCATTGCCATGGCCGTGGGCGCCTTCTACGCCACCACGCGCATCGAGAAGAAGGTTGCGGGCGACCAGGCTCCGTCGCAGGTCTTCCCGGTCGGAAAACACATGGCTGCCGGGGCCGCACTGCTGGTGCTTGGCCTCGTGCTGATGTTCACGCCGGACTACAAGACACGCCTGGTTCGCAAAGTCTCGAATTCTGCATTCCAATCGGTGCACGCAGTCCAAACCATGGTTCCCGACGAGCTCGCATTCCGCATCGTGGATCAAGAGCCGCTCACCCGGATTTTGGATCTTCGTTCGGCGGCGTCCTTTGCCGCCATGGCACTGCCCGGCTCGGTCAACCTGACCCAGATGGATCTTTTCGGCCGCGATCTAGGCAATGGCATCGACCAGCGCCGTAGCCGAAAGGTCATCGTGGCCGACGATGAGGCCCAAGAGAGACAGGCCTATCTGTTGCTTCAAGAACTGGGCTACGAAAATCTTGCCATCCTCGATGGCGGCTTCCCCGCCTTCAGCCGCGTCTTCCTGAACCCCACCGCCTTCGTCCCCGCAGGCAACCGCTGGGACGAAGACGTACGCAGGTTCCGCCAGGAAGCGCAGACCAAGATCCCGCAATTGATCGAAGCGCAGAAGGCCTCGGCCACCAAGAAGCCCAAGCAAGAAAAGAAGATCCAGGGCGGCTGCTAACGGCAGGGCAAGGGCGGCGAGCACCGCCGTGCCATTGGTTCTGTACATCAGGAATCTCGACGTTTCGCTTCTTGCACTGGGTCTACCCCGATGTCATTGGTTGGCACACGGCTTTCCCATGTCATACTCAAGCCTCGCAAAGGATCGAAAGCGAAGTCAATCTAGGACGACGCGAGCGCGCGGAGGGGGTGGCTGTGGCGAATTCAGTCAGAGTTCTCGTCATTGATGATACGGAGGCTGTGCGCAAGGTGCTTGTGGCGCAGCTCCGGCAGCTGGGATACGCGGCCCAGACCGCGGAGGACGGAGAGGCGGGCCTGGCCAGCTTGCGAGCTGACCTGCCCGACTTGGTGCTCTGCGATCTGCGCATGCCAAGGATGGACGGGCTCGAGCTTCTGCAGATTGTTCGCGAAGAGTTCCCCCATTTGCCCGTGATCGTCATGTCGGGTCAGGGGTTGCTGGATGACGCCGTAGGGGCGCTGAAGCTCGGCGCTTGGGACTACATCACCAAGCCCATCGAAGGCCTGCCTGTGCTGGAGCACGCCTTGAATCGAGCCCTCGAGCGGGCAGATCTTTTGCGCGCCAACCACCACTACCGCCAGAATCTGGAGAGGGCGAACAAGGAGCTTCTGTCCAGTTTGCGCACGCTGGCCGAGGACGAGGATGCGGGCCGCCAGCTGCAGTCGCGCATGTTGCCGCGCAACCACCAGTTTTTCGGCGATTTCGAGTTCAGCCGGGATCTGGTTCCTTCGGCCTATCTCAGTGGGGATTTCGTCGACGCCTTTGCCATCGACGATGCGCGCTGGGGTTTCTACCTGGCCGATGTGGCCGGTCACGGCGTGTCTTCGGCCCTGGTGACGGTGCTGCTCAAGTCCTTCATGCAACGTCATGTGGGCGACTTCACCCGCACCGGGAAAGAGCTCATCCTCTCACCTGGACAACTGCTAGGCCGCTTGAACGAGGAAGTCTGCATGGAGTCCCTCGACAAGCATCTCACCATCTTCTATGGCGTGATCAACACGCGGGAAGACAGCTTGCTCTACGCCAATGCCGGCCATTTCCCCTGGCCCTTTGTGTTCGATGGCGAGCAGGTGGTTGCTCTGGAACAACCAGGCGTGCCCATTGGCCTCATGCCGCACTCACGCTACAAGGATGCCCTGCTCAAGCTTCCACCCGAGGTAGTTCTGGCTGCGTTCTCCGATGGCTTGCTTGAAATTCTTCCGCACAAGAACCTAGTGGACAAGCTAGGTTTTCTGCGGACTCTCTTTTGCCACCTCAACGTCACCGTGGAAGAAGCCCACGCGGCGCTGCATCTCGACGACAACGCTTCGCTACCCGACGACGTCGCCTTTCTATTGGTTAAGCGTGGAGAGAATCATGGAAGAACCGACAATGGCAAAGGCCTACTACGGCCAGTTCGCTGACACTTCGGTCCTCAGGCTTGCTGGGCAGATTCGCTATACCTTGGCGCGCAGGCTGCGGACCTTCGTGGACGACGTCATCGCAACGGCCGGCTGCGATGCCGTGTTCATTGACTTGCGCGAGGTCGATTTCATCGACAGCACGGGCCTAGGCATGGTCGCCCGCATCGGGCGCCTGACGCTGGAATCCCGGCGCCGCCGCGCGGCCATCGTGCTCGCGCCGGGGGATGTGGAGGTCACCCTGCGTTCGGCCGGTTTCGACGAGTTGTTCGTGATGCTGGCCGAGTTCCCCTATGATCCCACCGTGGATCTGCGCGAGATCCCGCTGTCCGAGTTGGCTTGCCCCCACGACAGCCAGATGGGGCATCTCATCCTGGACGCGCACCGGGATCTGGCCGCTGTCAGCGAGGAAAGTCAGGCCACCTTCCGCCCGGTGATAGACACCCTGGAGGCTGACCTGGAAGGCACGGAGACGCGCACCTGATCCAGCCGTGGGGCACCCACCGCGCCTCCTTCAACGCCGGTCGCACTTGGGTCGCACACAACTCGCCCGCGGACCAGAAGGCCTGCGACTGTGGCGAAAGACAGAACCAGTGTGGTAGACGACTATCACCATGGGCGAACTTGGCGAGGCTGCGTCGGGCCCTGGCGTGGTCAGCGTGGTCATCCCCACGCGCAATCGGCCCGCACTGCTCGACGCCACTCTTCGTTCGGTCCTGGGGCAGTCCCGGCCCGTCGATCAGATCATCGTGGTCGACGACCATTCCGATTCGACGGAATGGTTGCCGGCCGTCGCGGCGCTGTCGCCCGCCATCGAGGTCGTTCGCCGCGCGCGCAACGGAGGTGTGTCCGCCGCACGTAATGCCGGACTCGAACGGGCGCGTGGTGCGTACCTTCTGTTTCTTGACGATGACGATCTGATCGATCCGCGGTTCGTGGAAACCGGGCTGGCCCGGCTGAGCGAAACTCCCGCCGCCGATGGCGTCTTCTTCCGCCACCGGACCATCGTCTCGGATGTACCGGCATGCTCGGCTCCCCCTAAGCGCAGTGAGCAGGCCGCCCTCTTTCCCTTCACCCTGGGTGGCGAGGAGAATCTGGTGCCTCGGACGACCCTCGAACAGAGGCCAGTTTCAGCCTTTCTTCGCTATCTGCTGCCTATCAACGCGGGATTCCTTCGCCGTTCCTCCCTCGGTGCTGCCCGCTTTCCCGAGTCGCTCCGCCAAGGCGAGGACACCTACTTCTGGATCTCCCTCGCGGCCGCGCACCGTCGCTTCACGCTGGACGAGCACGCGTTCGCCATCATTCGCCGGCATGCTGGCAACACGACCCGCTCGCGCTCCCGCTACGTCTCCGACATCCAGCCCTGTTATGAAAGACTCCTGGCCGATGGCCTACTGCCCAATCCCGACGACGTCTTTCTCGCCCACCTCAAACTGCTCTGGTTCAAGACCCTCACGCGCAGCAAGGGCACGGGGCCGCACTTCGAGCACGTATTCAAATCGCCCCGCCTGCTGGCCGGCGAAACGCGATTCTGGGTGGCGAACTTCCTCGCCCGTCTGGGCGCACCGGGCCTGGGCGAATCGTAGGCGAGGATAGGTGGATCCCTCGTTGCTGGCACGGCCAAGATGGGATCTTTGGGCGTCGGCATGACGCTTCTAAGTAGCTATAACTATAAAGTAATTTCATATGCTAGGGGGCCGGTTTTGATTTTACTGTTATAAAATATTACGTAAGTTAGAATAACATCTATATGACAATAAAAACAGTCTCCGTGCACCGTGTGGCGCTTCTGGTGACCATCATGGGATCCTGCCTTCCTCCGCCCGATGACCAGCCCGGGGAGGACAAGGGTCTGGATCCAGCGGCGCTGGACAATGTGGATCGTGCAGCGGAGATGAAGGCATCGGATCCCAATGCGTCTGCGCTCAAGCTCATGCCCAGCTCAGCGGGTTTTCAATCTCACTTCCAGTCGACGAGTCAGGGCTTGACCCAGTCGTCGCTGACCACCGGCGCCCCGTCGCCGCTTGGCTATGTGCCGCCCCCCGTGCATATCTCTGGACTGCATTCGGGGATGACGGTCCAGTCTGCGGCTGTTTTGCCAGCGAGTTACGATCTGCGAACCACGGGCAAATTGACGGCGGTCAGGGATCAGGGCAATTGCGGATCGTGCTGGGCCTTCGCCACGTACGCGGCCGCCGAGTCCCAACTGCTGCCCGGGGAGACAGATGACTTCTCCGAGGAGCACCTCAACGACTGGAGCGGCTTCGATGTGGGTGCGTGCAACGGTGGCAACTCCGCCATGTCGATTGCCTACCTGTCGCGCTGGGCGGGACCGGTCGCCGAAACGGCCGATCCCTACACCGCGGGAGCATCGAAAAACATCAACAAGAGCGCGCCAGCGATCAAGCATCTGCAGTCGGCGCTGACCATCGCGGATCGTACGGGCTCGCTCGACAACGGCGGCATCAAGGCCGCAGTCATGTCCTACGGTGGTGTGATGACGACCATGCTGTGGAACAACGCTGGGTGGAACGGTGGCACCAATAGCTACTATTTCCCCTCGCCAGGCCACTACGCGAACCACGCCGTCACCATCGTGGGTTGGAACGATAGCTATCCCGCCACCAAGTTCTCCCAAGCTCCCCCGGGAAACGGCGCCTTCATCATCCGCAATAGCTGGGGCACATCCTTCGGCGAATCAGGGTATTTCTACATCTCGTATTACGACCCGTACATCGGCATCGAGAACAACGTGTACGACGCTCTGGCGGCGACCACCGATTTCACGGCAGTCTACCAATACGACCAATACGGTGTCACCGCCACGCTCTCGGGCAGCGGCACCACCTACTATCAAAGCAACATCTACACCGCCAAGGCTAACGCGACCATTGCCGCCGTTGGCTTCTATACGTTGGTGCCTAGTACGACGGTGGACATCGCGATCTGGTCCTCGCCCACCGGCACCAATCCAGCCAGTGGCACTCGCGTCGGCAACATGACCGGCGTGGTCGAGTCCTTGGCGGG
>Ga0302323_100003844_pt1 | contig 12214 bp, 10 predicted proteins | sample Fen_T0_3_FD_201950 | JGI IMG/M metagenome (GOLD analysis project Ga0302323, IMG submission 201950) | Peat permafrost microbial communities from Stordalen Mire near Abisko, Sweden - Fen_T0_3 | ecosystem: Environmental > Terrestrial > Soil > Wetlands > Permafrost | place: Sweden: Abisko... | reverse complement strand
GTAGTATCCATCCTGGAGCGAGCCCAGCAAACTGCCGCATCTAAAATATAAACGGCATTCATTACCATGGCGGAACCTATCCTTAAAAATATCGGTATTATCAACGTTACATTCGGCGAGAAGGTGATCGTTGTTCAGCCTTCCAACCTGTATGGATGTACCATAGGCGATGGTTGCTTTATCGGACCCTTTGTTGAAATCCAGCGCGACGTGGCGATTGGTCGACGCTGCCGGATCCAATCCCATGCTTTCATATGTGAATTGGTCTCCATCGGGGATGACTGCTTTATTTCCCATGGAGCGATGTTTATAAATGATCTTTTTGCTGTCGGCGGCCCGGCCCAAGGCAGACGCGAATTGTGGCGCCCAACGAAGATTGGAAACCGCGTCAGCATCGGAACGAACGCCACTATAATGCCCGTGACGATTTGCGACCACGTTGTGATAGGAGCAGGAGCCGTGGTAACCAAAGATATCACAGAGCCGGGCATCTATATTGGGAATCCCGCAAAATTGCTACGTCCATTGACGCCTACCCCTTCGGTCCCGCAAATTTGAAGACGCATTTATGAAAATACCATTCGTCGACCTGCACGCCCAGTATTTGACTATAAAGCCCGAAATCGATGCTGCCATCGCCGATGTCATCGCCAGGACGGATTTCATCCGCGGTACCTATGTAGAAGCGTTCGAGCGGGCTTGGGCTGAAAAGCTAAATGTAAAGCATTGTGTCTCCTGTGCCAATGGCACCGACGCCATCTATATCGCGATGCGCGGCTTGGGCATAAAGGCCGGTGACGAAGTTATCACCACCGCACATTCATGGATATCAACCACGGAAACGATTACCCAAGCGGGCGGTCGCGTCGTATTCTGCGATACGGATCAAGATACGTTCACCATTAACACAGCGCTGATTGAAGCCAGGATTACGCCGCGGACCGTTGGAATCATCCCCGTTCATCTCTACGGCCAGGCCTGCGATATGGAGGCTGTTATGGCTATCGCCAAAAAACACAATCTGTGGGTGATCGAGGATTGCGCGCAGGCACATTTAGCCCGATTCAAAGGACAGCTCGTCGGCACCTTTGGCAATGCCGCAACGTTCTCCTTCTATCCGGGGAAAAACCTCGGGGCTTATGGCGACGCCGGTGCATTGGTCACCAATGACGATCGCCTTGCGGAATGGACGGCGGCTTTCGCGCGGCATGGTGGCAAGGGTGAACACACGATGGAGGGCATAAACAGCAGGATGGACGGAATACAAGGCGCTGTGTTGTCGGTAAAACTGCCGTACCTTGACCAATGGACGACAGCCCGCCGTCGCGTGGCGGCGACTTATGATCGCCTGCTGGCCGGTGCAGGTGATTTAGCTATTCCTGTGGTGGCGCCGACACGTGATCATGTATATCATCTTTATGTAGTCCGGACTTCCCGGCGCGACGAATTGAAGAAGCATTTAGGCGACGCTGGGATCGGCACTTCGCTGAATTATCCGAAAGCGCTGCCCTTCTACCCGGCTTATGCCTACCTGAATCACAAACAGGCAGATTTCCCCGTGGCCTACGCTAACCAATCTCGCATTCTGTCCCTTCCCATTTTCCCGGAAATGACCGACGCTGTGATTGCTTACGTTGCAGAAAGAATTATCGAGTTTACCACATTGCATCGCAGCTGACAGAAACCGGAAAATAATATTATTCCATTTGCCATTCCAGCCTACTTGCACCGGTGACAAGATTATCGTGTGAGCCGCAGCTGAAGATATACCCAATGAGTAAATATGTCATCATCACGCCTGCGCACAACGAGGAGGATTTCATCGTCGAAACCCTTCAATCGATGGTCGCGCAAACCATCCTTCCTGTCCGATGGGTAATTGTTGACGATGCTTCAACAGATGGAACGGGAGCCGTCGTTGCAGAATGGGCCAAGCGCCATCCCTTCATCCGACATGTTACTTTACAGAGGGAACAGGGAAGAAATTTTGCGCGTAAAGCCATCGCTTTTAAAGCCGGTCTGCAGGAACTCCAGGATGTCAATTTCGATTATATCGGTAATGTTGACGCAGACATGTCATTTAAGCCTGAGTACTTTGAGAACATTCTCCGCGATTTTGCCGAGGATACTAAATTGGGCATTTCGGGTGGCATTGTGTACACGAAATTCACGGAGAAGTTCATAACTTATGACACTACGGCCGATAGCGTGGGCGGGAAAGTGCAACTGTTTCGGCGAGAGTGTTTTGAATCGGTGGGCGGTTACATACCACTCAAACACGGCGGTATAGACACGGCGGCCGAGATCATGGCAAGAATGAAGGGATGGACCGTTAGAAAATCATTCAAAGAACATACGTTTGAGCACCGAAGAACTAGCTTTGCGTGGGGCTCACCCCTGAAAGCCAAAATGCGTGAAGGGAGTCATTTTCACTCACTAGGATATGATCCTTTGTTCTATTTCTTGCGCTGCATCTATCGCTTGAAGGAGTACCCATTCATAATTGGCAGTTTATCTGCTCTGTTAGGCTATATGATCCATATGCTCCGACGAGAACCAGTCACGCTCCCGCGCCCGGTCGTCGATTATCTAAAGAAAGAGCAGAGAGCTAAACTCAGGCATTTTTTTCACCTCCGTTCCAGTTCCTGAAATGGCATCCAGCATATCACATTGTGCCCCCACCCTGGCACGATAGACCATTCTACCCTCAATACAAATATGTGCGGCATCTGTGGTGTTTTTGATCTAGCTGGTGGCTCCGTCGACCGTGCGATTTTAGAGCGGATGAACTCCGCCATCCTTCACCGCGGTCCCGACGGCGACGGCCAGCTTGTCGATCGGGAAGTAGGGCTCGGGCACCGACGGTTGAGTATCATCGACGTCGGCGGCGGAGCCCAGCCGATTGGCAACGAAGACGGTCGCATTCAAATCGTATTTAATGGCGAAGTATATAACTTCATCGAGTTACGGGAAGAACTCTTGGCGGCCGGGCATCAATTCCGGACGCGATCCGATACTGAGGTTATCGTCCATGCTTACGAGCAATGGGGCACGGACTGTGTCAAGCGATTCAACGGCATGTTCGCCTTTGCCATCTGGGATTCGAACCGGCGGTCGCTTTTTCTAGCCCGCGATCATCTGGGCATCAAACCCTTGTATTATGTTATAGCGGGCAATCAACTTCTCTTTGCCTCAGAGATAAAAGCCCTCTTGAAACACCCGCGATGCCCACGTAACATGAATGTGGAGGCCTTGGCGGAGCTTTTCACGTTTCGTTACGTGCCCTCGCCGAAGACGCTTTTCGACAAAATCATGAAACTGCCGCCTGCGCATTTTATGGTGGTATCAGCGGCCGGCTTACAGATCGAACGTTTCTGGAATTCCATCCCCCGCCCACAAAGAAATCATTCGGAGGCAGATTATATCGAGCAATACCAAGGCATGGTGGAGGACGCCGTACGGTTACAAATGCGAAGCGACGTACCGGTCGGATTGTTTCTGAGCTCGGGCGTCGATTCTGGGGCGCTGCTGGCGATTATGAGCAAGTACGCCAGCGGACCCGTGCAAGCTTTCACTATCGGTTTTGAAGGAGGTGAAAAGACAAACGAGGTTGAGGATGCCAAAACCATGGCTCGCCAGTTTGGGGCTGACCATCATTTCGAGATGCTCTCGCCAGCCGACTACATGAAGTACTACGAGCGCTACATGATGGATCTCGAAGAACCGGTTGGGAACGAAACCGCCGCCGCGTTCTATTTTGTCGCGCGCCTAGCCAGGCGAAATGTTAAAGTTGCGCTCACAGGCCAAGGAGCGGATGAACCTTGGGCAGGCTACGATCGCTACAAAGGGATAAAGCTCTCGGCCCTTTACAGCCAGTTCCCACGTGCGATTACAAATCCATTGGCCTATATCATTTCTCGTATGCCCGGACGTTTTGAACGGCTAAAACGTGGAGTTGGTTCTCTCGCTGAGCCAGACATGCTGACGCGTCTGTCTAAAATCTACTCCTTCTTTAGCGCAGAGATGAAATCTCAGCTTTATAAGGGGGCACTGAAGGCGAATTTTGAACCCGACCCCTATGGCACGCGAGCGGCCCTAGCCCGCCTGCAAACGGATGTGCGGCATCTCGATCCCTTGACCCAAATGCTCTACATAGACACCCGCGCAAACCTGCCGGACGACTTGCTTATGGTATCTGACAAGACCTCCATGGCCAATTCGCTGGAATCCCGGGTGCCTTTTCTCGACTATCGCCTCATTGAATTCATTGAGAACCTTCCTTCGAAATTGAAACTGAATGGTTTAAACGGAAAATATCTGCACAAGAAAGCCATGAATAAATGGCTCCCGAAAGAAGTCGTATACCGGAAGAAGAAAGGCTTCGCCAATCCGATCGAAGACTGGTTCCGCGTCGGCATGCGGCCTTATGTTGAAGAATGCCTCTTGAGCGCGGATTCCTCCATGGCTCAATACTTCGATCAAAAATACATCCAGCGGATTTTGCAATTGGACCGAGACGGCAAACAGCAGTACCGGCGACACATTTACCTGCTTGTTTCACTGGAGCTCTGGCACCGAGCTTTCATGCGAAATTAATCCGTGAATTTACCCGCTTTTCTGTTCGTTGTTGTAGCCGGTTTCTTCTTGTTCAAGTTGCCGCGACAATGGGCTGCGCTGCCGTTGTTGATTGGGGCAAGCTATATGACATTGGGGCCTAGCCTCGATGTCGGCCCTCTCCATTTCACGGTCATCCGCATTCTTGTGGGTATCGGCGTAGTTCGTGTGATGGTGCGCGGGGAACGCATCGGAAATGAGTGGCACATACTCGACAAACTCATGGTCTTTTGGGGCGTTGCCACCGTTTGTAGTGCTGTTTTTCACCGTAATATCGCCGAGGCCCTGGTTTTCCGTCTGGGCCTGGCCTACAACGGCCTTGGACTCTACTTTCTGCTTCGAGTTTTTATTCAGGATACAAACGACATCTTCAGAATCTGCACCATGGTGCTAATCACGCTGGTGCCAGTTGCGGTGGAAATGGCTGTTGAGTCGATAACGACCAGGAATTTCTTCTCATTCTTGGGCGGTGTTTCCGAATATTGCGAAATCCGTGGAGGGAAACCACGTGCTCAGGGTCCCTTTGCCCATTCCATCCTGGCCGGAACCGTTGGGGCAGTTTGCCTGCCCATGGCATTGGCCATCTGGCGCCGCAACCGTCGACTAGCGCTAATCGGACTGCTTGCGACAGGAACGATCATTTTATGCAGTAGATCAAGCGGACCCATCATGGCCGCATTTTTCGCGCTCTTTGGTGTGATGCTCTGGAAATTCCGGCACCGCATGCGGCTCATCCGCTGGAGCTTGGTTTTGGGAATCCTAGCCCTTGCCGCTGTTATGAACGCACCCATTTACTATATTCTCGATCGCATCGATTTTACGGGTAACAGCACGGGCTGGCATCGGGCGTATCTCATGGAGTCAGCTTTAACGCATTTCGGCGACTGGTGGCTGGGCGGAACAGACTTCACCCGTGACTGGACGCCAAATGCTGGCTACAACGACGACGAAACCGATATCACGAATCACTATATCAGAATGGCTGTTTGGGGAGGGCTCCCTATGTTGGTGCTTTTTGTCGCCGGCTTGGGGACATCCTTCCGTCGTGTTGGGAACGCGTTGCGCAGCGACCCCGAGGCACCCGACCAGGAGCAATTCCTGATTTGGTGTTTGGGCAGCATCCTCTTCAGTCATGCAGCCACGATGATTTCGGTTTCCTATTTCGACCAGTCCGTCTTCTTCCTCTATCTGGTTCTTGCTGCTATAGGCTCTCTCCGTATCGGCCCTCGGAATACAGCGCTTGTCGACGAATTGCAGACAACGTGACAGCCCGCTGAAGAATGGAAACGATTTCAGTCATTATAGTGAGTTGGAACGCCCGGGGGTTTCTTCGGGATTGCTTGCTTTCAATACAAAAATGCGGCGGCCCCCTGCTGCATGAAATTATCGTGGTGGATAATGCTTCGACGGACGGTTCACCCGATATGGTCCAAGCCGACTTTCCTGAGGTGATTTTGGTTCGCGCGAACGAGAACCTCGGCTTTGCAAAGGCGAACAATATTGGACTTAAACGGGCCACCGGCTCTCTCTTTGCGTTGATCAACTCCGACGTAATTGTCCACGCCCACTGTTTTGATGCACTTGCAGCTCATCTTCAGCTTCATCCTGAGGCGGGTTTGGTCGGCCCCAAAGTCTTTGGCCGTGATGGCCAGCTCCAGATAACCTGCCGACAGTTGCCCACGCTTTGGAATGCCGCCGGCAGAGCTCTCGCGGTAGACGCTGCATTTTCACGACTTTCCTCCTCGGTGAGCGGCCAGAAAAACAATGAGGATTTTAAAAATGTCGAAGCGCTCAACGGTTGCTTCTGGATGGCACGCCGGAAAGCGGTAGAACAAACAGGCGGGCTGGACGAACGGTTTTTCTTTTACGCTGAAGATATCGATTGGTGCAAGCGATTCGGCGACGCTGGTTGGTTGGTGCAGTTCGTTCCAGCGGCCACTGCCACCCACTTTGGCGGCGGCAGTTCCTCCAACGCTCCCTTCCGCTACAGTATTGAGATGCTGAGGGCAAATTTGGTCTATTGGCGAAAGCATCGTGGAAGACTGGGCGAGGGGTGCTTTTATTTGCTGTCGGTAATTCATCATGCGGTGCGTCTCCTTCCGCGCGGGCTAAAGGCTTTGCTCGAGCACGATCCAAATAGTAAAAACACTTACAAATTCCGGCGCAGTAAATTGTGCCTGATATGGCTACTCACCGGAAAAGGTGTTCAGTAGTGTCGCCCTGTTAGCGTTTTAGGCGCCCCAAAAACACAATGAGGAAGACCACCCTTCCTGATGCAACTTCGATGCATGTCTATGAGGTAGTGCGAAATCAATGTAAGACTCGGTTTTCATCCTAATTGAACTGGATCCAAAGTCCGATGGGTTCCTCTATGTATTGAATCAGTAATCGAACGGAGCCGTTGCCGCTTTTGGCGAAAAGTGCTTTCGTATCTCCAATAATTAAAGAGCCAACCTACATGAAATGTAATCAGAGAAGAACCCTTTTGACCGACCACACTGATGCCCCGAGGCAATTTAGTCTGTGCTTCCGCGCTCTAGTGACTGCGCTGACCGTTTTCATCCTTGGTGTATGTGAGGCTGCGGCCGCCAATCATTACGTGCGGGCATCTGGTGACGTCACCTACAATGGCGACGGCAGTTCTTGGGCAGCGGCGACCACCACGAATGGTGCGGGGGCCTATAAAGGCTTTCCCTCGTCAACCGCGTACGTGCGCGGCGATACTTATTTTTTTGCCGGAGGGAGTTATGGCAATTTCAATTTCAACACGGCGGCCTCGGGGACGAGCGTCATAACAGTAAAGAAGGCAACAGCGAGTGACCATGGCTCCGATACCGGTTGGGTTGCCACCTATGGAAGCGCTCAAGCAATATTCACCTTGGTCTCAATTAATAAAAACTACTTTGTGTTCGACGGTTCGACCGGTGGAGGACCGGGAAGCTGGACCTCTGGCTTCGGCGTTAAAGTTGACACCTCTTGGCAAACAAGCAGCACCGCCTATCCGGCAATCTTCCTCGGCGAGCTTACCCAATCAAGCACGTCAAATATCACTGTAAAGCACTTTGAAGTTGTTGGCGACCATGGGGACGGCACTGCCAGCAATGGCGGTCAGACAAATGATGGTGTCGCGTCCTGGGGAAGCCAAAATACAAATATTTCGTATGCCTATATACACGATATGGGGCGATGCATCTGCATTTTCTTGAGCTCTAGCAACGTTGTTTTCGAGTATACCTACACAGGAAAGTATGAATATGTGGGCGCCGAACACAGCGAGATTGCGAGCACGAACGGGGGGTCCTACACGTTTAGGTACAATATTTTTGCATATTGTGGGGGAACGGGAGGCTTGATGTTTAATGGCAGTGGAATCAAAATTTATGGCAATATCTTTTTCCATTCGACCAATGATACGAGCTGGACCTATGCAGGCAACGGCCTAATCGGGTCAAAAGATAGCAGTGAGCCCGTTTCGAACGTGGAGATTTATAATAACACATTTTATCGTCCATACGCGGATAATAGTAGCGGCGGACCGCAGATCTTCGGGTTTTATATGGGAACCGATAGCATCGCCAAAAACAATCTTTACTACGGCCAGATGCCAGCTGCGCCGGCATTCACGCAGGTTACCCATGATTACAACCAATATGCTGGGCTATCCGGCGCCTCCGCTCCAACAGAAACCAATAGGGCGGTTACTTCAGGCAACCCCTTTACGAACGCTGAAGCCCTCGACTTTAGTCTTACTGCAAATACGGCTGCAGGACAGGATCTTGGTGCACCCTATAACGTGGATATGTTCGGAAAGACGCGTACATCCTGGACCCGGGGTGCCATTGAGTTTTCGACTTCTGTAACAACGCCGCCGTCCAATGCGACGACGACTATCTCCGTCCAGTAGATTCGTACCGCCCCGAAAATTGCTTTATAGTCGGTTGATCTCACAAAGGAGATAGTAGCGCCGGAGCTATTGCGATCGTGACCTCGCTAACGTATTACATATTGGGTTAAGCACCCAGAGAGTGGCGCTCCATTTGTAATCTGACCTGCGCGGGGGCACCGTCACAGACAGGTAGTTTGGAATTGTTGCCCATTCCTCTCCCCCTGAAATACCATAAAGCAAGGTTAGCCACGCAAACGCTTCAGACAAACAGCTTGCGCGGACGTCAGCCGTGCCGTTGATGTTTTGCGGAAATTAGTCCCCAGTCATTCCGAATTGCCCAATGCCCGGTATAAACTCTAGTCACAGCCAACTGCGGATCCTGGTAGGAATCTCGAGCTATGGAACCGGACACCTCAACTTCCTCAAGCGTATCATCGAGGCCTATCAAAGTATGCCGATGGACATCCACGTCGTCGTCTTTTCCGATGCCCCTAAAGACCTTGGCCCCAATGTAGAAGTTATTGTCGGCCTGCCCGCAAAGAATCCATGGACGCTTCCGTTCGCTCATAAGCCCGTCTTTGCGCAGCGGGTGGAGCTGTTTGATCTATTTATTTATTCCGAGGATGACATTGGAGTTTCGGAGAATCAAATTCGCGCCTTTCAACAAGCTACGGCCGAATTGGCACCCGATGAAATCGCCGGTTTCTTGAGATACGAGATCAACACGAATGGTGAATGGTTTCTTACGGAACCGTGGGGCCATTTTCACTGGAAACCTGCTTCGGTGAAGCAGCGCGGCAATTATACCATCGCGGAATTTACAAATGAACACGCGGGATTCTATATCCTGACTCAATGGCAATTGAAGCAGGCGATCGCATCGGGTGGATTCCTTCGAGAACCCTACAAGGCGAGGTACAGCTGGCCAGAAACGGCGGCGACGGACCCTTATACGAGTTGCGGATTTCACAAAGTGATTTGTATCTCTGCTCTTGATGACTATTTGGTCCATCACCTTCCCAACCGTTACGTCAACGATCTTCCGGTTTCTCTTTCCACCTTCCGGCAACAAATCGAAACGCTGATAAAGATCCGTGATGGCACGCACACGGCTAACACGCTTTGCGAGGTCGAGCCTAGCGCATGGTACAACAGCTGGCAAAAAACGTATTTCGAGAAGTCTTCCGAAGACTTGATTAATTTAGTACGCCTACGAGGCCCCAAGGTGCTTTCCGTCGGCTGCGGCTGGGGCGCAACCGAGCAAACCCTGAAGCGAAGCGGTAAGGAGGTTACGGTTCTTCCACTTGATTCCATCATCGGGGCCGATGTTGCGCGTTTAGGAATAGAAGTAATCTACGGTTCACTTGACGAAGGCTTTGAAAAACTGACCGGTCGACAATTTGACTGTGTCATCATCACCAACCTTCTTCACTTGCAGCGTTCACCAATGAGCCTCCTGCAAGATTGTATACGCTTGGTCAGCGAAGACGGCGCGCTTGTTCTTAGCGGCCCGAATTTCGATCGGTTGCCATGGCTTGCAAAACGAATGTTAGGACTGGGCTCCTTTCAGAAATTGCGGAGCTTCGAGCAAAGCGGTATTTCCATTTGTGGGCCGAAATCACTTTTGGCAACACTGGTTGCGGCCGGGTTCAGAGTGCCCGTTGTTCGATGGGTAAACCATGAAATATATAGCCCTAGGTTCAGGGGAGCCCGAATTTCGCTTGGACGACATACCGCACGCGATTGGATACTTTGCGCGACGCGTAACAGGAAGAAGGTATCGTCAGGAGCACAGTTCGCCGCTGCCCCTTCCGATACGTTAACTCCAATTGACCGCTAACCGATTTGTTACAGCGTTCATGTGAAATAACCAACAACTTGCCATGATGCAAAGACTCAAATCATTCATTTCGGATACATTATTACGATGTGGTTTAGAAGTACGCCGATCCTCCAGCATTCCTTTCGGTGTACATTGGCACAAAGACATCTTGTTTTTTCCAAATGGGGATAAACTTGAGACGATACTCGATGTCGGGGCAAACACGGGACAGACGGCACTGGCCATTGTGCGACACTTTAGCGATACCCGGGTGTATTCCTTTGAACCGGTTCCCTCAACTTTTAAGGAACTGACAGCACACGTGGCTAAATTTCCTCAAATCGAGGTCTTTTGTTGTGCGCTCGGGGCAGACCAGGGTTCTGCTAAAATGACCACAGAGATTCTCTCCGAAACAAATACACTCATCCTCGACGCCGATACCCATTCAAAAACGGAATCGCTGGTCGAAGTTCCGGTGGACACCGTTGACAATTTTTGCGCAACGAAAGGAATTCAGAAGATCAACTTGCTAAAGATTGATACTGAAGGATACGAAATGAATGTCCTCCGGGGCGCACAACGAATGCTCGATCAAAAGAGAGTAGATTTTATCCTCGCTGAATGCGCCTTTTTTCATCGTAACGGCGCTCCGCATGGCGATTTCTCTGAAATTCTCCAATATGCTTCTGGTAAAGGATTCAACGTTGTCGCTTTCTACACAGGCGGGGTCGATAACCTCGGATGGATGTGGGGAGATGTGCTTCTTCGGCATACGTCTACGTTGCATGCAGGACGAGTTTCTGCCTCACCGATCGGAAGGAACCCGTGATGTAGCGTAGATCGGGTGCTGTGGCCCAACCCGTCTATATTGAAAGTCCAACTCAATACTTAAATGCCAAGAACCAGCGTCATAATGCCCTGTTTTAATCACGGGCATTTTGTGGCGGAATCGGCAAATGCTATACTTCGGCAAACCGATGCGGATCTGGAGTTGATTATCGTCGACGATTGTTCGTCGGACAGCTCCTGGGAGATAATACAATCAATCGCAGCCACCGACCACCGCGTTCGAGCAATCCGTCATAAGTACAACCAAGGTGCATCGCGTTCCCGGAATGACGGCCTGCGTGCAGCCGACGGTGAGTTCATTGCTTTCTGCGATGCGGATGATATTTGGGAGTCCAGAAAGCTGAAGATTCAGGTGAAACTGCTTGAAGATAACCCGTCGTTCGATGTGACATATTGCGATTCAATTATTATCAATGAGACCGGGATTCCCCTGGGACGGAACTTCAGTGACACTAACTGTCCCCCGCCCGCCCACTCTGGCTGGCTCTTTCAAAAACTTCTCACCCGCAATTTCGTTAATATGCAGACCGTGTTGATGCGAAAGCAATGCCTGCAGAACGTTAGCGGTTTTGACGAAAATATAAGATGGGTGGAGGACTGGTGGTATTGGGTCCGACTTTCTCACAAATGCCGGTTTCTCTATTCATCTGAGCTTTTGGCGAGGTACCGTGTCCATCCCAAGAGCACCAATCTCGTTCAAAGACGCAGCGCAGCGATAAATCGCATAAAGCTTTTCAGACGAATCCTGACGCAATATACTGATCTATCAAATGCGGCTAAGGCCGATATTCTGCGAAATGCTGGCGGAGAGCTGTGTGTATTAGGAAAACGCCGCATGGGAAGAAAGCTTTTACGACAGGCTATTTGGATCTCACTTACGGACCCGCGTGCCCTAGTGGTTGCCGCCAGAGCCACGATGCGCATTCTTCGCTCTCGCGATCGTTGAGCACGCCAACCCATCATATATAATTCCCGTGAGCAATCCACCGATTCTGCCCTCTGGGACCGCACGCTTAAATCAAGAGCCGATCCTTAATCGCCCC
>Ga0302323_100003841_pt1 | contig 12217 bp, 8 predicted proteins | sample Fen_T0_3_FD_201950 | JGI IMG/M metagenome (GOLD analysis project Ga0302323, IMG submission 201950) | Peat permafrost microbial communities from Stordalen Mire near Abisko, Sweden - Fen_T0_3 | ecosystem: Environmental > Terrestrial > Soil > Wetlands > Permafrost | place: Sweden: Abisko... | reverse complement strand
GGCGAAGGTGTATTGGCGCTGGAGGGCGCGCTCGGCGTCGAACCCGGGGCCCGCCTTCGCATGGTCTTCGAAGGCGCGGTACCGACGGGCGACACTCAGGAATGAGGTAACTCGGCCGCATCCCGTAGTCTCGCTCGGGGGCGCCGCTCCGCCTTCCTGCCACATACGAATCCCCGTAGTACGTGGCAGTTCGTGGGTCGTGTCCGGCGCCCCAGCAGCATCGGTGTTCGACTCCTGGTGCGAGTCCAGCGGAATATCGCCCCCACACCTGGACTCACTCATGCACTGCGGAGCCCGCCCGGGGCGTGCGGTTCTGCCGGAGGATGCCGAGGACCGGGCTTCGTCATTGCCTCGCACTACCCCGATTCGTATTTGTCATGATCGCCGGCCGGGGCTGGATCGGGACCGATGCCGAGGATTCGGATTCGGCCGCCGGCAAAGCTTGCCGTGCGCTCCGACTGGCACTCACAGCCGATCCCTGCTACCATCCGCCAGGCAAATTGAGAGTAGAAGAAACACACCCATAGAGAGCTATTCGGAGGATCGTGTGCCGCTCGCGCGGGAGACGAAGGATCAGGTCATCTCGGACTTCGCCGTCAAGGACGGCGACACAGGCTCTGCTGAAGTGCAGATCGCGCTCCTGACCGAAAGGATCAAGGAGCTTACGGTGCACCTTCGAGCCTTTCCGAAGGACAACCATTCCCGCCGCGGCCTCCTCAAGCTCGTCGGACAGCGACGCCGCCTTCTTGCGTACCTGGTCAAGAAGGACAACGCTCGCTATCGCGCCGTCATTGCACGGCTCGGACTGCGCCGCTAAGCGCTAGGGCCTTTTGCGCGAGGCGGAGACCTCGCAGAGGCAATTTCGCGCCGGGCTCGTCCAGGCGAGAACAAGGGACACATCCCTCCTCCTAAGCTCAGGAGGAACACATACCCGTGTCTCAGATATTCGAGACGCAGTTCGCTGGGCGAACACTCACCGTCGAAACCGGCAAGATGGCGCTGCTCGCGGGTGGCGCCGTCACGGTTCGCTTCGGCGACACCATGGTCCTCGGAACGGCCAACCGGTCGGATCCGCGCCCGGGCCTCGACTTCTTCCCGCTCACCGTCGAGTTCGAAGAGCGCATGTACGCCGCCGGCAAGATTCCGGGCGGCTTCATCAAGCGCGAATCGCGCCCATCCGAAGCGGCCATCCTGGCTTGCCGTCTGACCGACCGACCGATCCGCCCTCTCTTCCCCGAGGGCTACAAGGACGATGTCCAGATCGTTATCACCGTCCTCTCGACGGATCAGCAGAACCAGACCGACGTCCTGGGCACCTTCGCCGCGTCGTGCGCGCTGACGATCAGCCCCATCCCGTTCATGGGCCCCATCGGCGCCGTGCGGATCGGCCGGATCAACGGTGAGTTCGTCGTGAACCCCACCGTTTCGGACCTCGAAGACTCCGACATCGACCTGATCGTCTCGGGCACCCGTGACGCGATCATGATGGTCGAGGCCGGCGCTTCCATCGTCCCCGAAGACGTCATGGCTGAAGCGATCCTGTTCGGCCACCGCGCCCTGCAGCCGCTGATCGACCTTCAGGAGCAGCTGCGCGAAGCGGCCGGCAAGCCGAAGGTAGTGGGCTACCTCGAGCCCGGCACCGGCTCCGTCCTCGACTTCGTCGCCAGGGTCAGCCAGCGCGGCAGCGAGTTCGTCATCGTCGACACCGAGACCACCGGCCGCGACCCCAAGGTGGCCGACCTGATCGAGATCGGCGCCGTTCGCGTGCGCGATGGCGCCGTGGTCGACACGTTCTCTACATTCGTCAACCCCGGCCGCACGATCTTCGGCGCGCAGATGCACGGCATCACCGACGAGAACGTCGCCGGTGCTCCGGTCGCGCGAGAAGCCGTTGAGAAGTTCCTAGCCTTCGCCGGGGACGCGCCGCTCGTCGGCCACAACATCGGCTTCGACTTCGGCTTCCTCGAGCAGGCGCTCGGCGAGCCGGGCCGGTTCTCCAAGGGCAGCTACTTCGATACGCTCGTCATCGCCCGCGAGGCCTACCCGGACCTCGAGTCCTACAAGCTCGGCGATGTCGCGCGCTTCTTCGGCGTTTCGGTGGAGACCGCACACCGCGGCCTTGCCGACGCCGAGACCACGGCGGCCGTGCTCCTCGCGTACGCCGGCGATCTGCCGGAGCGCATCGAGAAGCTCAAGGACGCGATCGCGATCTCAGTCCGCGCCAATCGGCAGGAAGGCCAGGATCCGGCCGGTCTCCTCGATGCCGCTCGACGCCAGGGCCGCGTCAGCAAGAACCTCTTCAATCTCGTCCAGAAGAAGACCGTCCGCAAGGTGATCCTCGATGAGGGGATCCGCATCGACGGCCGCGCTCTCGACGAGATCCGCCCAATCTCCGTGGAAGTCGGCGTTCTGCCGCGCGCACACGGCTCAGGGCTCTTCACCCGCGGGCAGACTCAGGCTCTCACCGTCGCCACGCTCGGCCCCAACTCGGACGTCCAGCGCATCGACACGATCAGCCCCGAGACCGAGAAGCGGTACCTCCACCACTACAACATGCCCCCGTACAGCACCGGCGAGAACAAGCCGATGCGCGGTCCGGGACGGCGCGAGATCGGCCACGGCCACCTCGCCGAGCGTGCCCTTCTGCCGGTTCTGCCGTCCGAGGATGAGTTCCCGTACGTGATCCGCCTCGTGTCGGAGTGCGTGACAAGCAACGGCTCAACCTCGATGGCCTCCACCTGCGGTTCGAGCCTCGCGCTCATGGACGCCGGTGTGCCGATCAAGGCGGCCGTCGGCGGCGCCGCGATGGGTCTCATCACCGAAGGCGACCGCTTCGTGGTCCTTACCGACATCCTCGGCAAGGAAGACGCGTTCGGCGACATGGACTTCAAGGTGACGGGCACTCGCGAGGGCGTCACGGCGCTGCAGATGGACATCAAGGTCAAGGGCATCAGTGAGGCGATCATCCGCGAGGGCCTCGCCAAGGCCCGCGTCGCTCGCCTGGCGATCCTCGACAAGATGGATGCGGTCATGCCGAGCAGCCGCACCGAGATGAGCAACTTCGCGCCGCGCATCATCACCATCAAGATCAACCCCGAGAAGATCCGCGACATCATCGGCAAGGGCGGCTCTGTGATCCGCAAGATCCAGGAAGAGACCGGAACCGAGATCAACGTCGAGGACGACGGCACGGTGCAGATCGCTGCCGTCTCGGGCGAGAACTCCCGCAAGGCCGTGCAGTGGATCGAGTCGCTGACTCGCGAAGTCGAGGTCGGCGGTCTCTACCTGGGCAAGGTCACCCGGATCATGGGCTTCGGCTGCTTCGTGGAGATCCTGCCGGGCAAGGAAGGCCTGATCCGCATCGGCGAGCTTGCCGACTATCACGTTCCCACCGTTGAGGACGTGGTTTCGGTCGGCGACGAGGTCATGGTCGTGGTCGTCGAGATCGACCGCCAGGGCCGGATCAACCTCTCTCGCAAGGCCGCGATGCAGCGTCATCTGGCCCGCGGCGAAGAGTAACCAGCACTTCAGCGACGAGGGTCGGCGGAAACGCCGGCCCTCGTTCTGTGTCCGGGGCTAGTGCAGAACCTCGTGCCAGGTGGCGCCGCCGTCCTCGGTTGCCCAGAGGTGCTGCGGCGGGAGGAATGCGTAGTCACAACTGACGTGCATCACCCCGCCGGAGGGTGACGTCATCGACGGGCACGGCGGGTTGGGCTCGATCACTGCCAGCCAGCCGTGGTCGACGTCGGCGAAGCTCACCGACGTGGCGGTGAACTGCCACCTGGCCTTGATAGCGGTGGTCCGCCAGGGCAGGCCCGAGTTCTTGGTGGCCTGGACCGTCGTGCCGTTGAGCGTGTCCATAGCGATCCAGGTGGACGGGCTCATGAGGGAGACCGTCAACGATCCCGGATCGTCGAGCGTCGCAGCCACCTTCCAGCTCTCGCCGCGATTGGCGCTCGTGTAGATCACCTGACGGCCCTTGGCGCCGTCCATGCCGGGAGTGCCGTCGAGCTTCGCGACGATGACGGCGGACCCGTCCGGGTTCGATACCGGCGCGCTAACCCAGTCGAGCCGGAATTGGCTGGAGGCGGGAATGTGCAAGTCGACTACTTGCCACGTCCGCCCCGCGTCGCGCGTCGACCACAGCATCGATTGGCTTGACATGAGTCCGTCGTTGACGTCGGTGAAAGAAATGGAGACGCCAACACCGACATACCCAGGGCGGATAACACCAGGGTCGGCCCGATCGAAGGAGTCCGTGACGACCGCCCAATGCTGCCCGCCGTCATCGGTCCGATACAAGGTTGGCAGCATCTTCATGCCGGCCGGGTCGAACTGCCCGATGCCGGCGAGATATCCGATGCTGGTCGTGACGAAGGCCACGTCAACAGGTCCCACCGGCAGCGCGAACCGGGTCCAGTCGGCGCAGCCGTCAGTGCTCAGCCACATCGACTGATCAGCGAACACCTTCACGGTGCTGCCGTCCACGAACGCTCGCCAGACGGAGAACGACTCGGGGGCCGTCGGAATGACCCAGCACTCCCGCCAGGTGGTTCCGTCGCTGATGAGTAGCCGCCGGTTCGTGAGCACCCAGCCGCCGGATCCCGTCCGCTGCAGCTGATAGATGGACTCCTGTTCCGCGAGGGCGATCGGCGCGACGCTCGGAGACGCGGTGGCGGCTTGGCGACTGGAAGTGGCCTGGACCGGCGCCGTCGCGCTCGATGAGGGCCCGGCGGCCGAGGCGGCCCGGTATGACACCCAGACGGCGACGCCGGCCGACGCCACGGCAATTGTCAAGGTTGCGGCCAGGGCGGCCGCCACCACTCCGCGCCTGCGTCCGGGTCGGTCCGTTGGAGTCCGGCGCCCGAGCAGCTCGGCGGTCGATGGCTGCCGCACGCGGGCGGATGCCACCCGCCAACGTCGGAGCAGCGACTGATCCATGGAATCTGCGGCTTCGATGCCGCGACCTTCAGTTCCGTTTTCGTGATCGTTCATCGCCGTTCCTTCAGCTTTCGCCGTCCGCGGCTTGCCGCCGAACGCACGGCATTCGCGCCGATACCCAGCACCTCGCCGGCCGCCGCCGCTTCCATGTCGAGTAGTGCCGTCAGAACCAGGGCCGTTCGCTCCAGCGCCGAGAGCGTGGCGAATCCCGCACTGAGGTCGAGCCACTCGAGACGGGCGTCCGAATCGATGGGCGCGGCGCCGGTTTCTCGGGGATTCAATGCCCGACGAATGCGCCGGAACCTGTCGGTGGCGCGGCGGCGCGTCGCTACGAGCAGCCATGGGAGCACGGGCCGCGTCCAGTCGATCTCGTGGCGCCGATCCCACAGTCGCAGGAACGAATCTTGTGCCAGGTCCTCGGCCGCGGCCCAGTCGTTCGTCCAGGCCAGGGCGAAGCGGAAGACGGCAAGCCAGTTCTCGTCGAAGGCCGATTCGAAGGCATCTCCGGCTGCGTCGGTGGCGCGCGCCGGGCCGGCGCGCCTTGTCACCGGCTCTGTGAGCTTGGTTGCGGGAATGTCGAGCGGCATCATGTCGAACGGTACACGCGCGAGCAGCACCAAACGCACGCGGCGCCGGCGAATTGATCCTGAATGCATAGGTTGATGCATAGCGCCCTGCGTATGCATCCACGCCGGGGCTTCGACGGGTCGCTGGTATACTTGGCCACACCCGTCTATCACCACAGTGGAGTCACATCCTTTGGAATCGCGCCCGCTGACCGTCGCCGTCGTCGGTGCGACCGGCGTAGTCGGTCGAACGATGATCCAGGTCCTCGCCGAACGCCGCTTCCCGGTTGGGGAGCTTCGCCTGCTCGCTTCCGGCCGATCCGCCGGTTCGACTATGAGCGCCGGCGGGCAGACTCTCACGGTGGGGGAGGCGACCCCTGAGGCTTTCGAAGGCGTGGACATCGCGCTCTTCTCTGCCGGTGGAGACGTCTCGCGCCAGCTCGCACCAGAGGCCGCCGCGCGCGGCTGCACGGTGATCGACAACTCGAACGCGTGGCGCATGGAGGAATCGGTTCCGCTGATCGTCAGCCAGGTGAACCCTGAGGACGGTGAGTGGCACGAGGGAATCATCGCGAATCCCAACTGCTCCACGATGCAGCTGCTGCCCGTCCTCATGGCGCTGCGCGACACGTCCGGCCTGGAGCGGGTCATCGTCGATACGTACCAGTCCGTGTCCGGCACCGGCGCCGAGGGCCTGGCGGAACTCGAGTCGCAGATCAGGGCGCATGTGGCCGGTGAGCCGAAGAACGCGACCGTCTACCCGCACCCGATCGCGTTCAACGTCCTCCCGGAGATCGACGTGTTTCTCGAGAACGGCTATACGCGTGAGGAGTGGAAGGTCGTCACCGAGAGCCGCAAGATCCTGCACCTGCCGGATCTTCGGGTTTCGTGCACGGCCGTCCGCGTCCCGGTGTTCGTGTCGCACTCGGAGGCGGTCCATGTCGAGACCACCAGGCACATAACGCCGGACGAGGCTCGCAAGGCGTTCGCCGCCGTGCCCGGAGTGCTGGTCTCGGACGATCCGGAAACGCACACATATCCGATCGCGACGCAGGCGGCCGGCAAGGACGAGATCTTCGTGGGCCGAGTGCGCACCGATCCTTCCGTCGCCAATGGCCTCGCATTCTGGGTCGTGAGCGACAATCTGCGAAAGGGTGCGGCCTCAAACGCGGTGGAGATCGCGGAATTGCTCGTCGAACGCGGTTGGGTCAAGTCCCGCTCGCGGCGTGAAGCGGCGAACGGAGTCGGGGAGGCATCGTGACGGAGGCCTCGCCCGAGGCCACGGCTGAGGCGAGGCGCCGGGCGGCGCTCGATGCCATCGGAGCGGAAGTGGCTGCCTGCACCCGTTGCCGGCTGCACGAGACTCGCACGAGGGCCGTTCCCGGCGAAGGAACGGCCGCCACCGAAGTGATGTTCGTCGGCGAAGGTCCGGGTTTCAACGAAGACAGGCAAGGCCGACCCTTTGTCGGCCAGGCGGGCGCCTATCTGGAGAAGCTTCTGGAGTCCATCGGATGGGCTCGCCACGAGGTGTTCATCACGAACGTTGTGAAATGCCGCCCACCGGACAACCGGGATCCCGAACCGGACGAGATCTCGGCCTGTTCGGAGTTCCTGACCCGTCAGATCGAGGCGCTCGACCCGGCTTTGATCGTGACCCTGGGAAGGTTCTCCATGGGTCGCTTCAATCCCGGGTCGAAGATAAGCCAGGTTCACGGGACGTTCAGGCCGGCGCACACCGCGTCCGGGGCTCCGAACTCCCTCGCGTATTTCATGTATCACCCGGCCGCCGCTCTTCGGGACGGTGGCGTGGAGGCGGCCTCGCGAGCGGACATGCAGGGCGTGCCGGCGGCTCTCACACGCTCCAGGGAGCTGCGAGCCGCGGTCGCAGAGGCGGGATCAACCGCGCACGTGCCCGAGACAAAACCAGAATTCTTAACCGACAACCACGAGCCGACATCGGATTCTGACCCGACAGAGCGGCTCGGCCTCTTCTAGGATGGACACCACGGACTCATCTACAACGCGAGCATCAATGGCAGACACCAGCACTCCACTCCGCATCATCCCCCTGGGCGGAGTGGGGGAAATCGGCAAGAACATGTACGTGTTCGAGTACGGCGAGGACATCGTCGTGGTCGACTGCGGGCTCATGTTCCCGGACGAGGAGATGTTCGGGATCGACCTGGTCATCCCCGATGTCTCCTACCTGCGCGAAAACCGCGACAAGGTCAAGGCGTTCCTGATCACACACGCCCACGAGGATCACGTGGGCGGGCTGCCATATGTCCTGCCGTACTTCCCGGGCGTGCCGGTGTACGCATCCACGCTGGCACGCGGCCTGCTGGGCATCAAGATCAAGGAGCACAAGCTCCACGACAACCCGCTCCTGCCCCTCGATCCCGGCGACCAGCTCCAGATCGGGGCCTTCCGGATCGAGCCGTTCCGCATCAGCCATTCGATCCCGGACGCGATGGGCATGGCGCTCCACACACCGGTGGGCACTGTCGTGACTACCGGCGACTTCAAGTTCGACCATACGCCGGTCGACGGCCGCCGCTCGGATTTCGCCGTGTTGTCCAAACTCGGAGAGAACGGCGTCATATGCCTTCTGTCCGACTCCACGCGCGCGGAGAATCCCGGCTACACGCTCTCTGAGCGAACCGTGGGCGAGACGTTCCGCGAGATCATGGAAGGCCTCAAGGGCCGCGTGATCGTCGCTACGTTCGCCAGCAACATCGCGCGCATCCAGCAGGTCATCGACGCGGCCGCTGATTTCGACAGGCGTGTGGCGGTCATCGGCCGTTCGATGGAGCAGAACGTCCGAATCGCCACGGACCTGGGCTACCTCACCTACGCCCCGGGGCAGGTCATCGGCAAAGACCAGATCGGCAGTTCGGCGGCGGACGGGATCGTCATCGCCACCACAGGTGCGCAAGGTGAGCCGATGGCCGGTCTCGCGCGAATGGCAAACCGCGACCATCGCTTCGTGGAGATCATCCCGGGCGACACGGTCATCGTGAGCGCCAGCCCCATCCCGGGCAACGAAGAGTACGTGGCCCGCACGATCGACAACCTGTTCAAGGCCGGCGCGAACGTCTACTACCACACCGTCAAGCACGCCCACGTCTCAGGGCACGCCAGCCAGGAAGAGCTGAAGCTGATGCTCGGCCTGACGCGACCCAAGTACTTCATACCGATCCACGGCGAGTTCCGGATGCTGGTGCAGCACGGCAGGCTCGCGGTAGAGACGGGCGTGGAGCCGGAGAACGTGTTCATCATCGAGAACGGCCAGCCCATCGAGTTCTTCGCCGATGGCAGCGCCCGTCGCGGCGGCCCGGTGACTTCAGGCTACGTGCTCGTGGATGGCCTTTCGGTCGGCGGAGTAGGGGAGGTCGTTCTTCGCGACCGACGTGCCCTTGCCAGCGACGGAATGTTCATCGTGGTGGTAACCGTCGACAAACAGTCGGGCAAGGTCGTCGCCAAGCCGGAGATCGTGACGCGCGGCTTTGTCCATGGAAACGAGCGGGACCCGCTGATGGAAGGTGCCGTGGAGCACATCATGGCGGCCGTGGAGAGCCCCGGTGATCGTACGAGTGAGGTAGGGCTGCTCAAGAGCCAGATCAAGGACTCCGTGTCGCGCTATCTCTACGAGCAGACTCGTCGCCGGCCCCTTGTGTTCCCCGTCGTGGTGGAGGTGTAGATGCCCGCGCGAGCCTCTTCCACCCGGACGAGCCGATCGGCGCCTGCGCCGCGCCGGCGTCAGCCCGCACGCACCTGGAACATCTCCGGCGAGATCGTCCGCCTGCTGATCGGTCTCGGAATGCTCCTGTTCGGCGTCACGCTGCTCATCGGGCTGCTGATCCCGAAGGGCCAGCTGACGGACCTGGAGCGCAACGCCGTCGCCCCGTGGTTCGGCAGTACCAGATGGATCCTGGCCTTCGGCCTGGTGGCGTTGGGCTACTACCTGGAACGGGCCCGTGGCGAGAAGTGGGACTGGGAGCTGGCGCTGTTGGGGAGTGGCGTATCGCTCGTTTCGCTTACCGGCGTCATGGGGGTGCTCTTTGCGCCCGGCACGCGCCCCTCGGGTGGGATCATCGGCCGCGCCATCTCCGACTTCCTGGCGCCCCTCATCACTGCGCCCGGTGCAGGCATATTCCTGACGATCCTGATGGTGTCCGGGCTCCTGCTGGCGCTGGACATGTCACTGCCTGCCGTCATGGCTCCGGTGGGCCGCCTGATGTGGCGGGCGATCGATCATCTATTCCGGCCCGCCCCTGAGGTAGCTGCCGCTCCGGCTGCCACGACAGGCACGGCCACCGCCATCGCCACCGGCGTCGCCCGGGCAGATAGATCCGCGACCCGGCCGGACAAGGCCGAACCTGAAGCAGCGGCAACGGCCGCACCCGCGCGGGGACGTTTCGGCGAAGACCGAGTGTCCACGATTCCGGTTGCGATCCCCAGCGTCGGCGTGATCTCCTCGACGTTCGCCCCGCCTGCAACTCCTGGGAGTACTCGCGAGGCGGCCGCGGCGCGTGGGGACGCGAGAGCATCCGGCGACGGCCTCAAGGAGCCGCTCTCGGTTCGGGACGGCGCACCGATCCGGGGTGGGCGTCCCCCTGCCGACGCCCCGGCCCAATCCAAGCTCGGCCCCATGGAGCTCGGCACAACCGCGGTGGCAACGGCGCTGAAGACGATGCCGGAGTACTACCTCCCGCCGCTGGCCCTCCTGGATGACATCGCGCCGCCAAAGATCGGCGACAACCCCATGGATCACGAGCGCAATGCCGCGATCATGGAAGCTAAGCTCGCGAGCTTCAATATCCCGGCGCGAGTGGTCACCTGGAACGCCGGTCCCGTCGTCACTCAATACGAAGTGGAGCCCGCACCGGAGATCAAGGTCAGCCGGATCGAAGGTCTTGCCGACGATCTGGCGATGGCCCTGGCTGCTCGCACGATCCGGATCGAGGCGCCGATACCGGGCAAGAGCGTCGTGGGCATCGAGATCCCCAACAAGGATTTCAACATCGTCGCCTTGCGGCGGATCCTGGAGGAAGTGGACTTCCGGGCAGCCTCCAAGCTGACGTTCGCCCTGGGCCGCGATGTGGCAGGGCATGCGCGTGCCGCAGACCTCGCCAAGATGCCCCACATGCTGATAGCGGGCGCAACCGGCTCGGGCAAGAGCGTCATGGTGAACGCCCTGATCAGCAGCCTCCTCTGCAACGCCACCCCCAACGAAGTCCGGCTTATCCTGATGGACCTGAAGCGGGTGGAGCTTTCGGCTTACAACGGCCTACCACACCTGATGGTCCCGGTGATCACCGAGCCGGACCGCGCCAAGGCGGCACTCAAGTGGGCCGTCGTGGAGATGGAGAACAGGTACCGCCGTTTCGCCGGGGCGAACGCGCGAAACCTCGCCGGCTACAACGAGACGCGCGCCGACCCGGCCGACAAGATTCCGTACCTCGTGATCATCATCGACGAGCTCGCCGACCTGATGATGCGAGAGGGGAAGAATGTCGAGGACCCCATCGTCCGGCTTGCCCAGAAGGCCCGGGCGACGGGCATTCACATGGTTCTCGCCACACAACGGCCGTCCGTGAACGTCGTTACGGGCCTGATCAAGGCGAACTTCCCGAGCCGTATCGCGTTCGCGATGGCATCCCAGATCGACTCACGAACCATCCTGGATATGCCCGGCGCCGAGGATCTGATCGGCCGCGGCGACATGCTGTTTCAGCCCGCCGACCTTCCGCGGCCTATACGACTCCAGGGCGTCTACGTTTCGGACAAGGAGATCGGGAACGTCTGCGAGCATTGGCGGGCCGAGGCAGAGCCCCACTACGACATGGGCATCATCGAAACCGGCGAGGAGCCGGAAGGTGGCCGTGAGGAGATCTCCGACGACGATGCCGACCGTCTCCTTCTCGATGCCGTCGGCGTCATCCAGGAGTACGATCGCGCATCTGCGTCGCTGCTACAGCGGCGCCTCAAGATCGGCTACGCGCGTGCGGCTCGAATCATCGACCAGCTGGAAGCTCGGGGGTACATCGGCCCGTTCGATGGATCGAACGCCAGACAAGTACTGATACGCGATAGTGCGCCGTCCAGCCCGAACCCCGGGTACGGCGAGGATGAGGCATGACCAGCAGCTTTTCCTCTCGACGACCACCGCGCCGAGTGATCGGCCGCAAGGGATACGCCGGCGCGACGTCCGCGTCCGGCCGATCCGGTGTGGGGGATAGACTCCGCGAGGCCAGAGAGGCCAGGGGCCTCGATATATACCGCGTGGAGCGAGATACCAAGATCCGCGTCAAATACCTGTCGGCGCTCGAGGACGGTGAGTTCACCGAGTTGCCGGGCGACGTATACACGCGCGGTTTCCTGCGCAACTACGCCTCATACCTTGGCCTCGACGCGGACCAGATCGAAGAGGCGTGGCACGAAGAGGCAGGCAGCCGGCCCGCGCGTCAGGCGCTGGTCGTCGGGCCGCAGCCCATCGCGATCCCGAGTCGCGGGTTCGTGTTGCAGCGGAGCCACTTCGCCCTGCTGGGCGTGCTCGTCGTCGTAGCCATCGTGGTCGCCTACTTCGGCTTCCAGATGACCCGCTTCCTGTCGTATCCGACCCTCGGTGTGACAACCCCCAACGCGCTGAACATCGATGTGCCGGCGAACACGACGGGATACACGCTCAACGGCACAGCGACAGCCGG
>Ga0302323_100003840_pt1 | contig 12220 bp, 9 predicted proteins | sample Fen_T0_3_FD_201950 | JGI IMG/M metagenome (GOLD analysis project Ga0302323, IMG submission 201950) | Peat permafrost microbial communities from Stordalen Mire near Abisko, Sweden - Fen_T0_3 | ecosystem: Environmental > Terrestrial > Soil > Wetlands > Permafrost | place: Sweden: Abisko... | reverse complement strand
CCCGTGCGATCCGTCCGGTTGCGGGCCGCAATCGTGCCGTGGTGCAATTCCACAATGCTCTTGCAGATGGCCAGTCCCAAGCCGGAACCCGTGCGCGTGGATTCGGCGGAATTGAGCTGGGTGAACCGCTGGAACAGTTCGCCCAGGCGGTCCGGCGGCACCCCCGGGCCTTCGTCCCAGACTTCCAGCGTCCACTGGTGCGCGTCGCACTTGGAATGCAGCGTGATGCTGCCCTGTGGCGGACTGAAACGCAGGGCATTGGCCAGGAGATTGAACAAAACCTGACGTATCCACCCTTGATCAAAGCTGGCTTCCGCCGGATCATTCCGTCCCACGATGAATTGCCGGTCCTTGCTCTCCGCCAGCAGTTGCGCATCCTCCGCAAAGTTTTCAATGAACGCCGCGGTGGACGAACATTTCCGATTCAGCGGCAGCACGCTGGAGTCCGCCTTGGTCAGCACCATCAGCTTTTCCAGCGTTTCCGTCAGGTGCGCAATTTCTTGCAGTTGCTCGTCCAGCGACTGGCGGATGCGTTCCGGCAGGTCCGGCTCGTTGCGCATCCGCTCCGTGTGCAGGCGGATGATCGCCAGCGGGGTCATCAGTTCATGCGAGGTGTCCGCCGTGAAGCGCTTGATCTGTTTGAAAGAGTTTTCCAGGCGGTCGAACATCTGGTTCAGCAGCCGCGCCAGGCCGGCCATCTCGCCGTCGCCGCGCGGCACCGGGATGCGCTCGTTGAGATTGCTGGCGTTGATGTGGCTGGCGGCGTCTTGCATCATGAGCACCGGCTTTAACGTGGAGCGGCGCAACCGCAACCCCACGGCCATGCTCGCCAGCGCAATCAGCGGCAGGCCCACCAGCATGACCAGGAAAAAACGCTCGTTCACCCGCCGGAAATTTTGCAGGGAGATCGCAATTTGCAGATGGCCGGACGGCGTCGGGTATTCGGCGATCCGCATCAGGCCGAACCCGCCCTTGTCCGTCAGGCTCTTATCCGGGGCGACCGCCGGGGTCGGCAGGGAGTTGGTCCCCAGGTTGTGGGAGCGGAAAATGACCGCGCCCGCCGGCGTGTGTACCTGAAAGAAAAACACGGCCGAATCATCCTCGGCATGTTCGCGCAGGGCGTGGTCCAGTTCCTCCGGCGTCGAGTTGGTGGTGATGTGGCCGATGTGCGCCAGCATTTCCTTGCTTTCCACATCCAGGAAAAAATCGTTGGCCGCCAGCATCTCGCGCCGGATGAGGGCATAGCCCGCCGTGGCCGCCAACGCCACACTGACGGTGACGATCAGCGCGTAATACGCCACGTGGCTGGTGCGCAGGAAAATCATGCCAGTTTGTAGCCCACGCCGCGCAGCGTCTGGAACAGCGGCTCCTTGTCCGTCGGCCGCCGGAATTTGGTACGCAACTTGGCCACATAGACATCCACCAGGTTGGTCTCCATGTCAAAATGGCTGTCCCAGATCTTCTCGGCGATCTGCGTGCGCGTAAGCACCCGGCCCGGATGGCCGAAGAAAAATTCCAGCAGGGCAAACTCCCGTTGCGTCAGCCGCACCGGGGTGTCGTCGAGCGTCACTTCCCGCGTGAGCAGGTCCATCCGGATGCCCCGATGCTCGAGGACGGTCTTTTTGGTCGGCGCATTGCGACGCACCAGCGAGCGGATGCGTGCCAGCAGTTCCCCGAAGCTAAATGGCTTGGCCAGATAATCATCCGCGCCGAGGTTCAGTCCCGCGATCCGGTCATCCACCTCGTGCCGCGCGCTCAAGATCAGGATGTAAGCCGCCAGCCGCCGCTCGCGCCATTCCGCAAGTAGTTGCAGCCCACTGCCATCCGGCAGCCCAATGTCCAAAATGATGACATCAAAAGGACTATGCCCCACCGCTTCGCGCGCCTCCGCACAACTGCGCGCCCATACGGTGGTATAAGCAACTTCCTCCAGCCCGTTCCGAACGAACTGGCCCAGTTTGCGATCATCTTCGACGAGCAACACTTTCATGGTTTCTTGGTTGCGCTTGGTTCCGCATGGTGACGGGCCTGTGCGGGCACGGCAGAATGAATCCTAAGGCTTTCAACCAACCGCTGCGAGCGCCAAATCGGATCGGTCGCGTATGGAACTTTGTTCTGGAACACCGTTGCAAAAACCGGCAATTGATTTTGACGTGGAATTTGCCACACCCGCAGTGTGGTGCTGTTCTTGTCGTGAAGGCTTGGCTGGGACGACCTACTACAAATCGTTCATTAATTTTTTACCGAAAGGTTTTGGTTTCGGGCAACCAGACAATAGATGTGAAAACGCTTGATTTTTCTGCCGTTTTCCTGGGTCCAGAAATCATCAACCAGCACCGGCGGATCGAACTGTTCGGTTAATGGCGGGTGTTCGCGTGGAGTCGTGGTGTTGTCGGTGGTGATGAACAGGGCACGGGTGCCTGGGTGAAGTTGATAATCGCCCCACAAAGCGAATTGCGGATGCCAGCCGGTGGGCTGAAAAACCTGCGGATGATCGGCCAGATAAAATTCCGCCAGACTCACGGTGGAGTAGTGGTCACCGAGCAGCAGGGTGGTTTGGTATTGTGTTCGGGCCCGGTCAATGTGCGCAGCATAATCAGGCCAGCCTTCGGAACGGTTCATCAACTTGTTGACCAAGGGAAAGGAGACAAACGCGGCCATGTGCAAGACCACGCACATCATGCAGCCGAGCACCAAGGCAGTGTAGGGGACCCAGCGCCAGCCCGGATGGCGGTAAATAAATTCCTGCCAAAACACCACCAGCAGCACAATGCCGCCGATCATGGCCGGCACCGGCCAATTACCCTTGCCTACAGAGTTAAGGCTGAAGAAACAGAACAGGCCATAAACGGGCAAAAATTGGCATAGTAAAAACCTGATACGCGGATCACGTTGTTTGGAAACCATCAGGCCAAACGCGGCGACAAACATGCCAATCCCGATGAGTGGCGAAATGATTCCAATTTGTTCGCCCAAGAAACGGATCAAGTACAAGGGGTGGATGCTGAACGAGTCTTGTACGCCGCTGCGCGAATGCAGGGCAGCGACCTGCAGCCAGCCCACCGAATAATTCCACCACAGAATCGGCAGCGAACACAAGCCGAAGGCGAGGGAGAGGGCCAGGGTTTGGCGGCTGAAGAGAAAGCGGCGGTGAGGCGCAGACCAGAGCAAAAACAGGCAAATACAGCCGAGTTGCACGCCGTTGGTGAATTTGGCGAGAAAGCCCAGGCCGATGATCATGCCTAAACCAAACCAATGACGGGTTTTACCGCTGGCGAGCGCGGTCCAAAAGACATTCACGGCCCAGGCCCAGCAAAAGACGCTGGGAGTGTCAATGGTCATGAGGACGGCCCCCACTCCGAACAGCGGTATGACGGATGCCGTCACCAGCGACCACCAGGCGGTGCGGTCGCCAAAGAGGCGTTGCGCCAGCCGGAAAATTTGCCAGCCGGTGCCGGCGCTTAACAGTACGCCCAGCCAGCGGATGCCAAAGGGCGTGTCGCCAAACAACCAGGTGCCAGCCGCAATGAGCCACGCAATGACCGGGCCCTTGTCGGTGTAGGAAGCGGCCAAGTGCTTGGACCAGAGCCAATAATAGGACTCGTCGGCCACGAGCCCAAGTTTCGTTATGTACCAAAGCCGGAACCCGGTCAGAACGGCGAGCAACACCAACGCCATGGTGGTGACGTTATAGCGCGGCTGGGTTGGGGAAAGGGGTTGGCTGGAGGTTTGATTCATAAATAGACTTTGTTTTTGGGGTAATTGGCGGTGGAGGGGACGGTCATTTATTGCTCACAGCGTTGGAATGTTTGAAGGGAATCAATTTCATAGAAGTTGAGACTGATGAAGCGTGAACTCTGCATGAAGGCAGCATTAATAAAAATTCACGTTGCCCCGGCGATGATGACGTCGGGGGGGGGCGGGGTGGCGACACGAGGATTCTACCGCTGAAGTTGCAGCGATTCAGTTATTTACACGGTGGTCGCCCGGAATGCGGGTGGGGTGTGGCGCCAGACCGAGGCGAGGCGGCGTGGCAGCGATCCCGCAAGGGCGGTTATTTATCTGCCGGATTGGGCGATTTGCTCGGCCAGTTCCGCCTGCATTTGGTAGCGGTGGCGATAGAGCGAGCGCTTGTTGGCTTTGATCAGGGCAAGGTCGCGGGGAACGAAATATACCGGCAAATCAAACATGCCGTCCGCTCCCAGCAGGCCGCCGGATTCCAGCCACCACTCATCATAGCTTGAGGCTACGTCTTTCCGCTTTTGCCAGTGCTGGTAGATGTGCATGGCATCACTCGTGGCCCGCAGCCGGGTGATGTCCCAGACTTCCGCGAGCGATTGGAGGGCAAACAAAAGCAGGGCTTTCGGCCGCAAGCCGTGCAACCCGCGCGTGATGGCGATGATTTCCTCCTTGTCGTTCGCCCACTTGTTGCCTTGTAATCCGCCGATGAAAATTTCCCGGGCTTCGGTGGTGTATTGGGTGATGGAGAACGCCAGGGTGAACATGAGCATCCCCGTTTGCTGGTTGCGGAGGCCCAAGACCAAGTCGCCTTCCTTTTCCTGACGGCTGCAACTCAAATACAGTGCAAACTCGCCCACTTCCGCCAACGGCAACCGCGCCAGCAGCTTGCCGGTGGTCGCATATATTTCCTGCCGGGTGGCCGGGGTTAAATGGCTGGTGACGAAATGGTAATGTTCTTGCAGCGCCGCCAACCGCTGGCGGGTGTTCAAGGTGCGGTTCAGATAAGGCCGCTGGAGCTTTTGAAACAGATAGGGATGGTTTTCCGCGGCCACGGACAGCTCGGGCTGTTGCAGGGTGTTGAACCAGGCATTGGTATAGGGGGCGAATGCCAGTCCGCGTGCGCAGTGTTTAAGCTGCTTGCCCAACGATCCCAGTTTCCTGCCCGGGTGAATCAGCGGAGCTGTTTTCACCAATGTCATGACCAAGTTGCTCATTTCTTATTTGTTCTGATTAGGAGTCCCAGCGATTAAATTACCAGTCAAACATGAACCCTCAATGAAAATATTATGAATTAATTTTCATGTTGCCGCGGCTGCGGCGGGCGCTAGAGAACCATGGTTTCACCCGGGCGCAATACGCGGAAGTTGTTGGCGGGGAGATGCTTTTCAGCCAAGGCGAGGCTTAACAGCGCGGGTGGTTCGCCCACGGGTTCATCGGTCAGGAGGAAGGTTCCCCAGTGGCCGCCGACGGAGCAGCGCGAGCCCACGTCCTGATGGATTTTCACGGCTTCAAACGGGTCCACATGAATTGGTTGCATCACCCAGCGCGGGCGGTAGGCTCCGATGGGGATCAAGGCCAGGTCCATGCCACCAAAGCGTTTACCTATTTCACGGAAGCCGGGATTGTAACCGGTGTCACCGGCAAAATAGATGGTCCGGGTGGCGCTGCGCAGCACCCAGCCGCACCAGTGCGTGCGGTTGCGATCGAACGGTCCCCGGGCGGCAAAATGTTGCGCGGGCACGGAGTGGATTTCCATTTCGCCGCCCATGGGGGCTGATTCTCCCCAGGCCAGCTCTTGAAAATTGGCAACCTGTTGGCCCCGAAACCAATCGCCCAAGCCGGAGGGGAGCCAAAAGCGGGGCTGGCCGCCGGAGGTTCGCAGCCAGGCGATGGCGGGCACGTCGAGGTGATCGTAGTGATTGTGACTGATCAGCACTTCGTGGATGGGCGGCAGTTGATCGGGGCGCAAACCGGGCGGGGTCTGCCTCGGCAATCGAAAGCCCGGAATGGGCGTCAGGCAGTCGCCAAAAATCGGGTCGGTCAGAACATTGCGTGCTTGATGTTGAATCAGGAAGGTCGAGTGTCCGATCCAGGTCAGTTGAATCTGCCCGGGATCAGGATGTTGGAGACGCTGGCAATCGGGCGTCACCGGCCGGAGGAGGTGGTCGGCGAGCGGATGATCGGGGAGGGTGGGCGCGGGTTCGCGGGGGGCCCAGCCGGTTTTCCAACGCAGCATATCCAGCGGTCCAGGGACTGGCTGGGGAAATTCATTTTTGTAAACCGGGCGTTGCAATGCGCGGAATCATTACGACGCGTGGCTGAGAGTCAATCATGGAATTCTGCCGGGTTCATCCTTAAGCCTGGAAAAAGCTGTTCAACCACGGATGGACACGGATGCACACGGATAAGCAGGCCTGGTGGGCAGGCTTTTACGCAAATTTCTCGAATGGGCGCGAATTAGTGGTTCACCACGGGTGAATGGGGCGGATGCGACGTATGCGACAAATGGGACGGACAAACTGCGATCTCCTGACGCGCGCAGATTTTATTTGCCTGATCAGGCAGCAGCCGGGCGCGGGCAAGGGCAGAGGGGGCAAATGGCGGCGCCACAGTTGCCAGACGATCATTGCCAGCGGCTGCTGGAAGTGATGGCGGACCCGTCCAGCGGGACTGGCCCCTGCGCTGGGCTGGCGGTTGCCCGGCGGGGCGGGGGTGGAAGTGGCTGATGAAAAGCAAGCCATCCCAGCCGCGCTCACAACCAGGTCAGATTCGCGGTCGAACTTTTAGGACGGCCTGAGTGCGCGAGTGAACGTGCAGCTTCTGGTAAATGTGTTTGAGGTGCCACAGCACGGCCGACAGGGAAATACCAAGTTTTTCGCCAATATCCTTGTTGGAAAATCCGTTGGCCACCAAGTCCAAGACATCGCGCTCCCGGGTGGAGAGGTTTTCAGTTTCCTTGGTGGTCATGGTCTGGCTTTGAAAATAACCGATGACTTTGCGCGCGATTTCCACGCTCATGGGCACGCCGCCGCGTTGAACTTCACGGATCGCGTCCAAAAGGTGTTCCGAGGTGGCTCGTTTGAGCACGTAGCCACAGGCGCCGGCACGCAGGGCGCGAAAGATGGTGTCGGAGTCTTCATAGACGGTTACCATGATAATTTGCACGGCGGGCAGCAATTCTTTCAATTTTTCCGTGCACTCCACGCCGGACATGCCTGGCATCTGGATATCCATCAACACCACTTCCGGCTGATATTGGGGCAGGTCGCGCAGACCTTCCTCGGCGGTTTTGAAGGCGCCGATGCACAGGCAATCCGGGGAGAGATTAATGATTTGCGCAAAGGCTTCGCGCGTGATTTGGTGGTCTTCAATAATGGCTACTTTGATCATCGCTAGGGTAGTGGTCGTTCTAAATAGAGTCTGAGGGTAACTTCGGTTCCGCGTCCAGGCTGGCTTTGGATGTGGCAACTTCCTCCCAATTGTTTCATCCGGTTGCGCATTCCGCGCAGACCGTCCATGCCTGGCATCTCCGCCTGGGGAAATTCAAATCCACGCCCGTTATCAACCACCGTGAGGCTGAGTTCAGCGTCGACCACGGACAGCTTGAGCCGCACTTCGGTGGCGCCGGAATGACGGACAGCGTTATTCAATGCCTCCTTAAAGACCAAAAAGACATCGTGACGTTTTTTTGAATCCAGGGAATATTCCGGCAGGTTTTGGGGGAACTGGGGGCGGCACGCGATCCGGGCCAGGTCCAAGAAGCGTTGGGCAAACAGAATGCAGTAGCTGGCCAGTGAAGCGAGGGAATCGTTATGGGGATTGACGGCCCAGACAATTTCGTCAAGGGAGGAGACGAGTGAACGGGAAGTACATGTCAGCAACTCAAGATAATGATCTTTGTCAGCGGCTGATACCACCGGGTTTTTGACCAGATCTCCCAACAAGCCCAGTTCGGTCAACCCGGTGCCCAATTCATCGTGCAGATCCTGTGCGACCCGCACGCGCTCTTCTTCCACGACGCGCTGATTTTCAAGCAGTTGGCGTCTTTCTATCTGGCGGTTCAATTCGACGGTTCGCAGATGGACTTGATGCCGCAAGGCATAGACCCAGCACAAGGCCACCAGGAGGACCACCGCCAATCCGGCCAAGCTCCAAAGGCTGTGTTGGTTGGTCCACCAAGAAAGATGATCGAGCACGAGGATGTCCCGGGGCGAAGCCACATAAAGCTCAAAGGCGGTGATGGCCTGGTCGATGTCAACGATGTCGCGTTTGGCTTTGAACACGCCGTTTAACTGAACGTGGCTGCCGGAGGGGAGGTTGACGGCCGGACCGGTTTTCACCGGGATGAAGGCGGGAAAGGTTTGTTTGGTTTGATCGTCTTGCAGCAAGAAGGTTTGCATGAGCCCGTCGAAGTGTTGGGCGAGGACGACGGCGTTGAGTTGGACGCGCATCGCGTCGAGGGCTTCCTCCTGGCCGCTGGCGTTGATTTCGCTCAAATTGATTGGGCGCGCGCGAGGCAGCTCACCGTGGCCCGTTTGACGCAGGGAGGTTTGGATCAGTTTGATGGAAAAGCCATCGGGTTTGGCCCGGCCAGACACCTCAACCAGGTCGCCGGGCACGACGTTGTAGTTGCTGCGCAGGCTGATCCGCAAGCCGGCGAGTTTATCCTGAATAAACATCAAGTTCGGTTCGCAGTAGGTCACGATGCCGCTGCTTTTGACGACCTGGTTGGGCTGGCTCGAACCGGATGAGCCGGTCTGCAAGATCCCGGCAATGGGAGTGGTGGGTTGCTCAAACGGGTTCTCGGGAACGGGGTTGAGGACGCGAATATATTCTCCCGATGGCACCAGCAAACGGAAGCCCACCCGCTGGTGGCGATGATTCAGGACGGGCGAACAAACCCCGGCGATGTCCGCCAAGGTTCCGAGCAGGGGAAGGTGAGTGCTCATGCCGAGGTCGTTGACCCAAACAATAATGTTGTCGCCGCCAACCGCCAACGTGAGGCGTTGTTTTTCCACGGCGCTGATAATTCCCTGAAGTTCGATCCAGCGGCCGTCGTGATTGCCCTGCATGAGATCATTCCATGAAGGCCGGGCCGGCTCCGGCATGCAGCCTGGTCCCAGCACCCGGGCAAACGAGGTCGCATAGAGCTGGCCGGCATGGGCGAGGCCGTCGATTTCAACATTGTTACCCTCCTGATGTTGAAACGGACTCAAGCCGGCATTTAATTGTCCCTGAAGACAGACGCTGGCGGAACCATTTTGCAGATAGAATTCGCCGAGGGCCAAATCAATGTAGGTAATTACGCCCCGGATTTGGAACGGAAAACTGCCTTGCGGATGAGCCCGCAAGGCGTTGCGAACATCGCCAATTAACATCGCCGGCTGGTAATTGTTGACAGACTTGAACGCGAGGTTTGCCGGCGGCAGCTGACTGGCATTGGTGCGTATCAAGGCCGAAACCAGCACCAATTGATTCCCATCGTGCAGCAGAAATCCCGCGGCTTCAATGGCCGAGCCCGGCGCCCAATTCGTGGCGTTGAGACAGTGAACCTCCAGGCAATCAGTTCCGTTGCTGAGCACCAAACAATTGTCGCGCAAATGTTCAGTTACGGTTCCCTGGACACGGATGACTCCCGAATCAGGCTGGTTGGTGCGGGCGAGGCCGGGCCGGGAATAATTCCGCCAAGCGGTCCAATCCTGATCTTCCGCGGCGACGAGGGAGAGCTGGTCCAGGCCGGAGACCCAGAGGACGTTGGCGGCCGGCTGGTCTTGCGGGTCGAACAGGGCTTGCGCGATGCCCCGGGCCCGGAGGTGACAATTCAACCATAGCAGGGCCGGCTCCTGGCTGGCACCGACCACCCGGACCAGTTGATCGTGGGGATGATTGGGGGTGGATAAACTGAGCGTGGCATAGGAATCACCAAATGAAATTGAGGTGACCGTGCCTTCCAGGGTGGTCAGCCCCAAGCTTAGGCCGGGGGCCAGATGAGCTGCGGCGGGAATATTGCCGAGCGCGGGCACGGTCCCTGATTTGGTGTAATTTGAAGCGAGAACCACGGGTTGGCCGTGCCGGCAAGAAAGCTGGCCTTGCAGGCAGGCCTGATCTCCGACCTGAGCGGAAGGGCAGCCCGGCACTTGGAAAATCTGAAAGCCGGTTTGGTCGAGCAGGCCGATGGTGTTGATGGCCGGGTCGCGATAGACAACGGTACCGCTGAGCGAGAGGCGCAAGGCGGCGGTGCGGTATAACTGGGCGACATTCATTTGGTCGAGGTTAAAGACCGGAACGCCCATGTTTCTGGCATATTGCCATTCGATCCAACTGGCACGGTTGGGATGGTTTTCCGCATAATCCAACCATTTGGTGTCGGGCTTTTGATCAAAGGCATGACCGACCGATTCCCGGGCGCCGTTTTCACCTTGGGCCGAAACCACCAAACAAACATTGGTGTCTGTGTCAACGGCGGCACCAAGCGGTTTGATTTCTGCCAGTTGGACGCAGCCGGCCCGGCCCGGGTCGGCCACGGAATCAATTTGCAGACGGTACTTGGGGTAAGCAACCGGGTGGGGAAGCATAAAGACGCGCTGCTGCTTCCGGGCCCCAAAGGTTTCCTGCTGGCGTACGTCCAGCACGTCCCAATGGAGGCCGCCATCTTTGGAGCCCAACAATCGCCAGTCCCGGGGATCGCGCTCGGAAAAATCATTGCCGGAGGTCAAGGCGTAACCGGTGAGAGATCGAATTATGGTGTTGGTCCGGGACAGGAAGGCGGCCAGGCGCAAATGGTTGGCCAGTTTGTCGAGCGAGCTGCGGCTGATTACCGGCAGATTCTCCGCCTTGGGAATATATTGCCATTGGAGCCAGCCCGGCTGGTCAGCCGAGATGTCGGTGGTGGAGATCGAAAGCCACTTGTTTTTGGGGTCGCCGTGGAAAGGCATTTCACAGGACTCAATCGGCGGATTGTCCGAATTGGCAGAAACGACCAGGGACAACGCCTCGGCCACGGTCTTCTGGGAGTAGAGCGGTTCGAGTTTGCCCAACTGAATCATGATCCCGGACTGGCGCAGGGCGGATATTTCCAACCGGTAGGTCGCGTAAACGGCCGGATTGGTCAAAACAAATTCGCGCCGCTGGAAGCGCTGGTCGAAGATTTCGTTGGCGCGGGTATCGAGTACTTGCCAGGTCAAACCCCGGTCATTGGACCCGAGCAAACGCCAGGTTCGGGGGTCACGCGGCGGTTCGTCATTCGCGCTGGTTAAGGAGTAGCCGGTGAGCACCGGCAAGGGCGGGGTGGTGTGGGCGGTTAAATTGGAGAGAATCTGCGGTTCTTTGTCATAAAGCGAGTCATCGGCGGTGGCGAGGTAAACGAATTTTTGCACTTCGCCGATGTTGGTGATCGTTTGTTCGGAATGATAGGTGTACTGGCATTGAATCCAGCAGCCGCCTGGAGTATTCAGTCCATAGTCCCGCCACCGGGTCATCGGATCGTGGTCAAAGGCGTTTTCAGCCGATCCCAATATGGGATGAGCTTGTGAAGCGGTGATGATTTCCTGCACCTTGGATTCATTTTCGGCTTTGACAAAGGGACCAATCAATTCGACTTCAGCGAGTTGCGCGCTCATGTCCATGCCAAAATCGCTCGCGCCGTCAATTTGGTCGATTTGCAGGCGGTAAAGGTTAAAGGCCGACTGGTTTGAAACCTCGAAAATCCGGCGCATGGAACGGGTGTAAAAAATTTGGTTGGTTTGCGCGTCCAACCGGGTCCAAGATTTTCCGCCGTCGTTCGATCCCTGCAGCCGCCAGCTTTTCGGATCGCGCCCGGGCCGGTCTTGCGTTACGGTCAGGGCGTATTGGGTGAGAATGCGCGCTGGTGCGGGGACGGCGGACTGTCCCCAGGCGAGGGTTTGGAACCAGCAACAGAACAGGGGCAGAGTTATCCACCGAAGCCACAATTTCCGCAGTAAAATTTCCCCAAAAACACCCCTTGGGGACTGGTGCCTAAAGAGATTGTTTTTCAGGGTTTCAGGCATCGGCGACGCGCTTTTTATAGCATACGACCAGTTAAATGGAAGCTTCTTTGCGCGGGCGGCAAGGCAGGTTGTGCCCGGTTGCTACGGGGGGCCTGAACTTGGGAAACCGTTGGTCAGTCCCCATGGGCGAGGCAACGGTATTGCTTCCCTGCTGACTGTTGACGGTATTGATTGCGAGTGACCAGCCAGCCGGTGAGGGGTGATTTGGTACAGGCGCAAAGTGTGAGGCTGGAATGAAGCAGGCTGAAAATTTCGAGGAAGAACCTGAAAAGGGGGCGTTTCCCGAAAAGCACGCTTGCAAGTCATTGATAATCAATGACAAAATGCGCAGAGAAATCGTCCCCGGGCAGCTTGATAAAATGAGCCGACAACAATTGTTCAATTAATCAGCGCGGACGTGTGCGTCTGCAGCCAGTAAACATCAGAGGCGCTGTCTCCAGCAGCTGTTCCGT
>Ga0302323_100003836_pt1 | contig 12225 bp, 6 predicted proteins | sample Fen_T0_3_FD_201950 | JGI IMG/M metagenome (GOLD analysis project Ga0302323, IMG submission 201950) | Peat permafrost microbial communities from Stordalen Mire near Abisko, Sweden - Fen_T0_3 | ecosystem: Environmental > Terrestrial > Soil > Wetlands > Permafrost | place: Sweden: Abisko... | reverse complement strand
GCCGTCATTCGCTGATGCCCGAACCATTACTGTTCCGTTGTCAAGTGCTGTAACCCGACCGGTTGAACTTATTTCTGCATGACCTGTTCCGTTTTCAATGGACCATGTAATATCCTGATTGGTGGCATTTGAAGGTAGAACAGTTGCAAGTAACTGGAGTACTCCGGCATCATTAGAAATCGAAGTTGATCCGTTTTCCCCGCTTACTGTTATTCCTGTAACCGGGGTTAATTGATTCGTAAGTGTAATTACGATAGTTCCATAAACTCCAGAACCATCATGAGCTGAAGCCCTGACAGTTACAGTGCCGTTAGCTGTCGCCTTCAAAAGACCTGCAACATTTATGGTCGCCATGGTTGTCCCATAAGCTATCGACCATACGACTGATTTATCAGTTGCGTCTGCCGGAAGGACAATTGCATTCAGTTGAAGTGTCCCGTTGTCAGTATCAACTGAGGTAATTCCTCCTGCACCTGTAACTGTGATCCCACTAACCAGAACAATTTGATTCGTAATTGTTATTACCAGTGAACCATTTGCTCCTGATCCATCATTTGCAGTAGCCGTTGCAGTGACAGTTCCGTTTGCAACGGATGTTACAAGACCACCTGCGTTAATTCTTGCCCTTCCGGTACCATTGGTTATAGACCAGGTAATGGATTTATCAGTGGAATTAAGAGGCAATATTGCAGGAACCAGTTGAAGAGTGCCTTCATTGGTCGTAATGGTTGCTGCTCCTCCTGCTCCGGATATTGTGATACCTGAGACCGGTACTATCTGATTTGTAAGGGTTAGAATAATAGAAGAGGAAATCCCTGAACCGTCAGTAGCTGTTGCAACAGCTGTAACAACACCATTTGCGACAGCGGTGACAATACCTGTGGCGCTGATAGTCGCTTCACCAGTACCATTGAGAATTAACCAACTTACATTTCTATTTGTTGCATTTTCGGGCAAAACCGTAGTAATCAGCTGAAGAGTTCCATTATCAGTTGTAATCAGGTTAGCTCCATTCATGCCTGTAACAGAGATTCCGGATACAAGGACTATTTGGTTTGAAACAGATATTTCACGATCTCCATATACACCGGAACCATCGTTGGCTGTTGCACGTACCCTTGCGGTTCCGTCTGCATTTGCGGTGAAGAGGCCTGATGCATTGATTGATCCGATCCCTGAGTTATTCTCAATAGACCACTGGATATTATTATCAGTAGCATTTACCGGTAGTACATCTGCATTTAGTTGTAAAGTACCTTTATCTGTATTAATAGAATAAATATCCCCTGAAGTTGTTACAGTTATGTTCGTGACTGGTATCAGGCTTGAATTAATTATTATTATCATGTTGCCGAAAATGGATGAACCATCATTAGCTGTTGCTGTTACAGTTACGGTTCCGTTACTTCCTGCAGTAACAATACCATCAGAGCTTATATCTGCTGTACCAGTACCTGGTGTGATAGCCCATACAACTGATTTATCAGAAGCATTCAAAGGCAGAACGGATGCAATCATTTGAAGAGTGCCTCCTGTCGAAGTAATAATTCTTGCACCTCCTGAACCTGAAACTGTAATTTTCGTAACAGGGGTAATCTGGTTTGAAATTGTAATCACAAAGATCCCAAATACACCGGAACCATCAGTCGAAGTTGCCTTTGCAGTTACAGTGCCGTTGTCAATTGCAGTAACTACACCGGACGAATTGACAGAAGCCTGCCCTGTACCGTTTGAAACCGACCAGATTACGGTTTTGTTTGTTGCATTTAATGGGAGAAACGCCGTTAAAAGCTGGAGAGATCCATTGTCGGTTGTTATTGTTGATGAACCTCCATTACCTGATAAAGTAATCCCGGTAAGTGGGATTATCTGATTCGATATAGTAATAGTAAGGTTCCCGGCTATACCTGAGCCATCAACCGCGGTTGCTATAACGGTTACGCTGCCGTTATTGATTGCAGTAATAAGTCCTGACGTACTTATAGAAGCTTCACCGGTTTCGTTAACAATTGTCCATGTAACGGATTTATTTGTAGCATTAGCTGGCAAAACCATGGCTGATATTTGAAGTGAGCCGTCGTCAATGGTGATAGATGATAGTCCGTTTGCACCCGTAACATTAATTCCTGTAACAGGTATGACCTGATTGGAAATAGTAATAACGAAAGTTCCATATACCCCTGAACCGTCATTTGCTGATGCGCGTACGGTGGCAGTACCATTATCAAGTGCAGTAACCAAACCGGTTGTGCTGACAGAGGCGATTCCGGAACCGCTGACAATGGACCACTGGATTGTATTATCGGATGCATTGGCAGGGAATACCGCTGCCAAAAGCTGAAGAGTCCCGTTATCGGTTGTGATTGTACTTGAGCCACCATAGCTACTAACTGTAATTCCGGTCACTTTAAATACCTGGTTTGTGATAGTTATTATAAGGGATCCCGAAATTAATGTGCCATCATTTGCTGTTGCTCTTGCGGATACTGTACCATTTTCAATTGCGGTTACAAGCCCAAAGCTATTTATTGAGGCCTGCCCAGTGCCATTAACTATCGTCCAGGTTACAGTTTTATCAGTAGCATTTGAAGGCATTACCAGTTCAGTTAGCTGAAGTGATCCCTTATCATTTGAAATAGTAGCCGTTCCGCCGGCACCGGTAAGAGTGATGCCAGTAACAGGGATTATTTGTTTGGAAATAGTCAATACAAGGCTTCCATATACTCCTGATCCATCATTGGCAGTTGCTGTTGCGGTCACCGTTCCATTGTCGATAGCAGTTACATTTCCTAAAGCTGAGATAGATGCTAGTCCTGATCCATTAACGAGCGTCCATGTAACGGCTTTATTAGTAGCGTTTGACGGCAAAATAGAAGCAATGAGCTGAAGAGTACCGTGATTTACACTTATAGTACTCGCTCCTCCGGTACCAGATACCATTATGCCGGAAACTGGAATTACCTGATTACTGATTGTTACGATCAGACTGCCTGTGACTCCCGAACCATCCTTTGCAGTTGCACGAGCTGTAACATTTCCATTAGTCACAGCAGTCAAAAGACCAAGAGAACTTATTGTTGCCTGTCCGGTGCCATTATCCACCGACCAAGTGACTGATTTATCTGTTGCATTCGCTGGCAATATCACGGCACTAAGTTGGAGTGATCCTTTATCTGTAGAAATTGAACTTGAACCGCCTGTACCACTGACTGAAATATTTGTCACAGGTTCTATCTGTGATGAAAAAATACGGGCTCCAACCTGCCATGTCCCATTCTGGTTCGTGGTTTCCGGTGAGCTTCCGGGATTCCACACAGCGGAAGTAGATAATCCGGCCTGCCATTCATAACCTAGATCAGTCCCATAGTCAAGACGATTTGCCGGTATGAAATCTATAAAGTTTGTAAAATGAGGGTTTACAACTATGGAATGAGTATCATAACCTAAAGCCTGCCATTGAGCAAAAGTCTTTGATTGTCCCAGATAGTTAAAAATCGGAATGCCAGATTCACTAAAAAACACATTATAATCCGACTCAAATCCTGACAGACAGGCTGCATCATAAATATATATATTAAATATTTGATTTACAGTGTAGAATATATTGTTTTTAATTTTTGTTACTGTCGATGGAGCATTACTTCCGTCGGCATCTGTATTGGTATAAATATCAATAAGTCCTCTGTAAGTTCCAGGGGCTGTTGCACTGTTGTACCAAACCTCATTACTATAATACGTATTGTTATAAATATTTACATTATTCATCCCTTTTACAACTGTGCCTACCTTCCCGGTTCTGTTTATGATGTTATAAGCAACTCCTCCTGATATGTTAGTCATACCATTTGACTTACGAATTATAGCCATTGGAACTTTATTCAAGAAATTGTATTTTACAATAGAATTAATATTGTATCCGGTCATGATACCATGAGTATCGTTTGAACTTAAGTCAATACCGTTCCAAATAAGTTTATTACCTGTTATAAGCTCTCCTTCAAGATTATTATTAGTGTTTCCATACCAGTCATCTCCGGCCTGTAGCATGTAACCTGTGCTATTTACTGAAGTAATGGAGTTATTTCGGTATGTAAAAGTAGTGGGCTGATTTCTTGAAATGTTGACTCCTCCCCAGGAACCTGTTTGCGAGTCATTTACTAAAGTGCCTTCTATTGTAAGGACTGACTGACCAAATATTTCAGAAGAGAATAACGTCAGCAGAAGGATATAGGCAATCTGTCGCATGAGAAGGAAATTAATTCATCTAACGTAATTTGAAACATCCATTCTATCTTCAGTATCGTTTGCCATCATCCAAGTAATGGAATATAACTAATAAAATCTTAACTTCTCAGGTTTGTAAACTGTTCTGCAAAATCAGGTATATACATTAACAACTGAAAATATTCATCCAAGTAAATATATTTTAGTGACGAATGAAAAAAGTTCGAGCTGTATTATTCACAAAATGAGACTTTATTTTAGAAAATGAATGTATTTTTTGACTAACAGCTAATATTCATCCACAAATATTGATTCAATCGAATTTCATTGATTATCCTGATAGAACTAAACCCGAATACCATTAAAAATTGAATGTTTCATTGTTATTATTTCTTAGCTTTTTAATCAGACCGCGACTTTTTTTCCCGTCAAGTCTTTTGAGTTTTGATGATAACGATGGCCTGGTTGAAGTTCTCTTCTTTTGAATTGTAAGTGTTTTTGAAATGAGATCATAAAACTTCTCAATCACAGCTGTTTTATTCATAAGCTGGGTTCGCTCTGATTGTGAAACAAGTATAATCTCATTCTCCTTATTAATCCTGTTTTTCAGCTTTCTGAAAAGTATATCCTTTTCTTCCATGGTGAATATCAATGTTTTAAACAAGTTAAATCTAAGCTCTATCTTAGTACTTACCTTGTTTACATTCTGACCACCAGGGCCACTGCTTCTTGATGCTGTAAAAATAAATTCGCTCTCTAAATTCCGCCTTCTTATTTCTTCTGGATTCATACGAGTGCTTTCTGTTAGAGAAAAAATAATGCCACCCCTGCGACACTGACAATCGATCCAAGTATTTCAGGCAGAGTAACTTTTTGCTTGAACATGACAACCGCTGGTAGAATAATGAATACCGGAACCAGCGCCATTATTGTTGAAGCAATTCCAGTTTCAGTATACCTGACAGCCACCAGGGAGAATGATACACCAAGAAATGGACCGAAGAATGCCCCCAGACTCGTTAATAAAATTCCTGATCTATTCTTTGTAGCGGAAATAACATTTGACCACCGCGCGAGAATTGTAACCAGAATGGTATATCCGAAAATACCGGCAATAATCCGTATTTGAGTAGCCGCAAAAGGATCATAATCCTTCATTCCGAATTTGCTTAATACAAGCCCCAGAGCCTGACCTACGGCACCGCCGAATGCATAAAGAATTCCTTTTGAAGAAAGTTTCAGGGAAAGTTTCTCCCCTTTTGCCGGCCGGCTGAATATTGCCATTGCTATTCCGCTAAAAGTCATAGTCATCCCGAGGTAATGAAATAATGTAAGCTTTTCGCCAAGTATAATAAAGCTGAATAAGGCAGTGATAGGAGGAACCAGAGTCATAATCAGCATCGAGAATCTTGAGCCAATCATAGTATAGGATTTGAACAGGAATAGATCTCCGAATACAAATCCTACAAGGCCCGACAAAACAAGCCATATCCAGTTATCCAGGCTGGCATCAATCGGAAGGATAAGTCCTCTCCGTATAAGAGTAAAAACACTCAGAAATGCCAGTCCGATGAATAACCTTAGAATATTTACGGCGACAGATCCGATCTTGTTGCTTGCTGCTTCAAAAGACAGTGAAGTTATAGTCCAGAAAAAAGCTGTAAGTAAAGCCGCGAATTCACCAAGATGACTATTAAAAAAATCCATTATGACATCAGAATAAACAAGTAGATGTAACTATATTTAAAGGCCGTAAAATTATAATTATTTGTGGTAAATTATCCAATAACCATAAAGAACACAAAAGGAATACTTTAAATGAATACATAAACTAAAGTTTATTGCTATGAATATTCAAATTAAGGATCTTTTCATCCTGAAGTGGAAACAATACTTCAATAATTCAGACCTCCCTATTACCTTTTGCTATACAGACAACCCGGTCAATGCAACTATCGTTTCACCATCGGGAAAATGGAACTGCCTGATCTGTGAACTGCAGAAAGTAAAATCAGGACAGTCGCTTGCATTCAGCTCTGAAGCCGTAAAATGCGATGGAGCGAAACGCTTCCTTGGATTTTCGGATAGTATGCGGCCAAATTTCGAATATTTTCTTTCCTGCGGCATTGAGAATAAAATGGAAGGGGAGAGGTATATCCGGACGCCGGAACTGGTTGTGGAATGGCTGAAGAACCGTACAATAGCAGATATTACGGGGAAATATATTGTATTCAAAAGATGGGATATGCTCGATGAAAATGACAACCCTGATGTAGTAATCTTTTTTGCAACAGCTGATATTCTTTCAGGATTATTCACTCTTGCCAATTTTGATCAGTCTGAACCTAACGGGACTTTTACTCCATTTGGACCAGGTTGTGGATCTATTATTCATTATCCTTATATAGAAAAGGATGCACAGCGGCCACGAGCAGTCATAGGAATGTTTGATGTCTCCGCAAGACCATGTGTTCCCCCTGGAATTCTGTCATTTGCCGTTCCCATGGTAAAATTTTCCAGTATGATCGGATATATGGATGAGAGCTTCCTTATAACGGAATCGTGGAAGAAAGTACAAAAGCGACTTGTATGAAATCGAGTTAATTAAGTTCTGCGACAATCTGCGCGATCTGCGGGAACTTTCCATTCCTTTACTGCAGATCTCGCTGATTTGCGCAGATTAAAATTTGTCATTCAGGATATTCGAAGGAATACTCCCCCGAACCTGCAACCATTGTAAGCTTATTATCAGCGAGCTTGATATCCTTCAGAAATGCATTCTGAGCCAGTGGTTTACCATTCCCTGAAACTTTGTCCTGGCTATTCGTTGGTAAAACAATAGTAGCTGATGTGTTAGCTGGAATAGTCACCTTTATTATAATTTTGCCGTCCTTCCTTTCCCAGCCTGATGAAATTCTTCCATAGGAACTTTCGAAAGATGCTCTTGAATAATTAAGCTTCTTTGTCACATGCGGCTGAATAAGAATGGTCTTATAACCAGGAGACCCAATCTCAATACCTGCTGAAACACGGTACATCCAGTCGCCGATAGCACCGTATGCATAATGATTAAATGAATTCATACCTGGATCCTGAAATGTACTGTCAGTTTTCTCTCCATCCCAGCGTTCCCAGATTGTTGTCGCCCCCATTTTAACAGGATACAGCCATGAGGGATATGATTCCTGCAGCAGCAGGTCATAAGCGATGTCAGTATAACCATTGTCAGAAAGGACATGGCAAAGAAAAGGTGTGCCCAGAAAACCGGTAGAAAGATGATTTTCCCTGCTTTTAATGTCCTCTGCAAGAAAGGCCGCAGCCTTTGATTTGAGGTTTTCAGGCAGAAGATTGAATTCAAGAGCAAGTACATAGGAGGTCTGTGAGTTAGTTCCTACTCTGCCTGCTTTGGTCACATATTCATTAATAAACACCTCTCTGATTTTATTAAACAGTTCAGAATAAGTTTTTGCGTCATCCGTTTTCCCCAAAACTTTCGCAGCATCTGCAAGAAGACTTGCAGAATAAGCATAGAATGCTGTTGCAATAAAATCATGTTCGGTATATCCGTCAGCCTCAGTATGATTATTTACAGGAGGATGATAAAATAACCAATCTCCAAACACACTTCCGTTTTTCCAGATATAGCTTTCCCCTGAGGACTTTCTTATGTACTCAACCCATGATTTCATAGAGGGGTATTGATTCTCCAGAAACTTCCGGTCTCCATAGACTTTATACATTGTCCAGGGTGCTATTACTGACACATCTCCCCAGCCTGCAGAACCCTCACCTCTATCAGAACCCTGCTTGTTGAGAATATCCGGGATCACAAATGGAACAACTCCATTAGATTTCTGGTCGGTGGCTACGTCTTTGAGCCATTTTGTAAAAAATGATGAGACATTCATATTAAAGGCAGCCGTTCTGCAAAAGGCCTGTGCATCACCTGTCCAGCCAAGTCGCTCATCTCTCTGCGGACAGTCGGTAGGAACATCAACAAAATTACCTTTCTGTCCCCATTGAATGTTATGCTGAAGCTGATTCAGAAGAGGATTGGATGACTCGTAACTACCAGTTACTGTCATATCAGAGTGTACTACAACACCGGTCAGGTTATCGGCTGTTAATTCGCCTGGAAATCCTGTAACTTCAACAAACCTGAACCCCATAAAGGTAAACCGTGGCTCATAAACTTCCTCGCCCATTCCTGCAAGAGTATAGGTAATCTGACACTTTGCCAGACGAAGATTTGTAGTGTAAAATTCTCCGAATTTATCCATTACCTCAGCATGTCGAAGTGTTACAACAGTGCCTTTGGTACCCGATACTTTCAATCTTAACCATCCTACCATATTCTGCCCCATATCTACAATCAGCTTACCTTTAGGAGTCTTAAATATTCTGACAGGTTTAATTTCCTGAATTTTTCTGATCGGGCTTCCCTCGGCTGCAATCAGGTTTGCATTATTGTATTCACCAATTCTGACATTATGCCACTCCTTATCATTATACCCTGCTGAGCTCCATCCTGTCAGTTTCCTGGTGGCATCATAAGTTTCACCGTCGTAAATATCATTCATCCTTATTGCACCGGCATTGGTAGTTTTCCAGGTACCATCACTTAATATTGCTGTTTCAGTTCCATCTTTATACTTTATTATTAACTGCATCAGGAGTCCAAGCCTTTTTCCGTAAATTGCCCAATTGTTTCCCCAGGCGAGTGTTCCCCGATACCAACCGTCACCAAGAACAGCCCCTATAGCATTATTTCCGTTTAGCAGCATATCTGTAACATCATATACCTGATATTGAAGACGTTTGCTATATGAGGTCCAGCCTGGAGTCAGAACCTGATCCCCAACTTTTTTCCCGTTAAGCTGCAGCTCATAAAAACCATGAGAGGTAACATATATTCTTGCTGATGCGACCGGCTTACCTGAAGTGAATTCTTTTCTGAAATGAGGTGAAGGGGAGTATCTTTGTGTATCACTTTCCATCTCAATCCATTTCGCTTTCCAGTCAGAAGATTTAAGCAAGCCCATTTCCCAAGAGGCAGTTTCACTCCATTTGGTTTCTTTTCCCTTGCTGTCCCAGATCTTCACCTGCCAGAAATATATCTGACCTGATTTCAGTTCGGATCCTTGATAGGGTTGTAGAACTGATTCAGCGGATTCCACTTTTCCTGATTGCCATACAATTTTTGAAGACGAAAATTTATTATCAGTTGCAACCCTGATAGAATATGCAGTTTGCATTATGTTAAAGCCGGTTCCTGCAATTTTCCACGACAGACCTGGCTTTTTGTTATCTATGCCCACGGCATTTGCCTTATGGTCTACGGTCAGGTCCTTTAAAGTAAGATCCTGTGAAAATATGATTCCGGTTGTAAAAACCAAAAGAAGGGAAAGAATGGGAAATTTCATAATTTTATATTATTTGGTATATAGATTCAAGGTTATAAAAAAATGTCTGAATAAAAAAATTTCCTAAAGCTCTTTTTGAGCGCGAAAGTTTATAAATTGCAGATCACTCCATTTAAAGATTATTACATGAATCCATTAACAGGAATACTACTGATAGCGTTGGGCAGTATTGGTGCTGCAAGCTTCTATGTGCCATTTAAGAAAGTCAGGGTATGGGCCTGGGAATCATACTGGCTGAGCCAGGGTGTGGCAGCCTGGCTGATTGCTCCGGTACTGTTCGCATTTATCTTCATTCCATCGGGACAGCTCATACCAATAATTCATGAAGCTCCGTCATCAGCCAAACTTATGGCGATGTTCTTTGGCGCTTTATGGGGATTCGGTGGACTTACTTTTGGCCTGAGTATCCGTTACCTAGGTGTTGCTCTTGGACAGAGCATTGCCCTGGGACTTTGCGCTGCGTTCGGTACGCTGATACCACCAATAATAGCAGGAAATAATCTATTTTCGACAACTTCCGGAATACTGACTATAGTTGGTGTTTCCATTACTGTGGTGGGAATTTCTGTTATCGGCTATGCCGGATCTCTGAAAAGCAAGGAAATGACAGAAGAAGAAAAAAAGGCTGCAGTTAAAGAATTTGCTCTGAAAAAAGGGATTCTGATTGCGATCTTTGCCGGTGTCATGAGCGCCTGTTTTAACTTCGGATTCGAATCAGGGAAGCCTATAGAGGTAGTTGCCCTGGCCCATGGTACTAATCCTTTGTTCCAAAAGAATCCATCCCTTATCTTTATCCTGCTTGGCGGATTTTTTACCAATCTATTATATTGCGGTTACCTTAATATAAAAAATAAAACATACAAAGATTATTATACGGTTTCAGCAGGTGTTCTGTTAAATAATCTGTTTTTTACGTTTCTTGCAGGTTTCCTTTGGTTCCTTCAATTTCATTTTTTTGGAATGGGATCAAGCAAGCTTCCGCAGGGGATGGCAGTTTTTGGATGGAGTATACTTATGGCATTAAATATAGCCATAAGCAATATCTGGGGAATTTTTCTCAATGAATGGAAAGGAGCTAAAAGCAAGACCATGATAGTTCTTACTATAGGAATTATTCTTCTAATACTGTCTACTTTTGTAGTAAAATTGAGCTAATTATATGAAAACTAAGAGATTTGGATTTAAGATGAAAATGCTCCCTGGATTTAAAGAGGAGTATAAAAAAAGGCACAGCCAGATATGGCCGGAACTTGTATATCTGCTTAAAAATGAAGGAATAGGAAATTATTCAATATTCATTGACGAAGAATCAAATACACTTTTTGCATATCAGGAACAATCAGGAGACAGCTCCTCACAGGATCTGGGTAATACAGAAATTGTTAAGAAATGGTGGAAATTCATGGCTGATATTATGGAGACTAATCCTGATGATTCACCCGTTACAATTCCACTGGAACAGGTGTTTTATATGGAATAAAAATGGTTGCTGGTTAAAACAAGTTAGCATATTGATGATCAAACTCAACTAATGATACGAAAATGAAAAAAGAAACCATCGAACAGGCATACCTGCTTGCAAGAGAACAGTACGCAGCACTCGGTGTGGACACCGATAAAGTGATTTCTAAAATGGATAACATAAATATCAGTCTGCATTGCTGGCAAACTGATGATGTTGGAGGTTTTGAGAAACCAGGATCTGTACTCGGTGGAGGTGGCATACAGGCTACAGGCAATTTTCCCGGAAAAGCAAAAACTATTGAACAGATGAGATCTGACATCGATAAAGTTATGGCTCTTCTTCCTGGAAAACAACGACTTAATTTACATGCAATATATGGCGAGTTTGGCGGTAAACTGATTGATCGCGATCAGATCGAACCAAAACATTTTCAGGGCTGGATTGACTGGGCTAAAAAAAGAGGAATTGGACTCGATTTCAACTGTACTTGTTTTTCACACCCCTTGGCTGATGATGGTTTCACACTTTCGAGCAAGGACGAAAAGATTAGAAAATTCTGGGTCGAACATACAAAACGCTGTCGGGCAATCAGCGCTGAAATGGGGAAACAACTCGGCACACCGGCAGTTCATAATATTTGGATCCCTGATGGAATGAAAGACACTCCGGTAGACCGTTTTGGCTTGCGAAAACAGCTTAAAAAATCTCTCGATGAAATCTTCCTGGTAAAATATCCGAAAGAATATCTGAAAGATTCAGTTGAGAGCAAATTGTTTGGAATAGGTTCTGAATCAATGGTTGTCGGATCACATGATTTCTATCTCGGATATGCTATCAAAAATAATATTCTGATAACTCTTGATAATGGTCACTTCCATCCAACAGAACAGGTAGGAGACAAGGTTTCATCCATTCTTAATTTTATTGATGAGCTGCTTCTCCATCTGACAAGGGGCGTTCGCTGGGACAGTGATCATGTCCTTACATTTAATGAAGAATTATTACTGATCACACAGGAAATAGTCAGGGCAAATGCTCTAGAGAGAGTCAATATAGGTCTCGATTTTTTTGATGCTAGTCTTAACCGGATAGGAGCTTATGTAATCGGCACAC
>Ga0302323_100003835_pt1 | contig 12226 bp, 7 predicted proteins | sample Fen_T0_3_FD_201950 | JGI IMG/M metagenome (GOLD analysis project Ga0302323, IMG submission 201950) | Peat permafrost microbial communities from Stordalen Mire near Abisko, Sweden - Fen_T0_3 | ecosystem: Environmental > Terrestrial > Soil > Wetlands > Permafrost | place: Sweden: Abisko... | reverse complement strand
TGGAAGCGGCGGAATGGTCACCAGTAGCGGTGGCTCGAAAGCGGCTGTCGGCGGAGCCAGCAACGCCGTTGGCGGCGGGACGACCCTAGGCACTGGCGGTATGGCAAATGTTACAGGCGGAGCCGCCGCAACGGGTGGAGCGGCCAATGCAGGCAATCCGGGTACGGGTGGCGCCAATCCAACGGGCGGCAATCCAAGCATTGAGACCACGGGCGGAGCTAAGGCAACGGGTGGCGCGACTAACGCTGCCGGTGCGACCAGTACTGGCGGTACCAAGGCTGCCGGCGGCGCCTCCAATACGGGCGGTTCAAAGGCTGCGGGCGGCACGACGACTGCGGGCGGCACGACGACTGCCGGCGGCGCGAAAGCCACGGGTGGCGCAACGAGCACGGGGGGCACCGGTACGGGTGGCTCAACGACTACGACTCATGTGTCCGTGCTTCAGCATCACAACCACGCATCGCGTGACGGAATTTATGTGGACGCCCCGGCTTCCAAGGGAGCGGCAACTATGCATATAGACACCACGTTTGCTGGTGCGACACTGACGGGTCCAACGTATGCACAACCGCTTTATCTGGCGGGAACGGGCGGAGGCCCCGATCTGGTCATTGCCGCAACGGAGCAAAACCATGTATATGCATTCAACGCAGCCACCGGCGCATTGGTCTACAACATGGCGCTCGCGTCACCCATTACGAGCTCTGCGCTGCCTTGCGGAAATATTTCGCCACAATTGGGAATCACAGGGACGCCGATCATCGATTCGGCTACCAGAACTCTTTACGTAGACGCGATGACGGGGATGGGCGCAACGGCCTCCAGCGCGAGACACATGGTCTACGCCCTCAACGCGGATACGGGTGCGACCCTCACCGGATGGCCCGTAGATCTCAACGCAACGGTATCATCGGGTGGAACGGCCTTCAATTCGCTCGTACAGAATCAGCGCGGCGCCTTAGCGTTGCTCGGCGGCAAGGTCTTCGTGCCGTTTGGTGGCCACTTGGGCGACTGTGGCTCTTACCACGGCTGGATCGTAGGGATAGCAACGACCGATCCGACTCAGGTGAGTGCCTGGCGTACGCGAGCCATAGCCGGCGGCATATGGGCGCCCGGCGGTATTGCCTCCGACGGAACGTCGCTGTTCTTCGCTACGGGTAATACCGAGGGCAATGCCGGCAGCTTTGCGCCGCCCGGGTCCTATCAAGATGGTGAAACCGTATTTAGATTGTCGCCAAGCCTTGCAGCCGTTACCGCGAACGCAGATTCCTTCACCCCGACCAACTGGTCCTCGATGGACCAGTCGGATGCGGACCTCGGTGGAACCAATCCAATGGTGTTCGACGTTGCCGGCGCCACACCGACGGGTCTCGTGATTGCCCTGGGCAAAGACGGCAATGCCTATCTGTTGAATCGGGCCAATCTTGGCGGCATATCCGCTGCCCTAACACAAGCCACGATTGGTGGAACCATCATTAATGCGGGCGCCGTGTATCCCACTTCGGGCGGAACTTTTGTCGTTTTCAAACAGAGCACCACCACGAACTGCCCCGCTGGACAAAAGAACTCGGGTTTGATGGCCATCAAGATTGGCGCCACTTCGCCCCCCACGGTGACGGTTGCTTGGTGTGCTGGTCCGGCCACCAATTCTTCGCCCGCCGTGAGCATGTCGAATGCGCAAGGCCAGGACGCTGTTGTGTGGTCCGTCGGAACGGACAACAAACTGCATGGCGTGGATGGAATTACAGGAGCCAGCGTCTACGGGGGTGGTGCTGCAACGGATACTTTGTCCGCGTTCCAGAAATTCAACACCCCCATCGTGGCTAACGGTCGCATTTTCGTTGCGACGAATAGTCAAGTTTACGCGTTCACGCCGTAAAGCTGGCGAATCCAGACCCAAATCAGCTAGCTGTCAGTTGTCAGAGTTCTCGGAATTCTGGCTGATGGCCAAAAGCTGAGAGCCAGCGTGCTTAGTTGCTATTTCGGCGTTATCTCGAGAAGTACCGCGGTGCCATCGGGTCCGGGTGACGGGTTTTCGGCTAGCGCTGCGATTCGGCTCATATCGACGCCACAGCTTTCACTCAGTAGCTGAGCTACGTTGCCAGCGCGTGACAATGCGCTCGGCCAGGCGCCGTTCTTGAGCGGCGTTGTTGCAGCGTAACCCTTCACTGCGACATGAACGTCCGCCGACTTGACCACACCGCCGATCAGACAGATTGCCTTTTTGCCTGAATCGGTCAACTCGGCCCCGGCAGCCGGCACGAATGTGGGACTGGCCAGGCTGATGCTCAGTTTTTCGGCTTGGCGCTGCATCTTCATTTTACCGGTGCCGAGAAATTTCTTGAGCGGCGCCTGTAAACTACGTTCCAGGTTTTCGGTCTGAGGGGCGAGTGTATTTCTGGTCGCCTGCGTCTTTCCAGCAATCTCGCTCAACTTGTCACGCTCTGACGAAATCTGTTTAAGAGTATCGACTGTGTCTGCCAATTGCTTATGTTGCAGAGTGGCCTGACTCTGGAGCGTTCGATATTCGTGACTGAGCGAGGCATGTGCGCGGTACAATGGTAAATAGTAAGCCGCTGCAAACGTTGCAGTTCCTACGAATAAGATACCCGACAGAATTCTCCAGCCGCGACCGCGATGCGGAGAGATGCCGATGGCGGCGAGGTCATCCGTGCTATCCATCTGATGCCAATCTTTTCTTCCCATTCGACCCTCGGTAAACGCATTTCACTGGGCGGACCCAATATTGATATGTGACCTCTGAAAACGTAGCCGGGCGAACCCCATTTACCATCGATCTGGCGCCGAACGCGACGCGCCGCGGCCACGTCGCCCCGAAGCCGAACGATTATCGCTATTCAAATATTTACGAAGTACGGTCGCCCTACCAGTCCCTGGGACCCGCACTCCGCCCCGTGACTATTCGCAAATTTTGCCGGAAAATTCCGAAAAAGATCGAAATCCGGCCTCAGCTCGAAAGGCAAAGTCGGGCCCTGTATTTTTGGGGCCCCAGCAGAAAATGCATTGAACCCTTGTCGAACGCACGAGCTGTCGGTATTTTTTGTCTGTGTCATCCTACGCAATGATGGGCAGGCCGGTAGACCTGGGTCATTACAGCATCGACGAGATCGATGAGTTCGACGAGATCCTCGATGACGACGAGGACTCAAACAGCAGTCACGATGATAGCTGGAGTGTCCAAGTGGGACCCGGCGACGTAAAAGTGCTCTCTCGCGAGCAAGTTATCGACTTTCATCGGTTGGGCGTAATCAACGGACAGACTTACATTTGGCAGAAAGGCATGCAGCAATGGCTGCCCCTTTCCACATTCATCGGCGAATCAGCGCCACCCGCGACCGACGAGTCTTGGCAAGTATTGATGGGCCCCGGTGACGTAAGGGTGCTGTCACTTGAGCAGCTCGATGATTTCTTTCGCCTAGGCGTGATCGACGAGCAGACGCACGTCTGGCAAACTGGGATGCAACAGTGGTCGACTCTCTCGGCCTTAATCGGGTCAGACGAAGAGCAAGCAGCCGAAGACTTCTGGTACGCCCAAATGGGTCCAGGCGACGTGCGGACACTCACGCTCGAACAACTCGACGACTTCTTTCGTCTAGATATAGTAAATGAGCAAACACCGCTCTGGCAGCCCGGCATGTCACACTGGTTGCCGCTTGGGACGGTCGCGGGCATCGAACCTCCCGCTCCCAAGGCGGTCGTACCGACGCCAACGGCGTACGTTGCGCCCATTTACACACCAAGCGCACCACCGGTTGCGCTAAGTATTGCTGCACCTGCAATCAAGCCCGAAGGTGGCAGTTGGCTTATCCGCTTGTCGATTGCAGCGGGCCTATTGTTGACAGTTTACCGCAATGACGCTCTTTACTCAATTGCCCAAGTTGCGAAGCAACAGGTGCCGTATTCACAGGCCGAGCAACGAATGTTGGGTGGGCCTTTGTTCGGTACGGCGCGCTCAGTCGATCAGATGATCACCGACGGTGGGGGGCGCGTTTCCGCAGTGCGCTTGCCTTACATCGTTACGCAGATGCATGAGGCGGCCACTGCTAGTGAATCAATGAAGCCCGCTAACACGCTTTCTGCCGCGAAGGCGCCGGTGAACAATCAGCCGAATGCGGTCGGGTCCGCTTCCGTGGCACTTAGCAACGAGCCGAAACGGGCCAACGACCCCGCCAATGCCAAGTCAGTCGTTGATCCGAAACAGCCCAATCCCAATCAGGCCGCTACGGTTTCGACTGAAGCTACTCGATCGAAGTTTGCCACCGTCAAGGCTGTATCGATGCCCCGTACTGCCAAGAAGAGCTCCTCCAAGGGCAAGGGGCAGTCGTCCGTCTTTCGAGCGAAGGGCGACTATAACGATCCTCTGAACGCGTCAATGTAGTCGGGTGCGACGACTCTAGGCACGGGACAGTTCAGAGAATTGCTCTGCAATTTCTTCTGCAGTCCAGATGCCGTCACTGGCTTCTTTGAATCGTCCTGCGGTTTCCTGGATCTTGTATACGGCTATTCGACTGCCTGCCACCGTGAGCACTTGCCCGGTCACTTCGCTTGCCAGACGACTGGCCAAGAAGAGGTAGACGGGCGCTACATGCTCCGGCGACAGAGCGGTAGTCTTTTGAAACATGGGAAGTTCCTCGGTCTGACGCGTCTTTGCGATGGGAGCCACGCAATTGACCATAATGCCGTGCCTTTGAAGTTCGATCGCTGCGGTTCGGGTCAGGCCATACACTCCGGCTGCTGCGGCCGAGGCGTTACATTGACCAAAATTGCCAAGCAAACCCGCAGCGCTAGTCGTGTTGACGATGCGACCACTGCCCTGCGTCCGCATTACGACTGCCGCGGCCTGCATGCAATTGAACGTGCCACCCAGGTGCGCATCAATTACCGAACGCCACGTTTCATAGTCCATATTCAACAGTGCGCGATCACGTTGAATACCTGCGCAATTGACCAATATGTCGAGCTTTCCAAAATTATCCAGAGCGAGACGAATTAGATTCTCGGCACCCAATCGCACGGAAACGTCGTCAGGGCTGGCGATGACGTTAGCGCCAGATGTCACGAGTTCGTCGACAACATCGGCAATAATCGATGGGTCACTGCCTACGCCGTCCCGAGCTGTACCAACATCATTGGCCACGATATTGGCCCCTTGCTTGGCGAAAAGTCTTGCAACCGCAGCTCCAATGCCGTTGCCAGCACCAGTGACGATTGCAGCCTGTCCTTCGAGAAGTCCCATTATCGAATGCTTCTTATCTCGGACAGCTCGCTTCGGATACACATCTCTCTTGCAGGTCAATTGGCCGTAGTGCTTACCTGGTTGGCGGGCCGCAACAAAACCTACCGAGATTCAGCGTAATACGCTGCCTTCCGGTGAGCCAAATCGCTCCCGTCAATTCCTCCATGGGTCCGCTGCGTTCTGGCATTAGCCTTCGGCCACTATGACACGCCGCCTATTGGTTACGAGCGCCTTGCCCTATGCAAATGGGCCCATCCATCTTGGACATCTCGTTGAATATATTCAGACAGACATCTGGGCGCGTTTTCAACGCTTACGTGGCAACCGATGCATCTACATTTGCGCGGACGACACGCACGGAACCGCAATCATGATTCGTGCAAGACTGGAGAGGACATCCGAGTTGGATATCATCGCGCAGATGGCAGCTGCGCATGGGCGTGACTTCGCCGACTTTGGAATTGCATTCGACCATTATGGGAGCACCCATTCTGAGCACAATCGCGCTGTATGCAACGAAATCTGGGCCGCCCTAAAGGCCGAAGGTGCCGTCGAACGACGCAATGTGGAACAACTCTATGATCCGCAAGCGCAGACATTCCTGGCAGACCGATTCGTTACAGGTGAATGTCCTAGGTGCGGTTCGCCCAACCAATATGGTGATAGTTGCGACAAGTGCGGCGCCACGTATTCACCAACCGATCTGAAGAACCCCAGGAGCACGTTGAGTGGGGCGGTGCCGGAACTGAGGTCAGCCGAGCATCTATTCATCAACGTCGAAAAACAGCATGATTTCTTGGATGCCTGGACACAATCGGGGGAACATCTTGAGCCGAGTATTGCCAACTATCTGAAGGGATACTTCCTGGGTCAGCCGCTGCGGGACTGGGACATTTCGCGACCGGCGCCCTACTTTGGGTTCGAAATTCCGGATGAGCCGGGGCAATTCTTCTATGTTTGGTTTGACGCGCCGATTGGTTACATCGGGTCCACGCGTGAATGGTGTCAGATTACCGGTGAAGACTTCGACAGCTGGTGGCGGTCGAGCGAGACAGAAGTGCATCATTTCATAGGCAAGGACATTACCTATTTTCACACGCTGTTTTGGCCAGCAATGCTCCGGGCGGCCAAGTTTAACCTCCCGAGCAAAGTGCACATTCACGGCTTCTTGACGGTTGAAGGCGAAAAAATGAGCAAGTCGAAGGGCACGTTCGTGATGGCTCGAACGTACCTCGATCACTTGGATCCGGCCTATCTGCGCTACTACTACGCGAGTAAGCTCGGTTCGCGCCCTGAAGACTTGGACCTCAATCTGGATGAATTCGAGAAAAAGGTAAATTCAGACCTTGTCGGTAAAGTAGTCAATTTAGCAAGCCGCACCGCCCGATTCCTACAGGGCAGCTCCCTGAGTGAAGTCTACCCAGACGATGGGGGGCTCTTTGCCGAAGGGGCCAATCGCAAGGATGAAATAGGCGCGGCCTATGAAAACTGCGATCTTGCGCGAGCCATGCGGCTGGTCATGGCGCTCGCCGACCGCGCCAATGAATACGTGGACCGACTCGCGCCGTGGACGATCAAGAAAGACCCGGCACGCGCGTCAGAATTGCAAGATGTGTGCAGCGTCGCACTGAATCTCTTCCGTCAAATCGTAGTATACTTAACCCCGGTACTGCCTCGGCTTTCCGAGCAGTGTGAAGCCTTGCTCAGCGTACCGATTCGCGGTCTCGATGAAGTGGACGCCCCCTTGCTCGGGGTGAAGGTTGGCGCATTCGAGCACATGTTGACGCGAGTTGACCCGAAAAAGGTAGCTGCCATGATCGAAGCAAGCCGAGACGGGGAAGGCGAAGCAACCCCGCCGGAAGTGAATAAGGACGATGACTCGGCGCTTAAGGCCGAACCGATTGCCGCGACTTGCAGCATCGACGACTTTACGAAGATCGACATGCGCGTTGCACGTATCGTCAATGCCGAGGCAATTCCCGAGGCAAAAAAGCTACTGAAGTTGACGCTATCACTCGGAGGTGACACGCGGCGCACGGTCTTTGCCGGTATAAAATCTGCCTATGAACCAGCTGCCCTCATCGGCCGGCTCGTCGTGGTTGTCGCCAATTTGGCGCCGCGACAAATGAAATTCGGCCTCAGTGAGGGCATGATAGTGTGTGCAAGCGGCGGCGACACCGATGGGATCTTCGCGTTGGCACCCGATACTGGGGCGACCCCAGGGATGAGACTAAGGTAGACTTAAAGAATTCGAGCGGATCCCCACGTTCCACCGCCGGACGTGTGGGCGGAGGTCCCCGATCGAGCGGAAGGTCCCGCCATCCCCGGCGTTCTTGTCTTCTATGGTGTGAGCGGCACGGGAAAGGGTTGCGCAATCAAGGTGTGCGAACCATGTCAAATCCACTGTGATTCGTAGAACTTCTCTGCTTCACCCCTGGGCGACGACAATCGTTGCGATTGCACTCGTCGCCTGCAGTAACGACACTAAGGCAACAGCGGTACCCTCATGTCCTGGCACTACCGTTTCTAGTTGTCCGGCGTCCGTGCCAAGCTATGCGAGCGACATTGTTCCGATTGTTCAATCGCGCTGCGGTGTTTGTCATTCTCCAAACGCAGACAGCGGGCTCTGGGCACTAACCGACCAACAAAGCATAGCCGATTGGAAGTCCGATATTCTCAAGTACTTGCGTAACTGTGAGCAGCCACCGCCGGATTCCGGAGTTACGCTAACCCTCGAAGAGCGCAAAACTCTTGAAGCTTGGCTAGTCTGTGGAGCTCCGAACAACTGAGTTTAATATTCGCGATTAGCGAGCATTCCAGCGGGTGCTGGATTGCCTAGGGGGTGTCCAGGAGCCACTGGACTTACTTTCTGATCCGACAGATCAGTTACAACTCGCTTGACTCGCTTGAACAATGTCCGTATGGCGGCCTGTGCCCAATCTTAACTCCGCCCAGCGCGAAGCCGTGCATACACTCAAGGGGCCCTTGTTGGTTCTGGCAGGCGCTGGCACGGGCAAGACAAGGGTCATCACTTATCGAATCGCAGAGCTGATCAAGAGTGGCATCAATCCGTCCCGCATTTTGGCGGTTACGTTTACCAATAAAGCTGCGCGTGAAATGCGGCAGCGTGCCTTGACCTTGCTTGGCCGTCGAAAGGCTGGTGCTGCGGTCCCGGAAATATCGACGTTTCATTCGCTTTGTGTTCGCATTTTGAGGAGGCATGCTCGACTCTTAGGATACCCGGATGCCTTTTCGATCTATGATCGGGGTGACCAAGAGACGCTCGCGCGCCAGGCGCTGCGTGACATTCGCGTAAGCTCAGGCAACTTACGCCCAGGTGATTTGATTTCTTTCATCGGAGGCTGGAAGAACAAAGGAATTTTGCCGCAGGCTGCCGCTGCCGGTGCCGAGGGCGATCGCGCTGAGTTGGCGGGAGTAGCCTACGCAAAATATCAATCGCAATTGCGCGCAGCAGGCGCCATGGATTTCGACGACTTGCTCTTGTTGACCAATCGTCTATTTTCCGAATTTCCCGATGCTAGGTTATCCGAAGCCAGGCGATTCGATCACCTTTTGATCGACGAATATCAGGACACTAACGACTTACAGTATCGCATTGTCAAAGCAATGGCGGAACGACATCGCAATTTATGCGTCGTCGGCGATGACGACCAATCGATATATGGTTGGCGCGGCGCGGAGATTGCCCATATTTTAGGATTCCGCAATGATTGGCCGGAAGCCAAGGTAGTGCGCCTGGAAGCCAACTACCGGTCACTAGCGCCAATATTGACCTATGCGAACACGCTGATTGCCCACAACAGTACGCGACACAAAAAGGCGCTTAACCCATCAAGAGATGGCGGAACGGCACCACGCATCCTGCGGTTCGAAGACGAGGCCAAGGAAGCAGAAGAAGTTGTGCTGCAGATTCAACAGCTACTCGTGAGCAATTCCGAGACGCCTGTTCTGCCCAGTGATATTGCAATATTGTTTCGAACCAATGAGCAGCCGCGAGTATTCGAAGCCGAGCTGCGTCGTACAAAAATCCCTTACATCCTAGTGGGTGGGCAGTCGTTTTACGATCGGCGAGAAGTCCGTGACGTGCTTTCGTATCTTCGCGTGCTGGCCAATCCGTTGGATGAGGTCTCTTTACTCCGAGTCATCAATACGCCGCCCCGCGGCATCGGTACTTCGACCGTCGAGGCACTGCTAGAGTTTGCGGTTGCGGCAGGCACGTCGCTTTGGTCAGCCTTGCCCGCTGCGCTCCGCTCCTTGCAATTGCCGGCTGCGACGATTTCACGCGTTGAAGGTTTCCGGAGCTTGATTGAACAATTTCGTTCCAAGCAGGGCGAGCTGCCTATTTGCGAACTGATGCGGGAACTGATGCGGGTTGTCGACTATCGTTCGGAACTTGAACGCCTGTATACAGGAGCGGGCGAGGCGGAGGCTCGCTGGCAAGCCGTCGAGGAGTTGGTAAATGCAGCAGCCCGCTACGAGCAGAGGGAAAAGGCCGGCTCGCTGGTGGGATTCCTAGAGGAAGCCACGCTTTCGGATCGTGATGATACGCGAGACGAGGACAAGCCGCAGCGGCATGCGCTGACTTTGATGACACTGCATAGCGCGAAGGGTCTCGAGTTCCCGCATGTGTTTCTCGTGGGAATGGAGGAAGGAATATTGCCTCATCAACGCTCGGTCATCGAAGGGCAGGGCGTCGAGGAAGAGCGAAGGCTCTGCTATGTCGGGGTGACCCGCGCTCAGGAAACTCTGACGCTGACATTTACCCGGGCCCGGATGAAATGGGGACAACCTAGGCCAAGCATTCCTAGCCGGTTCTTGGCGGAGATGCGCGGCGAAACGGAGCGTGCCATGCGCGCCGCAGCCGCAGCGGAAGCGCTCTTCAATAAGAAGCAATCCGAACGGGAGTCGGAGACGACTGAAGCCTCCAGCAGTACAAAACCGGAGAAGAAGGCGAAGTCAACCAAAAAGGCTAAAGGCAAGGCACGAACTGTCAAGGGTGCACAGCCTAATTCTGCGCGCGGCGGCAAGGTTGCGCACGCAGCCGAGACCATAAATCCCAGGCAAGCACGTGAGGTTCAGGGCCCTGCACAAGCAGGAATTTTACCAGGCATGTCGCGCGCGAGCGAAATGCCAATCCACGGACCGCGCGGGGTCGGGCACCGCGCGCCAACGAGAAAAAGAAATCCCCAGAGAGGGCCTGAGATTTGAGCTGTTTAAAACGCAATGGCTCGAGCAGTCTCGCGCGAAGGACGGGACCCGAGGAGTCGGCAAAGCAACAGCCTAAAACGGCGAATTCAACAAGACACAAATCATTCGAATTCGACCAGTACCTGCCCCTTCTTGACGCTGTCTCCGGCGGCTACCTTGACGGACTTGACGATGCCCGACACGGGGGACACAACGTTACTCTCCATCTTCATCGCTTCGAGCACTAACAGCGTTTCACCCTGCTTCACGCTCTGTCCCGCGGCCACCAGTGCCTTAACGACGATACCGACTATCGAGCTCCTGCAAACTTTGTCGTCGCCCGCCGTGGGGCCCGTGTCGGTTTCGGCTGAGGGTGGAGGAGACTTTGCGCCTGTCCGTGGGCGCGCGGGACGAGGGGTGCCACCAGCGGCCGGCTCGTTACGCTCGTCCTCGATAACCTCAATGTCTGCTTCGTACTTTTTACCGTCAATATCTATCTTGAGCTTCATGATACGGTACCTAGTTTCTTAAGAACGTCTAACATGGCGCTGGGCATGCAGATTAACTCTTCCGGCCTGTGCCCAACCTCCGGGCTCCGCCACGTGCTGAACTTGCCGGATCTTAAACCGTTTGCCAATGGTTGCGGCAAATACCGCACTCATGATGGCAAGATGTTCATCAGGAATCTGATCTGCGGGAGCAATTTCATCAAGGCGACTAGCCAAGCGCTGCACCTGAGCTTTGAGCTGATCGAACTCTTGCCGCGTTACGGTTGACTTCTGTAACTTTTCGACTTGAGCCGCTAGTAGTCTAAGCTGCTCTGCACTCGGATCTTGCATGATGTTTTCCAGGTAGCTGGCACCGATTATAGGGGAATGAGCCCGTGCTTCTTGTTTGGCCTAAGTTCGCGCTTTGTCTGTAGGGCGGTAAGCGCGGCAGCCAGATATCGCCGCGTTGCGGCCGGTTCGATGATATCGTCGATTAGGCGTCTTGAAGCGGCCACGTACGGCGAAGCAAAAGTATTCCGATATTCCTCAATTAATTCCTTGCGTCGGGCAATTGGATCGCTCGCTGCTTGAATCTCCTTGCGGAATACGACCTCCACTGCACCTTCAGCGCCCATGACCGCTATTTCCGCCGTTGGCCAGGCCACTGATCGGTCAGCACCCAGATCCTTACCGCACATAGCCAGATAGGCGCCACCGTACGCCTTCCGCAGAATGACCGTTAGTTTAGGTACTGTCGCTGCGGAGTAAGAAAATAGCATCTTGGCGCCATGGCGAATGATCCCTCCATATTCTTGCTGCAAGCCTGGCATGAAACCGGGCACGTCCACGAAAGTCAAAAGCGGGATGTTGAACGCGTTGCAGAACCGGATGAAGCGTGAAGATTTATCGGACGCGTTAATATCCAGAGCACCCCCAAGCACGCAGGGCTGGTTCGCAACGACACCCACGGAATGCCCGGCGATTCGCCCAAAACCGACCACGATGTTCTCCGCATAGCTGTCAAGTACCTCGAGAAAGTCCTGGGCATCGAGGGACAGGCGAATTACATCCCGTATATCATAAGGCTTTTTGGGGTCATCCGGGATGATGGTCTCGAATGCCGGGTTGTCAGATAAGTCATAGTCCCCCTCAACATAGGGTGGATCCTCGACGTTGTTCGACGGCAGATAGCTCAGCAATCGGCGACAAATTGCGATGGCGTCGTCATCATCTTCCGCGATGAAATGCACGACGCCCGAGTAACTCATTTGAG
>Ga0302323_100003833_pt1 | contig 12232 bp, 7 predicted proteins | sample Fen_T0_3_FD_201950 | JGI IMG/M metagenome (GOLD analysis project Ga0302323, IMG submission 201950) | Peat permafrost microbial communities from Stordalen Mire near Abisko, Sweden - Fen_T0_3 | ecosystem: Environmental > Terrestrial > Soil > Wetlands > Permafrost | place: Sweden: Abisko... | reverse complement strand
CCCGGCGAGAAGCCGGCGCTGAGTGCCACGACCAGCGCGGGCGACGCACCGCAGGTGAGGATGAACCGCTCGGGTGCGACCGAGACGCCGTAGCTGGTGTCGTAGTGGCGCGCGAGGCGTGATTTCAACGCGGTGCTGTCCCAGTAGCCCATGCCGTCGCTGTCGAGCACCTCATGCGCACGGGCGATGGCTGCGCGTGGCGCCCCGGTGGATGGTTGCCCGAATTCCATGTGGATGATGGAGCGGCCTTCGGCTTCCAGCTGGTAGGCCAGCCGACCGATCGCCATCGCTCGAAACGGGTCGAGTTCAGCCGTCATGTTCGAGTCCCCTGTGGTGGCCGCGAGTTCACGCTGACGCGGAACCGATCGTTCGTTGAAAGAAGTCGGTCGTGGCGTCGAACATTCGGGCCCACGATGCGCGGCGAAGAAAGTCGTGCTGCTCGTCGGGCAGCACGATGCACCCGACATCGACACCCTCTTGCTGGTCGAGTGTTCTCACGATGTCGACGGTCTGGTTGAAAGGGACTGTCCGGTCGTCGTCGCCATGGATGAACAACACCGGGGATTTCCAGGCGTCCGCCGTCGAAAGCGGTGACGAGGCCGTGGCACGTTCGAGCACTTCCGGTGCTGCGCCCGTGAATGCCGGGCGCCAGTTGGAAATTCCGGCGCAGTCGACACCGGCCGCGAACAGATCGGACGCACGCCCGAGCGCCAACGCGGTCATCAGCCCGCCGTAGCTCACGCCGTACACGCCGATGCGTTTTGCGTCCACGTCACCGCGGGTACCGAGATAGAGTGCCGCGCCGATTGCATCCTGGTACTCGCTGGCTCCCGCCGGGCCCAGCCCGAGCGCTTCTCGAAACTCCAGCCCGTAGCCCGTTCCGCCGCGGTAGTTCACGGACATCACGACATAGCCACAGTTCGCGAGGTACTGGTTCAAGCCGTATTGCAGGTGATAGCACTCGGTCGGGTGCCAAGCAGCAAACATCTGCCGCATCGGCCCGCCGTGGAAGTGAACGATCGCGGGCCGCGCAGACGTGTCGCCGCCATCGGCAGGCAGGAACAACTGCGCGTGAATTTTCTGGCCGTCCGGAGAATGGAACGCGACCTGCTGTGGATCGACCAGGCTCGGGTACGGGAAGTCCGCAGGGAATACCTCGGCGGCAAGCGCTCGGGCAGCACCCGTTCGTTCGAGCCAGACAGGATGCAGCGGCGTCCTGGCATCGGCCTGCAGGGCGACGACCTGGCCTCCATCTGTCAACACCGGTGCCCACGTCAGCGCGCGCTCCGACGTGAGCGGCGAGAGTTCCCTGGTGCGAAGCTCGATGCACCACAGCCGGCAACCCTCCAGCTCGTTCTTGTTGGCGGCGCAGATCAGTGAATCGCCATGCGGGTTGGCCGCCATGCTCGCGACCTCGTACGGACCCGGGGTCAGGTCGACCGACTCGGTGCTGCCTGGGTTGACCCTGTGGAGATGCAGCCAGCCGCACCCTTCCCACGGAAACACGATTTCACCTTCTGCGGTCCAGATCAGCTGCGGTCCGGTTGCAAGCGGTCGGAACACGCTGCCAGTGCCCTTGGGCGCTCGCCAAGCACAGCGCCCCACGCCGGTTTGGGCATCCGAAATCCAGACAGACCAAGGCGGACCTTCGCGTTTGGCGGTGTACGTTTCCGCCGCGCTGTCGGCGAGGCGGATGAAGGCGATCTGGCGGCCGTCGGGAGACCAGGTCGGCGAAGTGTCGCGATAGACCCCCGGGGCCATCCAACGGATGGTTCGGGTCGACATGTCGTAGATGCCGATCAGCGAATGCTCGCCGCGCTCGCTGACGAATGCCAGACGCGTCCCGTCTGGCGACCAGCGCAAGTCCCGGCAACGTCCCCGGTCACGGAACAGCACCGCGGCCTGTTCGTCGGCGCGCTCGCTGCCTTTCCAGACCTGTCCTGCGTGGATCCAGGCGATGTCGCCGTGCACCGGTGACGGCTCCGCCGAATGGCCGCTGCCCAGGCGCCTGGGCACAGCCGCGTCGTGCAGATTCACGAGCCACAGATCCGGTCCGACCGGGGCATGCGTCGCGCTTGCGGGGTTAGGTGGCGGGTCATCGGACAGCACCATGCCGCGGGCGTACACGACGGCATCACCCGTCATGTTCCAGCGCAGGTGGCCGATCACGATGCCGTCGTCGCCACAGTAACGGGTCAGCGCCTTGGCGGCCTCCTGCGAGTCGCCCCCGACACTCGCCAGCCAGACGTTGCGGCGGCCCCCTTCGTTGAAGACCCATGCAACCCGGTCACGCTTCGGCGCGGCCACCAGATCAGACGGGAACGGGAGGTCGAGGACATCGCGCAGTTCGAGGCCGCGGGATGCTTCGCCTGCCCGAAGTGACGCTGGCCGCGGGGATCCGGCCTCGGAAACATGGGTCATTCGCGTACCGGCTCAAACGCCAGGTCATGAAAATCGAAACTGAAATCGGCGATCGGCGACAACGCGCGAAGCGTGAGCCGGGCGACCCTGCCGTCGTCGACACCGAAAGACATCACCGCGTCTTCGCCCGCACCGCGTGCGAAGCGGGTTCGGAAGCTGTCTGGGCCGAAGGGCTCCAGTGCACTCTTGAACGCTGGCGTGCGAGTGAAATCCACTGACAGAACTCCGCCCGACAGCGTGATGAGCAGGTCGCCGTACCAGGGGTCGCGGTAGCGGCCGGCATACGCCTCCAGCGCCAGCGTCGGCCCGCCCTCGGGTGGCGTGGAACCGAGATCACCCATGCCATGGACCTGCGCGTGCAGGCGGGCGATGGAGGTGGCGGTCGCAGACAACCAGTCGAAGCCCGAAACCCCCAACAGGTGATCGATCAATGCGTAGCGCAGGCCGGAAACCACCTCGGTTTCTCCGGAATTCGACAGGATGGCCAGGCCGATGCCGTGATCGGGCAGCAGCGTGACGCGGCTGGCCTGCCCTGCCAGAGCGCCGCCATGGCTCAGCATGCGCCGTGAGCGGTAGTCGCTCACGCCCCAGCCCAGCGCGTAGCCCTGCATCACCGAACGCTGCGGCGCCTCGGCAGACGGGCCCGGCCCGCTCGAGACGATGGTGTGCGGCGCCCACATCTCGTCGGCACGCGCTTCGCTCCAGAGCCGCGCGCCGCTGCCCATCCGGCCGCGACCGAGCTGCACCTGCAGCCAGGGCAAGATTCCCGCCGCACTCACGCTGACACCGCCTGCGGGGCCGATCAACGGCGACTCTGCGGGTTCGATCAGTTCGAGCGGCCCCATGCCGATCGTCGGTGGTCCGAGGCGCGCGTGCCGCGCGGCGCGGTTGTCGGTGGTGATCAGGCTCGGGTGCGACACCGCATCGGACATGTCCAATGGCACGAAGATGCGCGTGTTCACGAACCGGTCCCACGACATTCCAGTGACACGTTCGAGCAGCATGCCCGCCACGAGGTACAGGGTGTTGTCGTAGGCATAGCCGGTACGAAAACCGCGCGTGAGCTTGAAGTGACGCAGCGCCTGCATCACCTCCGCGGGCGTGTGGTCCGTCGGCGGAAACTGCATCAGGTCGCCCGCTCCGAGGGGCAAGCCGCTGCGGTGCACGAGCAGGTCCCGCACCGTCATCATTTCGGTGACGACCGGATCCGACATAGCGAACTCAGGCAAGTGATCCGTGACCCGATCGTCCCAGCCGAGTCGCCCTTCGTCGACCAGGATCGCCAGGCACGCCGACAGGAATGCCTTGCTGGTGGAGCCGATCGCAAACACCGTGTCGGCGCCGACCGCCGCGGGCGCACCCAACCTTCTCACGCCATGGCCTCGGGCAAGCGTCCAGCCCTGCGCAGACACCACCGCGACCGCCAACCCCGGAACCTCGAACGCCGTCATGAACCGGAGCGCGATGTCGGAGATCGCGGCGGCATTCTCGCTCGTGGACATCAACGCGGACTCTCTCGAAGTGAATCGCCGAAGTAGGACGCCCGATTCGAGAGGACCACTTTCCATTCGTCCGGATTGAGCGGGATCTGGCTCTCTAGCCATTCGTTGTGATCGCGCGGCGCCATGATCGAGGGCCAGTCCGAGGCCATCAGAAAGCGCTCGAGGCCGATCCCGCGCATGCGCTGCGCCAGTTGCCTGAGCATCGATGCCGAATGCGGGTCGGTGCTGTCGCGCACGAGCACGGCGGCGAGGTCGATCACCAAGTTCTTGGTACCGGGCGCACGACGCTCGATCGCTTCACCGTAGAGCGACAGCGCGTGAAGCGTGGGCTCGTCCAGCCCGCCACCGCCGCCGCCGTGGGCGATCTGCACCAAGGTGTCGCCGGCCTGCCCGATCACCTCGTCGATGAAGCGCCGCGTCTCGGCCGGATCGTAGTCACCACCGGCGCGGGCATGCACGACGATCGGCATGCCGATCTCGTGCGCAGTGGCAAACACCTGCGAGAGCTGCTCGACGTGACGATCGGAACGCCAATCGAAATCGCTGTTGCTCAAGTGCAGCTTCAGGCCGGTGACGCCCTCGCGTCCCCCCCAATGCCGCATCTCGTCGATGGCAACAGGCGCGAACGGGTTCACGCTGATGAAGGCTTTGAGGCGGCCGCTTGAAGCAAGCGCAGCGTCGATGTTCCATTGGTTCTCAGCGCGGGCCAGCGCGGCTGCGTCGGCTGGCGCCACCGTCGCGCGCGGTGACCAGAAGATGTAGGCCATCGACAGGAGCGCCCCTTCGCCGATGCCTGCCGCATCGAGAACTGTCAGGGCGTCTTGCCCCGATCGGGTCACCATCAGCGCCGGGTCGAAGATCGCGAACTGCTCCGGATGCAGCGCGAACCTGCGCTTCAGTTCGGCAGTGACGTTCGGGCTCTGAATGTGAAGGTGATGGTCGGCCGCGGCTGCGGGCAATTGCGCCGCATCCGCTCGCCGTTGCTCAGATGCGCCCGGCAGCACCACCATCGCGCAGGTCAGGCACATCGCAGTACGCGCTGGCTGGTGAGCGCCGGGGCATCAGAACTGCGCATTGACTTCCAGGCCGATGGTGCGCGGTTGAAGGGCGGTCGACTGGAGCGTCGCGATGTTGCCCGTAGCGCCGTTCGCAAGGTAGCTGATGTTCTGATGCGGCCGCGCGTTGGTCAGGTTCTTCGCGTAGAGACGCACGGTCCAGATGCCCTTCGAGACATCGCCATTCAGGCCGACGACACCGAAGCTCTCTTCGCGCCAGGTGTGGGTCGCGCTCTTGAAGCTGGAGTCGCGCGCGCCGGTGAAGCGGTAGTCTGCGCCGACGTGTGCGGCCAGGTCCAGCGGCAACATGAAGTAGTAGTCTGCGGTGGTCGCGGCGTTCCAGAGAGGTATGTTGGGGATCTGGTCGCCTGTCTTGCCTCCTAGCGACGGAGCATCTTCCTTCAGACGCGCCTTGGTGTAGGCGCCGTTCAACCCCATGCGCACACCGGGGATCGGCGAATATTGCAGCGTCAGCTCGACGCCCTGGCTCTGCGCCTTGCCAGCGTTGGCAAGGTAGGAAACTCCGGCCGGCGTCGAGTTGTTCAGCTGTATTCCTTTCCAGTCGATCCGGTAGACCGCTGCTTCCACCGAGAGCGTCTTGTCGAGCAGCAAGCCCTTCCAACCCGCCTCGTAGTTGATCAACGTGTCGGACTTCACTTCTGTTGGCACACCTGGAAGCGCGATGTTCGAGCTGCCTGGGCGATAACCGGATGCGCCCCGCAGATAGACCATGTTGTTGGCGTCGATCTTGAATCGCGGGCTCAGCATCCATGTCGTGATGCCCTCGCTCGAATCGTTCGTGCTGTCGGTCAGCCCTTGCAGCGCGGCGCCCACACCCGTGTAGGTGAACGAAGCATGCTGCGTGTTCTTTGCGTAGCGCAGACCGCCTGCGACGTCGAAGCTGTCGGTGAGCTTGTAGGTCAGATCACCAAAGACCGCTGCTTCGCGGTAGGTGGAGGGCTCCTCGACTCCCAGCAGCGGGTTGAGCACCGGCAGCGGCGTGCCATCGTCGGAGGTCGCGGTCAGCAGCTGGTGATTCGCAACCGATTCGCGGGTGTAGAAAAATCCCACAAGCCATTCGGTACGCGTCCCCGGCTTGGATGCCAGCCGCAGTTCTTCGGTGGTTTTTTTCAGGTCGAGCGCGACATACGAACCGGACCTGCCCTGCGCGAAGCCGAAGGCCGGGAACAACGGGCCGTAGAAGGCCGAGTCGTCCTTGGTCGAATCGGTGCGGGTCGATGAGTAGCTGGTGGCCGATGTCAGATCCGCCAGCCCAAGGTCCCAGTTCACAGTCGCGGAGTAAAAGTTCAGGTGGGTCGAGAACCCTTCCGGGATCACGGTGCCGGTCTGCAGCTCGCCGTAGATCGGCGCCTGGTTCGCGTCCAGCAGAATCGCACCCAGGTCCTTCGAGTCGGTCTGTTGGTGCAGCGCGTTGAACTTCACGCTGAAGTCGTTCGATGGTTTCCATTTCACCGCGAAGCGACCACCCTCCTGCGTCACACCGTTGATGTCGTTCTGGCCGGTGACGGCGTTGTCGACGTAACCCGGCGTCTTGTTCTGCGACACCGAGGCCGAGAAGGCAAGCTCGCCGGCCTTCACCGGCACGTTGATCATGGCGTGGCTGTCGAACCCAAGGCGCGACGCGCCGCTGATGGTCGAGACGCCGCCGCCGACGGCCCCCGAGAGGCCATTGAGTTCGGGTTCGCGCAGCACGTACTTGAGAAGCCCGCCCATCGTGCTCGCGCCGTACAACGTGCCCTGCGGCCCGCGCAGCACCTCGATGCGGTCGATGTCGTAGGGCATCAGGTCCAGTTGATACCGGCTCGCGCTGGCATACCTCGAACTCGACCCCAGCGGCGAGTCGTCGATGTAAGTGCCGACGACCGCGCCGACATCCAGCGACGAGATGCCGCGGATCGAAATGGCCGTGCGGCCTGGCGAACCACCTGATTCGATCTGCACACCGGGGAGCGAGCCTGCGAGATCGACCAGCGAGCTCACGTGCCGGTTTTCGAGCTGCTCGCTCCCGACCACGCTGACCGAAGAAGACACGTCGCGCGCATTTTCAGTTCGCTTCTGCGCCGTGACGGTGACCGTCTCGAGGCTCGCCGGAGAAGGTGCCGACGCAGCGGCAGCGGCCGGCACCGCCTGAGCCCGGGCAGGCACCCAGGAGCAACAAGCGGCAAACGCCGCGGATGCAACCAGCGAATGCTTGAATAACTGTGCGGTCTTCGTCATTTCGATTCTTTCCCGGTATTTTGAGACGCCAATATCAGATAACCGACTTTTGGTCGGTGGAGAATCACGAATCTCTTTTGAAAACATCGTTGAAGGCATCGTCTCAGTGGTGGGCAGTACCGACGCCAGATTGCAGCTCCCTGCGAGCAAATTTAAGACTGCCGCTGCCTCCTGGCAAAGCATGTTTTCTAATACGCGCATAAGGCGAGGCGAACCGGACCCTAGTGAATTGGCTAATACCGTCATTAGCGAATATCTCTGTATTCGAATCCCTTCGCGTGTTAATTTTTAAGTGTGGCGGCGGCGGCCAAAGTCGTTCGGAATTAATCAAGGGAGAGTGGCGTGACGGTTCCCGTATTCAGCATGTGGCGGCGGTGCGGATATGCGCTCTGCAATGTGGGCACCGCGATCGCGGCAGCGCCTGTCCAGTCTTTGCTGCTCTTCTTCATGACGCAGGTTCTGGGCCTCGCGCCAGGCCTCGCCGGTGTCATCGTCGCGTTGCCAAAGGTCTGGGACGCGCTGGTGGACCCGATGTTGGGCGGGTGGCTCGACCGAACGTCCCTGCGACTCGGGCGCCGCGGCCCGGTGACTCTCGCATCCGGCGCCGGCTACCTTGTCTGCATGGTGCTGATCTTCGCGCTGCATCCGGTGCAAGGTTCCCAGACCGAGGTCGCGCTCGCGGTGACCGTGCTGCTGATGATCTACTCCACGTCTCAGACGGGCCTCGGCGTCACCCAGTACGCGTTGGCGACCGAGATGACGGACGGCCCGGTGGCGCTCAGCAAACTCCTGTCCATGGCGGCGGTTGCGGCGCAGGTTCTCGCCGTGGTTTTTGCGGCGCTTGCGCCGATGCTGGTCGTGTGGTCGGGCGGTGGTGCGACCGGCTATTCAAGAATGGCCATCGAGGTCGCCGGGGCCTCTGGTCTTGCCCTGCTCACCTTCTATTTCGCGACCCGCAAGGTGCCCGTGATCACCCCCTCGGCCGAGGCGTCCACGCTACCGCTGCTACGGTCGATTCGCCTGACCTGGACCAATCGTTCGTTCTACTTCCTGATCGCATTCGTCATGTTTGTGAATGCCGGCGCCGGCGTGCTGTTTTCTTTCCTGCCATTCGCCAACCACTACGTGCTGGGCGGTAGTTCCGCCGGCCTGTCGACATTGGAAGCGGTGCTCGGCATCTCGGTGCTGGTCGGCATGCTGGCATCGCCGCTCGCGATCCGCCGCAAAGAGCCGCTGACCGTGATGAGGTGGAGCAACGCACTCGTCGGGGCATCCTTGGGTGCCATGTTCCTGGCGAGCTTCGGCCCGCTGTGGACGACCTGGCTGGCGCTTGCCGTGCTTGGGTTGGCGTCGGGCGTGATTGGTGTGCTGGTGCAGACCGCGACGCTCACGGCGGCGCGCCTCAAGATGACCGGCGCGGTCGTCGTCGCGCTCGGCTTCTATCTCGGCATCATGCTGGCGGGGATCAAGCTGGGCAGCTCGCTGGGCGGTCTGGCCTCGGGGCAGTTGCTGCGGGCGATCGGGTTCGTCTCCGGCGGCACATCACAGTCGGAGTCGACCGTGTTCTGGTTGCGCACCGGGTACTCGCTGGTCCCGATGTTCTTCACCGTGGCCGCTGGACTGTGTCTTCACCGCGTCATCCTGCCCGGGCAGGGCGGCCGGCCGGCGGAGGCGAGCGCCGTATTGCCGCCCATTGCCAGAGGCCTGGCCTGAGACGAACCGTTCAGGCCGGCTCGTCAGTCGCAGCGAGGATCGCCAGCGTATGCGCCTGCGTCTGCAACATCGACTCACGCCACCAGTTCGCGAACTTTCGAATCGGCGAGTCGGCGTCGCTCGGCTTGTTCGTCAGCAGCCGATAGGTGCCGGCGGTGCCCGGCCCCGCGTCCACGGCGACGACGAGCGCGCCCATGGTCAGCAGGCGGTTCACGATGATCGAGCGACCGATCGCGACGCCCTGATGAGTCATCGCAGCCTGATACGCGAGATGCGCCAGATTGAACAGCCGGTTGGTGACGACGCGATCGGGCCAGGCGCATCCGTTGGCCTCGCGCCAAAGGTCCCATTCGGCTTCGGCGGGGTCGTCGTGCAGCAGCACGAGCGGGAATGTCCGCCCCTCCGGCCCGTCGAGCCGCTCGCGAGTCTGGCGCGAGCACACGGGGAACACGAATTCCGCCACCGACGCCAGCTCGCGCAGGTCGCTCGGCGGCGACGCGTAGTCGATCAGGATGTCCACGCCCTCGTCGTTCAGCCGATTGACGGTCGGCACCCCGAGCTCTGCACGCACGAACACCTCGATGCCCGGATGCATCTCGTAGAACGACTGCAGGTTGGGCACCAGCCAGTCGGTCGCAAGCGAAGGCGAGCAACTGACCACCAGGGCTTCGTGCTCGACCGGTGTCGTGCGGCCCAGCGCCTCGTTCAACACCATGCCCACTTCGGTCATCGCCTGCAGCAGCACCGAACCCGCTTCGGTCAAAAGCATGCGGCTCTTGTTGCGGATGAAGAGCGGCGTACCGAGCCTTGCCTCGAGGCGCAGCACGCGTTGGCTCACTGCGCTCTGGGTGACGTTGAGACGACCGGCTGCGGCGGTGATGGAACCCGTGCTCGCGGCCGCCCTGAACACCCACAGGTCGGACAGCATTTGCGCATCGAGGCGAGGTGCAGAGCGGGTGCGATCGGTCGTTGGCAACATGGCGAATGTGAGCGGCATCGTGGCCGTGACGGTCAATTTAGCAAGAACAACGCCAGCGCGTCTGCGGCTTGTGCCACAAACGAAAGACGAATCGATGAAAGGTGAAGCAGACCTGTTGCCCCCGGCGCTCGCGGCGGCGCTGAGCGCGCGCGCACCGCTGCTGTGGCTGAACCCCGAGCGGAGTCAGCGCACATCAACGACGCCAGAAGACGCCGGCATCGCAGAGGCCGCCGGAAGGTTCACGAGGTCGCAGCACCTGCTGGTGCGTCTGTTCCCGGACCGCGCTGAAGGCGGCATCATCGATTCGCCATTGCTGCGCGTGCCACGGCTGCAGCAGGCGCTCGGGATCGACGGCCTGCTGGACGGGCAGGTGTTCCTGAAGGCTGACCATGCATTGCCGATCGCCGGATCGGTGAAGGCTCGCGGAGGCTTTCACGAGGTGCTGGCCCATGCAGAAGCACTCGTGCTGGAGCACCGGCTGTGCGAGGCAGGCGCCGATCTGGAACTGTTGGCCTTGCCGAAGGCGAGGAAACTCTTCGCATCAAGAACGATTGCCGTGGGCAGCACCGGGAACCTCGGGCTGAGCATCGGCATGCTGGCCTCGGCGCTCGGCTTCAAGGCCGTCGTGCACATGTCGGGCGATGCCAAGGCCTGGAAGAAAGACGCGTTGCGACGATGCAGCGTGCGAGTCGTCGAACACTCCGGCGACTACGCCTCGGCCGTCGAAGCGGGCCGGCACGAATGTCGAGCCGATCCGAACGCCTATTTCGTCGACGACGAGAACTCACCACTCCTCTTCATGGGTTATGCCGCCGCGGCACGACAACTCGCGGTTCAGCTCGCGGCAGCGGGTCGAACGCCGTCAGCAGAGCGCCCGTTGTTCGTCTACATCCCCTGCGGCGTCGGCGGCGCACCGGGCGGCATCGCCTTCGGCCTCGACCGACTGTTCGGCCCCCACGTGCACTGCTTCTTCGCCGAACCGGTGGCGTCGCCTTGCATGTTGGTTCAAATGGCGGCGGGGACGGACAGGCCTGTGTCGGTCTACGACATCGGACTCGACAACCGCACCGAGGCCGACGGGCTGGCGGTGCCACGTGCATCGATGCTCGTCGCATCGGCCATGAAACCGGTGCTGGCCGGAGTTTTCACCGTCACGGATGAACAGATGTTCGACGGAGTCTTGCAGGCGTGGGACGCCGAGAGACTAAAGATCGAACCGTCCGCCGCGGCAGGGTTCGGCGGTCCCCGGTGGATTCGCAACAGCGAGCACGGCGCTCGATACGTCGAGTCCGCTGGGCTGGAGCCGAGCATGCCGGCTTCCTCACATGTGCTCTGGACGACCGGCGGAGCGCAGCTTCCTGGCGAGGAGCATCGGGGATTTGTCTCAAGGGCACGCAGTCTGTCGTCACCGTAGCATCGACCGCAGGGTGACCTTCTTTGTTCGGAACGACGGCGCGGCGCGGACCGTCGCCGCTCGCGTGCGTATGTGCACGACGGTCTCTACGCTTCAAAGTGCCATCGAATTGCAAGCGCTTGAATGTGTGGCCAGGTGTCTGCTTGTCGGGAGCGCGTTGCGGGTTGTCGGTCACAGCTTCGGGTCAGTGACGGTCGACTCAAGCGACCGAGTGCAAAGTCGCCCTCAGCCATTGCGAAACAGAAAGCTATACGCGTTCAACGCCGGCACACCGCCCAGGTGGGCGTACAGCACCTTGGAGCCGGCCGGGAATTCGCCCAGCCGCACCTTGTCGATCATGCCGTGCATGGACTTGCCCTCGTAGACGGGGTCGGTCAGCATGCCTTCCTGGCGCGCGCACAGACGGATCGCATCCAGCGTGCCGGGGTTGGGCAAACCATATTCCGGGCCGCCATAACGTGTGTCGAGCACCACGTCTTGTTCAGTGATCTCGCGGCCCAGTTCGACCAGTTTGGCCGTGTTCTGCGCGATGCGCAGGATCTGTGCGTGGGTCTGCGCCGGCTTGGCGGAGGCATCGATGCCGATCACGCGGTCGGCGCGGCCGTCGGCCGCAAAGCCGACCACCATGCCGGCCTGCGTGCTGCCCGTCACCGAGCACACGACGATGTAGTCGAACTTGAAGCCGAGCTCGGCCTCCTGCGCACGCACCTCTTCGGCGAAGCCGACAAAGCCCAGTCCGCCCAGCGGGTGCTCGGAGCAGCCGGCCGGGATCGGGAACGGCTTGCCGCCAGCTTTGCGAACGTCTTCCATCGCCTGTTCCCAGCTCGGCCGGATGCCGATGTCGAAGCCAGCCGCATCGAGGCGCACGTCGGCACCCAGGATGCGAGACATCTCGATGTTGCCGACACGG
>Ga0302323_100003831_pt1 | contig 12237 bp, 7 predicted proteins | sample Fen_T0_3_FD_201950 | JGI IMG/M metagenome (GOLD analysis project Ga0302323, IMG submission 201950) | Peat permafrost microbial communities from Stordalen Mire near Abisko, Sweden - Fen_T0_3 | ecosystem: Environmental > Terrestrial > Soil > Wetlands > Permafrost | place: Sweden: Abisko... | reverse complement strand
CGGTGAAGGGTTTGACGAAGAAGCAGAAAATATCTATCGGAAGGTTCTTGACAAACTGATTGAATTTCAGATAAAAGGAATTGATGGATTGAATCTGGATCTCTGTTATCCTCACAGGAGTTTCGACAGACAATCAATGATGTGGGATATGAATTATTTTAAATATATGTTCCTTAAGCTTGTAGCTGTTTCATTTAATGAACGCAAACTGGAACATGATTTCGAATTGCTTGCCGATTTTCTCCTTGAGACAAATCAGAATTTTTTTCTTTACAGGGATTTTCAATCAGCAAATGTCATGCTGGTAAGAGGAGAGCCCTGGTTTATTGATTACCAGGGCGGCAGAAAAGGAGCTCCGCAATATGATGTTGCATCTCTTTTGTACGATGCGAAGGCACATATCCCGGAACATTCACGTCATAGACTTCTTGAATATCACATTAAAAATTTCTGTGCGGTTTCAGGGGAGAGTACCTCAGAATTTAAAGGATACTACGCCGGTTTTAGCATGATAAGGCTGATGCAGGCTCTCGGTGCATTCGGATTCAGAGGGCTGTACGAAAAGAAACCTACTTTTACAGGAAGCATAGTTCCTGCAGTAAAACTCCTGATTCAACTGATTGAATCGGAACAACTTCCTGTCTCTCTTCCGGAATTATTTCAAACTGCCCGATTAATCCCTGATGTGCCTATTTATAAGGAGTTGGATAAGTTATAAGCCGTACTCTGTGCACCTGAAGTCCGATGCCTTAATCTATACTATAACAGGACGGCTTTTAAATTTAATTAAATTTTGAGCCTATCATAATATGAAAGAAATTATTTTTGCAGCGGGGTTAGGTAAGCGACTCGGATCTATAACAGAAAGCATACCAAAGGCCCTTGTTGATATCAACGGGAAAACGGCACTTGAGAGGGCTGTTGAAAAATGTTCGGCACATGGGTTTAATGATATAATAATAAATGTTCACCACTTCGCAGATATGATTGAGGATGAAGTAAACAGACTTAATAAACTTGGTTTCCGTATTTCTGTTTCTGATGAAAGAGATAAGCTTCTTGAAAATGGGGGAGGATTATACAACGCCCGTCATTTCTTTGATGAGAGGCCATTTCTTCTCTATAATGTTGATATAATCTCAGATTTCGACCTGACTTCACTTTACCGGGAACATATTTTAAGAAAAGGTCTCGCCACTTTAGCAGTCAGGCATAGACCGGGGAACAGATTTCTTCTTGTTGATAATGAAGGACAACTCCGTGGCTGGCGCAATATTTCCACCGGGGAGCAGATACTTGCAGGTGTTGCTGAAAATGGCCTTTCAGAAATAGCATTTTCAAGTATGCATATCGTAGATCCTGAGATTTTTAATTATATGCATAAAGGAATATATTCGATGGTTACATTATATCTGAGACTGGCTGCGGAACACAATATCTATACTCTGAAGCATGATGATGGATATTGGATAGATGTCGGAACTCCTGAGAGCCTGGATTATGTAAGAAACTTGCTCCATAATGAGTAGATCTTTGCCTTTGAACCGTTGTGCCATTGTGCCTTTACGCCTTTTTTAAAGCTTCCAGAATGTCCGGGTGAAAATTGTGAATACGGTTATAATCTCAAGTCTTCCTAAAATCATCAGAACACTTAGCACAACCTTGGCGGTTTCTGACATACTGGAAAAATTGCTCATGGGACCTACGTTTCCAAGACCCGGACCTATACCTGCCATACAAGTAGCGGCAGAACTTGATGCGGTAACCGGATCCACACCTGTAATTACGATTACAACTGTTCCCAGCAGAAAAAGGAAAAGGTAAAGGACTACAAAGGAGAGTATTGAGATATTGGTATTTTCAGCAACGCTTTTACCATTCAGTTTAATGAATGAGATAGATTTAGGGTGATTAAGTTTAACAAATATATTCTTTATGTTTTTTAGAACGATCAGATGTCTTGCCATCCTTATTCCACCTCCTGTTGATCCGGTACTTGCACCTGCAAACATCAGAAGAAAGATCAAAAGGAGTGCAGCTCCGGGCCAGACTATATAATCAGCTGATGTAAAACCGGTACATGAAATGATTGAAATAACCTGAAAAAATCCTTCCCTGAAAGATTCTTCAAATGTTCTGGTTGAATTTACATGAAGAATGATGGTAGCGATGGTTCCTGATATTACCGAAACAGCAATATAGAACCATAGTTCTTCATTCTGCCTTACTCTCTTGAAATTTAATTTAACAATATAATAATATATTACCTGACTGGTTCCGGCCAGGAACATAAAAATCATTACGATATATTGACTATAAGATGAATAATACGCCAGACTATCGTTTTTAGTAGAAAACCCCCCGGTGGCAACAGTCCCAAATGAGTGACAGATGCTGTCAAAAAGGTTCATTTCTCCCATGTAAAGAAGTATTATTTCAGCAAGAGTCAGTCCAAGGTAAATGTATAATACTCTGTAAACAATAGCTTTGGTTTTTGGAAGTATCTTCTCTTTCATTGATGATTCAAGAGAAAATAACTGGTATCCGGTAGCTCTGATTGATGGAAGTATGATTATCAGTATTACGATCATGCCTATTCCCCCAATCCAGTGTGTAAGACTTCGCCAGAAAAGAATAGAATAAGGAAGTATTTCTACATTTTTTATAATAGAAGAACCAGTTGTAGAGAATCCGGAGGTTGATTCAAAAAATGCGTCAACAAATGAAGGGATGGTGCCACTTAATAGATATGGTAATGTTCCCAACAGAGAAAAAACAACCCATGAAATAGTTACAGACAAAAATCCATCGCGGTTAGTGAATTTTGCCGAATCAGCGCCACGCGAAATTAGATAGCAGACTGCTGAAAGCAGCAAGGTTACAGTGGCTGACAAAATGAATGGAGTTGATGATTCCCCGTAAATTAAAACTACAGGCAGACAGAAGAGATAAGATATTGTTTCTATCAGAAGGATGGTGCTTAAAATACGGATGATAAGCAAGGGATTGATCAGCTTCATTCTCAGGTTTTCATAATTTACGGTTACAAATATAATCAGAAATAATTTTGTTCTGATTGTTGTCTGATGTTCATAAAGCCAGAAGTCTCCGAAAAGGAATTATATCTCCGGCTTTACCGTTGCGTAACTTTATATTTTCCCTTGATTCGTGAGTTTTATGTCTTATATTTGGGTCAGTAAATCAATAATATGTTATTTTGTGATTGATTTTGATTGTAACTGGTATTATTCAATCAGTTAGTAAGAATGATATTTAATTGATTTTCTTCGTTTACCCCAGCCTCACGAGGAGCGAAGAAAATCAATTTTCTCCCCTTGGGGATGGGGTAAAAAAAATTGATTTTCGAGCTTTTAATTATATAGAAAGTTAAGAATATATGGGAAAAGTACTAGTCATTGGTGCCGGAGGAGTTGGCACCGTAGTGGTTAATAAAATGGCCTCGCTGCCAGAGGTTTTTACAGAGATTATGCTTGCCAGCCGGACAAAATCAAAATGTGATGCCATTGCTGAAAAAATTGGAAAAGACCGGATTAAAACAGCTCAGGTTGATGCCGATAATGTTCCACAACTGGTAAAACTCATCAGGTCATTCAACCCTGATATTGTTGTCAATGTTGCCTTGCCTTATCAGGATCTTCATATTATGGATGCTTGTCTGGAGACCGGTGTGGCTTATCTGGATACTGCCAACTATGAGCCTCTTGATGAAGCAAAATATGCGTATAGCTGGCAATGGGCGTATGCCGATAGATACAAAAAAGCCGGTATAACAGCAATATTAGGATGTGGATTCGATCCGGGTGTGACTTCTATTTATACTGCTTATGCCGCCAAACATCATTTTGATGAAATGCATTACCTTGATATAGTTGATTGTAATGCAGGTGATCATGGTAAGGCTTTTGCCACAAACTTTAATCCGGAGATCAATATTAGGGAAGTTACCCAGATGGGGAAATACTGGGAAAATGGTAAGTGGGTTATGACCAATCCGCATGAAATTCATAAGCCGTTAAACTACCCTGAGATTGGTCCGAAAGAGTCATATTTAATTTATCATGAGGAACTCGAATCTTTAGTCAAAAACTATCCGACTCTTAAAAGGGCTAGGTTCTGGATGACTTTTGGACAGGAATATCTGACTCATCTACGTGTAATTCAGAATATTGGAATGGCAGGGATTGAACCAATTATGTACGAAGGAAGAGAGATAGTTCCAATTCAGTTCCTGAAAGCAGTTCTCCCTGATCCGGGCGAACTTGGCGAAAATTACACTGGCTGGACCTCAATCGGATGCCGTATAAAAGGGATCAAAAACAGAAAAGAGAAAACATATTATGTATATAATAATTGCAGTCACCAGGCTGCTTATGCAGAGACTGGAGCACAGGGTGTAAGTTATACAACAGGTGTACCTGCGGCAATAGGAGCGATGATGTACCTCAAAGGAATCTGGAAAAAGCCCGGTGTATTCAATGTGGAAGAATTTGATCCTGATCCGTTTATGGTGGAATTGAACCGTCTCGGCTTACCATGGGTGGAACTACATGATGTGGATCTGGAACTATAATTAAAGTGTCAGGTGTCAGGCGTAAGGTTTCAGGAACATGCTCCTCATGCCTCATGCCTCATGCCTCATGCCTCATGCCAATAACCTTAATAATAAGTAACTTGTCGATTAACTACTGCTTAATACCATCTCCCTGCTATGTAATTGACGAAGAACGATTCCGCAAGAACCTTTCTTTGATCAGACGTGTATCTGATGAATCAGGCGCTGAAATAATTCTGGCATTTAAAGGATTCGCCATGTGGGGTGTTTTTCCGATTTTGAAAGAATATATTTCCGGTGCTGCAGCAAGTTCAGTTGATGAAGCCCGACTTTGTTTTGAAGAGATTGGTTCTCCGGCTCATACCTATTCTCCGGTTTATCAATCAGATAATTTTAGTACTTTACTAGGATATAGTTCACATGTTACCTTTAATTCAATAGCCCAATACAGGAAGTACTCTTTTGAACTGCATAATTTTTCTGGAAAGATATCTGCTGGTTTAAGAATAAATCCTGAGTTCTCTGAGATTAATCACGGACTTTACAATCCATGTTCTCCTGGTTCCAGGCTTGGCATAATTGCTGAAGATCTTAAAGAGGGTCTGCCTGAAGGTATTGAAGGGCTTCATTTCCATGTTCTTTTTGAATCGGACTCTTATGCTCTTGAAAAAGTACTTGAGGTAGTTGAAAATAAATTCGGGAAGTTTTTTCATCAGCTGAAGTGGATAAATATGGGAGGCGGACACCTTATTACGCGCAAAGATTATGATATATCTCATCTTATCAGAATTCTGAAACGATTTCGTGAAAGATCCGGTTTGCATATCATTCTTGAACCAGGCAGCGCATTTGCCTGGGAAACAGGAGAATTGGTTGCAACAGTAGAAGACATTGTTGTTAACCAGGGAATTAAAACTGCTATCCTTGATGTTTCTTTTACCGCACATATGCCTGATTGTCTTGAGATGCCATATAAACCAAAGATACTGGGTGCAACTGATCCTGTCCCGGGTAACCCTACATATCGTATTGGAGGTAATTCCTGTTTATCCGGAGATGTTATGGGAGATTGGTCATTTGAGAAAGAGCTCCTTTCTGGTGACAAGATAATATTCCTTGATATGATCCATTATACAATGGTTAAAACAACGACTTTTAACGGTGTGCATCATCCATCCATTGGTATCTGGACAAATGAAGATAAATTCAGGTTAATAAGGGAATTTGGCTATTCTGATTATAAAAACCGACTTTCTTAACTTGGATTTCTCTGTGTCTCTCTGTGCTACTTTGTGGCACACTCTGTGTAATAAAAAACAAGAACTTCCACAGAGTTTCACAGAGAAGCACTGAGATACACAGAGTTAAAATATTAATTGATTTAGTTTATTTTTTTCTGTTAATTGTGATGTCTGTAACAAACATTTTATCTGTTACAATTACCGCATTCACAATTTTTTCAGCGACTTCTGCCGGGTCCATAAAAGTACTGATATCCCGGTTCTGACCCGGGATATTCCAGAAATCTGTCTTCATTCCTCCGGGATATACAGCAATTATATTCCGTTTTGATCCTTTTAATTCAGTCCTGAGTGCTTCAGTATACCCACGTGCACCAAATTTTGAAGCACAATAAATTGTCTCTTCAGCTCTCCCCAGGAGCGCAGAAGTAGACATAATATTAACTATTGTAAGTTCTTCTTCTTCAGGTGTCAGGCTAAGTATCTGTGAGGTGAGAAGAATCATTCCTTTGACATTTGCTTCAAATATTGTATCGATCAATGCTGAAGTTGATAGATGAGCTTTCGCGAAAAGACCTATCCCGGCATTATTGAAAAGATACTCTACCGAATAGGAATTGGTTTTAAGGAATTCACCGACTTTTTTTACATCTTCTTCCTTCCCGACATTGCAGATAAAAGATTCTGTGAGACAATTACCTGCAGTTTTTTTCAGTCTTGATTGTGCAGCGGCAATCTTATCCCCATTTCTTCCAAGAATCAGAACATTCTTACCGGATCTTATAAGCAAATCAGCAATTTCCAATCCCAGGCCACTTGTTCCTCCACTGATTACAGATATTTTTTTCATTCATATTTTTTTCAAATGTATCTTTTTTATTCTGAAAAATAAAAGAAGTCTCGCGCAGATTGGGCTGATTGGATTAAACCGATCAGCGAAAATCTGCGATATCAGCGGGAATATGAAAGGATAATAGTTTGTATAACCTGATAATTTGAAAGTCCTGCAGCTTTTTATACTTTTGCGACTCAAATTCTGGATATGCATAAGAGCCGGGTAAAAACATGGGCACATCTCTCACTTCTTGCAGCTAATATTATATATGGCCTTAACTATTCCATTGCCAAAGCTGTAATGCCCAATTATATTAAACCTTTTGCGCTTGTTGCATTACGGAGTATATCTGCAACTGCTCTCTTTTGGATTACCAGCCTGTTTATGCCTAAAGAACCGGTAAACAAAAAAGATTTGCTTTATCTTTTCATTTGTTCATTTTTTGGCGTAGTTATTAACCAGACTCTTTTTCTTGTCGGACTAGACATGACTACTCCTGTTAACTCTTCAATTATTTTGTCTACAAATCCGATATTTGCGTTTGTCTTTGCGGCACTTATACTCAGAGAGAGAATTACATTTCTGAAAGGGATCGGACTTGCTATAGGGCTCTCAGGGGTGCTTATGTTGATTTTGCAGAATGGAGTACCTGATCTGAGCAGCTCAACTTTTTTAGGAGACATATACTCAATGGTTAATACAATAAGCTGGGCATTTTATACTGTTGTTATCAAAAGGATGCTGGAGAAGTATCATCCTGTAACAGTAATGAAATGGACCTTTTTATTCGGGATGCTGACAAATATTCCGGTAGGTTATCATCAGTGGAGTACCATGAATTGGTCATCCATTACTTTGACTGCCTGGTTACAAATTGGTTTTGTGATCGTTGGAGCAACATATCTGGGCTATCTGCTTATTGTTTTTGGCCTGCGAAGGTTAAGTCCGACAATTGTCAGCACCTATACATACACACAGCCTATTATTGCTGCATATCTTGCCACCTTGATGGGGCAGGATCATATTGATATTATAATGATCACATCTGCATTGCTTATTTTTGCGGGTGTTTTTGTAGTGAGTTTTCAGAAAAAAAACAATGCAACTGTCTCTCTGTGAACCTCTGTGTCCTGATAGCAATCGGGACTCAGTGTAACTCAGTGTAAGTTCTTGGTTTCTTGTTACACTGAAAGCCACCGAGGAGCACAGAGAACCACAGAGAATAAGATTTTCCAACTTTAAAGTTTTACTTATAAATCACCCCAGAACCCAACACTTCATCTTCATGATACCATGCAGCAAACTGTCCGGGAGCAATACCACGCTGAAGCTTGTCAAAAATTATATAAATACCTTGTTCGCGACAATACAATCGTGAATTTTGAAGTGGTTGACGATATCTGATCCTGACCATATAATCGCGGCTTTCACCTTCTGACATCTTCAGATCGGGCCTTATCCAGTGCACTTCATCTTTCCTTATGAATAGTCCTTTTCGGTTTAATCCGGCATGCATCTGACCTTCACCAACATAAACAATGTTCTTTTCCACATCGGTACTTATGACGAAAAGGGCCTCTTTATGCCCTCCGACATTCATACCTTTTCTCTGACCAATTGTAAAAAAATGTGCCCCGTTATGCGTCCCGATTATCTGTCCTGATGAATGTTCGTAACTGAAAGGTTTTGTCATCTCCGATAACGATTCTTCTGATAACTCATTTTCAGGCAAACCTTCTTCTATGGCAGGGAAACTATAAGATTTAACCCCATCAATTCCTTCAACTCTTTCAAATATTTCAACAATATCCCCTTTTTTTGCAGCTAATTTCTGTTGCAGGAATGTCGGAAGATGTACCTTACCTACAAAACAAATACCCTGGGAATCTTTCCGTTGCGCAGTTGCCAGTCCGAGTTTATCAGCAATTTCCCTGACTTCAGGTTTTAACAGGTTTCCAACAGGGAAAAGCGCTGTTGCCAGCTGTTCCTGGTTAACCTGACAGAGAAAGTAACTCTGATCTTTATTATTATCTTTCCCGGCAAGTAACCGGTAAATTTTTTTATTGCCTGAGAGTATTTCTTCTTTTCTGCAATAGTGCCCTGTAGCAACAAAGTCTCCACCTAATTTCCGGGCCTCCAACGCAAATGAATCAAACTTTATCTCCCTGTTACATAGTACATCAGGATTGGGAGTACGACCCTTTTCATATTCAGCAAACATATAATCAACTACCCTCTGGCGGTACTCATTGCTCAGATCTACCTCGTAAAAAGGAATACCAAGCTTTTTAGCTACCATTTCAGCAAACATCAGATCATCTTCCCAATGACAGTCGCTCTGAAGAAGACCAGTTGTGTCGTGCCAGTTTTTCATAAACAGACCTATAACATCATAGCCTTGTTCCTTCAGGACCCATGCTGCAACACTGGAGTCTACTCCTCCGGATAATCCAATAACTACTTTTTTCTTCACGCCGCAAAGTTATATAAAAAGCGGTAACTTTAGGCCACCATGGAACAAGGAACACTTACCATATACAGTGCGTCTGCAGGGTCGGGAAAAACTTACAAGCTGACAGCTATATATCTTGCTGACCTTTTCAAATCGAGATATAATTACAGGAAGATACTGGCAGTGACTTTTACAAATAAAGCTACTGCTGAAATGAAATCCCGGATCCTTGACCATTTGCATAAGCTCGCTGCAGGAGAGAAATCCGATTACCTTGCGGATCTGATAAAATCCACAGCAAAGCCGGAAGAGTGGATAAGAAAGGAGTCATCAGAAATATTAAATTCAATTCTGCATGATTATTCAAGGTTTTCAGTTACTACTATTGACAGCTTTTTTCAAAAAGTTCTACGTGCATTTGCGAGGGATATTGGCCTTCATTCAGGTTTCAGTATCGAACTCGATCATAGCACGATTCTTTCTGTTGCAGTTGATGAGGTCATTGCTTCAGCTGCTTCTGACAATCAGCTTAAAGACTGGCTGATAACTTACGCTATGGCTAATATTGATGATGAGAAGAGCTGGAATCTTAAAGAAGGTATACTTCGACTTGCAGAGGAGTTGTTTAAAGAAAAATTCAAGATACTATCCATTGAAGAACAATCAAAACTTGCCGATAAAAAATTCCTTCTTGACTATATAGACAAAATAAAAACCTTATCACGATTATTTGAAAAAAAATTACTTGACTTTGGTAAAAAAGCCAGTGAAATCTATTCAAGGTTCGATCTTTCTGAAGATATGTTCTACAGGAAAGGTCAGGGGGTACCAGGTTTAATAAGGTCACTCTTATCTGGTAATATAAAGGACCCAAACAGCTATGTTCGCGAAATAGATCATGATCCTCCCAGATGGTCAACTGGTTCCATGTCTCCTCAACTTCAGTCTGCTATTGGTGCAGGACTTGATAAAACTCTTCTTGATGTGCTTCATTATTATGATGAGAATATAGTAGGTTACAGGAGTGTGGAAAGTGTTTTGAAGAATATATATGCCCTTGGAATACTTTCAGATGTACTAAAAAATGTTCATCAGATAACTACTTCAGAAAATAGTTTTCTTCTTTCAGATGCGGGTGAGCTTCTAAACCTTATTACACAGGAAGATCAGTCTCCATTCATTTACGAAAAGGTAGGAAACAGGTATGAAAACTTCATGATTGATGAGTTTCAGGATACCTCAATAATACAATGGAATAATTTTAAGCCATTGATTGATAACAGTATGGCAGAAGGCCATGATAATCTCGTCGTCGGAGATGTAAAACAATCTATTTACCGTTGGAGAAACAGTGACTGGCGTATACTTGGACAGGTTCTGCCTGAAGCAATAGACAATAAAAGGATTTTGAGTGAACCACTTACCACAAACTGGAGAAGCCGGTCAAATATAATCAGTTTCAATAATACATTATTCACAATAATTCCTGATCAGGTTGATAAATCACTGGCAGGTGAATCGCTGCCGGTTAGTTTTAAAAAACTTTATGCTGAGGCAGTTCAGCACGATCCGTTGAAAAATGGTGGCGGATATATCCGGCTCGAGTTCATTACTAATGATACTGAGAATAAATCAGAGAATGTTGTATTGGAACGACTTCCATCAATAATAGAATCTTTGCAGGATAAGGGTTATAAGGCATCTGATATTGGCATCATTGTGCGGGACGGAAAGGAGGGAGCAAGGGTTCTGAATACTTTAATCGATTATAATAATAATTGCTCTGTAGAAAGTAAAAGGAAATATAATTTTAATGCTGTCTCAAACGATTCATTATTACTCTCTAATTCACCCGTTATAATTTTTATTGTCAGTGTTATTTCAGTAGTAAATAATCCTCATGATTACATAAGCAGGGCTGTTATGTTGCGTTTTTTCCTCATGTCTGTTGGAAATAACGAAGCTGAAAAGGCATCACTCAGGAGTGATAAGCTGGTGGAAATTTCAGGAACTTATTTACCTGATGGATATGAAGATTTTCTTGATGAGATCAGGCAAATGCCACTGTTTGAAGCAACAGAAAGTATAATAAAATTTTTTCATCTCGGAGACTACTCCTGGAATGTACCATTCCTGAACACTTTCCAGGATTATATTGTCAGTTTCACGGGCAATAAAAATGCAGATATTCAGTCATTTCTGGATTGGTGGGAGGAGTGCGGAAAAAAGAAATCCGTAGTTCTTCCAGGAAATCAGGAGGCTATAAGAATCCTTACAATTCATAAGTCCAAAGGTCTTGAATTCAAAGCTGTAATATTACCCTTTCTATCATGGAATCTCGATCACATAGCATCTAAGCAGCCCATACTTTGGGTGAAACCTGAAACTCCTCCGTTTAATGAGCTGGGCATTCTTCCTGTAAAATATAGTAAAGATCTGACAAACACAATATTTGCCGATTATTACAAAGAAGAAAAGTACTCCGTTTACCTTGATAACATTAATCTTTTATATGTTGCGCTTACCAGAGCCAGGGATGTTTTGTACGCTTTTTCTGTTGATAATCCCAGATCGGAAAATACAATTGCAGGAGTACTGAAAAGCGCAATCAGCCTTTCACCAGAAATTTTTGACGACGAAAAATTTGTACTCAACAGACATTATAGTGATGCAACAAAGGTATTTGAGTATGGAGAAATTCCTGAAAATAAATCTGTTGTACTTCCTAAAAAGGAACTTGTCTCTTCAACTTATAATGTAAGTAAGACAATGGAATCTCTTAAGCTTAAACTTCATGGAGAAAATTATTTTTCTTCCGAGAGCCAGGCTTTGAGAAAAAAAATTAATTACGGAAAGCTTATGCATGAGGTTTTTGAAGGAATAAATACCCCAGCAGATATTTCTGCTGCTGTCAGAAAACTCGTTCTCGAAGGTAAACTTGCTGAGAATGAATCTGTGGAAATTGAAAAAAAAGTCATCGAAACAATAAGTATACCCCGTGTTGCTGACTGGTTCTTACCTGAAAACAAAGTATTGACGGAAGCTGGGATACTACTTCCTTCTGGTACCACACGTCGTCCTGACAGAGTTGTCTTTAGAGACGGAAAAACGACAATTATTGATTTTAAATTCGGAG
>Ga0302323_100003830_pt1 | contig 12238 bp, 14 predicted proteins | sample Fen_T0_3_FD_201950 | JGI IMG/M metagenome (GOLD analysis project Ga0302323, IMG submission 201950) | Peat permafrost microbial communities from Stordalen Mire near Abisko, Sweden - Fen_T0_3 | ecosystem: Environmental > Terrestrial > Soil > Wetlands > Permafrost | place: Sweden: Abisko... | reverse complement strand
AGGTCCGATAGCTAAAGAAATTGCGTTAAAAACCGATATGCTTGAAGTTGAATTAAAAGATTTCCTTTGGGAACTTAAATTTGAAGTAAAGAGTTTTACGTTTTTTTGTTCACAGGATAATTTTGATAGAGAAGAATTATCTAATGGGAATAAGCTTACAGATAAAATGAAATCTTTGATTTCTGGTATTAAACCAGGGAAAATGATCGTGTTTAAAGATATAAAAGCAATCGGACCGGATGGGAAAATGAGAGACTTAAATCAAATCCAGCTAACAATTAAATGATCGTGGCCAATTGATTTATACTTTATTAGTTCTTTAAGTTTATATTCTTGTTTATTTCAAAATTATCAGAAGATATTACAGCCTTTTCAACCTGTTTTTTAAGTTTTCTATAATCAGAAAGGAGGTTATCATGAAACAAGTTATTGGATCAATTTTCAGGATTGTTCTTTTCGTGATTATCCTGACAGCCTGGTGGTTGGTGCTGAATGCACATCTTTCAAATATAATGAATTTATCAATTATTGTGGGGGGTGTATTATTGACATTTCCCCTTGTTTGGCTTGGAAGAAAGATACTAGACCGGCACCAGGCAATAGGCCACACGGTCTGGACGACGACGTTTGTGCATTTTGGTTTGGGTTTTACATTTGGTGTACCTATCGTACTGGCATTAGACACTCATCAAAATTGGTCTGACTGGATACTCCCGGTGCCAGCTGTTGTCGGATTGATCTTGGTCATTATTACCGGTGCAGCTTCTTTTCTGACAATTGTAAACCTTGCCTTAAAAGGATTCGGTGCACCCTTTTTTATTAAGCTCAGTGAGACCCTGGCAACAGATTGGATGTACGCTTGGACGCGCAATCCTATGGTGTTAACAGTTTTATCATTTTTTCTATCATTGGGAATCTGGTTTCAATCAGCACTATTTGTACTCTGGGTACTTATCCTTTTTACCCCTGCATTGCTTTTTTTCGTTAAAGTGTTTGAGGAAAGAGAACTTGAGTTTCGCTTTGGGGTATCCTATCTAGAATACAAATCTAAGACACCAATGTTGTTTCCAAAAAAACCAGGTGAGCGTTGAAATGCTAGCAGTCTTAAGATTTTATCGGTTTTTTATTAAAAACAGACAAACTATGGATATTTAGTATGGAATTTTAACATACCACTGTAACAGTCGATTATTCCCAAAATCTGGTACAGTTTTTGGGGAAAAACAAGATATAATCTACTAATACTATGAACAAGATATTTTTTCTTTTTGGAATTATTCTCTTATGTATGTCATGTAAGAAAGATTACTTAATCTCCGATAGTGAGGTACCAAAATGGTTGAAAGAAAAAATTTCACAGGATGAATCGACTATTAAATCTGACCCTAAATTAATGCCAAATTATGGTGCATGGATCAGATATGAGTATCAAGGTGACAAATATTATGAATATGATAATCCCTTAAGTTCTTTAAGCAGAAACCCCTATTCTGAAGCAGGTGTTCGAATAAATACGACAGTCTCACCATATAAGGCTTATTGGAATGACAAGTGCTGTAAGATATTTATATGGAAAGCTCAAAATTATCATCAATATCTGATGAAGAAGTAACCAAGAGCTATCAAGTCAAAGAGGTTCCTGCGTTTTATATACTTGAAACATTAACAAAATCACACCAACAATGTTATATAAATACTATGGAACATAACGTTTTATCAATTAGGCCTTTCATTGGTGCAAAAGACTTTGAATTATCGCGGAATTTTTATCGTGACCTTGGTTTTATGGAAAGTATTTTGTCTAATAATCTGTCTTATTTCAAGACAGATGGATTAGGGTTTTATTTGCAGGATGCCTATGTAAAAGATTGGGTAGACAATTCAATGATTTTTTTAGAGGTAAAAAATGTTGATCGATATTGGAAGGGACTTTTAGCTTTAAACCTGACTACTAAGTATGCAAGAGTAAAACTAATTCCAATTCGCGAATATGATTGGGGTAAAGAATGTTTTATACACGATCCGTCAGGAATTCTCTGGCATATTGGTGAGTTTTTTAAATAGGTACTGTTGCAGACAGAGTTCTCCTATATCTTGACAATTTCAAAATATAATTCGGTGCCTCCGCCTTGACTATAAAACAATTCCACTTCATCGTTGTTCCTGACAAAAGACAGTTTTCTGAATCATTAAAAACGGACGGTTCACATGACAAAGATAAAACCAACAACAATTTCTGAATATATAGATTCTGCTCCCAGGGAAGCACAGGATATGTTACACGAGATACATGCGATATTGAAAAAAGTTGCGCCGAATGCTAATGAAACTCTGAAATGGGGGTCGCCGGTGTTTGTAGAAAAGCGAATCCTTTTCTCTTTTTCAGCTTTCAAATCACATCTGAATTTCATGCCAACTCACAGTGCACTGGAGCCTTTCAAAGAGGAATTAGCAGAGTATAATACCGGCAAAGACACGGTACAATTCCCTTATAATAAACCACTCCCAGGTAAGCTTATTCGTAAAATAGCTACTTATCGCATCAAGGAAGTAAGAGAAAATAATGCTTTATGGATGTCACGAAAATAAATAAAACGAACGCGAGATCAACAAACGATAAAAGAAAAAGCAATGTAGCATCTAGACAGATGAAACAATCCCTTCATTTTTGAAAACCTTATTTAAATGAGTAAAATAATAGTCGTGACTGTACCTGTTGAGGGACATTTTAATCCTTTTGTCCCTATTATTACAAAACTTGTTCAAAATGGTCATAATGTAATATGTTTTGCCGGGAGAAAATTTCAGAAAAAGGTTGAAAATATCGGAGCTACTTTTCTACCTCCTCCTCAAAAATGGGATACAAGCATCCAAGAAACATACGACGTTTTTCCGGAATTAAGGAATAAAAGTGGACTTGCACAGCTAAAATTATATATTAAGCTTGTTATGTTTGATCCGGTACCTGATCTTATAAACGAACTGAAAAACTTTATTGATAATTTCCAACCTGATTTAATCATTAGTGATAGTTTCCTTATTGTTGGTTCATGGGTTACAGAATTTTATAACATCCCAAGTGTCCGGATATCAGTATTACCATTGAGCATACCCGGGAAGAATATCCCTCCGTTCGGGCTGGGATTGTTGCCTGCTAAATCGCTCTTTGCGAAATTGAAAAACAATTTTTTACGCTTGCTTTTTAATAAGTTACTATTCAATGATGTACAAAAATATGGTGAGGAAATACGAAATAGAATAGGATTACCCGCACTAGGTAAAAGTTTTGTTAAAAAAGAATTCGAAAATGCTAATCTTTTTTTACATACTTCAATACCAAATTTTGAATATCCCCGGGAAGAATTTCCTTCTATATTCCGATTTATTGGACCCATTATTACTACGCCAAATATTAATTATAAAATGCCGGAATGGTGGCCAGAAATTGAGAAAGATGTTCCGGTTGTGCTTATTAATCAAGGAACTGTCTCAAAAGACTATGATGATCTGATTCTTCCAGCGATTGAAGCTTTGAAAAATGAGAAAATCATAGTGATAGCTGTACCAGTAAAGGAGGGTGAAATAATGAATCTACCAGAGAACGTACATACTGAGCTCTACATTCCATTTGGAAATATTTTACCTTACATTGATCTATTAATTACAAATGGCGGATTCGGTGGTACTCAGAATGCTTTAGCTTACGGAATACCAATAATTATTGCTGGTGCTACCGAAGATAAAATGGAAGTAGCAGCCAGACTTGAATACTCTGGGGCCGGGATAAACTTAAGGAACCAGAAGCCGACTTCAAAAAGTATTTTAAAAGCTTTCAGGAAAATCATGTCAGATCATTCTTATAAGCAAAAGGCAAAAGAGTTGAAAGAACACTATGCAAAATTTGATGCACCAGTACTTGCAATCAGCATGATTGAAGAATTGCTTGAAAAACAGGCAAATAGAAAATTAATGCCAACTAACCATAACACTAAAAGGAATGGATCTTAATTTAGACAATTCCGGCTTATCTATCGGGACTGTCAATTGAAAAGCACATTAACTAGAGATTTATCATGACCCATAATTTTCATCCACTTACCGGGACTCAGCCATCTCCGAAATTTTAGAAAGCATGAAAAATCCTGCCTATTTCTCAGGACTTAAAAAGCTACACGACATAACGGCATCTATCGAATTTATCATTTAAATATTATAAATTTATATTATTATACATTGATAATTAAACTTTAACAACATGAAAAAGAATAAAGGTGTACGGTTGGTATTGCTTCCATTAGTAATAACACTTTCTTTATTTGTAGTTTTTTACTCAAGAATTCAATGTAAACCGAGCGATGCTGGTTTTTGGTTTATTCTCGCATTAGGAATGTCGATAGGAGTCGCACTGACTCGATTTTCACAAATGTTTAAAACATATAAAACAGATAAAACAGACAGCGAATAACACAGAGATTGACAATAGGCAAAAGATAAATTCTCAGCTGGACAAGAATAACATTTCTACTACCCCAAAACAAGGGCGGTTTAATTAATTATTGAACAATTGTTACGCTATTGTTCAATGAGCTCGTACCGGATAAAATTTCAGATTGCTACACAAAGTAAATAATGGTCGGTTCTCGTTTGGCTGCGCCAGGCTCCGCCGTTTAGGCGGGATCGGTTGCCTTCCGTAGCCCTGACTACTTCCCAATCTGCACCATAAGTATATGCTAGTAAACTCGCTATCGGGATGGCAAAAGCCACATCAATTTCTTGTTCAGCGATAACTTATTAATACCCAAGCACCATCAGGCAAAATTGAAATCTGCTATGAAACTACTTAAAAGAATAATCTTCAGAACTTTTTTTGTTTCTTTTGTTTTGCTAGTGACTGCGCTTATTATTACCTAAACAACAGGATTTGAAATACAAAAAAATCCTATGGAATAATTCTTCTCTCAACATAAAGAAATCGATTGGATGTTAATGGAAGAAAAATTATCTGAAGAACTTGTTCTTAATGATATTGATTTTCTAGTCAGAACAATCGAAGAAGCACATCCAAACCCTTATTGCTATATTTCCAGGAAGGATTTTTATGCTAACAAAGATTCTGTCAAGCAAATAATTAACGAAGATATTACAAGAGAAAAACTATATCATAGCCTGACTCCATTGGTTAACCTATTAATTGATGGCCATACGCAGATTAAATTTCCTGAAAGATCAGAAGGAGAGGATAACAAATCAACCATTGACAAGTCACATAATGACACACAAAAACTTGTCACATACCAAAATTTAACGGAAAAAATCGGATATCTGCATATTAAAGATTTTGTAATTGAAAAAAATGAGTTCTCCAAAGGACTGCCATTTGACGATAATAGAACAGCAAAAACAATATGTAGTCGAATTGTGACTTTAAACATTTAACATATGAAATTGAAACTATTTGTCCTCCTGCTTTTCATGTGTAACATAACCTTTTCTCAAAATAAGCATAATTTCCTGCTTGGCGGGGGTTTAGGTTTTCGATACACTAGCGATAATTCAAGTCTTGAGAGTTATAACTCCCACCATAACCAGGAATATCTGCTCCAGGTTAATCCGGCAGCTGGTTATTTTATAACTAAAAACCTTGTTGTAGGAATTGGGGTCGAGTACAGTTATGACAAGACTAATTATATTAATTACGTTTACTATAGCTACCGTGAAAATGGTTTTTCACTAGCCCCATTTGTAAGACTATACACCCCATTTGGCCTTTTCATTCATGGAGAATTTGATTATGGCAATTCAAAATCATTATTGAACGGAAGGCCCATTCCAGGTACAACAGGATTTTCTACTACATCTGCGAGATATGACTACAATAAAGTAATTAGATTCTCAACTGGTATTGGATATAGAATAAAAGTAAATGAGGTATTGGGTATAGAACCTTCGATCAGATATATAAGTAGCAAATTCAATGAAAAAGATCCGAAAAATGATTTCAGTCGAAAGGGGCTTCTCATTGATATCGGAATGGTTTACTTTATTAAATAGACGTGATTTTGTAATTACGGACAAGCAAAATTAATTTGGGGTATTGCCGTAATGCATAATGCTGAGCTACCTCCTTCTAATAAATATAGAACAATTCAGACCTCAGAACTCTTCCACTTCCAGGCAAACCAAACGATTAGCGAAGTACATGTTATTTCTATTACTGAGAAGAATACATAGTACATTGTTGGCACTGCAGCAAAAAGAGTTAAGACCAGCGATATAGTCATTATTGTTCCTGCGATAATGCTGGTCAAACGATTTGACCGATACTTCAATATCCGCGAGAAGAGAACCATAGAGATGGGTATCATCATGAATATAGAGGCTCCCAATAGAAACCCTTCAGTCAATTGTATCGTTCCGTGCTTGACTGGGTCCATTAATGTAACAACGTCCCCATAAGTATAGGTAAGCATTACAAATAACCAAAGCGCTGATAGTCTGGTTTTCATATCTTGTGTTTTATTCATATTATAAGTATTTATATATCTTAAAAACTATTTTTTTATAAACATCCACTTTAATTCTTTCTCATACACTAACCTATCCGGGAGGTTTAAGTTCATACTCACTCTAAAAATAGATTGCATGAACTTCCCGTTTAACTAACCACTCCGCAGGCCTGGTATTCGTCCATTTACCGAAACTTAAGGCAACGGCGTCTGACAATAAAAAAACTTGTATCTTAACTCTGAATTATCTATTTCAAAATAAAAGTAACAAGTCCAAGCCAATGTTTGAAACCAAAAAGAAGATAAAGCAAAGACTAACTCAATGCTTTGGAGAGATTAAAGATGACCCATTCTATTTTGACTCCATTGAAAAATATTTCAGAAACAAGGACCATACAGGGGCTTTCCAAATTTTGTCCGATAAAACCTGTAATGATTTAGATTTTAATGAATTATTCAAGCTTGTAGACAGAACTACTTCAAAAATTGGACAACAATTTCTGTACAACACATTAAGAACTATTCCTTTAAACAGTGACAAATTCACTGAACAGGAGAAACTCATTCAAAAGATAACAAATGATTCAAAACTGAGATTATATATTCAACTTCAGTTAGACAAATTAACACGGGAAAGTTCTTATTTTATAACTACATTATTTCAGGATGAACATATTAAGAAGCCTAAATGGTTTTTTATAATTCCGCTTTTATCCTTTTCTGGTCTGATGTCGATACTGCTTATACCATTTACTCCACAATTCTTCTTTGTCTTATTGGGAGTAATGATTATAAATTTGGGTATACATTACTGGAATAAACAAAACCTTCATGAATATTTAGGGACAATTCCTCATCTTCTAATATTAACAAGGGTAACTAAGAAGCTATTAAAGTGTAAAATACTAAAAGAAATAAATGAAGATGTCCCTGGATCAATAAGTAGTATTGAAAAGATTAGGAGTCATATGTCATTTTTTAAGATTGAAGTACAAGTTCAAACTGATATAGGAACTGCTTTTTTGACTTTTCTAGAGTTATTTAAGGCATTATTTCTATTGGAGCCTCTTCTTTTGTTTGGAGTTTTGAAGCAATTGGATACTAAAAGAAGAGAAATTGAAAATGTATTTTCTTTTGTCGGGTATGTCGACTCTCTCGTTTCTATATCATCTTTAAGGCATGGGCTTAAATCTTTCTGCTTACCTCAGATTGAGAATAATCATAAAATTATTGATGCTACAGAAATATATCATCCGCTGATTATAAACTGTGTATCAAACTCCATACACGTTAATGGAAATTCAATTCTTTTAACCGGATCTAATATGTCTGGGAAGACATCCTTTATTCGGACAATTGGGCTTAACATAATAACTGGTCTTACGATAAACACATGTTTTGCCAGACAATTTTGTTTTCCCAGGGTGAAAATATTTTCAGCGATCAGATTAAGTGATAATTTAATGAATGATAAAAGCTACTATTTTGAGGAAGTACTTACGATTAAAGAAATGATTGAAAAAAGTCAAACCAAAGAATCTAATTTGTTTTTACTTGATGAGATTTTCAAAGGGACCAATACCATTGAACGTATATCGGCTGGAAGGGCAGTTTTATCATATCTGAATAATAAAAGCAATATTGTTTTTGTATCCACGCACGACATTGAATTAGCTGAACTGCTAAATGATACCTATAACCTGTACCATTTTAGTGAGCAGGTGGAGGATAAAACTGTTGATTTTGATTTTAAACTTAAGGAAGGAAAATTAAAAAACAGAAACGCAATCAGGATTCTTGAAATTAACGATTATCCTGAACAGATAATAACTGAAGCAATTGAATTATCAGAAGAATTGGATAAAATCTACGTTTTAAGTAAACGTGGCACCGTGACCCTTCGCTTCTGCTCAGGGCAGACTCCGACGCCACCTAATTAAACTGCCGGGCTGTTATGCGTAACATCGCCCTTAAAATTAGTGATCAGGATGGCAATGAATTGACCGGTGGGATGATTGAAGCTTTTGCGTGGGAATAATTTTTGCTGTTAATAATTTAACAATTACGATCAATGATTTATAGTGCTACATAAAAACAGATCAAAATTGATTCACAGACTAAAAATAACCAATAATGAAAACAGTAAATATTATCTTATGTTTTGTTTTATTTCTGAGTCTGTCATGTAAAAAGGATACTGCAAAGATAGACTGTTGGTTTAATCTTAATCCTCCAGATATTTATAGGGACTCTATCTCCTCAATTGTAATAAACTATTCAGCTTTTAAGGATGACGAAGCATTAATGAATCCTGACCTTTATCAATATAGCATCAAAACAAATTCAAAAAGCTCTAATTGCGATATTTATCCCTGCTCAGTAGATTATGGGTATATCACTTTGGACATTGGACAAATGTATGTCATAAAAAAATTCGATTTGGTCGATTCCTCCGGAAAAATATTATTCTACCTTACATGGAAACCTGATTCTGTAGATGGTGCTACCGATGTCCCATATCTGCCATATGTTTTTAAAGCTAATAGTAGAGTCTTTTTGGACTTTAATAAACTAAATAAAGCAATAAGATAACATAACGCGAAGACTATTTCTTTTAAAAGTTGACCCTAATTAAAATAAGTAAAAGCGTAAGCATAACATAATTACTCAACCTCATGAAATTAAAATTTTTCTTTGGTCTTATTTTAATGGCGATATTAAGTAGTTTTCATTCTGAAAAACAAGTTATTGACTATTTTGGGCAAATACCGCCAGATAAAATCCCTAAAATATTTGCTCCACAAATCATTTGCCTGGATAACAGATTTGAATCAAGAGGTGCATTCTCTCCAGATGGGAAAACATTATTTTTCACAGTTGTTAATAGCAATTTTACATCACAAAAGATATTCTTCACTGAATATAGAAGTGGTAAGTGGTCAACACCAGATACAGCTTCATTTTCTAAAGAGTTTAATAATCACGAACCTTTTTTTTCATATGATGGAAAGAAACTTTACTTTTCCTCTGATCGGAATAAAGATACATCACATAACCGGAAAGATTTGTTTGTAACGGAGAAGCACCATAGGGGCTGGTCTACGCCAATTAAATTGATGACCCCAATTAATTCTGATTATAATGAATTGTTTTTAAATCAATCGAAAAATGGAACTATCTTTTTTACATCCAACAGGCCTGGAGGAATCGGTGTGTGGGATATATATTTTGTAAAGTCCAACGGCGGAAAATATGACAAACTAGAAAACATAGGCAGCCCAATAAATCAAGTATATGCGTGGGATCCATGCATCGCACCCGACGAAAGTTACATAATCTTTGGAGCTGGGAGAGTCGGTGGATATGGAGGGAGTGATTTATACATCAGTTTCAATAAAAATGGTGTGTGGACAGAGCCTTTGAACCTGGGGAATAAAATAAATACAAGTGCTAATGAATTTGGTCCATTTTTATCTCCGGACAATAAGTACTTGTTCTTTTGCAGACACGATGGTAAAAAGGGAGATATATACTGGGTGGATATAAAAATAATATACGACTGCTAATTCTCCAGAAAAGAAACTAACAAACTAATATTATGGATTTAAAGACTTGTTCAGCGACTTTATTTGTTAACGATATAGAGGCTTCCAAATATTTCTATATGGAAATTTTAGGATTGTCGATTGATATGGATTTTGGCAAAAACGTGATTTTTAAGAATGGTTTTGCAATTTGGGAGATTCAAGAGAACCACATTATTCCAACAGCATTAGGATTGAATAAGATAACTGATTTAAAAGTCAACCGATTTGAATTGTACTTTGAGACAGAAAATCTACCAGACATTTTTGAGACCTTAAAAAGAAAAGAAGTACCATTCTTACATGAGATTCATGAAGAACCTTGGGGACAACAAACAATTAGATTCTTTGATCCGGATAAACATTTGATAGAGATCGGAGAATCCATGAAACAATTCGTTCATAGATTTTATAATAAAGGATTAACGATTGAGCAGATTTCTAAACGGACTTCAGTTCCAATTGAAGAGATAAAACGATTGATTAACAAAAAATAAAAACGAAACGGTAAAAACAATTTATATTTAAGCGAGCTACCCGATTACAGACAAATTTGTCATTCTATAAAATTTTTATCCATCAGAGACAAATTTACACATGACTGACTATAGTACAATTACAAAAAATATTGATAAAAATTTAAATTAATTTTTTTCATTTTATAATTTTGAATAGCCGTAATCATTAAAAATGTTAATTATGACCTCTGTTTTAATCTGGATCTTGATCGCTTCTTTGCTTGGATTCACAGTAGCAGCAGTATTTGCCGGATGGCTCAAATTACAGCGTAATGTTTATTTACTTTTCTATATTCCGCCTGTTGCAGCATTGTTTATTGCTTTTGTAATTTTAAATGATTTAAATATCAAAGAAATATTTCTATTCAACTGGACCTGGGGCATTCTTGGAGCTATTCTGTCTGGTGCTTTTGTTGTTAAAAATGTGCTTTCTCAACCATCCTCGGAAAGACAAAAAGGTGTTGCCCTTATTTCAGATATTATCTGGCCTGGATTTACATATGGTCTGGTTGATGCGTTGCTATTATCAGTTCTACCGATACTCGCAGTAAGATTGGCAGTTACAAATGTTGCTCTTTTCGACAGTTGGTCAGGTAAGATTTTGTTTATAATCCTTGGACTTCTTGCTAGCTTTTTTGCCACGACTATTTATCATTTGGGATACCCTGAATTTCGTGGTAAAAAAGTAATCTGGCCAAATATTGGTAATGGCGTGCTGAGTCTGGCATATCTCCTGACTATGAATCCTCTGGCTGCTATTCTTCCACATATTACAATGCATATAGTTGCAATGATGCATGGACCTAAAACAACCGGACAGGTCCCTCCTCACTATGAGGATTGAAAAAATAGGTTTCTTTCTGAAACAATAAAAAAATAACAAGACTATGGTTTCAAGTATTCAAAAAGAAAAAGCTGAAATGTTCTTGAAATTTCATCAAGACAAAGAAATTTTGGTACTGTTAAACTCATGGGACATCGGAAGTTCTAAATTAATAGAAGCATGCGGCTATAACGCAATTGCAACAACAAGTATGGGAATAGCTGCCTCTTTAGGTTATCCTGACTGCCAGGTAATACAATTGTCAGAAATGATTGATGCTATAACGGGGATCATAAATGCAGTACAAGTTCCGGTAACAGTGGATATAGAAGCCGGATATGGAAATAATTTAAATGAAATAATTGAGTCAGTTAAAAAGATAATTGCTACAGGAATTGTAGGAATTAACATTGAGGACAGTATTGATTTAAATCCAGTATTAATCGACGAGATGGAATTTTGTGAAAGAGTATCAGCAATTCGTGAATTATCAGATTCACTTGGCTTTCATCTAGTAATTAATGCAAGGACGGATTCATTTTATACTTCATCAGGTTCGACAGGAGAAAAATTATCCGAATCAATAAAGCGTGGTAATAAATACCGGGAAGCAGGTGCAGACTGCATATTTATTCAGCCTGTATGGGAAAAGGAAACGATTTCAACACTGGTTAAGGAAATTAATGCCCCGATTAATATTCTTTCAAACCCTGGAATTGGAGCGGGATTACCACCAACTGTTCGTGAACTTCAGGATTTAGGTGTCGCCCGTTTAAGTCTGGGGTCAGGTTTGATGAAAGCTTCTTT
>Ga0302323_100003829_pt1 | contig 12238 bp, 9 predicted proteins | sample Fen_T0_3_FD_201950 | JGI IMG/M metagenome (GOLD analysis project Ga0302323, IMG submission 201950) | Peat permafrost microbial communities from Stordalen Mire near Abisko, Sweden - Fen_T0_3 | ecosystem: Environmental > Terrestrial > Soil > Wetlands > Permafrost | place: Sweden: Abisko... | reverse complement strand
CGGCCGCGGCGGGGTCGGCGCGCGACAACATCGGCAAGGCCGAGGCGATCGTGCGCACCTACCTGGGCGGGCCGGACGCCGAGCCGGTCGTGCGCCAGGCCTTCGCCAGCGTGCTCGCCGGCCAGCAGCGCCTGAGCGACGCCGCCGACCAGCTGCGCCTGGCCACGCAGGCCAACCCCCAGCAGGCGCAGCTGTGGCTGGGCCTGGGCGAGATCGAACTCGAGCTGCGCCAGCCCGTGGCCGCCGAGAGCGACCTCCAGCAGGCGCTCGCGCTGGCCCAGGCCCAGCAGGCCCCGGCGAGCGCCCCCGTCGACGACGACGCCGCCGACAACACCGAGCCGTCCACCGCGCCCGCCGACACGCCGCCCCCGCCCGCCGGCAACGCGCTGCGGCCCGGCCACATCCGGCTGCTGCTCGCGCGTGCCGCCGAACAACGCCACGACGACGCGGCCGCGGCGCGCTGGCTGGCGCAGATCGACGCCAAGGACGCCGACATGCAGGTGGTGTCGCTGCGCGCGACGCTGCTGGCCCGCCAGGGCAAGCTCGCCGAGGCGCTCAAGCAGATCCGCTCGGCCCCGGCCACGACGCCCGCGGAACAGCGCTACAAGCTGCTGACCGAAGTGCAGCTGCTGCTCGACGAGAAGAAGCTGACCGAAGCGCGCAACGTGCTGACCAAGGCCAACCAGGAATCGCCGGACGACGTCGACCTGATCTACCAGGAGGCGATGGTCGACGAACGCCTGAACCAGCTCGACGACATGGAGATCCTGCTGCGCCGCATCCTCGTGCTGCAGCCGGACAACTCGCAGGCGCTCAACGCGCTGGGCTACTCGCTCGCCGACCGCAACCTGCGGCTCCAGGAGGCGCTGGACCTGGTCCGGCAGGCGCACGAGCTGTCGCCCGCCGACCCGTTCATCGTCGACAGCCTGGGCTGGGTCGAATACCGCCTGGGGCATTTCGACACCGCGGCCAACCTGCTCGCCCAGGCCTATTCGTCGCGCAAGGACACCGAGATCGCCGCCCACCTGGGCGAGGCCCTGTGGGCCGGCGGCAAGCACACCGAGGCGGCGCAGGTGCTGCGCGACGCCCACAAGCTGGACGCCGGCAACGAGGTCCTCAAGAAAACCATGGCACGGCTCAAGGTCGCGCCCTGACCCCGCGCCCCATGCGAGCCCCTTCCGCGCGTGTCGCGGCCACCGCGCTGCTGATCGTCTCCGCCGCACTGCTGCAGGCCTGCGTCTCGCGTCCGCCGCCCTTGGCCGGCCACGTCTACAGCGGCCGGCTGGCGGTGCGCACCGACGCCTCGGCCGAGCAGGACGCGCATGCGGTCAGCGGCCAGTTCGAGCTCAGCGGCAACGCGTCCAGCGGCCAGTTGGTGCTGACGAGCCCGCTCGGCACGACGGTGGCGCGGGCGCGCTGGTCGCGGCCGGAGGGCACGCTCGGCGAGCCCTCGCTGATCGAACTCGAGGCCGACGGCGCCACCCGGCGCTACGCGACGCTGGGCGAGATGATGCAGCGCGCGATCGGCGACCAGCTGCCGCTGGCCGCAATGTTCGACTGGCTGGCCGCCCGCCCCTGGCCGGCGGCCGCGGCGCAACGCGCGGCGGACGGCCAGTCGTTCGAGCAGCTCGGCTGGCAGGTCGACCTGTCCCGATTCGCCGCCACCGGCCTGATCTCCGCCACGCGCAGCGCGCCGCCACCGACGCTGCACGTGCTCGTCAAGCTCGACGCCGCGGAACCCGCCGCGAGCGCCGCGGCCGTCCCCGGCCCCTGATCGCCATGCCGCTGCAAGCCCTCTACGACCTGCCCGCCCCGGCCAAGCTGAACCTGTTCCTGCACATCACCGGCCGGCGCTCCGACGGCTATCACCTGCTGCAATCGGTCTTCATCCTGATCGACTGGGCCGACACCTTGCACGTGGAGCGGCGCAGCGACGGCCTGCTGCTGCGCCACGACCTCGGTCCCGCGCTGCCGGCCGACGACCTCATCCTGCGCGCCGCGCGCGCCCTGCAGCAGGCCAGCGGCTGCACGCTGGGGGCCGACATCTCGGTGTTGAAGACCGTGCCCTGGGGCGCGGGCATGGGCGGCGGCAGCTCCGACGCCGCCACCGTGCTGCTGGCGCTCAATCGGCTGTGGAACCTGAACTGGCCGCGCGCACGCCTGCTGCAGCTCGCTACGCCGCTCGGTGCGGACGTGCCATTCTTCGTCGGCGGCGACAACGCCTTCGTCGAAGGCATCGGCGACGTGCTGACCCCTGTCGAGTGGAAACCGCGCAGCTACGCTGTGGTCAAACCGGCGCAGGCGCTGCCGACCGCCAGGATCTTTTCGCATCCGGACTTGGCACGCGACACAAAGCCTGCTACAGTAGTAGGCTCTCTTGCACACTTGAATGCAGAGCACGAGTCCAGAGCCAGGTACCTGGCGTTCGGCCGGAACGATCTTCAAGAAGTGGCGCAGGCCTTGTGCCCGCCGATTGAGAAGATCGCACAATGGCTGGAGGGTCGCTACGGCAATAGCCGGATGACCGGATCGGGCAGCGCGGTGTTTGCGAGAGTCGATGGAGAAGTCGCCGCACGAGACGTGTCGTGGCCGCAAGGGGAATTCCCCGCGGGCTGGACCGGTCGAATGTGTCGCAGCCTGTCCCACCACCCTTTGCGGGACTGGGCAGCCTGAAAGTTTTGGGGTTCGGCCGTCAAACGCCGGATCCGGTGTAGGGGAGTCGCCAAGTTGGTTAAGGCATCGGATTTTGATTCCGACATGCGAAGGTTCGAATCCTTCTTCCCCTGCCAAATTCTCTCGCCCGGCGTTTGCTGAAACGCCTTGGGCCAGTCAAGTCGGTCGCCATGGGCCGGCGCTTCCGGCATCGATGCGCACCGCCCCTCACGGAGTCTCCGACGTGCTGTTCAACACGGTCCTGTTCACAGGCAACGCGAATCCTGTGCTCGCGCAGGAAATCGCCGCTCAACTCGGCACCGAACTCGGCAAGGCGAAAGTCGGCCGTTTCTCCGACGGCGAATGCGACGTCGAGATCCACCAGAACGTCCGCGCACGCGACGTCTTCGTCATCCAGTCCACCGGGGCGCCGACGAACGAGAACGTGATGGAGCTGCTGATCATGGTCGATGCGTTGAAGCGCGCCAGCGCGCGCCGCATCACCGCCGTGATCCCCTACTTCGGCTACGCCCGCCAGGACCGCCGCTCGCGCTCGACGCGGGTGCCGATCAGCGCCAAGGTGGTCGCCAACCTGCTGCAGACCGTGGGCGTCGAACGCCTGCTGACGATGGACCTGCACGCCGACCAGATCCAGGGCTTCTTCGACATCCCGGTCGACAACATCTACGCCTCGCCGGTGCTGCTGACCGACGTGAAGTCGCACAACTACCAGGACCTGGTGGTCGTGTCGCCGGACGTCGGCGGCGTCGTGCGCGCCCGCGCGCTCGCCAAGCAGCTCAATTGCGACCTGGCCATCATCGACAAGCGGCGCCCGAAGGCCAACGTCTCCGAGGTGATGCACGTCATCGGCGACATCGACGGGCGCAACTGCGTGATCATGGACGACATGATCGACACCGCCGGCACCCTCGTGAAGGCCGCCGAGGTGCTCAAGGACCGCGGCGCCAAGAGCGTCTACGCGTATTGCACGCACCCCGTGTTCTCCGGGCCGGCGGTCGAACGCATCAAGAATTCGGCGCTCGACGAAGTGGTGATCACCAACACGCTGCCGCTGTCGGACGCCGGCAAGGCCTGCAAGAAGATCCGCCAGTTGTCGGTGGCCTTCCTGTTTGCCGAGACCATTCGCCGCATCTCCGACGGCGAGTCGGTCACCTCCCTCTTTGCGGAACAGAACAACAACTTCTGAGCCGCATTTCCCGATCCTTCGGCCGTCCGCCCACGAGCGGAGAAGCGGTGGCTGGATCGTCTTTACCGGGCGCCTGGTCGCGGGGCCCAAATCTGGAGCTACTCATGAAATTCACAGCTTACGAGCGCAGTCTGCAGGGGACCGGAGCGAGCCGCCGCCTGCGCCTGTCCGGCAAGGTTCCCGGCATCGTCTACGGTGCGGGCGAACCCCAAATGATCGAACTCGATCACAACGCGCTGTACTTCGCGCTGAAGAAGGAAGCCTTCCACTCCTCCATCCTCGAGATGGAACTGGGCGGCAAGACGGCGCAGGTCCTGCTGCGCGACTTCCAGATGCACGCCTGGAAGCAGATCGTCCAGCACATCGACTTCCAGCGCGTCGACGCCACCACGCGTCTGCGCAAGAAGGTGCCGATCCACTTCGCGAACGAAGAGAACTCGCCGGCCGTCAAGACCGACAACTGCGTCGTCAACCACGTCGCCACCGAAGTCGAGATCGAGTGCCTGGCCACCCAGCTGCCCGAGTTCGTCTCCGTCGACCTGAGCGGCCTCGTCAAGGGCAAGTCGCTGCACGTGTCCGACCTGAAGCTGCCGGCCGGCATCAAGGCCGTCAAGCACGGCACGCAAAACCCGGTGATCGTCTCCGTGGCCGAGCCCAAGATCGAGGCCGCCGACGCCGCTGAAGATGCCGCCGCAGCCGCTGCTGCCGCCGCCGCACCCGCCAAGGGCAAGGGCGGCAAGGCCGCCCCGGCCAAGGCCGCTGCCGCTCCGGCCGCCGCGCCCGCCAAGAAGAAGTGATCTCGCGCGGCGACGGCCGCGTCGGGATTTCTCTGGAGAGCCCCGCTTCGGCGGGGCTTTTTCTTGTGCGCGTGTCATTTCGCCGCGGCCGCATTTCGCTGCGCCCGCGACCGCCGCGCGCCCGCCGCTTCTGCAGGAATGGCAACTGCCAGTTGGCCGGCTACGACGCGCGGACCGAGATTCGACGCGTGCGACGGCCGCCGAATTCGTGAGAAGTTCGCCCGATCCGAGCTCCAATCCCCAGCCGGAAACACGCCCACGGCAACCATGCCGTCAAATGGCCGATTGAATCCCGGACACGCCAGTGCGCGGTCTCTGGCTGCTTGCGCCGCCAGAGCCGGCATGCAGCCTGCAAATCCATTGCGTGTCGGCAAGATCGAGAGCCGGCGAGCGTCCGTATCGTCTTGCACGCTTTCCCCACCATCCGCTGCAACTGCGCGCCGTACGGCGGCCGCCGCCATCGCCTGCCCGACGCGCGGCATGCGCCGCGCGATCACACAAGTTGTGACATTCGCAGCGACGCCGCGGCGACGTACTCCGCCATCATCGCAACAGCGCCGGTCCACCGATCGCATGCCGGGACCGGCGAAACCTCTTCCTCAGCTCGTTAAAACCTGCCCAAATGAAACGCCGCACCTTCCTCACCTCACTCTCCACGGTCGCCGCTTCGGTCGCCGGCTTCGGCCTGTCGAATTCGTCCGGGGCCGCTGCAACAGGCATCAGCAGCACGCACATCACGGTGGGCAGCACCCTGTCGCTCACCGGGCTGCTGGCCGGCCGCAGCGCCGAAGCGGTGACGGGCATCAATGCCGGTTTCGCGGCCATCAACAAGGCCGGCGGCGTCAACGGACGCGAGTTCCGCTTCGTCGCGCTCGACGACGGCTACGTGCCCGCCAAGGCGGTGGAAAACGTCAACAAGCTGATCGGCACCGAGGGCATCTTCGCCCTCATGTCGTGCACCGGGACGGCGCACAACGCGGCCATCATTCCGCTGATCGAGCGCGCGGGCGTGCCTTACGTGGGCCCGATCCCCGGCACCGATTCGCTGCGCGTGGCCAGCGGTACCCATGTGTTCCACCTCAAGGTCAGTCATGGCGAGGAGGTCACTCGGATGACGCGGCAACTGGTCGGGATGGGCATGCAGGACGTCGCCGTGATCTACCTCGACAACGAATTCGGCCTCGAGATCTCCAAACGCATGACCGCGCGCCTGGACGAGATCAAGCACAAGCCCGTCGCGGTCGTGCCCGTGAGCGTCGATGGCAGCAACCTGGCGCATGCGGTCGAACAAGTGCTGGCCGCCAAGCCCAGCGCGGTGGCGCTCGCCACCACGGGCTCCGTCAGCGCCAACGTCATCCGCGAATTGAGGACGCGTTCCGCCCTCATCCCCATCGTCGGCATCTCCGCCTCGCTGGCGCCGTCCGATTACGAGAAGCTCGGACCCGCACTGCAGGGCCTGGCGCTGACCCAGGTGTTTCCCGACGCGGTGTCGCCCACCCACAGCGCCGCGCGCGCCTACCAGGCGGCGATGCGCGCCAGCGGGCACGACAAGTTCAATGCGAACAGCTTCGAGGGCTACATCTCGGCGATGGTGCTGGCCGAGGGCGTCCGGCGTGCGGGCCGCGATGCGACGCGCGAGGGCCTGCGCGGCGCGATGGCCGCGATGACCAAGTTCGACCTGGGCGATTTCGAGCTGAGCTTCAGCGGCGACACGCCCTTCGTCGGTTCGCGCTACGTCTCGATGGGCATCCTCGGGGCCAACGGGCGCTTCATCGGCTGATCCCGGGACGTCGACAGCGCGGATGTCGGACCGGCCCGACAAGCCCCTAAAATCGATCCACCACATCCGCGGAGTCGACATGTATCCCAATCCCCGCACCCGCACGGCCGCACTGCTCAAGACGGCGGGACAGCTCGCGCTGGCGGCATTCATCGCGCTGACCGTCGCGGCCATCGCCGCCACCGCCGTCATGCACGCGTTCGAGCCGGCGCGCTTCGGCCTCTGGAGCGGGCCGCACGTGTTCTTCTTCGGCGCGCTCGAAGGGCAGAACGGCGCGCGCCAGCTCTCCGGCACGCTGCTGAACATGCTCGCGATCACCGCGCTCCTGGTAGGCACCGCGGTCTGCAGGGAGCTCCTGGGCTTCGCCGGCGCACGGCGCGTGGCGGCAAGCAGCGCGGCCAAACGCTAGCACCAGACCCGCCGCCAGCGCCCGCAACGCGCCCGCACCGACCGTCGGCGATGCCCCTGCACTACGCGCGCCGGCTCACCGGCAGGACGCGCTCCACGCGCGCCAATCGCCACCTCGGGTTCGCGCTGGCGTTCGTCGCGGGCGCCACCAACGCAGGCGGGTTTCTGGCCGTCCACCAATACACCTCGCACATGACCGGCATGGTCTCGGCCATGTCCGACAACCTGGTGCTGGGCTCTTATGAACTGGTCGGGGCTGGCTTCGGGGGGCTGCTGTCCTTCGTACTCGGCGCGGCCTGTTCGGCCGTGATGGTGCACCTGGCGCGCCGGCGCGACATGCACAGCGAATTCGCCCTTCCGCTGCTGCTCGAGGCGGCCCTGCTCCCGTGCTTCGGCGTTCTAGGCAGCCGGCTGTCGACGATGGAAGGCCTGTTCGTTCCCGCCACCGTGATGCTCCTGTGCTTCATCATGGGCCTGCAGAACGCCGTCATCACCAAGCTGTCGCACGCCGAGATCCGCACGACCCACATCACCGGCATCGTCACCGACATCGGCATCGAGCTGGGCAAGCTTTGCTACTGGAACGCGAGCGCAGGCGGCGCCGCGACCAGGGTGGTGGCCAACCGCGATCGCCTGGCCGTCCTCGGCACGCTCGCCGCCTCGTTCTTCGTCGGCGGCGTGATGGGCGCACTCGGTTTCAAGCACATCGGCTATTCCGCCACCGTGCCCCTGGCGCTGCTGCTGATCGCCCTGGCGGCGCTGCCGGCCGTCGACGACCTGCGCGCGCTGGCGCGGCGCATGGCCGGCAGGTAGCTCCGCAGCAAGGCGACCACGCCCGGCACGGCACGCATGGCCGGCGCCTCGACCCAGCGCCGGCAGGCGCAGGCCGCGGCCAGGATCAGCGGCGTAAGACCGAGGATCAACAGCTGGTACTGGAACGGCCCCAGTTCGGCCGCGGCATCGCGGCCGATCACCAGCACCAGCACGACATACAGCACGAGTCCATGCAGCAGGTAGATGCCGTAGGAGAGCGTTCCGAGCCAGCGCGCGAAGCGCAGGGTCAGGAGGCCGAACAGGCTGTTGCCTGCGGCGACGATGGCCAGGGTCAGGGCCAGCAGCAGCATGGGCCAGAAGGCATAGACCGTCTGGAACAGGCACATCACGCCGGTCATCCCCAGGAGCGCGAAGACCGCGGCCGGGCGACTGCGCAGCAGCGGCGCCAGACGCGGCATGCGCACCAGCAGGGCCGCCGCCATCCCGCCCAGGTAAGGCCCGGCGAACAATGGATCGGGCGCCCACGCGAACAGCCACATCACGCCGCCCAGGCCCAACACGAGTGCCCAGAGCGGCATGGCAATGCGAAATGGCAGCGCCAGCGCGGGCAGGACGAAGTAGAACGCCCACTCGAAGGGCAAGGTCCAGGTCACGCCGGCGACGATCAGCCGCGTGTTCATGTAGGCATCGATGGGCGGCATTCCGAGCATCGAGAAACCGAGCCAGATCTCCACGGACCGCAGGATGTCGGACCAGGTGCGCTGCACGATGCCGGTGCCGGCGCCGTCGACGTGCCAGATGGTGGCGACGGCCACCACGCCGAACATCAGCAGCATCGCGAGCCAGTAGACCGGCCCGAGCCGCAGCAGGCGCGAGACGAACAGCCGCAGCCAGTCGACGCCTTCGCGACCGCTATCGAGCAGGCGCCCGTAGAAGATCAGCGAGGTCATCATGAAGAACAGCACGACCCGGCTGTCGCCGAACAGGCGGGCGGGCGTCGGATCTCGCCAACCCTGGCCGTGCAGGAAATGCGGCCAGAAAAACAGCGCGTGATGCAGGAACACGCCCATCGCGAGCAATCCGCGAAAACCATCGAGGGCGTCGCAACGCGGTGGCTTGACGCCGGCCCGCGTGGTATTGCCCCAACCGACCGCGACCTTCGCCGAGGTCGCGTAGATGGCGACGAGCGCGAGCGCGCACGCCGCCAACGTGGCGGTATTCGTATCCATTTGATTCCACTCCCTGTGCTTAGCCGTCTATGCGGCTTTGCGTTTCAGGGCAATTGAATCACAGCTGGACTATTGGGTATATAAGCACGCAATTGTATTTTTGCGCGCTCGATATTGCACCTACAAAACCGCAGCAATATCTATGATTGAATTAGCGCGGGGTCGCAAGCGAATTAAAGTAATGCGCACCGTCGAGCATTTCCCGCACCACGACGGGAGTCAAGCGAAGAAGTTCGCCATCGCCTCACCCAAGCGCACGGGACGCGCCGGTGCCCAGGCTTCGTTGAACGTCAGGCCGCCCTTCGGAAACACCACGACGACGGTGGAACCGAGCAGGAAGCGCCCCATTTCCTCGCCCTGCTTCAATGCGACGAGCCGATCGTCGTAACGCCATTCGCGGATCTGGCCCGGGCGCGGCGGGTTCACCACGCCGTGCCAGACGGTCTGCATGCTGCCGACGATGGTCGCGCCCACCAGCACCAGCGCCCACGGGCCGCGCGCGCCGTCGAACAGGCAGACGACGCGCTCGTTGCGGGCGAACAGGCCCGGCACGCCTTGCGCCGTGGTCGGATTGACCGAGAACAGGTCGCCCGGCACGTGGATCATGCGCAGCAGCCGGCCGTCGCAAGGCATGTGAATGCGGTGGTAGTCGCGCGGGCTCAGGTACAGGGTGGCGAAGCTGCCGTCGACGAAGGGCTCGGCCAGGCTGGTGTCGCCGCCCAGCAGCGCCTGCGTGGTGTAGCAGTGGCCCTTGGCCTGGAAGATGCTGTGCTTGTCGATGGCGCCGAACTGGCTGATCGCGCCGTCGACCGGGCAGACGAGATCGGCGCGCGCCAACGGCCTCGCCTCGGGCTTGAGCGCGCGCGTGAAGAAATCATTGAAGGTCTTGTAGGCCGCGATGTCGGGCTGCAGCGCCTCCGCCATGTTGACGTCGTAGTCGCGCACGAAGTTGCGGATCAGCCGCGTGGTGACGGCGCCCCACGCGTTGCCGGCGACCCAGCCCGCGAAATTGGTCAGCAGCTGCTTGGGATAGAAATACTGGGGGAGGACGGCGAGACGAGACATAGCCGGCCAGTTTAGCCGCCGCCGCGCAGGCCATCGCTCCCGGGCGGGCCCGCCCTCCGAGCAAAAAATTCAGGCGCTAGCGGTGGAGTGATTGAAGACTCGAGACGCCTTCGGGGCACGGGCGACTGGCCGGTATCACGGCCCGGCCGGCAAACGCCGATTCCGCCGGACGCTGTCTACCGGCTCAGGTGGCCCGTATGTGCCGATCCTCGACTGGCCGGTACATGGCGATCGCTGACAAGGTCGCAGCGCACGAAGGCCTGGCCCAGTTCGGCCGCGCGGCCTGCCCGCGCTCCTGCTGCAGGTCGGACAGCACCACGCTGCGCCGTGTTCCGCCAGCCTCACGTACCCACACCACGTACTGGGACATCACCAAATAGGTTTGCCGCATCCGCGCAACAGATCTGTTGGCGAAGTGTTAAGTGCTGGTATCTGACGATGGTTCGCCGTTAACCATCGCCGACAATATTCTCTTGAGAAACTTCACGGCGTGCTCATCGCCTGTTCACAAGCGGGCGAGTGAGCTGCGCGGAAGCTGGGTTTAACGAGCAACCTTTCAACACCGCAGGAGGACATTCCATGTTCCAACGTACGAAGATCTGTTCCGGTCTTCAGGTGGCTTTCAGCGTAGGCGCAAGTTCGTCGCGATCGAGCGGCTCGGCACAGCGAGCCAGACTCCGCCGAGCGGCGCTGATCGCCGTTCCAGCACTGACGGGCGCGATGTTCAGCCTGCCCGCCCTCGCTCAGGGCGCGGCCGCACCCGACAGCAGCGCCAGTGCCGCCCAGCGCGTGGTGATCACCGGCAGCATGATCCCGCGCACCAGCGCGGAGACGTCCGAGGCCATCACCGTCATCTCGTCGGAAAGCCTCAAGGCCATGGGCATCACGACGGTCGAACAGGCGCTGCAACAGATCTCCTCCATCCAATCGACAGTGCTCAGCTCGAGCGCCGTGACGTCCTGGGGCACGGGCGGCGGCTCCTTCGCCAGCCTGCGCGGCCTGGGTGCGCCCCGCACGCTGGTGCTGCTGGACGGCCAACGCCTCGCGGGCAACGCCCAATATGGCGGCCCGGTCGACTTGAACAGCATCCCGTTCGCCGCCATCGAGCGCATCGAAGTGCTGCGCGAAGGCGCGTCCTCGGTGTACGGGGCGGACGCGCTCGCCGGCGTGATCAACTTCATCACGAAGAAGGATCTCACCGGCGGCCAGCTGAACCTGACCGGCACGAAGGCGCAACATCCCGGCGCCGGCGGCTACGGTGGCGACATCACCTACGGCTGGGGCAGCCTGGGCACGGACGGCTTCAACCTGCTGGGTTCGCTCAGCTACACGAAGACCAATGAACTGCGTGCCACGCAACGCACTTTCGCGAATCGAGGCGGCGCCGACAACTCGTTCTACACGTCGCCCGGGAGTTACTTCGACAGCGCTGGCAATCTCTTTTCCGTCAACTATCCGGACTGCGGCAAGAGCTCGGGTGTCACTTCGACGTATCTGACCACCGCCAATGGCTATTGCGGCTACAAATACACGCTGGCGACGGACCTGATACCGGAATCGAGCGAAACCTCCGGGATGCTCCAGTTCACCAAGACGCTGAACGCCGATAACACGCTGAAGCTGCAGTACTTCGCCACCCAATCGAAGCTCAAGACCTGGGGTGGGGCGTATTCCTATTACGAGACGATGAATCCGACGACGGATGCAACGTACTTCCCGACGGCAGCGCAGTCCACCTACACCGGCACGGGCAGCGCGACGCCCGACCTGAGCAATGACATCAGCGTTGCCTGGACCGATCCGGACAACAACCGCTATCAGGGCGACCGCAGCACCGAACAGCGTTTTCTGGCGACCCTGACGGGCTCGCACAACGATTGGGACTACCAGACCAATCTCAGCTACAGCCAGAACGTCAGCACCTTGTTCCTGGCCGGCGGATATCCCGATCTCGCCGCGCTCGAAGTCACCGACGCCAATGGCGACACCGTGCTCAATCCGTTGATCAATCCCTTCGGTAAGCAGACCGCCGCGGGGCAGGCACTGATCGACAGTTCCTACCGCAGTGGCAGCCTCGACACCGCCAAGCTCCGGATGGTGGAGCTGAACTCCTCGGCCAGTCATGCGGTCGGCGACTGGTTCCAGGCGGGCGATGCGACCTTGGCCACTGGCGTCAGCGTACGCCACGAGCAGATCCACAGCGCCACGACCGCGCTGGCCGCCGAGGAGGCGTCGGTCACCTACTATTTCCCGTCGAACATCTCGGGTAGCCGCAATTCGCAAGCGCTGTACGCCGAACTGAACGTGCCGGTGACCAAGCAACTGG
>Ga0302323_100003828_pt1 | contig 12240 bp, 12 predicted proteins | sample Fen_T0_3_FD_201950 | JGI IMG/M metagenome (GOLD analysis project Ga0302323, IMG submission 201950) | Peat permafrost microbial communities from Stordalen Mire near Abisko, Sweden - Fen_T0_3 | ecosystem: Environmental > Terrestrial > Soil > Wetlands > Permafrost | place: Sweden: Abisko... | reverse complement strand
CGTATATGGACTGCGATTGATAAGGTACGGCTTGTAGAGCAGCGGGAACAAATCAATCGCCTGCGTGGCGAAACGGTAGCTCGTATTAATCGCTGGATTGTGTAGGTCGTTGATGAACGACCCAACGTAGTGCTGCGGACTGATGTAATCCGTCGATGCGTTAGCGATGTCCACGTCCGCGAAGTTGGTGCCGTCCACCGCCGGGACTAGGAACAGGTCTGCAACGGGCGTGCCACTTACCACGTTCGTCGGCGTCGTGCCCCACTGCAACGCGGAGAGTTCAAACACCACGCCGAACATTTCTTCGGCATTACCACCGGACCTGCAGTCCAGATTCGCCGTCGCGTTCGCCACGCCGCCGCCGTTCGTCACCAACGCGCCGAGCGTTGAGGTCAGCGTAACGATGGTTGTTTCTAGCCATTTGGCCATAGTTATTTGCCCATCGCTTTCTGCACGTCATCCGGCGTCAGCGTTTGACCAAACACTGCGGACACAATCGGAGGACCGGCCTGACTGACGAACAGCGCTTCGTAGCGCGTTGCGAGCCGTTGCGCGATATTAGACAGCGCAGTTAGGTCAGCCCCTTGGAACACAGTGCTGAATCCGGCGCGGATGTTAGCGTTTGTGGCGTCCACTATGCCATCCAGAAGCATCAAGGTAAACGTTGCTTGCAGCAGAGTAGTCTTGGTCGCGAACGCCACCAAATTCGTGTTAGCGATCACCACAGAACGCGGCAGATTCGGAATCCACACTGCTGTTGCGCTTGCTGCGTTATAGAAGTTGGCGACGGTCGGCCAATCGGATGATGCCACGGCTCCGGTCAACGATCCTTGACCCTGAATGTTGGTCTTGAGCGCAGCGTAGTTGGTGGGGTCAAGACTCATTTCGGCTCCCTAATTTTTCATTGATCGATTTCAAATACGCTTCTATGGAAGCAAGCGATCCCGCCATCGCAAACACCAGATCAATGACCTGCTGTTCTGGATCGACATGCTCTGGTTTATGAGGAACTTCTTTTGTCATGTCCATGCCGGGAACCACCCATCGATACCTTCCGTTATATGGATACCCAATCACCAGAACAGCAGAGTCGTCAGCCTTAGACATATCCCGGCGGAATTTCATTCGCAGCCATGTAGCGCTGTGATGTAGCGGTCATAGCCATCCACCAGACACCGTTAGCCTTGGTCACGTAGACCGTATTGCCGCTGCCGGGGTAATAAGCTGTCCATGGAGCTATGCCTGCGGCAGACGATCCGTTGCACCAGATGCTCATGCGTTTGCTGTAGGAATCCCACGCATGGGCCTGCCATTTCGTTCCGTCGTCCGTCGTATATACCGACATGTCACCGTATAGGATGGTCCAACTGCCAACCGGCGGTGTAGTGGAAACGGCGTCTGCGACAAGTTTTGCCGCAGCGTCTTGAAACAGGCTGATCTGCGCGGCAGTAATCGACCCCGGCACCATGGCAGCTAGGAGTTGTTGCAGTGTGGCGATAGTCATTGCGTTACCTGTTAACGGTGGAGGCTGCGATGCAACGCTGGGCGGATTCAATGGGTCAAGAGGTGTACCCATCGTCGCATTAGCGAACCGCACATTTTGCACCACGCCATCAATCGACCCGACGTTGCCCCACTGGATATGGAATCCCGGCAACCCGTTCTGACTGCGCGAATCAAGACCAATCAACCCCACGTCGTCATAACCCCAAGCGCACATTTCGTGATCAGGAGGTAGGAAAAAGACAACCGGGAATCCGTTGGCGATGGCCGTCTTCGTCTTCAGGATCATCTCGTCGCGCGTTGAATATGTCCCGAGCGTTCCCAGCGTTGCCACCATGTGATTCGGTGCGTCAGCTTCTGCTTCTGCGCTAGGGGCTGTCTGCACCGCCGCCCATGTCAAAGTCGAATAAGCCAACGTCGTCGTGTCCACGCCTTTGTACGCTGGCATCGGCATCAATGTTTCGCGACATACTCCGCGCGACTGCGCCGTGCTCAACGCGCCATACCCGCTGCCGCCCTCTCCAACCGTATGCGGCCGCGATGGCCCGCCCTGCTCCCACCAGAGGATATAGCGCGGCGACAACTCCACCGGAGGATAACCCTGAATCATCGCCCGCAGTTCTATCGCATAGGCTGCTGCGAACGCCGTGCAGCCGCCCGTCCCTCCCTGCCATTTGACCGGCAACTTGGATAGGTAGTACGGGGTCCAGTCAATCCGCGCTGGTACGTTCATCGTCATGCTTTAGGTGAACTGCACCTTGACCGTGAACTGGATCGAGTCGGATGTAGACAGGTTGACCACCGGGAAGGTGAAGCTGGTGTGCATGTTCCCGCCGGTGGCCAACTGATCGAAGGTCCCCGCCTCATCGACGGCACGCGTGGCCGTGGCGGTGATCGTCCCGACGGTCTGGTAGGTGTCGTTGGTGACACTCGTCGTCACGTTAGTCGGCGTGCCCACGGCTCGCGTTTCCACTTCCGTCGACAGCGCTGTGTCGCCGACCGCAGCGGTACGTGCCGCACCCGTAGCACCGACGCCCATGGCGATCCATTTGGGTTCCAATTGGCTGGGCGTCGTCCCGACCAAACGCTTGGCATTCATTCCTTTACCGACACTGGTCACAACACTTGCGGTTCCGAATGGCATGGTTTATTTTCCTTTCAGTAGTTGACCCAAACGCCATGCCCATCGACGCAACGGGTTGCGGTGCCAGTACGCGATAACCCCTAGATGTTCCACCGTGCCATCGGCACGTGTGATCGTAGCTTCAAGACTCTGCATCTTGCGCGCGGAAGTTGCGAAAAGCGCACTCATACTGTTCTCCTATGCGATCTGAATGAGGGCGGTGGAGTTGGTGTTGCCGGGCATGGTCAACGTGAAATTGCCCGCTGACGGAGACTGCGAACCGAACGTATAACTACCTACAGAATTCTTGCCTGAAGCGGTGAAGTTATACAGCAGAGCGCAGTCTGTGGTGAAGGTCACTGCGGTCCACGATACCGAAGTAGTGGGGGTAGTAAACGCGATGTTGGAAGCGACGTTGGGCGCGTTCCACGCACCGGCCGTCTTGCCGCCTGCGGTGTACCCGGAACTGGACACTTCCCCGGAAGCGGTGTACGCGCCGGTAGATTTTGAAATGGTGGCCGTAGTTTGATACAGCGCAAAATAGAACGTGTCCGCAGTGGTGGCTCCACGCACAACGGAAGTGCCGAATGCGTGTAACCCATTCAGCAGGTTGGTCTTGAAGTCGTCGGTGAGTCCAGCACTGTTCGCCATGTCTTACCCCTGTTCCGCAGCCGCAGATTGCCCGGTTTTGAAAGTGACCCATACATCACGTCGTACCACAGTCCCTACAGCGTCAGGGTACATTGTGCCTTTGTACACTCCCTCACGGACAACTGTCCATGTCTCATCCGTCGCACCGCCATCTTTGATCGACACATCCAGCATCGATTCATCGATGTCTCCTAGTGTGGTCGCTACCATTCCCATGACGCCCTCCATTTATACGAGTCGCAATAGCGCTGTGGTTGGTGTTACGGGAGGAAAGGTTATGGTGAATCCCCCCGCTGCCATCGTCTGCACCCCGCCAAAGTCTAGCACCGCAACTGCGTTCCCACCAGCCGTAACATTGTAGATGAGCGCTTGTGTGGTACTGCAGGTCAATCCAGTCCACACCGGATTACTGGCAAAACTAACCATAGCCGTAGTGCCAGATGAACTAGGATTAGCATTGGTTAGCGGATATCCACCTGCAGTATATCCAGCGCTGGCAACTTCGTTAGACGAGGAGTATGCAGTTGTGGTGTCATTAAGTGTGACAAGACCTGTAAACAACGCAACTTTGAAAGCGTGGCCACCGGACGCATTAAAATTATGCACTCCGGAAAACAGTTCCTTCTTGAAGCTAGTGCACATCGCTTGTGCCACTTTGCTACTCCTGCTGGACTGACAGTGATCCGGTGTACAGTGGTGTCACAACGCCGGTAGCTGAAATTAGATCCAGATCATACACAGCTTTCCATGTGAGCACGTCCGTAACTGCAGCAGCCATGACCAGAGTGATTGTCTTGTTCGATGTACTCAGCACAATACCGGAGTTGGCGGTCGTCAGTGACGTTAGAATCGCTCCACCAATACGAGACTTGATGTCCATATTGGCGGTAAATCCAGTAAGATCCACTGGAGTGTTGTAGACAAGAAAACCTCCAGACGTATACGGAGTGTAATTGGCAGCATTGATGTCGTTGAAAGTTATTGTATTGGTGTCAGTTACAGTAGCTTGGTGATAGTCAGAATCGCGCAGTGGCCAGTTCGCCGCATTGATCTCGACCATACCTCCCGCACTGACCACGGCGGCGCGCCACCCCGACACTAATCCATGCGATGCTGCAGTGATCGATACCGGCGCGGTGGCGACGATGGCCGTGATCGGCTTGTAGATCAGGGGCGGCTGTTCCCAGCGGATCACGCGTTGCCACGTCTCGCCTTGCAGGATGGTGAAGTTCTTCTTCGTGGCCATGTGTTCCTCTACGTAAGGCCCATCAGTGAATCGTTCGACGCGATAACGATGCCGAGGCTGTTCTGGATCTTGGTGATGATGATTCGCAGATCGTTCACCGTCTGCCGCAGGTACAAGTCGTCATCGCCGCTCTTGCGCGCGAAGTGGTACTGCTCCACCAGCCGATCAAACTCAGCGATGTCGGCGTCAGAGATCACCGGCCAGTCTCCATTCGGTACTGTTCGGTGGCTCGCGCTGCTTCGGCCGCAGCGTGCGATTCCTTGGAGCCGTCGAAGCGATACGCGATGATCGCGGCCCACGCGGTGACGGTGGCCATCAGGATCGGACCAGACAGCCCCAGCAGGCCGGGATCGATGGTGCCCTTGCTGCCCATTGACTGCGTGATAATCGCGCTCAGCAGCCCGACCGTAATCGCCGTCAGCACACCACCCGCGATGTACACAACGGTGCGCGTCATGTCCCACATGCCCGCCGCGTGCTCCGCGATGGCGATGGACGAGACGGTCATCTTGCCTTTGTTCTCAGCGTCGTAGCGCATCTGGTCAAGGAGCGCCATCTGCTGCACGAACGGCATCACAGCGTTTAGGTGCGCAGCAGCGGCATCTTCCACGGCCTGCAGCTTGGCGGCGTCCGACTGCACGGCGGCAGCGGCCTTGATCGCTACGCTGTCATCCGCCTTCATTGCTTCCGGAGTGGTGCCCGCCGCCGTCGCCACTGCGCCCAGCAGCATGTTCAGCAGGTTCTGCACAGAGGTTGATTTGTCCGCGCCACCCGTGACGATGGATTGCACGTTCTGCGCGACTTGCGGATTGACGAACTTGCCGACGACGCTCATCAGTAGCGGTACGAGAAACGTGCTCAATGTGCCCATTGCTGCTCCCTGTGGTTGTGACTGTGATTGTTCTTGCGGTGGTAGTTCGGTGCTGTGATCTTCGATGGGCGCGGAGGGCTGCACCCCAGCGCAAGCGACATAGATCTCGCGCGCCAGTGCGCCACGCTTCCTCGCTTCGCCATCGTGGTCAGCGGGCCGTTCGTACAGCCGGGATACCGTAGCCCCGGCATCTTCCGGCGTCGTACACGCGGCAAGCGCATCCCCAGCGTGCTTCTCGGAGTTGCGCAGTTCCCAATCAACAAACGCCAACTGCTCATCGAGCGTGCTGCCTTGAATCGGCTTGCCGAATACCTTGGCGAAGTTGGCCTGACGATCCGGATGCCACTGCGCGATGGCGTACGCCAATCCACCGTCGCCAACGATTGCTACGTTGAACCGCGATTCTGTTTCGAGGTTGGCGGTGAGGCCCGCCGACTGCGCTGGCGTCCACCTGCGCGAGCAGAAGAAATCAAACGCTTGCTGCCGCGAACTCATTGCTTACCCCCGCCATGCAGAAAATGATAGATCGTTGCCACCAGTGCGCCAAACGGAGCCGCCCACACCACGGCACGACGTGTCATACGCCCCATCCACGCCACACCATTGCCAATATGCCCAAGCACGCGCACTCCGCTCTTCATGGTGTCCACAGCTTCCAGCAATGGAGCGACATCTGAGGTGAGTTTACGAGTGGTCAAGATGTGTGCGTGTAGCGTATCCCCAATACCTTTGAGCACTACATCTTGTCCATTCAAGCGCTCAAGCATGGTTGTTTGTCCGATATGCAACTGTTCAAACTTTACCACGCCCTCCTTTAGCTTTTCATCCACGCCAGTCCTCCACTCCATGTCAACCGTTCTCCGCTCTTCGTTGGTCATTGCGGCTGTCCCGATTGGTATGGTTGTAGGCTAGGGAACATCTGCTGTGCAAAGTACGACTGCCGTGGATTGAGCATCATTCCCCCCATGTTAGCTCCAATTGCCCGTTGCTTTGCCCGATCCACTAGCCCACTGCCTACGTCAGCACGGAACTGAGGATGCTGCACAGCGAAGTTTATATTCTCTCGCATGATATTACCAATGGCATCGTAGTCCCCATGCTCGTACGCTCTGTACGCAGCATTGCGCAGATCCTGTTGCCGACGCTGTAGCAGATCGTTATTCGTCTGGAACTGGAACGAACGCTCGCTCTGCTCTGCCCGTTTGCCCCCGACGAATCCACCAGCCTGCATGAACACATTCCAACTCGACGGCGTGATTGGGATCTCGTTGTTGCCGCCTTGTGTCTCATAGCCGTACTTAGCAAGGCGGTATGCCTTGGCCAAATTGCGTGCGCCTGCTGGCAGCGCATCGTTGATGGCAGACACCATGTCACCACGCGCGTAATCCTCACGCCCTTTAAGGATGCCCATGCCGATCCCCATCGCCGGGCCAAGCAACGTCACCGCGCCGTCCTTCAGCCGGTCATCCATCTTGCGTCGATCCGTCAGGAACGTAGTGAACGGCAGCAGATCCTGATACCCGGAACGGCTGCTCATGTCAAAGTCGAGAGCGCGCGGCAGTCCCTTCGAGACGATCTCGCCACCCTTCTCACCGAAGATGCCGTCCATGTGCGCCCGCCATGCCCGCTGGAAGTCCGGTGGCGAGTCGTTGTCGTCGCCAAACAGGGTGCCTAGAGCGTTCGCAGTGGCCGTCAGCATACCCATCATAGGCAACCCAAGCGTGCCCGCCATCAACGAGGTCATGGTGGCAATTCCCAGCAACTGCTTCTGCGCCTGCCGGGCTTCCTTGTTGGTGAATGAGTTGCCCCACGCGTCCATCGCCACACGCGCCAATTGCTCCGTCATCTGAATGTCGTACTGACCGAAGCCCACGAACAGCGGCGTAGCCTTGCCTGCAATGCCACGGCGGCCGAGCGCACGCGCCACGTTGGCCTGTGAGTGGTTGCCGTCCGTGTTGGTCACGGTCTGCAGCGCGTAGTCCTGCGCCGCCTTCTCGTCCATCTTGCCGTGCTTGCGTGCCATCTCGAACGCCGTGGTGGCCGTCACGATCCGGTTCAGCATCTCAGCGTAGTGCGGCATCACCGTGGCGATCCGGATGAACTTCGCCATCGGGTTCTTCGAGGATGGGTCCATCCGCATGATCTGCTGCGTCTGCCCGAAGTTCATCATGCCACTCCACTGCAGCCGCTCCAGCATGTTCAGCGTCTCGCCAGAGAGCAGCGGCGTGCCATCCGCCTTCTTCAGTTCCTTGAAGCGCAGTTGGATGTCGGACAAGCTGGCGGCGCGATTGAAGTAGCTGTCGCCCTTCTCCTGTCCCCAGCCGAGCTTGAGCATCGAGGACAGGATGCCAATCGCCTCGCCGGTCTTGCTGGCCATCGTGGACGCTGCACGGAACATGCCGTACTTCGATCCGATAGCAGGCATCGACATCTGCCACGGCTGCCACGCGGTCATCGCCGTGTACGCAGGCGACATCGCCAAGTCCCACGCCGCCGTCAGACCCTTCACGGTGTCAATGACCGGCGAGTTGACCGGCGTCTGCAGATCGACTGCGCGGCCCATCCACTCCTTCGCGTAGTTGGCGAGCGTCAGTTTCTCATTGCCAGCATCGGTCGTATTGAGATCGCTGATCGATTTGCGCAGTTGCGCCAGCCCTTCCGCCATGCGCGGAGCGGCGCGAGCGTTGATGAGCGATTGATTGCTCATCGTCATGCGATCACCGAAAGTACGCAGCATGTTCTGGCTGGCACCCGGTGTGTTCTCGGCGAACATGGCCGCTTTCAGCGGCGACGTTTCCGGAAGCTGCTGCCGGTGCGTGTCGATCAGCGTGTTGATGACCAACTGCTTTTCTTCGTGACTCAGATTCGGCTCGTCGTTATAACGCTTGATGAGCGCCTGCACGAATTGCGGCGTGGCAGTGTCGATGTTCTTTTCGTGATCGAGCACCTTGCCATCGTAGTAGGAGTCTTTGCCTTCAGCGTCCTTAAACAGCCCCGCATCTTTCAGACTCTTCACGCGTGCCATCGCCTCGTTCAGTTCCGCAGCGGAACCGAACTTCATGTACACCTTGCGCTTGTCACCGAACCCGGTGTGCCAGTCACGCTCCAGCCCGCCTTCGGCACGACTGCCCGTGATGACCTTGCCTACCCTGTCCCACGCGCCGGGAGTGTTCGCCACCTCGAAGCCCATGTGATAGTCGCCAGAGCGGCCGATATGCACATAGGGCGTTGCGGCTTGCTTACGGTAGTTGCCGAGCAGATCGTCCACGATGCTCTTGGACATCGTGGAATCCTTGAACGCCTGCGACTCCGGGGCGTGCTTCGGCGGAAGCTTGTCCACCAGTGGCGTGCTCGCGCCGTCCTTGGCGTTGTTGGCCGTGATGTCGTCGTTGACCTTCTTCAGTTCGCTCAGCTTCGCGTTCTCATGCAATTCATCGAGCTTGCCCTGCATGTGCTTCATCGCGTCGTTGAGCTTCGCTTCCTGCAGATTGCGGTCGAGATCCTTGTGCGTCGTCCAGTCGAGATCCTTCATGCGATCAGCGAACGCGGGCAGCTTGTGCAGGCCCTGCAACTTCAGCGTGTTCTCCAGAACGGTTGCGTAGTAACGCGCGAAATCCAGCCTGTGCTTCTGCAGGATGTTGTCGTACAGCTTCACCATTTCCGGATTCGAGCGCTGCAGTTCGGAATACGCCTTGCGCGCTTCCACCGCCGTCGAGTGATTGAAGTCCTCCGCAGTGGTTCCCTTCACGCGCTTCTGTGCGTCGGCCAGCGTAAGATCGGCAGGATGCACACCTGCGTACTTGGCGTTACGCGCCATCTGCGTCATCTTGCTAAACGCGGCCGGGCTGGCATCAGCGGCATTCAGCATTTCGTGCATCAGATCATTCGACTCGCCCTTGCCATTGATGAGATGTTGCGATTGGCCGCCGCGATCCGTGATCGTCTGCTTCCAGAAGTTGATCGACGTGTTCAGCTTATCCAACGCAGCCTTCATGACCGCGTTGTCGGGAAACTTTTTCATCAGTGTCGAAGAGATACGATCCGCCAGCCACATCTGATGATTGAGCGTGAGAAACTTTATCGCTTCCGTGTGTCCACGCGCGCCAGCATCGCTTTCGCGCAGGCTCTTCAGCAGCTTCGATGACACTGCTGCCATCTTGTCCGTCGCCCGGCGCTGGATCTCCACGGCATCCGTGGGATTCGACGGGTCAAGACTCTTCTTGAAGAACCCGGTCAGCCCACGGTTGAAGATCTCCATCGTGTCGTGACGCGGATCGCCAAACAACGTCTTGGTCGCGCTCAGCAGATCCTCGAAGTCGGTCTGGTGCTTCGGCTCGATACCAACCATCGCACGCAGTGCGTTCGTGAATCGCGTCCAGAGTCCAGAGCGCCCACCCAGCATCTCGGCAATCAGCGGGTTGTTGAGTGCTTCGGCCGTGAACTCGTGTGCGCTCTCCAACGCGAGACGCTGCGAAGGATCATCCAGATCAGCGATGTCGCGGAACTTCTCGCGGATCGCGTCGATGGTGTTCAGCGCATCGACGTTGCGCTTCTGCTGTCCGGTCAGATCGGTACGGTTGCGATTGAGGATCGCGTCCCCCAGCGCTCGATGCGCCAACGCATGCACCGACTCGTGCATCAGCGTGATTGCGTTCATCCCACCGCGACCGATCTCGATGGTGTTGGTGCGCGGAACATATCGCCCACCGTCAAACGCCGGATCATCGACCACGACCACGCGCGCATTCAGATGGTCGCTGCCACCCAGCAACTTGGCCACCATGCGCATGATCGGGTTGTCGTGGTTGCGTGCGATGTATTCCATCGCCGCCTTGGCGGTCGGGTTCGCGCCGACGTGATCGCCGAAGTCCGTGTCGTTCAGACCGTTGATGCCGCGCTCGTACACGCCGCCCTTGTCGGTCATCTCCTGCATCTTCTCGGCGATCTTGCCCAACGCTATTGCTCGCTCGTCCGCAGTGATCCTACCTTCCTCTTCCGCCTTCAGCACGGCGTTCATGCTCTTGTTCAGTTGCGCCTTCTTCGTGGCCGCGTTGATTGCCGCCATTACCTTCCGAACCGCTACTTCTGGCTTCGCTACAGATACTTCACGCGGCACGGCGTCCTTGGCGTCCTTGGCGCGATTTTCTTTCTCCTTGGCCGCAACGCTGTCACGCATCGAGCGATATAGGATCAGTGACTTGGCGAAGTGTTCAGCACGCGCTTCATACTTGGCGAACTCAGCCGGGCTAAGCGAACGCAGAGCATCCGCTGCCGCACGCTTATTAGCCGCACTATTGCCAATGGATCGATTGGTGCTATCGATGTTGGAGATCGTGCGTTCCAGCTTGGTCGCCGTACCTGACGTGATACGCGCCGACACCCACGAAGTCATCAACATCAGGTTGTTCGCGGCAGCGATCTCATTCATCGCCGACTGATGCACTCCATCTTTGTCGATGGACATGTTGCCGATGCCTGCACGGTCATCCCACTTCGATTCGGTAAAGAGGTATTCGCTCTTCGAGCGCGGCTGTTCCGGATTGCCGTGCGCTGCATCTTCCGCTTCGCCCATCGCATCCGTTTTCATCTGTACCACCAATGCTTCACGCTTGTCGCGCTCACGGATCTGCGCTTCGAGATTCAGCATGCGCGCAGTGTCTTGCGACGTGCGTGTAGGAAGCGGCTTCGCTGCGATCTCTTGCAGTTGCGCTTTGAGAGCAAGCGTTTCTGCCTTGTGCCGCTCGATAGCGGCTCCGATCTGTTCGACCTTCGCTTCGGCCGCCTGACGCGCAGTTTCGATTTGCGCTTCCTTACGCGCGGCAGTGATCTCAGCACGCGACGGTGGGACAGGATTCGCCGCCTTGTACTCCTTGCCGAACGGCATCTGCTCACTTTGCTTCTTGCCTGTGATGCTCGTCGCTTCTTCGCGCGAGACGAGCTTGCCGTCGTCGGTACGGAACAGACCGTAGTCGTCGCCCTTGGTCGCATCGAACTTGCGCCACGCGTTGCCGTCCTTCACGAGCCAGCCGCCATTCGGATTCTTGCGCAGCGCGCCAGCTTCCACGGCCTTGTTCAGCGCAGCCCCATGCACGGGAGCATCGAACTCCTGTCCACCGACGCGGATGCTGGCGCTGACTACCTTGCGCGTGTCCTCACCCTGCAGGCCGAACGTGGCCTTGGGATCTAGATCCCCTTCGCCTTTCGCAGCTTCGCTATCGCCGCGCCCGGCATTGGCATCCCCTTTTTCTTGAGCCACTTGGTCAACACTGGCGGCATTTTTGGATCGAGCTTCACCGGAGGTTGATTCGGGTTTGGTCCCCTTACCTGCTTCGGTGGCATCCGCACTGGCAGCTTCATCGGTGACTCTCTTCGTAAGCAGCTTGGCCGCGTCCTCTTGCGCCTTGATCTGCGCTTTGGTCATCGGCTTCTGCGGTTTGAAAAGATCACCCTGACGCTTGGTGATCTGTGCTTTCTCTTGCGCCGTCAGAGGCTTCGGCGTCAGATCCGTTCCACGCGCGTTGTCCGCTGCCAGATCGTGCGCACGCTGCACATCTTCCGCCGTGGGCGAGGTGAGCGCGAAGTGATCTCGGTCGCCACCACCTGCGGGAATCTCATGCACTTCACGGATGTCCTTGCCCGTGAGTTGCTTGTACAGCAGTTCCACTTTGATGAGGTACTTCGGGCCGTTAGCGCCACCCTTTTCATGCCACACATCCTGCAACGCACCGGCAAGCTGGTTCGGCTCCAATGCTGCGAGCTTACCAATCAGATCATTCTTCGCGTCCGTCGCACCGAGCATATTGCGCAGCCACTGCACGCGCGACTGCTTGTTTATTCCGTATGCGG
>Ga0302323_100003827_pt1 | contig 12242 bp, 5 predicted proteins | sample Fen_T0_3_FD_201950 | JGI IMG/M metagenome (GOLD analysis project Ga0302323, IMG submission 201950) | Peat permafrost microbial communities from Stordalen Mire near Abisko, Sweden - Fen_T0_3 | ecosystem: Environmental > Terrestrial > Soil > Wetlands > Permafrost | place: Sweden: Abisko... | reverse complement strand
TGCCCCCGGCCCGGCTCACCATGCCCAGCAGCTTGCCATCGGGCGAGAACGCGGCGTCGCGGATATCGAGCGAGCTGTCCTGCCAGCGGTCCTCGCCGGGCCCCGACAGGTGCACGAGCCGAAGGTGCGGGGCCTCGGACGCGATGACCAGCCGCGAGCCATCGGGCGAGAACATGACCTGCCGGATCGAGCCCTCCACCCGCAGGGTCGTTCGCCGTTGCCAGGTCGACGTCTCGAAGATCGTGACCTCCCCGGCGGACGTGCCGATGGCAACCAGTCGACCATCCCGCGACGCGCGGAGCATCGTCACGCGATCGTCGTCCGCGGCGCGGATGAGCCGGGCGGTCGTGGCGTCGCGCACGTGCCACACCGAGCCCAGGGCATCGCCGATGACCATCGTGTCGTCCGGGGCGAGCACCTGGAGAAACACCAGCGGCGCGCGGGTGGTGAACAGCGGCGTGACCGCGCCCGAGTCGGGCCGCCAGCTCAACAAGCGACCATCGTCACCCACCGAGACCACCTGATGCTCGTGGTCGATCAGGTCGACGCGCTCGACGCGCGAATGGTGCTCCGCCATGCTCGCCGTCATCACCAGCGTTCTGGCGTCCCACACGCAGATCTTGCCATCGTAGCCAAACGACAGCACCGACCGACCGTCCGACGTGAACCGAACCCCTTGCACGAAATCGCCGTGCCCGTGGGACTCGATCGCCGGCGAACCGCGCAGGCTCGCGAGCATCACCGCTCCATCTGCGGCGCTGGCGGCGACGGTGTTGCCATCGGGCGAGATCGCCGCGCTGCTGACGTCGCTCGCGTGCTGGAGCACCACGCGGGCCGCCGCGCGCGGCGCGTCCCACGCCCGGATGGCACCGTTCACATCGCCCGTGAGGATGCCTGCATAGTCCGCGGTGGGTGCGCTGACATACGACAGCTTGCCGGGATGGCCGTCGTAGTGTGCCGTGGTTCGATGATCGACGTCGTGCACGTACAGCGTGTTCGAATCGCTCGCGACGAGCACGAGCGTCTCGTCGGTGGAGGCCCGGACATCGATCGCGGCCCCGCTCGTCGCGAAGCGCTCCCGCACCTCGAGCTTGGGTAGCCACGAGGCCACACCGGCAGACCCTTCGTGACACGCAAATGCCACGACCGAGCGCGACGCCAGCACGCGGACATCGCTGACGGACTCGCGGCACACGGTGCCCGCGCTGAGCAGGCGGAACGTCCGCGTATCGAACACGCTCACGACCCCGTGACCATCGCCGACCGCGAAATACTCGGGCGACGCATCGTGACCGGACGCCGCGATCGTCAGCGCGGGCTCGGCCGCGCCGGTCAACGAGATGGTGACGAACCCGTCGTGCGTCGCGACGATCAGGCGATCGGTGCCCACGAATGACAGCCCGAGCCCACCCTCGAGGGGCCGCTGCAGGACCACGCGCGGCGGCGTCGCCGTGTCCCAGATCGTCAGCGCTTGGTCCTGCGCCAGCACGGCGACGCGCGCGCCGTCGGCCGAGAACGCGATCGCCTCGGGCCTCACCGAGGACAGCCGCACCGCCCGCCGCGCGGCGACATCGAGCAACACGACGCCCGTCTCGGTGCTCGCGTACGCGAGCAGCTGCGTGCGGCTGGCATACCTGCGGGGGCCGGGCACGGCGTAGTCGCTCGCGAGCGTGGTCACCGCGCCGTCCTTGGTCACCCGGATCAGTCGATCTTCCCCCACCGACAAGATCGCGCCATCGCGCATGCCGCCCAGCAGATAGATCGTGTCGCTGTGGCCCGCGGCGACCGTCCGCGCGACGCCGCGCCCGGCGGCCTCGGCGGCGAGCTGCCTGGCGCGCGTGCGATCGCCGCCATGGTAGGTCGCGAGCGCGGCCACCGCCGCCGTCGGATCGCTGCGCAGCAAGAGCGCCGCGTGCTCGAGCACGAGCTCGCTCTGCGCCGCCTCGACGTGCTGGAGCGCGGCCTGCACGAGATCGCGCTCGGCGGCGATGCTGCGCACATACGCGATCGCCCCGACGATCGCCAGCGCGGCGACCCCGGACCCCGCCCACGCGATCGCGCGGTGTCGTCGGATCCAGTGCTTGATCACCGCGACCGGCGAATACGCGCGCGACGCGATGCGCGCCCCGGCCTTGAACGCCTTCAGATCGGCGGCCAGCGCGCCGGCATCGGCGTAGCGCCGCGCCGCGAGCGGGTGGGTCGCCTTGTCGATGATGGCGATCAGATCCTCGTCGATGCCATTGCGGCGAAGCTGGCGATGGCGCTCGCCCCTCTCGGGGGCGGGACCCCGATCGAGCGAGCACAGCTCCCACAGCATCGCGCCGATCGCGAACACGTCCGCGCGCGCATCCACGCGCTCGCCGCGCGCCTGCTCGGGCGCCATGTACGCAGGCGTACCCAGCACCGTGCCGTCGCGCGTGAGCTCGTCATCGCCCGGATCGCTCCCCGGATCGCAGCTCGCGACATCGTCCGCATCCGACAGGTTCTTCGCGAGCCCCCAGTCGATGACCATCGTCTCGCCGAAGTCGCCGACGATGATGTTGCTCGGCTTGAGATCGCGGTGGATGACCTTCTGGCCATGCGCATACGCGATCGCATCCGCCACCGCGATCACGTGATGAAGCAGCCCGAGGCGCTCCGGCACGGTCCGCCGCTCCGCGATCAGCTCGCGCAGCGGGCGTCCGGCGATCAACTTCATGGCATAGAACGGCGTGCCGTCGGCCCACCGCCCGGCCTCGTGAACCGGGACGATGCCGGGATGCTCGAGGCGCGCCGTGAGCAGCGCCTCGCGCATGAACCGGCGCTCGTTGACCTCGTTGCGCGACACGAGCTCCTTGATCGCCACCTCGCGCTGCAGCTCTCGATCATGCGCTCGCGACACGCGGCCCAATCCGCCGCGCCCATGCTCGGCGAGCAGCTCGTAGCGCTGCCGTGGGTCGCTCGACCCCGCCAACCGGAACCCAAGCACGTCGAGCCGCGCGCTCCCGGAGCCCTCCGATCCAGGCTCTCGCGGGATCAGGGCGACGGACGGACTGGCCGGCCTCGTGGCCGAGACCTCTTCTCTGGCGGTCGGCTTCACGCGACGATCACGATACCGGGTCGGGGCCCCTTCTGGCTACCCCTGCGTGTGGCAAGAATCGGCCCGGCGCGCCGCGACGCTCGCCACCTCACCTGGCACAACAGCCTCTCGCAACGAGCGACAGGCTCTCTGGTTGCGGGTGAGACGACGCCGCATCGGGGCATGTCACCGCACATCCATCACCGTCGATTCGCCGGGGGGGTGGGGCCAGGATGCCCCCCGGAACCACGTTCGAACATCATCGCGAGTTGCCAAAACCAACGCTCGCGGTGCAGCCACACGCAGCATGCGAATCCGTACCGTCGTCCTCTTCGAGCGACGCTCGCGCGTCCTGGGATGTGCCGCGATTCATTGCACCACCGTCCTCCCCGGGAGGCGACGCTCGCGTGCTACTGGATGTGCCGCGAATCGCTGCACCGCCAATCCTCCAACCACGCACTGCGAGGCGTTACCGGCGCTCCGGGGTTGCGGTTGCGGCGCACGCTTGGTGGCGGCTGGTCGCTCCGCGGCAGCGCGTCCAGCCCCTCGGCGGAGGACCCAGCTCCCGCCGACCACGCGGCCGACGCGGTGCCGTGCCGGCGTCGCGTGTGTCATCGCGATCCAGCGGCATCGCCGCCGCGCGTGGCTGCGCGCTGCTCGACCGCCTCACCGTCCAGCGGCCGCTGCCAAGGCGACCGGGTGCCCGGCGAGGCCGGCGAGGGCCGTGCCCAACGCCTCCCCGCTCGGCGACCACGCGAACCGCGTTCGAGCGCGACCGCCTGTAATTCGTGTGACTTCGCGCGCCCGGTCGAGCGCTTGGACGCTGCTCGGCGAGGAGTCGCGCAAGGATAACTTGAGTCACAGCCGCACACGGCGACGGGGCCTCGTCGCGAAGTGGCCCGGCCGGCGGTCAAGTGATTCGTGCACGGCGCTGGATTTCACCCGAATGGTCGGCTTCGGTAACCCGCGAGATAGATGAGGTTAACGCCGTGAAGGAGAGGTAGGCGTTTGTTGCTGGCGCGCCGTAATAGGATGCTTGTGAAGGCAATCGATGCAAAGCTTCTAAATCGCGCAGGACGAACCAGTCAACCGAAGCCATTTGTATACCCTTGCAATAGATGTAGACAGATCAGGTCAATGGAAAGCGGTTAACATGTTGGCGATCCATTCGCATTTGGTGGGAGATGACTGGCAACTGATGTCGTGTCACATGGGTCGCAGGGAGTCAGCATCGATCTTCGGTATTCAGCTGGTTCGCCGAGGGGGACTTCGGCCCGTGATGGCTGTCCTTGCGGTCGTCGTCCAAACGCTCGAGCGTGCGCGTCGGCGATCCCAGTAACGCCCGCGTTGCCGCGACGTGGAGGGCCCTGCGGTCGTGTCCGTTCCGTCCGTTGGGTGGAGGACGAGCGATCACGATTCCTACTCCGACCCATCGATAGGGGGTTGGTCGCGCGGATCCTCGTGGCCGTTCGGCGGCATCGTCAGGTCTATGGCTACCATGGTCGCCACCGCTTCATCCATCGTAGAATCGGGTGCGTTTCGCAGGTTCGTCCCACGATATCTACGTTCGTCGCGTCGTATCTAGAACTGAACTTGAACCTCGTGGCCCAGCATATCCGACGCTCGATCGCGGTGCATCGGCGACGATTGCATCGTGACCTATCGTATCGGCGACCAGCGCGGTGCAGCGTGGCGAGCATCGGATCACAGTCGAAGCGACCGTCTCGTTCACCATGGCCGTCGGTCGTTGCCGCGTCCACGCCACCGCGGAGCCGTCAGGCTCCGCGCCACCACTGGCGAGCGTGCACAGCGTTCGCAGCCGTCGCTCTGCACGCGCCATCCTCACCACCGTGGATCCCGCGGACGCCCCTCGCTGCGCGTGCGCGCGCGTCCCCCTCGGTCGACCCCGCCGCTTCCGCCCAACCCACCTGTTGACCTATCCACGTTGGTCCCCCGAAGCCTCAACGCCCTGCTCGCCTCCTGCTCCCCATTCACTCGACTCACGCCACGCGCTCGATCCGCGTGTCCTCCGTGCCCCTCGAGCCGGCATGCGATAGCCATTGAGCAAGGAGCGGGCCGACGTCGGAACAGCTGCAAGTGTGCGAAGTCGCGTGGGCTGGCTCGCAGCGGGTGGGACAGCCTGTTTCGAGTTTTGTTCCGATCTGTTCCTCCTAGCGCAAGGCGCTGAGAGGCCGAGGTGTTTCGACCGATCGAGCGGAACATCGGGGGTGTTCCGATTGTTCCGATGCGTGGCGGGTAGAAGTCAGTTTGTTGCGTAGGCGACCGTACGTGTTTTGATCGTGCTGACGTCGCTCGCGGGGGCAGGGCCTGCCCAGCGCGGGGGCGCGCGGCGAGGCCTTCCGGTGGCTGTGCCGGGTGTTCGTCGTCGAGTCATGCGCGTTCGGGCGGCGGCACCGCGCGGCCCGCGCGGACGCGGCAGGCCACGGTGGCGGTGGTTCCAGGGGGCGAGCGGCCGACGTACTCGCGGCGGTCGCGATCCGCTCAGACGCGGAACTGCGAGAGTTCGATCTGCATGCGGTGGCACCAGCGGCGGATCTGGATCGGCGCCTTGCGCATGGCGCGGGCGACCGCGCTGACGTTGCCGCCGTGTTCGCGCAGCAACTCGACGACGCGCTCGCGCAGCACGCGGTCCTCGGGGCGCATGCTGGCCAGGCTCGGTGGCGAGTAGGCGCGGATCGCCTCGGAGAGGTGCTCGAGCCGGATCTCGCCCGTATCGGCGAGGGCGACCGCGGCGCGCAGCCCCTGCTCGAGCTCGCGGATGTTGAGCGGCCAGCCGTAGCGGAGCAGGGCGCGTGCGGCGGAGCGATGGAGGGTGATGCGCTCGGGTGCGGAGGCGACGCGCGGCAGGATCGCGGCGATCAGGGTGCCCAGGTCCTCGCGGCGGTCGCGCAGCGCCGGGAGCACCATCTCGAAGCCGGCGAGGCGCGCGTAGAGGTCCTGGCGGAACCGGCCGTCGGTGATGCGCGCCGGGATGTCCTGGTGGGTGGCGGCGACGATGCGGATGTCGACCTTGATGGCGTCGCTGGCGCCGATCGGGCGGACCTCGCCTTCCTGGAGGACGCGCAGCAGGGCGACCTGGGATTCTTCGGGGAGCTCGGCGATCTCGTCGAGGAAGAGGGTGCCGCCGCTGGCCCGGCGGACCAGGCCCTCGCGCTCCTCGTTGGCGCCCGAGAACGCGCCGCGGCGATGGCCGAACAGCTCGCTTTCGATGAGGTTGCGCGGGAGCGCGCCGCAGTTGATCGGGACGAACGGGCCGCGGCGCGCCGAGACGTCGTGGATCGCGCGGGCGACCAGCTCCTTGCCCGTGCCGGTCTCGCCGCGGATCAGGACCGGCACGCCGGCGCGCGCGATCTTGGTCAGCTGATCGACGCGGTGCTCGAGCTCGGCGTTGACGGTGCGGAACGCGATCGGCGTGGTGGTCGCGGTCGCGAGGTCGCGGTCGGTGATGCCGTCGGGCGAGGCGCCATCCTCGCGAAACATCAGCAGCGTTCCGCCGGCCTCGATGATGTCGCCATCGGTGAGGGTCGTGAGCCGGGTCGGCTCGCCGTTGACCAGGATTCCGTTCTTGGAGCCCAGGTCCGCCACGTCCCAGCAGGTCGCCTGGCGGCGCACCGCGAGGTGCCTGCGCGAGATCTCGAAGTCCGGCAGGGTGACCACCGCAGCGCGGCCGGTTCGTTTGAGCTCGCGCTGGGAGTCTCGTCCCACCGTGACCTCGTGGAGGTCGGCCAGCGCGATGCGCAGCGCCGGTGCGGTCAGCCGACCGCATTCACAGACGACGATCAGCCGCGGAGTGCCATCATCGGCGGTGGTATCGTTGTCAGGTCCGCCGGGATTGCTGACTGTCTCGGTGAGGTCGCCGTTCACGGGGTCCTGGCCATACAATATCCGTACCCAGACGCGAGGAGCACTTCGATCGCGGGGTTCTGTGCGACCGGATCCGCGGTGTTGCCGCCTCAGTAGGCCAGGCCCAGCGTGACCACGCCGCCGATCGAACGGTCGTCCGCGCTGTTGACATCGCGCGTGGTCGGGTCGTTGTCGCGGTTGCTCGCCATGGCGCCGCCGGTGTCGAACGCGAGGTGGATCTGGGTGAACTCGAAGGCGACGCGCAGCGCGATCCGCCGGGCGAACGCGATGCCGATGCCGGCCGTCGCTTCGACGCCGTAGTCCGAACCGGTGCCGTAGTTGTCGGGCGCCTGGATCGGGCCGGCGTCGAGCACCACCATGCCGGCGAGGCCGCCGAACACCTCGATATTGGCGGTGAGCGGCACGTGGACGGCGGCGCCGGGGGTGATGGTGACGTAGTCGACGTCCGGTGTGTCGAGTACGACCGTCGTAAGGCCCGAGCGGTCGGCGACGAATTCGCGCCGTGCGTAGTCGAGGCCGAACGTCAGGCTCGCCGCGTCGCCGAGGACGACGCGGTAACGCGCGCCGATCGAGAAGTGGCACTGGCGGATCGGCACCTGCACCGGCTGGTCGGGGATGTGGAGGGTGAGGCCGAAGGTCGTGTCGTAGGCGGCGGCGAAGCCGAGCCGGGCGAGAGCGGCTCCCCCGGTATCGGCCAGCGCGAACGGATAGATCTCGCCGTCGATGCGGGCGGCGCCGGCGGTGGTCAGGACGCGCGGCGGGGGCTGCGTGAACCCGGCCCGGGTCTCGAAGGTCAGCTCGCGGTGGGCGAACGATGCGCCGGCATCGACACGCACGAGCGGCATGGTCGAGGCTGCCGCGGCGCGGGGGGCGCGCTCGTGCACCGTGGTCGGCGGCTCGTGGGCGATCGGCTCGTCGGTGGTTGCGGTCGCGGTCGCGGCCGCGAGCCGCGGGCGGCCAGGCGTGGGCTTGGCGTCGTCGTCGGCGGGCCGGTCGGCGCCGAGGGCGGGCGGGGCAGCGGCAGCGGGCGGGGCAGCGGCAGCGGGCTGGCGGCGTGGGGCAGCGGCAGGCGGGGCAGCGGCAGGCGGGGCAGCGGCAGCGGCAGACGGGGCAGCGGCAGGCGGGGCAGCGGCAGCGGGCTGGCGGGGCACGGCAGCGGCGGGCGGAGCAGCAGCGGCGGGCGGAGCAGCAGCGGCGGGCGGGGCAGCGGCGGCGGCAGCGGGCTGGCGGGGCGGGGCAGCGGCGGCGGGCTGGCGGGGCGGAACAGCGGCGGGCACGGCAGCGGCGGGCTGGGGGCGCAGGGCTGCGGCGAGCAGCTGGCGCTGGCGGTCGGCGGCCTCGCCGGCAGCGCCGGCAGGGGGCGCGGGGGCACGCGAGACCGGCGCGGCGTCGGCGGGCACCGGGTCGGCGGCGTCGAGCTTCTTCAGGATCTCGTCGTGGATCCCGCGGCGGAAGCCGTCGGAGGCGGTCGTGCGGAACTCGATCGTGAAGCCCGAGGAGGGCTTGCCGCGGGGATGGACGTCGAGGTGGAGCAGGCGCTTGCCGCCCGCCGTGGCGACCGAGCCCTCGATCGTCGCGGCGGCGCCGAGCGCGGTCGCCAGCGTGCGCGCGTCGTCGGGGCCGAGCTCGTCGGGCAGGCCGAGCTTGGCCATCTCGCGGCCGGCGACCCGGGGGCCGATCACGGCGAAGTCGTTCGCGCCGAGCGCCGCGATGATCGCCTGTGCGAGCTGGTTCTTGGGATCGCCCTGGATCGGCGCGAGCGCGACCTTGCGCCGCGGCCTGGCCTCGGCCTGGATCGGAAGCCCGAGGCACGCGAGGCCGATCACCACGAGCAGGGTGCGCACACCGCGAGAATAAACTGCGATCGCGGCCGCGTCGCCGCCGTATGTTTGCGCGCGCATGTTTCGATGTGATGACGTTTCAGCGTTTGGTCGGCGCGATCACGATGGCTTGACGAGGTTCGGGTTGCTGCTCACGACGCGCAGCACACCATGGGTGCAGGAGACCAGCGCGAGCAGGCCGAGCGACGCCAGGATGCTGCGTGGCGAATCGTAGCCAGTCAGCGCACACAAGGCGATATTGGCGACAATGAACAACACGGGCGCCCAGGGGTGGAATCGACTCGTCGGTAGCGCGGGCCGCTTGCGGCGGACCGCGAAGTAACTCGCAGTCTCGAACACGCCCAGCAGGCCCTGCGCAAACGCGAGCAGCGGCAACAACTGGTCGTAGCTGCCCGAGGCCACCAGCACGAGCGACAGCGCCGCATGAAACAGGATGGCGCCATACGGGGTCCCGGAGCGGCTGATCGCCGCGATCGCGGGCCACGCCATGCCATCGCGGGCCAGCGCCATCGCGATGCGCGGCCGGACCATCATGCTCTCGGACGCGCCGCCCAGCGTCGAGCACAGGGTGAGCGACGTCAGCACCGTGAGGCCGACGCCGCCGAGCACGTAGCCCGCGATGATCCGCGCCGGCAGCTGGCCGTAGGCCTCGGAGCCACCGCCGAGCGCGAAGTAGACGCCGAGGTGTACCACGAGGTAGATCGCGATCGTCGCGCCGACCGTGCCGAACAGCACGGCCGGGAGGTCGCGCCGCGGATCGTGGAGCTCCTCGGCAAGCAGCACGACGTCTTGCCAGCCGAGGTAGGTGTACCAGCAGGCGCTGACCGCGAGCGCGAAGGACGCCGGCGCGATGGCGCCGGTCGCCGCGGGCTGGCCCCGGCCGAACAGGATCGCGGCGAGCACGAGCAAGAGCGCGATCGTGCCGAGCTTGCCCGCGGTGAAGATCCGCTGGGTGATCGCGCCCGCGCGGACGCCGCCCAGGTTGATGGCGGTCAAGAGGACGAGCACGACGGCGGCGAGCACGCGCGCGCCGCCGGGGAGCCAGCGCGACAGCAGCTCGCCGGCGAACGCGACCAGGGCGGCCTGGCGCACCGGCATGCCGACCGCGGCGTTGACCCAGCCGTAGACGAACGCGACGGGCCGGCCAAACGCGACGCGCACGTAGGCGTAGGGGCCGCCGGCCTCGGGGACCCGCGCGCTGAGGTCGGCGTAGAGCACGGCGCCGGCGAGGCAGACGATGCCGATCACGATCCAGGTGAGCGTGGCACCTGCCAGGCCTCCGGCGCCCCGGAGGACGTTGCCCGTATTGCGGAACACGCCGACGCCGATCACGCTGCCGAACGCGATCGCGAGCGCGTCGATGCGATCGAGCCGGCGCTGCAGGGAGGCCATCGGGGCAGCACATTCCGCGATGTTGGAATGTGTGTCAATCCTGACGGAGACGTTGGTTCAGACGGTCTGGGCGGCGGGGACCGGCGGGCGTTCGAGGCTGATCCGGCCGAGGGTTCCCTGGCGAAACTCGCGGACCAGCACCTCGGCGGCCTTGTGCAGATCGACGCTGCCGCCGGGGCCGAGCCCGCGGCGACGGCCGATCTCGGTCAGCAGCGCCTCGGCGGTGGCCGGCGTGGCGGCGAGCTTGTAGCGCGCGACGATCAGCGCCGGGTAGGTCTCGAGCAACAACCGGGCGCCGAACGCGCCGGTCGTGGCGTAGTCGATCGCGGTGTCGGGGATCGAGCCGGCGAGCGCGAGCCGCAGCGCGCCGGCCTCGTCCTCGATCTTGGGCCACATCAGCCCCGGGCTGTCGGTGACGATGAACCCGCTCGGCAGCACGACGCGCTGCTGCTGCTTGGTGACCGCCGGCTTGTCGGAGGTCTTGGCGACCAGGCGGTCCATCAGCACGTTGATGAGGCTCGACTTGCCGACGTTGGGGACCCCGGCGATCAGCGCGCGCAGCGGCCGGTCGCGGGTGTGCGGCACGCCGAGCCGGCCGGCCAGCTCGACGATCCGCTTGCGGGTCTCGCCGGGTCGCTCGAGGGTCGCGGCGAACGCCGCGGTCTGCGGCGTGGCCTGGAGGTAGTCGAGCCACGCCCGGGTGACCGCCGGGTCGGCCAGGTCGCTCTTGGTCAGCACCTGGATCCGCGGCTTGCCCGCCGCCAGCTCGCCGACCACCGGGTTGCGGCTCGCGGCGGGCAAGCGCGCGTCGAGCACCTCGATGACGAGATCCTGCGATGGCATCAGCTGCGCGAGCTCGCGCCGCGCCTTGGTCATGTGACCGGGGTACCACTGGAGGGCCATCGCAGATGTTCTACACCGGCGGCGCCTGGCACGGCGGGCGATCGCCGCTCCAGGCCGCGCGGTCAATCAAATTCAGGCGAAGCCGAGGATCCGCTCGAACACGCCGAGCAGCGCCCGGGTCGGATCGGCGACGGCGTCGTGGGCGCGCCAGGCGACGTGCATATCGGGGCGCACCACGACGCAGCCGGCTTCCTCGACCTCGCTGTCGCGGTACCAGTCGGCGTAGAGATCGAGCGCGTCGCAGCCGGCCGGCCCGATCGTGATCGCGTCGAGCGCGATGCCGAACTTCGCCGCGACCGCGGCGGCCGCGATCCGCCACGGCTCGCCGCCGATGCCGGTGAGCAGCGTGAACCGGCCGTGGCCGACCAGGTCGATCGTCGACTTGCGGATCCCGGCGTGCTCGACCCAGACGTGCGGGACCCGCGCGCCCGGCCAGGTCGTCGCCTGGTAGTACAGCTCGCGGTCGCGCTGCCAGGCCGGCTCGGGGCTGCCGTCGGGGACGATCGCGCGCGACGCGTAGCGCTGGTTGAGCTCGACGCCGTGGCAGTTGAACTCGTAGCTCTTGTGGGCGATCGCCTCGTGGAGCTGCTTGCGGCGGGCCTTGCCGTCGGCGGTCGGCGCCTTGCGCGCGGCGATATAGGCCTGGGCGAGCGCGGGATCGGCCGAGGCCAGGAGGCCCACCGCCTCGAAGATCGGCCGGAACTCCTCGATCGACTTGTTGGCGCGCGTGACGATCTGCTTGCCGACCGGCTGGCGCTCGGCCGAGTAGGTCTCGAGCAGCGCCGGTGACGCCTGGCCGCGCAGCACCAGCGCGAGCTTCCAGCACAGGTTGTAGGCGTCCTGGATCGACGTGTTGGACCCGAGGCCGTTGGTCGGTGGATGGCGGTGCACCGCGTCGCCCATGCAGAACACGCGGCCGACCGCGTAGCGGCTCGCGTAGAGGTGATTGACCGTCCACGTCGAGGTCGAGCGGATGTGGGGCTCGAGGGTGGGGTCGCCGACCAGGCCGCGCACGATCGCGATCGCCTCGTCGTCCCCGACCTGCTTCTCGCCCTGGCTCAGGTCGTAGCCCCACACGATGAGCCAGCGGTGCCACGGCCGCACCATGCGGATCAGGCCCGCGCCGATGCCGCCGATCTCGGCGCCCGGCTGCAGCACCCAGT
>Ga0302323_100003826_pt1 | contig 12245 bp, 12 predicted proteins | sample Fen_T0_3_FD_201950 | JGI IMG/M metagenome (GOLD analysis project Ga0302323, IMG submission 201950) | Peat permafrost microbial communities from Stordalen Mire near Abisko, Sweden - Fen_T0_3 | ecosystem: Environmental > Terrestrial > Soil > Wetlands > Permafrost | place: Sweden: Abisko... | reverse complement strand
GCGCTTCGACAACGGCATCTCGAGCTACGTCGAGGTGCTGGTCGCGGACAACGAGCTGTTCGCGGCGGAACTGGCCGCGGTCAGTACGCAGGCGGAGCGCTACCGGCAGCTGATCGGCGTATACCAGGCCATGGGCGGCGGTTGGGTCGACATCGCGGACTCCATCACACCCAAGCCGCTGGGCATCGCGGCGACACGGGCGCCGTAGCCCGGCCGCGAGGCGAACGCCCGCGGTCGATCCACGCTTCGCATGCCCGCTATGAACGACCGCTTCCAGGCGCTGGTCCACGGCGCCGCGCTGGCCCTCATCATCGGCTGGGTGCTCTACATCGGGCAGGATGTCTTCATCCCCATCGTGTTCGGCATTCTCGTGTTCTATGTCGTCGTCGGGCTCACGCGCCTCCTGGCCCGCGTCCCGCTCATCGGCACGCATCTCCCGCAGTGGCTCCGCTACACGCTGTCCATCGCGCTCATCGGCCTCGTGCTGGTCGCCGTGGCCCTCCTCGCGCTGGCGAGCAAGAATGGCGTGATGGCAATGGCGCCGCAATACGAGCAATCTTTGCTTGCCACGATCCAGAAAGTCGCCGTGTTCCTCCACATCGAGGGCGAGCCCACGTGGACCACACTGCGCCGGGACCTCCTCACGCAGATCAACGTGCAGCGATTCGTCGGCCTGACGTTCGCGGCAGTTGCCTCCGTCGTCGTCGGCGTGCTCGTCGTGATCCTCTACGCCGCGCTGCTGCTGGTCGAGCAGCGCGTGTTCGAGTCGAAACTCGCCAACCTCTCGTCCGACCCGCACACCGTGGCGCGTATCCGGCAGCTGACTACCGACATCAATGCGAGGATCGGGTCGTACCTGGGATTGAAGACGATGCTCTCGCTGCTGCTCGGCGTGCTGAGCTGGGCGGCGATGGCACTTGCCGGCCTGGAATTTGCGGGGTTCTGGGCGGTGCTGATCGGACTGTTGAACTTCATTCCCTACATCGGCACGGTCCTCGGCGTGTTCTTCCCCGTGCTGATGGCAATCGTGCAGTTCGACTCCGCCGGCCAGATATTCGCGGTTCTGCTGCCCTTGGTAATCGCCCAGTTCGTGATCGGCAACATCATCGACCCTCTAGCCATGGGCAATTCGCTCAACTTGAGCCCCTTCGCCATCCTGGCGAGCCTGGCCGTGTGGACGGCCCTGTGGGGTATCCCCGGCGCCTTCCTGGCGGTCCCCATCACGGCGATCTTGGCCATCGTGCTGTCGGAGTTTCCGGGCGCGCGGCCCATATCGGTGCTGCTGTCCCGCAACGGCAAGGTTTGAGGCCTTTGGCCGGCGCGCAAAGCGCGGCAGGCTGCTAGAATCGGCGGCATAAGAAACACGTTCGCGGCGGGAGGACGGATGGCGCAACGCAAGGCAGCACCGCTGGTCGGCGTGGTGATGGGCAGCGAAAGCGATTGGGACATCATGCGTCATGCCGTGGCGCAGCTCGACGCATTCGGCGTGCCCAACGAGCCGCGCGTCATGTCGGCCCATCGCATGCCCGATGACATGTTCGAATACGCCGAGGATGCGGCGCCCCGCGGCCTGCGCGTGATCATCGCCGGCGCGGGCGGCGCGGCGCATCTGCCGGGCATGCTTGCGGCGAAAACCACGGTTCCGGTGCTCGGTGTCCCGGTTCCCTCCAAATACCTGCGTGGTGAGGATTCGCTACTCTCCATCGTGCAGATGCCCAAGGGAATTCCCGTGGCCACCTTCGCGATCGGCGAAGCCGGCGCCGCCAACGCGGGCCTCTTCGCCGTGGCGATGCTGGCCGCCACCGATCCCGCGCTGGCCAAGAAGCTCGCCGCATTCCGCTTGAAGCAGACCAACGCGGCGCGTGCGATGCACCTGCCGCTCGACGGCGGCAAGCCCGCCGCCTGAGTCGCCATCTGAACTGCCATCTGAACTGCCATCTGAACTGCCATCTGAACTGCCATCTGAACTGCCAACTGAGCTGCCAACTGAGCTGCGCGCCGTGAAGTCCCTTCCGCCCGGCGCATGGCTCGGCTTGCTGGGAGGCGGCCAGTTGGGCCGGATGTTCTGCATGGCCGCGCAAAGCCTGGGCTACAAGGTCGTCGTCCTCGACCCGGGCGGCGACAGCCCCGCGGGTTCCGTCGCCGATCGTCACATTCGTACCGATTACCTCGATCCGGAAGGCCTCGCCGAGCTCGCCGCGCTCGCGGCCGCGGCGACGACGGAATTCGAGAATGTCCCCGCCGCGGCGCTCGAGTTCCTTGCCCGCACCGCGCGCGTCACGCCGGCTGCCGAAAGCGTTGCCATCGCGCAGGACCGGATCCGCGAAAAGACGTTCCTCGCGAGCAATGGCTTCGCCGTCGCGCCGTTCGCCGTCCTGCACTCGTTGGACGATGCGCATGCCGTCGATGCCGACCTGCTGCCGGGCATCGTCAAGAGCGCACGCTTCGGCTACGACGGCAAGGGCCAGGCCAGCGTGCGCACGCGCGACGACGTCGCGGCGGCGTGGTGCGCAATGAAGGGGGCACCCTGCGTGCTGGAGCGGCGGGTGCAACTCGCCTGCGAGGTGTCGGTGATCGTCGCGCGCAACGAACGCGGCGATGCCGTGACGTGGCCGGTGGCCGAGAACGTGCATCGCGACGGCATCCTCGACGTGTCGATCGTGCCCGCGCGCGTTCCCGCCGATCTGGCCGCGCGCGCCCGCGACATCGCGCTGCGTATCGCCGCCGCGCTCGACTACCGCGGCGTGCTGTGCGTCGAGATGTTCGTCGCCGACGGTGGCGCGCTGCTCGTCAACGAAGTCGCGCCGCGGCCGCACAACAGCGGGCACTACGGCATCGACGCCTGCGTCACGTCGCAATTCGAGCAGCAGGCGCGCGTGCTGGCGGACCTCCCGCTCGGTTCGACGCGCCAGCACACGCCGGCGGTGATGGTGAACCTGTTGGGCGACATCTGGTTCGATGGGACCGCGGCGCCGCGCGAACCGGCGTGGCGCGCCGTCCTCGCGGAGCCGCAGGCGAAATTGCATCTCTACGGCAAGGCGGAGGCGCGGCGCGGCCGCAAGATGGGCCACGTGACCTGCCTGGGTGACACGCAAGACGAGGCGCTCGCCTCAGCACGCCGCGTGAAGCGCGCGCTGCACATTCCCGGCGCCGTAGACCTCTGACCGCGGCGCGCGGTCCTCTTTTCAGGTGCGCTTGCGCGCCTTGCCGGCATCGCGCGCCGCGCCGATAGGCAGCGCGGCGGCGCGGGCAAATTCCGGATCGGTCCAACGGCAGCCCGCGGCCGCGTAGTCGGCGGCCATCTGCGTCGCGTCCGCTCCCCAGAACAGCTCGCCGCGCACCGCGAGCGTGGGCACGCCGAACACGCCCAGGGCGATGGCTTCGTCGGTGTAGCGGCGCAACGTGTCCTTCACTTCCGGCTCCGCGATTCGCGCGTTGGCATCCGGGAGACCCAAGTCCTGCGTCAATTCGGCCCATTCGATCGGCAGGTCGGGCAGGCGCCCATCGCGCCAGACGAATCGGAAGATACGATGGATCGCTGACGCCTGGCAATCGCACGCGATCGCGAGCCTAAGCAGCGGCAGCGGGTTGAACGGATGCTCGTGCGGGAGCTTGAGCGGAATGCCCAGCCGCTTCGCCTGCCATAGAACGAAGCGGTAGGTGAACGCGCGCTTGGCCGGGATCTCGGCGGGGCCCAGCTGCCCGTGCGCGCCTAGAATGCCCGCGAACAGCACGGGTTTGTAGCGGACCGAGATGCGCGGCGCAAGTGCGGCGAGCTGTTCGCTCTGCAGGTACGCGAACGGCGAGACGAAATCGAAGTACCAATCGGCAATATACTGGCTGGCGGCATGCCGGTTGGCCGTCTCCTGCTCAGCGCTGGGCATCGGTGCCGGTCCGGGACTTGCGAATCGCCTCGCCGCCAGGTGCGCTTGCCGCGCGGCGGCCCGGCAGCGCGGCCCACACCGCGCGCTTCTCGTGGTCGTCCAGCACGCTCCACGCCGCGACCTCGTCGAGCGTGCGGAAGCACCCGGCGCAAAAGCCCGTCACCTGGTCGATCGTGCAGATGCTGTTGCACGGCGACGGGACGGGACCCTGGCCTTCCGGCGGCGGACTCGTCGGCGTCACGCGGCGAGCGGCGACTTGGCGTTCAACGCGCGCGCGACGCGCGAAACCGGCTGCCGTTGCAGGAAATCGGATATGTACTGCCCCGCGCGGCGCAACCGCGTCATGTCCACGCCGGTCTCGATGCCCAGTCCCTGCAGCAGGTAGAGGACATCCTCGCTGGCGACGTTGCCGGTCGCGCCCTTGGCATAGGGGCAGCCGCCCAGGCCGGCGACCGAACAGTCGAACGTCGCAACGCCTGCTTCGAGCGCCGCGTATACGTTGGTCAGCGCCTGTCCGTAGGTGTCGTGGAAATGACCTGCGAGCGCGGCGACGGGTACGCGCTCCGCGCACGACCGCAGCAGCGCCGCCGTCTCTCCCGCGGTGCCCGTGCCGATGGTGTCGCCCAGCGATACCTCGTAGGCGCCCATCCGGTACAGCGCATCGGCGACGTCGGCGACGCGGTGCGGATCGACACGGCCCTCGTAAGGACAGCCGAGCACGCATGAAATGTAGCCGCGCACGCGCACCGCATTGTCTTTTGCCGCGGTGAATAGCGGACGCACACGGTCCAGGCTCTCCGCGATGCCGCAATTGATGTTCTTCTGCGAGAACGATTCCGTTGCAGCGACGAAGACGGCGACCTCGTCGGCCTTCGCGGCCAGCGCGGCTTCGAAGCCTTTCATGTTCGGCGTCAACACCGGATACCGCACGCCGGGCTTCCTGCGGATGCGCGCCATGACCTCCGCCGCGTCGGCCATCTGCGGCACCCATTTGGGCGAGACGAACGACGTGGCCTCGATGGCGGCAAATCCCGCGTCGGTCAGCAAGTCGACCAGCGCGACCTTGACGTCGGTGGGCACCATCGCCTTTTCGTTCTGCAGGCCGTCGCGCGGGCCGACTTCGACCAGGCGGACCTTTCCCGGAAGTGCCATCAGTACCCTCTCTCGAAGGCGATAATGCCGGAGACCGGCTCGCCGCGTTCCAAACGCATGATTTTATCCGCGATCTGCGCTATCGCGACATCCGGTACCGTCAGACCGGAAACGTGCGGTGTTACCACGATTTCCGGCAAGCTCCAGAATGGGTGGTCTGCGGGCAGCGGTTCCTTGCGGAAGACATCGAGCGTCGCGCCCGCGATCTTGCCGGTTTCCAGCAGCGCCACGAGGTCGTCCTCGACCAGCGACGCGCCGCGTCCGATGTTGACGACGTGGGCGCCGTCGGCCAGCCGCGACAGCGTTTGCCGGTTGAGAATGCCGTCGGTGGCCGGTGTTGCCGGCAGAACGCACACCAGGAAGTCGAGATCGTCGAGGAAGGCGTCGAGCGAGGACTCGCCGGCGAAGACGGCGACACCGTCGACCTCCTTCGTGGAACGCGCATAGCCACGGACCAGGAAGTCTTGCGCCGCCAGCGCGCGCGCCACCTGCGCGCCGATCACGCCCAGGCCCATCACGCCCACCTTCACCGAGGGCGGCGAACGCGGATCGTGCTGCTCCCAGCGCCCCTCGCGCTGCTGGCGCGCATAGATGTCGAGATGCTGTACCACGCGCAGCGCGGCGGACAGCACATAGCGAACCATCTGCTCCGCCATGCCGGCGTCCTCGAGACGGACGATCGGCACGTCGCGCGGGATGTTGGGCAGCGTCAGGAGGTGCCGGACACCGGCGCTCAGCGTGAAGATGGCCTTCGGCCGGCGCTGCTCGTCGAACAGCGTCTCACATCTTCCATACGCGACCACGTAATCGGCAGCCGGCGCAGCGGGATCGACGGTCGAACTCCACAGTCGCGGAACGACCTGTCCGCCCGGCAACGCGGCGCGCAGCAATTCGAGCCAGCAGGCTTCCGCGTCCTCGGGCAGGCTCAGCACGACGCGCATAGACTTTGCCGCACGCAGCTCAGGCGTCTTGCAGGTCGACCAGGTCCGCGCCTTCGGCCACGCGGTCGCCGACGCCATAGTTGACGGAGGCGACGACGCCGTCGGCGGGTGCCACGATCGTGTGCTCCATCTTCATCGCCTCGAGCACGATCAGCGGCGCGCCGCGCACCACCTTGTCGCCGGCCTTGACCATCACCGCGACGATCGCGCCCGACATCGGCGCAGTGAGGTGCCCGCCGTGGGCTTCGACTTCTCCGGCGTGCGCCAGTGGGTCGACGAAGGTCAGCCTGCGTCGCGCGCCCGTCACGAAGATGTGGCGCTCGTCGCCGTCGGCGATGACAGTGGCGGTCGACGCGACGCCGTCGACCTCGAGCACCAGCCGGCTGTCGCGTTCGGTGAAGTGCACGTCGACAGAACGCCCCGCCAACGCGACCCGCGCGTCGTGCTCGCCCTGCGGCTCGACACGGACGACGTGGCGCGCGTCGCCGTCGGCATAGATGAACGACAGTCCGGCGGGCGCCGAACCCGTCCGCCACGCGTCGATTTCGTGCCACGGCGAATGCGCATCGCCGGAGGCGCTGGCGGCATCTGCGGCATCCACGCGCAGCGCGATGTATTCGGCGATGCCGGCGGCGAGCAGCGCGGCGTCGGGCGTGGCCGTCGCCGCCGGAAACAGCGCGTCGCGGTTGGCGTCAATCAGTCCGGTGTCGAGGCGCGCGGACGCGAAGGCCTCGTGTGCGACGACGCGTTCCAGGAAAGCGATGTTCGTCGCCACGCCCACCACTTCGCATTGCCCGAGTGCGGCACTCATCTCCGCGCACGCGGCCGCGCGATCCTCGCCCCACACGATCAGCTTCGCCAGCATCGGGTCGTAGTAAGGCGACACCTCGTCGCCTTCGCGCACGCCGGTGTCGACGCGAACCCGCGGCGATTCATCCGGCATTCGCCAGTGCGTGACCAGGCCGATCGATGGCAGGAACCCGCGGTCCGGGTCCTCGGCATAGAGTCGCGCCTCGAGCGCGTGGCCATGAATCGCGAGTTCGTCCTGCCGCTTCGGCAACGCTTCGCCCGCCGCGACACGAAGCTGCCACTCGACCAGGTCGAGGCCCGTGATCATTTCGGTGACCGGATGCTCGACCTGCAGCCGTGTGTTCATTTCCATGAAGTAGAACGTGCCGTCCTGCTCGACGATGAACTCGACGGTGCCGGCCCCCACGTACCCGATCGCCTTGGCCGCGGCCACGGCCGCCTCGCCCATCGCGCGCCGGCGCATGGCGTCCATGCCGGGCGCGGGCGCCTCCTCCAACACCTTCTGGTGCCGCCGCTGCACCGAGCAATCGCGCTCGAACAACCACACCGCGTCGCCCTGCGTGTCGGCGAACACCTGGATCTCGATGTGGCGCGGCGCTTGCAGGTAGCGCTCGAGCAGCACGCGGTCGTCGCCAAACGAGGCCTTGCCTTCGCGCTGCGCGGAAGCGAGCGCGGCGGCGAATTCGTCGGCGCGCGTGACAATCTTCATGCCCTTGCCGCCGCCACCCGCGGTCGCCTTGATCAGCACGGGAAAGCCGATCCTGGCCGCCTCGCGCGCGAGGAGCTGCGGATCCTGGTCGTCGCCGTGATATCCCGGCACGAGCGGAACCTTCGCATTGCCCATGATGATCTTGGCCGCGGACTTCGAGCCCATCGCGGCGATGGCGCGCGGCGGCGGGCCGATGAAGACGACGCCGGCCACCGCACAGGCTTCGGCGAACGCCTCGTTCTCGGACAGGAAGCCATAACCAGGATGGATGGCCTGCGCACCCGCCTTCGCGGCCGCGACGAGGATCGCCGCGACGTTGAGATAACTCTCGCGCGGTGCCGCGGGTCCCAACCGGTACGCCTCGTCGCACGCCGCCACGTGCATCGCGTCGGCGTCGGCATCCGAATACACGGCGACCGTACGGATGCCCATTCGGCGCGCGGTGCGTGCGACGCGGCAGGCGATCTCGCCGCGGTTGGCAATGAGAATCTTGGTGAACATGGCTTCAGGCGCGCGCGATCAAGGCGGATTCCCGGCATGCGGCTGGCTGAACCAGCTCGTCACCCGGGCCCTGATTCCGAGGAGCGTCCGCCACACTTTCGGAATCAGCCAGATCGTCAGCGCCACGAGTGCTGCGAGAACGGCGAGCGCCACGACCGGATGCGCGAAAGCGAGCCACAGCAGCGTTCCCACCGCGACCTCCTCGCCGAACGACGCCGTCCAGTTGGAGAACGGCTCGGGCGACGTGTTGATGACTGCGCGGCTGCCGGTCTTCGCGACATGGCTGCCCGCCGCCAGCGTGCCGCCGACGATCGCCGCCGCCAGCATCGTCGCCGACGACGAATCGCCGAAGACGCCGGCCGCAAGCGCCGCGCCCGCAGGAACGCGTATGAACGTGTGCACGATGTCCCACAGCGAATCCACGCCGGGGATCTTGTCGGCGAAAAATTCGACGAAGCACATGAAGCCCGACGCGGTGAGTACAAACGGATGCATAAGCACCTTGAGGCCGCTGGGCAGGTCGACCAGTCCCAAGTAGCCGGCGCCGCCGACGATGAACAGCACGGCGTAGAGGCGCAGCCCGCTCGCCCAGCCCAGCGCGGCGGCAAGCGCAACAAGTTGCAATGTGTCGAAATGTTCGAGGACGGGCATCGTCATTTCCTCGTGCGGAGCGACTCCGGCACCCACTTGGGCGGCCGCTTGCCCAGAAACGCGGCCACGCCCTCCTTGCCTTCGGGCGACGCGCGGACCGCGGCGATGTGCTCGGCCGTCCCGGCAATGACGTCGGCGTCGATGGGCCGGTGGGCGACGCCGCGTATCAGCGCCTTGCATTCGAGCTGCGCGACGGGGCCGGCGACCAGCAGGTCCCCCAGCAGCTCGTTGATGCGGACGTCCAGTTCGGGCTCGGGCACGATGTCGTGCACGAGGCCGATCCGGAACGCTTCCGCCGCGGTGAAGCGCTCGGCGGTAAGAAAATACCGCCGCGCTTGCCGCGCGCCGATCGCCTCGATCACGTAGGGAGAAATCGTCGCCGGGATAAGGCCCAACTTCGCCTCGGACAGCGAGAAGATCGCATCGTGCGCGGCCACGGCGATGTCGCAGCAGGCGACCAGCCCCACGCCGCCGCCGAACGCGGCACCGCGAACGCAGGCGACCGTCGGCTTCGACAGGCCATTCAGCGTGCGCAGCATCAGCGCCAGCGCCTGCGCGTCCGCCAGGTTTTCCGCTGCGCCATAGCCGGCCATCTTCTTCATCCAGTTCAGGTCCGCGCCCGCGCAGAAGCTTTTGCCGTTTCCGGTGAGCACGACGGCGCGCACCGATGCGTCGGCGTCGAGCATCTGTAGTACCGCGGTCAGCTCCCCGATCAGCGTGTCGTTGAACGCGTTGTGCAGCTCGGGCCGGTTGAGCGCCACCAGGCCGATGTTGTTGCGCACGTCCACGTCGAGCGTCTCGAACGCGGGTGTCGAAGCTGCTTTCTTTCGGGGCATGGTCGTTCTTTCGGTTGCGGCCTGCAACGGGCGAATTACATCCTGAACACGCCGAACTTCGTGGATTCGACCGGCTTGTTGAGCGATGCCGAGATTGCCAGTCCGAGCACGCGCCGCGTGTCGGCAGGGTCGATCACGCCATCGTCCCACAGCCGCGCGCTGGCGAAGTACGGATGCGCTTCGGCTGCGAGCTTGTCACGCACCGGCGCCTTGAACGCCTCCTCCTCGGCCGCCGTCCACACCTTGCCGGCCTTCTCGATCTGCTCGCGCTTGACCGTCGCCAGCACGCTGCTCGCCTGCTCCGGCCCCATCACGCAGATGCGCGCATTGGGCCACATCCACAGGAACCGCGGATTGAACGCGCGGCCGCACATGCCGTAGTTGCCGGCGCCATAGCTGCCGCCGATGATCACCGTGAACTTCGGCACGTTCGCGCACGAAACCGCGGTCACCATCTTGGCGCCGTCCTTGGCGATGCCGCCCGCTTCGTACTTCTGCCCGACCATGAAGCCGGTGATGTTCTGCAGGAAGAGCAGCGGAATGCCGCGCTGCGCGCAGAGCTCGATGAAGTGCGCGCCCTTCTGCGCCGATTCCGAATACAGTACGCCGTTGTTCGCGACGATGCCGACCGGATACCCCCAGATGCGGGCGAAGCCGGTGACGAGCGTTGCCCCATAGCGCGCCTTGAACTCGTCGAAGTCACTGCCATCGACGATGCGGGCGATCACCTCGCGCACATCGTAGGGCTTCTTGATGTCGGCCTGGATGACCCCGTAGATCTCCTCCGCCGGATGCAATGGCTCGACCGGTGGCCGTACGTCGAGCGTCACTCTTTTTACTCGGTTCAGGTTGCCGACGATGTTGCGCGCGATAGCCAGCGCGTGATGATCGTTCTGCGCGAAGTGATCGGCCACGCCCGACACGCGCGTGTGCACGTCGGCGCCGCCCAAGTCCTCCGCGCTGACGATCTCGCCGGTCGCTGCCTTCACCAGCGGCGGGCCGGCCAGGAAGATCGTTCCCTGTTCGCGCACGATGATCGACTCGTCCGACATCGCCGGAACATACGCACCCCCGGCCGTGCAGGAGCCCATCACCACCGCGACCTGCGGAATCCCCAGCGCCGACATCGTCGCCTGGTTGTAGAAGATGCGCCCGAAGTGGTCGCGGTCCGGAAACACGTCGAATTGGTTGGGCAGGTTGGCGCCGCCCGAGTCGACCAGATAGATGCAGGGCAGGTTGTTTTCGCGCGCGATGTCCTGCGCCCGCAGATGCTTCTTGACGGTGAGTGGATAGTACGTGCCGCCCTTGACTGTGGCGTCGTTGCACACGATCACGCATTCCTGCCCGCTGACGCGCCCGATGCCGGTGATGATGCCGCCCGCGGCGATGTTGTCCTGGTACATCCCGTGCGCCGCGAGCTGCGAGAACTCGAGGAACGGGCTTCCGGCGTCGAGCAGCGCACGTACGCGCTCGCGCGGCAGCAACTTGCCGCGCGCCGTGTGCTTGGCGCTCGGCGCCGCACCGCCACCCTGCTCGATGACGGCGAGCTTTTCGCGCAAGTCGGCCACCAGCGCCGCCATCGCGTCGCGGTTCTGTGCGAAGACCGCGTCACGCGTGTTCAGCCGGCTTTCGATCACGGGCATCGTCGGCTTCGGTCAGGACGCGGCCGGGCGCGGATGGCCGGGCATCAGTTCGTAGGGCGGCTTGTAGCGGGGTTCCGCCGCAATCCGCGCCAGCCAGTCGCGGATGTGCGGAAAGCCGTTCCAGTCGACGCCGATCTCCTCGGGCCAGAAAAGGTAGCCGCACAGCGAAAGATCGGCGATCGTCAGGTGGTCGCCGACGACGAAGCGCCGCCCGGCGAGGTGGCAATCGAGCACGCCCCACGCCGTTTCGGCGCGGCCGCGCAGGAATCGCAGCACCGCCGGGTCGGGAGCCTCGGTGAACGTCCGCATGAACCGCAGCGTCGCCGTGTAGCTCGTCAGCTTGTGATTGTCGAAGAATATCCAGCGCAGGATCTCGCGCCGCTCGGTGTCGTCGTCGGGCCCGAAATGTCCCAGCGATTCGGCCAGATAGTCGAGGATGACACCGGACTGGGAAAGCACGAGGCCGTTGTGCAGCAGGATCGGGACTTCGCCCATCAGATTGATCGCACGATACTCGGGCGTGCGCGTCTCGCCGCCGAAATAGTCGACAAAGCGCGGTTCCCAGTCGGCGCCCGCCAGCGCCAGTGCCAGCGCCGGCTTGTACGCATTGCCGGACTGCGCGAAACAATACAGCACGTATTCGGCCATCCCTAGAATCCTCCGGTCGAAAGCCAGCGCTCGATCTGGTCGAAGCGGTCGAGCCCCCAGAACGGCTCGCCGTCGACAACGATGTACGGCGAGCCGAACACACCCGCCGCAATGGCTGCGTCCACCTCGCGCTTCAGCAGATCCTTCACCACCGGATCATCGATGCAGGCGCGCGCCGCCGCGCGGTCGACGCCACTTCTTCCTGCCACATCCGCCGCGACGTCGGGACTGGAAATGTCGAGCCCATGCTGGAAGAACGCGGCGTACAGTGCGAGTGTCAGCCGCGTCGCCAGCGCCGGGTCCCGCGCCTTTGCCCACAACACGATTCGCGACGGCGCCTGCGACGCGATCGGGAATACCGGCGGCATGTGGAACGAAATGCCGTGGAAGCGCGCGCTACGTTCGAAGTCACGCCGCGAATAGTCGCCCTTGATCGGGATCTGTGTGAGCGGCGCCATGCCGGTCTGCTT
>Ga0302323_100003825_pt1 | contig 12245 bp, 9 predicted proteins | sample Fen_T0_3_FD_201950 | JGI IMG/M metagenome (GOLD analysis project Ga0302323, IMG submission 201950) | Peat permafrost microbial communities from Stordalen Mire near Abisko, Sweden - Fen_T0_3 | ecosystem: Environmental > Terrestrial > Soil > Wetlands > Permafrost | place: Sweden: Abisko... | reverse complement strand
TAAAAGCACACGCTAAAGAACGAGGCTAATCTGGAACTCCGGAACTCTGGAAAATACAACCTCGCTTTCGTTCCGTTCCTGAGTTCCAGCGTTCCAGATCAAGTTTCCCAAGGCACCGCAAGCAATTCCAGGCTGAACCGATTCGGCGCCCTGCCACTCCACTTGACCGCACCGGCGGGGTCGTGTTGGTTGGCGGCTTCATGGTTTCGCCCACGTCATCGCCCGAACGCTTCATCATCCTGGCTTTCAATGCGCGCAACCAGCTCGCCGTACAGCAGGGCGACGCGCTACGTGACGTGGCCTTCGCCGGTCACAGCCAAAACGAAACAGTGTCCCAGCTCGATCGTGTATTCAAAAGCCATACACCGCCGATCGAGTATTTCTCGGTCAACCACGCCGGCACTCGCAACCGCGTTTTCTTTTCCCAGGTCGTCAGCGCTGCAACCCCAACAATGGCAGGCTATCCCATCTTCTTTTCGCTCGATGGCCTGCAGCGGGAACCGGGAGCACTCACGCCGCTCCTGGCCGCGATCCTGACGCAGATCGAACCATTCCTGATCGACATTCCCTATCTGCATCTCGGAGCCAACGATTTCATTTTCAAATTCCGGCCTGACAACGAGCGAAATCGGCTCATTTACCAGCTCGATCCGGCGGCGCACGCGTTGTACCAGTCCAAATTGTGTGAGGCGATAAAGGCGCTGGCCCGCACGCACGAGCGCACTGCGGTCGCGCCCATCACGCTCGATTTCGGCGCAGTTCAATACGTGATTCCCAGTCATTTTGGCTTTTGCCTCGGCGTGAAGAATGCAATCGAGCGCGCGTACGAAACCCTCGCAGAGAATCCTGGCCGCCGCGTCTTCATGTTGAGCGAATTGATTCACAATTCCTTCGTGAACGAGGACCTCTTGCGCCGCGGCCTGCTTTATCTCCAGACCGACAAAGGTGTTCCCTACACCACCGACAAACTCAAGGCCACCGGGGCAGCTGGGGAAGCGTTGCTCTGGGACGCGCTCACACCGGAGGACATCGTGATCATCCCGGCCTTCGGCGCGACCGATGACGACAAGCGTCGCCTGGTGAGGAAGGGCGTGCCGGTTTACCAGTACGATGCGACCTGCATGCTGGTGGAGAAGGTCTGGAAAGCCGCGCGGACCTTCGGCGAAGAAGGCTACACCGTGGTCATCCACGGCAAATACGAGCATGAGGAAACGAAGGCGACCTTCTCCAACGCCCGCCGGCACGCCGAGGCAGTGATCGTGCGTAATCTCGATGAAGCGCGCCTGCTCGGCGAGATCATAGCGAGTGACGATCCCGAGGTGCGGGCGCGTTTCTATCGCGATTTCGCGGGTAAACACACGCCTGGATTCGATGTGAACCGGCACCTTGAGCGCATCGCTGTCGTCAACCAGACGACGTTGCTGATGAATGAAACGCTTGAGATCCTCAACCATCTACGAGAGGTATTTGCCGCGAAACTAGGAGAGACCGAAGCCGCGGCGCGCGTCGGCGGTGGCGGCAAGCGCGACACCCTTTGTTACGCCACCCAGGTCAATCAGGATGCACTCAGCAAGGCGTTGGCCATCCCCCTCGACGCAGCCTTTGTGATTGGCGGTAAGAATTCATCGAACACCTACCAGCTCTACCGGCTCTGCGCGCAACGGCTCGGGCCGCGGGCGTTCTTTATCCAGAGCGAGGCGAACATTCGCGCCGACGGCAGCGTGGAGCATTTCGTTTTCCCGTCCAAACCAGGGGAACGCCGCGCGGGCGACGGGACAGAGGTGCGTCCATTCCCGACCGGTGGAAAACCGTTGCGCGTACTCCTGACGGGGGGCGCGTCGTGCCCCGACGGAATCATTCAGCAGGTGATCATGCGGATCAACGCGCTGTTTCCCTCCGCCGAACTACACAGTGTCGACAACGTGCTCGCCGCACTAAAAGCGAACGCGCCCGCTTAGAATCATGGGCGCTCCTCACCCGAATCAGAACCGTGTGACGATACCGATGCGCCAGCCAGCGCTGCTACCCATATCGACTTTGGCCGTGCGGCCCGATAGCGGATTCTGATTATAGCCACGCATCGCCTGCTGACTTACACCGAAATAGAAACCGGTACGTTCAGTCACCCAATACTCAGCGTTAAACTCTATATAATAGCCCGGGAGAAACTTGTGCGTCGTGTTCTTCTCCGCCGATTGGTATGGCTTCGGGTTGCTGGTATTACCGTCAATGGGCGTATTGACGGTATGCGACAGATTATAGACATCAGCTGCACTATCGAATTGTTCCTCAGCAGTAAACGTCGTGCCGATCCAACCTAGAGCAAATCCCGCCGAACCACTGACTGCCCAGCGATCGTTAAAACGATAGCGGAAAGTCGGACCAAATTGGGCCTGATAATAAGCACCCTTAAGCTGCCAATATCCGTGAATATCGACCACACCTTGAATCTGCTCCTTGGTTCCCGGCAGTCCGTAATGGATAATATCGGCGGGCTTCGTATCGAGCGGAGTACCGAGCGATTGGTCAACTCCCTCCGTTAACGTCGTGACTGGAGCGGTGGGGCCGCCATATTGGACGACCTGTTGCCCATTTAGACCCAATACGGGCAAATAACCGGCGTCGCCGGTCGGCTGGACGACGCTGATCGTGTTCCCGGCCGACAGGAGCGAGGCGTACAAAGCAGTATTCAATCCCGTATCAACAAGCCGGTAGACATCCTTTGTTTGGAGCAGATTCGCCTGGATTGTGGCCGCCGCCTTGGCATTGATGTCGACGAGCTTGAGGCCTGCTGAAACACCCCATTCCAAATGCCCCCGGTGGCCGATTTGCCGCTCAATGCTCACATCGAAACCACTGCTTCCACTACTATCTGCATCAACTGACGCCCCTGAAGTTCCCGCGCCATAGGAGCTCATGGAAACCGTGTGATGTGCCATATCAATTTGATTGGCGTTGTTAACAAACCAGGAGCGTGTTTGATCAGCCTGATAGCCGAGAATCTTGCTGGTACTTGCCCAGGATAGAACCTGAGTTTGCACCGTCGTCGTCGTCCCATCAGGGTAGGTAAATTGACTGGGCGTCGTCACCGGTACGTAGGTGCCATCGGAGTTAACGACATAAACGGGCGGGATGTACGTGCCATTGGAATCAACGATGTTGGTGCCTTCTACTACCTCAACCGTGGCCACCCTCTGAAAAATCGTAACCGTATTTCCCGATACCGGTGCATTATTTTGATCTTTGGCTGTGTAGGGGTCGACACGCGCGATGTAACTCGACGTCATGTAGGTTGTTCCCGGATTAATAGGAGCGCCGTTGGCATCAAGTTCAGAGGCGGAGTATCCGTCCTTGCTCACCTTCCCGTTCGAGTAAGTGCGAGTGATGGTGTCGGTGGTATCAGCGCTGGCAATCGAACCTAAAGGGATGTTGCCGAGATTCCCAAATCGAACCTTAGGACCCCGCATAAGGTGATGAAGTCCGACCGACACAACCGTATCCAATTTAGGGATGAATTCCACGGGAATATCCTCCTCCTTTTCAGGGAGCTGGTCGACAGCGTACGCAGCGGTGGCCGCCAGCGAAACTAGGCACAAAAGGAGGGCTCGGGGACGAAGGAAATTCATGTAACGCTCTTCCAAGGACGCAGGGATTAAGGATAGTTGCGAAGAAACTTTTAGTGCAGCGCAGATTGCCGGTCTATGGCAAGGGCATAGCGTAGCCCAATAAAAGAAGTTCATTGCCCGGATTTCGCTCGGTGATGCCACCATTGGAGATATGCATGAGTCTGATCATGACCCGATGTTTCCAAGGCAAGTTGCGTGAAATTTCGGCGAACGTGCAGAATTCCATATGGCTGCCTAAATCAGCGCCTTGGTGCCGTTCGTAATAGCCCGGTCCCGTGCCAACGGAAACCAACCAATTCTCATCGGCTGTCGCCCGCGTAACCAGGATGCCCCCACCCGCAAAGACCGCGCCATCGGTCGCCCAACCCAATCCCGCCCAGGGCCGCAGCGAGTTCCAGTTTTTTGCGAAACGATACTCCAGCATAAATGTGGGATTCTGCTCGGAATCGAATAAGCCGGAAACACCACCGCTCAGCATGATCCAGTCATGCGCGACGGAGGTTGCGCCACAAACAATCGAACCGCCAGAAAGGCCTAACAGAATGAGGAAAATATGACGAAAAAATAATCTCATGAAGCCATAGTCGCACTTCGCGGCCCAGCGCAGGACTAGCGCAAAAAATACACTGTCCTCGTTGCATAACTGAGCCGCCTCAAGGAAGGTTCAGGAATTCCCGGTCAGCGCCGACGCGCGAGGTGAATTAACGCCGCGAAACTGACAGCGGCAAAATAGAGCACCCCAGGGGCTCCGCCACCACCACCGCCGGAACTTGAGCTTGAGCTCGAACTACTGCTCGAAGAACTGCTCGAAGAACTGCTGCTTGATGAACTCGTATCCGCGGAGACAGTCACAAGGGCAGAGTTGCTGATGACCGTTCCGACCGAATTTGAAACCGCTACATTATGGTAAGTGTAATCGTCGGTCGTTGCGTTCGCCACCGCGTAACTTGCACTGGTTGCCCCCGAGAGCGGGGCATTTCCACGACTCCACTGATAAGTAAGGTTATCCCCGGTTGCCACGACTGAAAGGGTAAATGATTTACCCTCGGTAACGGTGGTCGCGACGGGCTGCGTAATAATCTTTGGGGAGGTTGAAGTGCTATTTACATCTTTAAGTACCGCGATGCCAGTTTGAGTTACACCGCCGGAAGCCGCGCTCGCCCCCGAAAGAACCATGCGCGGGGATTTGCTGTTGGTAAAAGCTATGCCATTAGCAACACGGTCGGTAAGGTCTTGAAAGCTGAAGGTGCTGTCCACACTGCCATCGCGATTCAACCGAACCAGGTCAGGCCTTGTTAGGGATGACCCGTTATACTTCGAGAAATCACCGCCAACGAGGATCTTTCCGTCCGGTTGCACGGCGATGGACTGAATATCTGGAGCGATGCTAGCCACCTCAGTGCTAAACCCAGGCTTATTGAGGTTAAATGTAGTATCTAACTTACCGTCCAAGTTCAACCGCACAATGCCTCCACAAGGGATGCCATTGAAGCTCACAAACGTTCCGCCTAGCAAGATTCGCTCGGGTGTCGCCTCCGTAGAACCGAATGCCGGCATTGCGGGCTGTATCGTTATTACTTTTACCACGCCATCCGTTGTGGATGTGCTCGGGTTAAAGGCCGTGTCGAGGGTCCCGGTAGAAGAAAGACGGGCAATGACTGAACGTGCCGTCCCGTTAAAATGGCTAAATGCGCCGGCGACGACGATGCTGTCATCACTCTGAACCGCCAACGCGTTCACGTTGCCGTCGAAACCCACGCCGATGCTCGTGGTAAAAGCCGTGTCGGGCGACCCATCAGTCTTCAGCCGGGCGATATAGTTGTTCGCCACACCATTAAGCTTCGTGAACTCTCCACCGACGACGATACTTTGGTTGGATTGCAGCGCGAGGGCGTTGACACTACCATCGAACCCCGTGCCTGGATTAAATGCGGACGGCCGGCTGGACGGAGTATCGATTTCTTCCGGGGCAGGCGCGGCGGGAGGTGTGAGGGACGCGGTGCTTTTGGAGTTATCTATAGGATTCGTAGTCACCGTCGTGATTGTGGTCGCAACCGTCTTCGTGGTCTTCGCTTCATTATCTGATTTTACCGTGTAGGTTGTCGTCACGACTGTCGTCGTTTCGGTGGAGGTGCCGTCCGTATTTTTAACTGTGCTTACCGTTGTCACCGGTATGCTCCACGTCGAGTTGGTCAAGGCTTGGGCCGAGCCAGATTTATCAAGTCGCGTGATATTATTTTGCGACGAACCATTTATCAATTGAAACGACCCGCCCAGCAGGATGGCATTATCCGACGGCTGTACATAAAGCGCATTTACGCCGTTACCCGCGGAACTTATTCCACGATAAAACGAGGGGTCGGGTGATCCATCCGCGTTCAGGCGCGCAACAAAATACCGAGGTGAGCCATTGAGCAGCGTATAGGCACCTCCAACCAGAAATCGCCCGTCCGCAATGGGTACAATGCGCCCTGTGGCCGGCCGGCGTAGAATGCCCTGCGACACCAAATCAAGCTTTTTGCTCGAATTTACGATGGTCGTCGGCAAGCCGTTTACCGGGAGCCGAACATAACCGTTGGTCGTAATTCCGTTAACAGCAGTAAAGTAGCCTCCGGCGATAATCCGATTGTCACTCAGCACTCCGACTGAAAATACAGAACTGTCCGCGCCCATGCCTATGTTAAACCAAGTTGGATTGGCTGCGGTCGTGGCTGCCGTTGTGGCTGTGGCCGCTATCACATTTTGCTCCCCGTCAAGCGATCCGTCCGGTTGCAGGCGGACGAGGTTGCTCGCTGGAATACTATTAAAGGTACTGAAATTGCCGCCTACGAGAATCGATTGGTCGGTGGCAGCAAAAGGTTTCGTAGCGGTCGGAGAGGCGGTTGTCTGCAACGATTGCAGAGCTAGCGAATACACCGCTCCGTTCGGACCGTAACCCATCATTGTATTGAACGTGGTGTCGAGGCCACCCGTCGTGGTGAAACGTACAAGATAAGATTGCGTCGAGCTGGTGTTGATCGCCGTAAAAGCGCCACCCGCGACAATATATTGTGCCGAAGGCTGCCCATACGTCTGGATCGCCAATGCGAGCACAGCTCCGTTGAGGCCCGTGCCAGTGGAAAAACTTGTGTCTAACGATCCGTCTGTATTAAGCCGCGCGATATGGTTCTCCGTCGTTCCATTATACGTCGTGAACGATCCTCCGACTACGATGCGCGCGTCTGGCTGAACAGCGATCGCGTAAACACCGCCGTTAAACCCGGTTCCCTGTGCAAAAGTCGAGTCTAACGAACCGTCGGAATTCAACCGCGCAATATTAGCCACCGGTACACCGTTGAACGCCGTAAATGTTCCCCCCACCAAAATGTAGGTGACAGTTCCAACCGTCTGGAGGGCCAAAGCTCGCACGCTGCCGTTGAACCCGGTAACTATCTTATTAAATGAGGTGTCCACCGTCCCGTCTATATTCAATCGGATGATCCGGGGGCTCGAATACTCCTTCAATTTATCGGTGTATTTGCTAAAATCCCCAGCCACGACCAGCTTCCCACCGCTTTGCACGGCGATCGCACGAACCTGATCGTCAAAGCCCGCGCCACCTTGATTAAAAGTCGGATCAACCACCGCCATCGGATTCATGCCGGCGTCAGTCAATGGGGCGGAGGCGGCCGGTATAAGCCGGGCAAAGAAGCCAACTGGCTGGCTTCCGATCGTTTTAAAATTGCCGCCGATGTAACTGTAATAGTTCTTGTCGTTGGAATCTGCGACTGCGTTAACGTGGCCAACCTGTTCCAGCTGCGCCGCAAAGGAGGAGTCCATACTGAAGGAATCGCCAGGGATGTACTGGGTGACCGTATGGGTTTGGCCGTCGATAGCGATCGAAGCGCTGCGATTGGCGCCCGACATGTTCGCTGCGACAGTCACTGTGACATCAGCGTTGCCCGAGCCGCTGGCTGGCGACACCGCTAGCCAAGTCGCATTCGTAACCGCCGTCCAAGCACTAGTGCTGGTCACCTTCAGCGAATAACTCGTCGTGCTGGGACCCACTTCTTTAGTCGCAGGCGTAATAATGGTGCTTTGATCGGCACCGAGGGCAGAAATGCCGATGGAACCGAGAAGGCATAAGAACCTAACGAACGCACTAAATGACGCTGAATTCATAATAAAAATGGGATTACACCTGGAAACAAATCGCGCTCATTCCAGAGATTGAGAGCAGCCCCATCAAGGAGATTTACCGAAATTAGAAAAAGCCGAGTACTAATTTCGAAAAAGCTGTCTCAGGGCCGCGGGTGGCTCCTACCCGACCCCAGCAATCCGCGAACTGTTCCGCGGATTTCCGCCTACTCGTTGAACTCGCTCTGTTTCTTCTTGGCAGCGGCTTTTTCGGCCAGCAAGACGGCTGCGAGTTTCGGATCATTGGCGGCTTCGCGTTCACGCAAACGCCGCTCGCGCGCTTTCAAATCCTCTTCGTGCTGCTCCAGCTCGGTTTCTTTTTCCTGCTGCTGCTGCACTTTTTCAAAGAGCTTGGTTTCGCTTTCGTCGAGAAACGCCTCGCGTTCCCGGATGTCTTCGCGCTGCTGTTGCAGCAAAAGCTGCTGGCGCTCAACTTCGGCCTTCAATTTTTCCAAGGCCACCTGCTCTTCTTGCGACAGGTTTCGACTTTCGGTTCCGCCGACCTGTTTTTGCTTGGCCGCATCAACAAGGGATTCGCGGGCTTTCAACAACGTTTCCATTTCGGCCATGCTGCGCTCGCGGTCAGCAAGTCGCGTCTCGAGATCCTGCAGGAAACGTTCACGTTCCTCCAACTTTGCGGCAAGTTGCTTGAGCGATTTCTCCAACTCGGGCAGCGGATTCGCCGCGCCCGCCTGCGGGTCGCTCCAAGGATTGCGAGTGGCTGAACGAATCGCTTCGATCGCTTTCTGCGTCTCAGCCGTGGTCTCGGCGATCTCAAACGGTGAACGCAAGCGACGCCTCGGCAGCACCAGCTCTTTTTCAACAGCTGGGCGTGGGGGAAATTTAATCGCCCCGGACGGCGGATTCGGTGGGTTCGACATGACCAATCAAATATTTCGGCTCGTCGGTGAGGTTACTTGAAAATTCGCCGTAATCTTGCGAAAAAACCCTGCTTTCGGCGGGGTGTGTCGTCCTCAAGCGGTGGCGCGGTGGTTCGCGCCGGCTCCGAAGACGACAACTGCCGTACATACGGTTTCAATAAACCGGTGACAACAGTTTCGAGAATGGGATTCTTCAACACGGCGGCGAGGCGGGCCAGCGGCACCCCGTCGTCAACCTGTTGCTGCAATGCAGCCAGATCTCCCTGGAAAAATTCAATGTAAACCGCAGTTTGCTGCGTTAGCATCTGTTCGGTTGCGGCGGTTTCCAGGCTCGACGCGTGCGCCGCTGTATCGAGATCGCCCGTGCCGAGCCGCGCGCCGAACCGCTGAGCGAGCGCCGCCTGGACTTCGTCGGACTGGGCGCGGACGGTAAGGGCGACACCCTCGATCAAGTGCATGCCTTTCTCGCCGGGCCGGAAGGGCACGTAAAGTGTCAGCGCGGCTTCATCGATATGCGAGAGCGCGTTGAGAAACGCCCGAAAATCTCCGCTCACCACGACGGTTTGGGAAAGATTTTGTGCAAAAAGCGCGAAGTCCCGCAAGGTCACCAGATTCTCCAGATTGCAATAGTCGCGGGTCTCCGGCAGCAGGGCGACCAGGGAGAGCGGAAAATCCTCGGGAATACCGAGCTTGGCCATGTTCTTCAGGAGCGGATTGTCTCTGTTTGCTGTTTCGACGGTGTCAGAAACCATCTCCCCAAACGGATCATCAAACGCCTGCGTCTCTTTCAAAATGGCGATCAGCAGCTCAACCCGGCGCGGATTTCCGGTGAGTTCGGGCGTGGCCACGAGTTCATCGTAGGATAAATCGAGATACTTCGCGGGTGTTTCACCGGCACCGCTCACGGGCCAGTCCGGGCCGTCGAGATTCTGCGCCAGGCTGCTCAGCGCAGTGTTGACCATGATGGATGACTTGAAGGCCACGCGCACCTTGTCCCAAGATAGGCGAAGTTCCTCGGACCCGCCGGACGAAAGCGAAGAATCTGGATCGGGAGTCATGTTGTAGTTGGCAGCGTCATACCTCTGGCGCGTGATTCATCAACTCGGCCGCCATCTGGCGGTAGTCGGCAGCAACGTTGTCTTCCTGCTGCGATTCCTGCCCAACCAGTGCCACCGGCAAACCGAGCGTAACCGCGCGGCGGACAATCATGGCGTCACGGATCTGGGTATTGAAAATCTTGGCGCTCTGGGCCACGCGGCGGGCGGTGCGAAATTGATTCATCCGAAGTTGCATGCGCATCTTCGGCACCTCGATGTCGACGTTGGTCTTGATCGCGTTGAAAATCACGCCGCGCACCTGGGCGGCCAGACCCATTTCGACATTGCGGAAACTCGCAGACAGCTGGTGAAACTTGCTGAGCTTCTCGATTAACAATGTGAAGCCGATGAGGCTGAGCGCATCCGGATTCGACGGCACGTAAACTTCGTTCGAACAAAAAATACCGCATTGCGAGGCACGCAAAATATTCGGTGGACAGTCAAAAAGGATGTAATCGTATTTGCTCTCCACCTCGGCGAGCTGTTCTTGAAAAATCGCGTAGGGTGGACTCTTGGGATCGAGGTCGTATTCGCTTTCCAGATCGACGAGATTGAATGTCGTGGGCACGAGGTCCAGTCCCGGCAAAAGCTTCTCACCGTTTTTTCCCTCAACCACCGACGGGATGATCAGATCCGCAACCCGCGCCGTGCCTGGATTAAAAATGGAATAAACCGCGCCTTCACCCGTGGCGTTGAGTTTGTTCCAACGCTCAAGACGCAACAACCAGATACTCGCGTTGGACTGGGTATCGAAATCAAACAACAACACACGCTGGCCTTCCTTCGCGAGACAAGCCGCGAGGTTTACGATGAGGGACGTTTTGCCGACACCACCCTTGTAGTTGATGAAACTGATTTTTCGGGCCATGAATACTGAAGGGTAATTAACTTTAACGTGCGTGGAACTAGAGAGTTGAATTGTTTATTCGCCAGCCACTCGCGAGACAAAAAGAAGCCTAAACGCTTTTCACGGATTTTTCAGCAGCTTTCTTGCGAAGTACCTTTCCCGGCCGCGACTTCGGGAAATTCACGCGGTTGTCACGAGATCGACACAAAAAAGCCATTCATTTGGTGTTTAATGAAACGTGCCTGCGACTATTCTTAGTGTTGATGACGAGAGAGATGTCACCGATCTTGTCAATTTCCACCTCACCCGTGCGGGTTACCGCGTGCTCACCGCGTCCAGCGGTCGCGAGGCACTGGATACCGTCGCGCGTCAGAGCCCGGACTTGATCATCCTTGATTTGATGCTCCCCGACATCGATGGCTTCGGGGTTTGCGAAATCCTACGCCGTCACGCGGCTACCGCCACCATCCCCATCGTCATTTTATCCGCGTGGGCCACCAACGATGCACAACATCTCGGCCTCGAACTGGGCGCGCTCGACTACATGACGAAGCCTTTCAGCCCGAAAAAACTAGTCGAGCGCGTGCAACAGCTACTGAGCTTGCGCCAGATCGCTTGAGTTGTCGCAGATGATTGGTTTTCTTGCGTGATGGATAAAGCGCGCCTTCGTCAGGCCATCATCGATCAGATCAACGTTGAGCTCGAAATGCAGACCCGAGCCGCGCTGATGGCGCGCGACGAAGCCACGCATGAAGAGAGTAAACCCGAAAACCAGTACGATATGCACGCACAAGAGGCGGCTTATCTCGCCGAAGGCCAGGCCAAGCTTGCCGCCGAACTGCAGGCGAGCATCGCACTTTATCAGGGTCTCGCGCTGCCCGTGTTCTCGCCGCAGCAGCCCATCAGCCTCGGAGCGGTCGTGACACTCGACAACGCCGGTCGAAAAACCCGTTATTTTCTCGGCCCCCGCAGCGGCGGCATCGAAGTCAGATTCGACGGCGCGGACATTATCGTGCTGACGCCTCAATCTCCGCTCGGCCGCCTGCTCGTCGGACGTCGGGTCGGCGACACCGTCTCGCCTCCCGGCCGCGCCACGGCCCAACACATTGACGCGATCGAGTGAAAGGCTCGATCGCGTCACCTAAACCATCCGTACCGGTAACTACTCAGCTCGTAATATCAAAGACCATCGGGAGGCTCATGCGAAAGCGCACCGGAATGCCTTTGTGTTTGCCCGGCTCAAACCGCCACTCTGACACCGCTGCAAGAGTGACGTCATTGAAGCCCGGGTTGGTGGACTTCACCACATGCGCATCGTGCACGTAACCTCGTTCATCAACCATGAAGTCCACCCAAACCGTGCCGGTTTCTCCTGCACTCTTTAGCAAACGGGGATAAACCGGCGACTTCTGGAAACGTGTGCGGGGTTTGTCATCGAGCATGTCTGAACCAATCAACCGACCTCCATCGCCGCCGATGACTTCAAGCCGTGGGGTAATGATTTCTGAATTTCCGGGTGTGTAAGCAACGTAGGGCTGCGAGATTTCTATGCCCTTGGGGAAATCCGTTGGAGGCAATTCAGGAATACCGGGCGGCCCCTCAAATTTAGGTTTGTCGC
>Ga0302323_100003824_pt1 | contig 12249 bp, 13 predicted proteins | sample Fen_T0_3_FD_201950 | JGI IMG/M metagenome (GOLD analysis project Ga0302323, IMG submission 201950) | Peat permafrost microbial communities from Stordalen Mire near Abisko, Sweden - Fen_T0_3 | ecosystem: Environmental > Terrestrial > Soil > Wetlands > Permafrost | place: Sweden: Abisko... | reverse complement strand
GGACTCGGCGGCGCCGCGCCCGACGCGGCCGCGCAGCTGGTGCAACTGCGACAGGCCGAAGCGCTCCGCGTGCTCGATGACCATGATCGACGCGTTGGGCACGTCGACGCCGACTTCGATCACTGTAGTTGCCACCAGCACGTCGATGTCGCCGTTGACGAAGGCGCCCATCGTCGCGGCCTTCTCCTTGGGCTTCATCCGGCCGTGCAGCAGTCCCACCGTGATCGGCGCAGGCAAAGCCTCCGTCAGCTCGTCGTGCAGCGCGACGGCCGTCTGCAGTTCGAGTTTCTCCGATTCCTCGATCAGCGGGCACACCCAGTACGCCTGCCGCCCTTCCGCGCACGCCTTGCCGACCCACGCGACGATTTCCCGCCGCCGCTTCTGGCTGACAAGGCGCGTTGCCACCGGTGTGCGACCGGGCGGCAGCTCGTCGAGAACGCTGACGTCGAGGTCGGCGTAGAAGGTCATCGCCAGCGTGCGCGGAATGGGCGTGGCGCTCATCATCAGCTGGTGCGCTTCGGCCAGGCCCTTGCCGCGCAGTGCCAGACGTTGTGCCACGCCGAAGCGATGCTGCTCGTCGATGATCGCGAGGCCCAGCTTCGGGATGTCGACGCCTTCCTGGAACAGCGCGTGCGTGCCAATGGCGAATTGCGCTTCGCCGCTGGCCAGCGCCGCGGTCGCCGCATTGCGCTCCTTTGCCGGCAGCGATCCCGACAGCCACGCGATGCGCACGCCCAAGCCCTCGAGCCACGACGCGAGCTTCCGGTAATGCTGCTCGGCCAGGATTTCCGTCGGCGCCATGAACGCGACCTGCTTGCCGGATTCGATGGCCTGCAGAGCGGCCAGCGCGGCCACGATCGTCTTGCCCGACCCGACGTCGCCCTGCAGCAACCGCTGCATCGGCGATGCGCGCTTCAGGTCGTGCGCAATCTCGCGCCAGACGTGCTCCTGCGCGCGCGTCAGCTTGAACGGCACGCGTTCGAGGAGCTGCTTCGTCAGCACGCCGGTGCCGGTCAGCACCGGCGCCCGGCGCAGCGAACGCGCCTGGCGGTGCGCCTTCAGCGACAGCTGCTGCGCCAGCAATTCGTCGAACTTGAGCCGCGTCCACGCGGGATGCGTGCGCGCATCGAGCGCCGCCTGCGTCAGCGCGTTCAATCGCGGCGGCGGCGTATGCAGGAAGCGGACCGCGTCGTTGAACTTCCAGAACTTCCTGCGCGAGATCAACCACTCCGGCAGCGACTCGGCGGTCAGCGCCGGATCGGAGGCGAGCGTGCGCGCCACCACCTTGCGCAACGTCTCCTGGCCCAGCCCCGCGGTCGTCGGATAGACGGGCGTCAAACGGTCCGACAGCGGCGTGTCCTCCGTGACCACCTTGAACTGTGGGTGGACCATTTCCAGGCCGAGATGACCGTCGCGCACGTCGCCGAACACGCGCACGCGATGCCCGGGGGCGAGCACCTTCTGCTGGCTGGGATAGAACGTGAAGAAGCGCAACGTGAGCTGCGCGTCGCGCCGCGAAGGATCGGCGATCAGGCAGACCAGCTGCCGGCGCGGACGGAACTGGATGTCGGTCTTGACGATCTCGCCTTCGACCTGCAGCGCGAGACCGGGTGCCAGTGTCGCGAGCGGTGTGAGGCGCGTGTGGTCCTCGTATCGCAGCGGCAGGTGCAGAACGAGGTCCTCGTCCCGCGCGATGCCCATCCTTGCCAGCTGATCAGCGAGCCCGCGGCCCGCGGGCTTTTTCGGCGCGGCGTCCTTCTCCCGGGTTGCGGCTTTGCTCATTCACGGGGACGCGCGCGGATTTCAATCAGCGGCGGGCAGGACCAGGACGCCCTCTATCTCGATCAGCGCCGCGCGAGGCAGCGCCGCCACCTGGTACGTCGCGCGCGCGGGATAGGGCCTCGAGAAGTACTCGGCCATGATCTCGTTGACCTTCGCGAAATCCGCCAGGTTCTGCATCAGGATCGTGAGCTTGACCGTGTGGTCGAGAGTGCCGCTCGCGGCGACCGCAACCGCGCGCAAATTCCTGAAGACCTGGTGCGCCTGCGCCTCGATGCCGTCGACGAGATTGCCCGTCTTGGGGTCCAAGCCCAGCTGGCCCGACAGGTACACGGTGTGCCCGGCACGGATGGCCTGGGAATAAGGACCGAGCGCCGCCGGCGCATCGGGAGAGGAAATCGCGTGCTTGGTCATGGTTCGTCTCGTCGGTCGCGAAAGTCAAAATCAGCCGAGACTCTACCATCCGGGCGGATCCGAACTGAGATCGGCCCGAACACGTTCAACGCTCGACGTCGTGGCCCGCAGCGATCCACGCATCGATGCCGCCATGCAGCGGCCGCACGCGCTTGAAGCCGTGCTGCTGCAGCGCCTTGGCCACCTTGACGGCGGTGGCTTCGTTGGGACACGCGCAATAGACGACGACCTCGCTCTGCGGCTCCACCGCGACCAGGTCGAACGTCATGTTCTGCGGATCCACCGTCACGGCGCCCGGGATGCGCCCGGTAATCTCCTGCGCCATCGGCGAGCGCACGTCGATCACCATGCCGATGTTGCCTTCGTCGATCAGCCGGCGCACTTCGTCGACCGAAATGCGGTCCATGACGAGCTGGCGGATGAAGCGCTTGCGCTGCAGCCATTTCCAGAACACGTAGGCGGCGAACGCCAGGACGATCAGCCCCAGGCCGATCTTGCCCATTTCCTGCAGCACGGCGAGCACGTCGTCGATCGCATTTCTGAAGACGTAGCCCAGCGCGATGGCCACGCCCGACCACAGCGTCGCGCCGATCGCATCGGCCGGAACGAAGCGCCAGAGGGGGACCCGGAGCACGCCGGCCATCGCGGTGGCGACCGACGCGAAGCCGGGGATGAATTTGGCCACCATCAGCGACAGCGCGCCCCAGCGCGTGAAGATCGACTCCGTCTGCCGCACACAGGAATCGGGCGACAGCGAGATCTTGCACAGCGTGCGCAGCACCGGGCCGCCCACGCGCCGCCCGACCGAATACCACGCGAAGTCGGCGATCAGCGAGGCGCTGACCGCCGCGGCCAGCAGCGCGGCAAGCGAATAGTTGCCGCGCGCGGCCAAGGCGCCGGTCACGATCAGCGTCGGGTAGGCAGGCACCGGCAGCCCTGCCTGCAGCGCCAGCACGTTGATGAAGACGAACGCCAGTCCGTAGTACTGCAGCAGGTCGAGAAGGTGGTTCATGGCCGGGGAAAGCGGTGCGCGGGTGGGAAGGATGGGGGCTTTGCCGCCCGAACCCAACCCCACGGATGCCGCGGGAATTGGCCCCGAGTTTACGGGATACCCCCTTCCCGGCTATAATCGCGCCCCTCGTGGGGACGTAGCTCAGCTGGGAGAGCGTCGCGTTCGCAATGCGAAGGTCGGGAGTTCGATCCTCCTCGTCTCCACCACTACCCCCGACACGCCGGCTCTCCGCCGGCGTTGTCGTTTGCGGAACACCGCGTACGCGTGCGGAGCAGCGGGGCCCGGCGACCCATTGCTTGGCGGCAATGTTTCGGCCTTCAAATCAATGCGTTAACAAACATCGCGCATGGCGCCGTGGAATACGTCAACACCAGGCGGTAGATTGGCAGAACCGCTCGCTGGCTGCAAAGAGTTGGATAGCTCACGAAGGCACTGTGTGATTCCGGAATCAGGTCCCCCTATCGGAGAAGTTCACCTTGATGCTTGGGACCTCCATCCTCCGTCACGGTCAGCAAAGTGGACCGATGATGCCGTTTTTCGCGTCGTGTAGCTCCTCCATTTATAGTCAGGCCAGTCAATGCCCGATCCCAGCGAATGTCGCGTTTCCTGGAACGGCGCGGACGTTGCAATTACCGCGCGCACAATTCCGCGCTGGGCATGGAATACCGCATCAATCGACGTTGCCGTGAATGGTCGCAACATTCTACGAACGGGCGGCGTATTCAGGTTTACCGGGAAGCATATTGAACATTTTGACTTCCGTGGCAGCTCTCACGTCTGCGAAATCGCTTGGGGCATGGCTTCGCTCCGCTACTTCCCGTTCAGCGTGAATATCGACGGCTTGCCTATTGTCAAGTCGCGGGTTCCAATTCAAAACTGGTGGTACGCATTGTGGCCATGGGTGGTTGTGGTCGCGTTCCTCGTTTGGCGCCGCACGACATGAGCGCAAACAGGCCTCATTCGGGAGAGTTGAAAGATGCAAACCAAAGACCATTGGGAAAGGATGTATGCAACCCGCGCGCCCGAAGCTGTAAGCTGGTATCAGTCTCACGCTGATTTGTCGCTTCGCCTTATCCAGGATTCCGGCATTGCTGCGAACGCTTCCATTGTCGACGTCGGCGGCGGTACATCGACCTTAGTTGATGATCTCGTTGCGGCCGGATTCACAAATGTCAATGTTCTTGATATTTCGGGCTCCGCGCTGGCTGTCGCGAAACGTCGGCTCGGTGCATCCGCCGCGAAAGTGCGGTGGCTCGAGATCGACATCACCAAAGACCGTTTGCCCTTCCAGGCATTTGATCTTTGGCATGATCGAGCTGTCTTTCACTTTCTCACGACAAAAGAAGACCGATCTGCCTATGTTCAGTCGGTTCTGCGGTCTGTGAAGCCCGGCGGCCACGTCATCGTGGCCACCTTTGCGGAGGATGGCCCAACCCAGTGCAGCGGCTTGCCGGTCGTGCGCTATCGGCCCGATCAACTTCATTCCGAATTCGGCAGATCTTTCGTACTGCTGGGACACGAAAAGGAAGCTCACCACACCCCTTTGGGCACGATCCAGCAATTCGTCTATTGTTACTGTCGCAGGATGGGGTCCGAGCCGGAACAGGAGACCCGCCTCGGCGCTTGATCGGGCCCGCCGGGCACTTCGGAGGTCACAGATGAAACCGTTCACCACTATCGCCGTCTTCGTTTTCTCCCTGGTCGCGTTGGCTCAGCTGCTTCGTGTTGCGCTCGCGTGGGATGTCACCGTCAATGGCTTCCTCATTCCGGTATGGGCAAGTGTTCTCGCCTGCCTGGTCGCGGCAACGCTCGCGTTCATGCTTCGGCGTGAGATGCGCACATAAGCGCTTCCGCCAAGGGGGGAGCCCCATTGGTGCAGGAAATCAGCGGGTGATTGCATGGATGCTTGAACGGCGGCTAGTTAATGCCCAGTACCCACTGGATCACCAGCTTCAAGAGGAAGCCAAAGATCCCGAATGCAAGTACGAAGAACAGGATGAACGTGCCAAGGCGGCCTGCGTTGGAATCGCGTGCCACTTTCCATATGATGAATAGCATCAGCGCGATGAACGCGCCGATGCCCCAGGTCAGTCCAAGGTCGGCAATCTGCGCTTCGGTCAGCCCGAAGACGGTGTTCTGCATCGACGTGGCCTATTCGTAACGCAGCGGCACGCCGTCGGTGACGACGATTTCCTTGTACGCGTGCCAGGTGGCGTGGCCGATCAGCGGCACTGCGACGATGAAGCCCAACATCGCGGTCGCAAACGAAAGCACGATGGCGGCCAGGATAAGGCTCGCCCAAAGCGCCATGGTCAGGGGGTTCTCGCCAACGGCCCGCGCGCTAGTGAGAAGCGCCTGGCGAAAGCCGACCATTCGTCCCAGCATAAGTGGCGGGGAAACGGCAGCCAACGCAAAGACCAATGCCGCGCCCATGCCGCCGACGACGGCCCACAACGCGAACAGCAGATTGCCCTGTTCGATCGCGGCGTAGCGGAGAAACTCCACCGGCGAGCGGATCGGCGTCGACACAAACAGCCAGAACAGCAGCGCCGAGAACAGGACCCACAGGCTGCCCAACCCAAGCAACAGCAGACCCAGGCGCACCAGCGGCCGTGAATCACGGCGCCATGCGTTCACGACGTCCGTTAGGCCAGGCCTCTCGCCGCGAGCCCTGAGCCGGCTCAACTCGTACAGTCCTGTGCACAGTATCGGCCCCACGAGCAGGAAGCCGGAGATGGCGCCAGGCGCAAGCCACCAGTATTGCTGCGCGATTCCGATCACCAACCAGCCACCGACCGTCACCGCCAAGCCCTGCGCCAGGCTGGCGACCGGCGCGGCTCGCAGGTCGGCCCACCCCAGCGCCAGCCAGTGCCAGACCTGACGCGGCGGCACGTGGCGAACCGGTAGCGGGTCACGGTCGGCGGCGAGTGCCATGCGATTAAATCGCGCCGGGCCCAACCGCTGCCACTGCCGCCGAGGGCTTTCTCGCCACGACGTCAATGAGGGCCGACATGCCGTTGTGACCGTGGCCCTCGTGGATTACGGTGTCGTAGGCGTTGAGTTCGACAATGTCCCAGCCGGAGAACTGGATTTCCAGCCACTCCCGCGTGTACATGTGCTCGCGCCGCGGCGGACCGCCCGTGCCGTAGTCGACCTGCTCCGGGCGATAGCCTTCAAGGAGAATCAGCCCGCCTGGTCGAACGGCGCCCTTCATTCCCGCGAAAGCCCGCTCCCTGATTTGCGGTGGCAAAAATTGAATGAATATTGCGACGACCGCGTCGTAGCTCGCGGAACTCCAATCCCACGCGAGGATGTCACCTAGCTGGTGGTCGGCTTGAACTCCTCGACGCAGTGCCAGCCGCCTGGCCTTTGCGACGGCGTTGGGCGCGAAGTCGAAGGCGGTGACCTTCAGACCAAGTCCACCCAGAAAGACGCTGTTGCGCCCTTCTCCGTCGGCGACACACAGCACAGTCTGGTTGGCCTGCAGCCGGCGGGCCTGGGCTCGCACAAAGGCATTGGGCTCCTCTCCGAAATGGTATTCCTCGCGCGCATATCGCGCGTTCCAGGTTTCCAGGGGGCTGTCGAACCCGGTCATTGCGCAACCAATGGCACAGTTGCCTTCAACGTTCGCACATTCATTGACTCACGACGCACATCGTCGAGCCGGCGGTGCGCATTTCGGCGTCACCCCTTGAGGCTCGCGCATGCGCGCTGCAGAAGCGTCCGGACTTCCCTGCCCATTGCCTGCACCTCGGGGTTGTCAACCAACCGCAACACGGCCTCAGGATCCATGAACGCTACCGTTATGGAACCATCGGCCTCTTCACGCACGACGACGTTGCATGGCAGCAGCATTCCGATGTCGGGGTCCGCCTCGACGGCGCGATTTGCGAACGGCGGGTTGCACGCGCCGAGAATACGATAGGGCCGGCGCTCGATATTGAGCTTGGCCTTCAGCGTCGCCTTCAGGTCAACATCGGTGAGGATGCCGAATCCCTCCTGCTTCAACGCCTCGGTGACCTTCGCGATGGCGGTATCGAAGGGTACATTTAGCTTGGTGCTGAATCCGTACATGAACCGACTCCTTTCCGAGAGTGGAACCGAATGCAGATTCGGTCTGCTTCACTTGACCTGTTTGTCGCGCTTTGTGGTGTCGGAGCGCATGGCCGACTGCACGAAGACCTCCCCGTCCCTTGCCGCGCGCTCGGCGTGGCGAGCGACATTGCCGCAGACCATGTCGCAAAGTTCATAGATGGATTGATCGGCGATTCGGTAGTACGCACTTGTGCCCCGGCTTTCACGCGAAACAAGGCCGTACTGGGCCAACATCGCCAGATGCCGCGATATGTTGGCCGCCGTAAACCCGCACAGATTTGCCAGTTCCCCGACATTGCGTTCGCCTTGGCGCAGGAAATTGAGGATCTGCAGGCGCGTCGGTTCCGAAAGTGCCTGGAAGTAGGCGGCGACCTGGTCCAGCGCCGCGTTGGGCATGCCTTCCATCCGTGCGGGTGCTTGAGGTCGCGAGTCCATCGGCGTTTCTCGATCGGGCCGGGTTCGTAGGTCTGTTACTTGACTATTTAGTTATTCTGTCAAATAATACAACGGTTGAACATGCCGCGCCAGTCAATCCATCCAGCAGGCTCGTTTCCGGACCACGATTCAACTCACCCGCCAAGGAACACACCCATGAAGGCAAACATCGGAACCATCGATCGCGTTGTGCGCATTCTCGCCGGCCTCGTCCTCATCGGACTGGCTTTCTCCGGAACGATTGGCGTCTGGGGCTATGTCGGAGTCGTCCTGCTCCTGACGGGATTCGTGCGGGTGTGCCCTGCCTACTCGATCCTGGGCATCAATACCTGCCCGACCGGCAAGTCCTGACGCCGCCTGGCGGCGACGCGTTTCCTTCCACCCCTCCTGCCAATGTCGCAAGCGCGCAGGAGCCTGTAATCCTGCCAGAGCACTGGAATCAACGATGCATCCGTATCCGCACGTCTACACCGCAGCCGCAAGCGGCCGGCAGGAGGGCAGCGTTGCCCTGACGTCCGCAGGCTTGCCTGAAATCGCGAGCGCCCCGCCGCCAGAGTTCGATGGTCCGGGTGGCGTGTGGTCGCCGGAAACGCTGCTGTGCGCGTCCCTGGCCGACTGTTTCGTGCTGAGCTTTCGCGCCATCGCCCGCGCCTCCAAACTCGACTGGAGCGAATTGGCTTGCCGCGTGGAGGGGGTTCTGGAACGTGTCGACGGCGTCACGCAGTTCACGCAATTCAAGACGTTTGCAAGTCTGGTGGTGCCGGCGGGGGCCGCCACCGAAACCGCGCGGCGCCTGCTCGAGAAGGCCGAGCACGTTTGCCTGATATCCAATTCGCTGCGCGGTGAACGCACTCTGATTGCCGACGTCGTCATCGCCGGCTGATCCGGGAAGCGAGCCGGGTCCAGCGATCACGACACCCGGAAGGCGCGTTCCGGCAACCGACGGCAGCTAACTTTTCCGCCCGCGGGCCGATGCCTTTCGCGCCGGCGCGGTTGTGGTTCGCGCCGGCGCGGTTGTGGTTCGCGCCGCTTTCAGGAACACGTCCTTCATGTCTGCCTGGTGCGCGAAGCGCTGGCCGATCTGTACGCACACGAGGTCGCACAGCTGGTAGATGCGGGGGTCGACGATCCGGTAGTACGCGCTGGTGCCGCGCAGCGTCTTGGCGATCAGGCCCTTGTGCGCGAGCACCGACAAATGCTTCGAGACGTTGGCCTGGCTGCAGCCAAACTCGGCAGTCAGGTCCCCGACGTTGCGCTCGCCGCCGCGCAGCGCGTTGAGAATCTTGAGCCGCATCGGCACCGCGAACGCGCCGAAGAAGTCCGCGACCTGCTCGATCGCGCGATCGTCAAGATCTTCCATAAGTGAACATCCCGTGTGGTCCGCAAAGGTCATATTCTAGCGTCTGGGCATTGCTTGACTGCATAACTGTTTAGCGATATAGTACAGGATAGCCTGGGCGTTGGAAAGTCCCGGTACGGAAGGATGCCGCCTCGTGCGGATCCCGACGAGGCGGGACAGGACCGGCACCGCGCCACCTTTGAGGACTACGGATGAGACACGCAACGCGATTCGCCTTGGCGGCACTGTTGGGAACGATGCTGGCGTCGGCGGGCGCGGCGCCGCTGCAGACGGTCACCGTTTCAGCCGCCACCACGGACCCGTTGTATCAGGCGGAGGGTGTCGTGGAAGCGGTGCGCCAGAGCACGATCGCCGCCCAGGTTCCGGCCCGCATCACGGAAATGCACGTGCGCGCCGGCGACGCAGTCAAGGCCGGACAGGTCCTGGTCCGACTCGATCCGCGAACCGCCGCCGACCAGCTCGCCTCGAGCCAGGCGCAGGTGGCCGCCGCGCAGGCGCAACTGGAAGCCGCACGCAAGGATTTCGACCGGAACCGGCGCCTGTTCGAGAAGCAATACATCAGCCAGGCGGCAATGGAACAGGCCGAGACGCAATTCAAGGCGGCGCAGGCGCAGGCCAAGGCAACGACCGCACAGGCAGGCGTGGCAACGACCCAGTCGTCATTCACGACACTGGTAGCGCCCTTCTCCGGCATTGTCGCGAGCGTCAGCGTCGAGGTAGGCGACATGGCGTCGCCGGGCCTGCCGGTGATGACGATCTACGACCCCTCCGAGCTGCGCGTGGCGGCGCAACTGCCGGAGAGCTACGCCCAGAACCTCGCGGCCAACCGGCCGATCCGCATTGCGCTCCCCGGCACCAAGGACGGTCCGCGGTACCTTGACGCGACGCGAACGGTACTGCTCCCCACAGCGGATCCGGCAACCCATACGCGGCAAGTCCGGCTTACCTTGCCTGCCAACACGCAGGGACTCGCGCCGGGAATGTTCGCGCGCGCCGCGTTTCCATTGACGGGCACGGAGTCTGCGCGAATCGCCGTTCCCGCGTCTTCGCTGGTGCGCCGGCCGGAGTTCAGCGCGGTCTACGTCGTCGACGCCAACGGCCGTGCACAGCTGCGCCAGGTCCGGCTCGGCCGCGCGTCCGGTGACAGCATCGAAGTCCTTGCCGGGCTGCAGGCAGGCGACCGGATTGCCGTCGATCCCGTTGCCGCGGCGAAGCAATGACGATGAACGACAAACAGGCACAACCGGCGCTCGGCGTATCGGGACGGATCGCCCGCTATTTCCAGTCGGCGCAGATCACGCCACTGCTGGCGCTCATCGCCCTGCTGCTCGGGGTCTTCGCCGTGCTCGTCACGCCGCGCGAGGAAGAGCCCCAGATCAACGTCACGATGGCGAACGTCCTGATCCCGTTCCCGGGCGCCTCGGCGAAGAATGTCGAGCAGATGGTCGCGGCGCCCGCGGAACAGGTGATCAGCCGGATCGTCAACGTCGAGCATGTGACTTCGGTGTCACGCCCCGGATTGGCCGTGATCACCGTGCAGTTCGAAGTCGGCGTCCCGCGGATCACGGCGCTGGTCAGCCTGTACGACACGATCCTGTCCAACCAGGACTGGCTGCCGCGCAACCTCGGCACGCTGCAGCCCATCATCAAGCCCAAGGGCATCGACGACGTGCCGATCGTCACGCTGGCGCTGTTCGCCAAGGACGCGACGGCCGGCCCCGCGGATCTCGAGCGGGTCGCCCATGCGCTGGAGGCCGATCTAAAGCGCGTGCGCGGCACGCGTGAAGTCGAGACCATCGGCGGACCGCGGCGCGCGATCAACATCCGCCTCGATCCGGCGCGAATGAGTGCCGCCGGTGTGACGGTGGCGGAAATCCGCAACGCGCTGTTGTCCGCCAACAACGGTTCACCGGTCGGCGAGATCAACAGCGACAACCGCGCAGTGCTGCTCGACGCGGGTCCGTTCTTCCGCGACGCGCGCGACATCGGCAGCATGATCGTCGCGTCGCGCAACGGCGCGCCGGTGTTCCTGGAACAGGTGGCGACACTCGACGACGGGCCGCCGCTGCCCGAGCAGTACGTCTGGTACGGCACGCCGGGCAAGGACGCGCGCGAATCCGCGGCGGTGGTCGTCGCCGTCACCAAGAAGCCCGGCCAGAACGCGGTCCAGGTGGCCGACGCACTGATCGCGCGCCTCGACAACCTGCGCAACACCGTCATCCCACCGAATGTGACGGTCGACGTCACGCGCAACTACGGCGCGACCGCCAACGACAAGGCATTGAAGCTGATCCAGAAGCTGGCCTTCGCGACGCTCTCCGTCGTGGTCCTCGTCCTGGTGGCGCTCGGGCGGCGCGAGGCCGTGATCGTCGGCACGGCGGTGGTCCTGACGCTTGCCGCAACGTTGTTTGCATCGTGGGCGTGGGGATTCACGCTCAACCGCGTCTCGCTGTTCGCGCTGATTTTTTCCATCGGGATCCTGGTCGACGACGCGATCGTCGTCGTGGAAAACATCCATCGCCATCGCCAGCTGGAGCCGGAGCGCGCGCTGACCGACATCATTCCCCAGGCCGTCGACGAGGTCGGCGGTCCGACCATCCTCGCGACGCTGACCGTGATCGCGGCCCTGCTGCCGATGGCCTTTGTCTCGGGCCTGATGGGGCCCTACATGAGCCCGATCCCCATCAACGCGAGCATGGGCATGCTGATTTCGCTCGCCGTCGCCTTCGTCATCACGCCGTGGCTCGCGCGGATCCTGCTCGGCAACGTGCATGTCGTTCACGCGTCCGGTGGCAAGGCAACGCGGCTGGGCACGGCCTTCGCCCGGATCTTCGCGCCGTTCCTGGACGAAGCGCGAGGCGGGCGCAATCGCCTCCGGCTCTGGCTGGGCATCGCGGCGCTTATCGTGGTTTCGCTCGCGCTGCCGGTGTTCCAGCTGGTGGTGATGAAGATGCTGCCCTTCGACAACAAGTCGGAGTTCCAGGTCGTCGTCGACATGCCGGCCGGAACATCGCTGGAGCGCACGGCGGCGGCGCTGCGCGAAATGGGCGGCTATCTGGCGACGGTTCCCGAGGTCGCCAACTACCAGGCGTTCGCAGGAACGTCGGCGCCGATCAATTTCAACGGCCTGGTGCGCCAGTATTACCTGCGCCGG
>Ga0302323_100003823_pt1 | contig 12251 bp, 6 predicted proteins | sample Fen_T0_3_FD_201950 | JGI IMG/M metagenome (GOLD analysis project Ga0302323, IMG submission 201950) | Peat permafrost microbial communities from Stordalen Mire near Abisko, Sweden - Fen_T0_3 | ecosystem: Environmental > Terrestrial > Soil > Wetlands > Permafrost | place: Sweden: Abisko... | reverse complement strand
ACTGTGGCTACACGATGGGCCGGCTCGTAGGCAACCTGCATGACCTGGTTTGGTTCGAGACCATTCCACCCACGAAGATGATCGCACTTCGGGCGTCCTCTTCTGTCAGCAGCGCCAACACACTCGAAGATGCCGAGGGGTACGTCCTGAATGCCGAGGGACACGCAGATGGCATCGAGCCCGCCTGGCTGATCATGAACTTCCACCGATTCTGCCCTGGCGCGGCCTGCAATCCTGGCCTCGCCTGGGACACGGACCTGTTCGCTCGATTCGTCGAGTGGGTCGCACAACGCAAAAGCCTCGGCACCGTGGTTCGGACTATCTCGCAGGTGGCGCCGGGGCCGCTGCAGCCGCCAGTGGCCAGCAATACTCCGTTGGTTCTGAACGGTGATCTGGAAAGCTATCTGCAGGGGCCCAGCGCGGCGCCCGATTGTTGGACCTACGGTCACTCTGGCGACAACACGGCGACCTGGACGCGCGTGCCTGGCCGGACCGGATACGGTCAGCAGCTGCTGGTAAGCCAGTACGCAAGCGGCACCAACACGCTACTACTTTCGCGCGGCTTGACCCAGACCCCGGATTACAAGAGCTGCGGGATCCCCATCAAACCAGGACGGCACTACCAGCTTAGCTGTTGGTACCGCTCGGATGTCCCCGTCGCGTTCACCCTGTACAAGAACGACGACCTGGACGACACGGTCAGCCAGTGGATGACCACGGAGGCGAGCCCGGCCAGCCCAGCGGCGTGGGCGAAAAGGACATTCGGACTCACGGTCCCGGACGGCATCGTGAAGTACAACACGCTCTTCTATGGCCCCCATGTCTCGAGTGTCTGTCCATCGGGATGCCTGAATGGTGAGGGCACGGCCACGGTGCTGATGGACGATTGCAGCGCCATCGACGACACGGGAGTGGGCGGGGGGGGGTGATGCGGCGGTTGGTCTTCGTAGCGCTCTTGCCCATGTGGGGGGCCTGTGATGGGAATGGCACGACCGCGCGGACGCCCCAGCACGTGGACCTCGATGATCACCACGAGTCCATCTATGCGGTCTTGAGCAGGGGGGCGGTCTCGGTCGCCGACAAGCTGCTGGAAAATCGCTGGAATCTGGGCAGCAGGTTCGCCATCGCCACGCTGCCAGACCCGTTGTCCTGGACGGAAGACCCGTTCGAGGACCCACAGTGGCGGTTCCTGTTCTACAGTCTGAAGCCCACCTCGAATCTGCTCTACGCCTACTACACCACCGGGGAGGTGAAATACCGCGAAAAGCTGGTGTCGATCCTGGAAAGCCTTGCCGCGTACGACGCCGGCCGTCCGGTCGGTCCTCCCTACGACCGAGCCCGATTCGACCACCGTCACGCAGCCGCGTTCCGCGCGATGGTACTGGTGAACACTCTCGTGAAGCTCGAGCGTTCAGCCGACATCTCCGATGAGCTTGCTGCCGAACTGAAGGCCTCCATTGCTCGACTGGGCACGTTCCTGGCCGGCCCCTTGAACTTCGACCCCGAGTACAACCACGGCTTCACGGAGGCTGCGGCGCTGGCCCTGGTGGCTGCGAATTTTCCGAACCTGCCCGATGCGCCGGCATGGCAAGGCACCGCGCTGGACCGGTTGTCGTCGCTCATGGCCAATTCCGTCGATGGCGACGGCGTCGAGCTGGAGAATTCCCCCTTCTATCACTTCTATGTTCTCGGTCTGACCTATCAGATCGATCGGTGGGCGCGCCGCTATGGCATTCCGCTGCCGGCCAGCTTCGACACTGCGATGAAGCGCATGGTGTCCTACGCGACCTACGTTCTCGAGCCTGACGGAAGCATTCCGCTGGCTGGCGCCAGTGTGGAGCTGGGGATCGAGAATCTGGACCCGGCCGTCTACGGTGAGCTGGCCAAGGAATTTCCGGCATTCGCCCACGTGTACACGCTGGGCGCTACCGGAACGGCTCCGGCCGAGAGGGCGGTCTTGTTCCCCGAGTCTGGGCAAGCCTTCCTGCGCTCGGGATTTGGCAACGGGCCGGCGGACGTGGCGCAGGAGACCCACGTTGCGTTCAACGTCGGGAAGTGGCGGACCAGCCACAGCCACCTCGACGTGCTGGGGCTCGACTACTTCGCGGCGGGGGCGCGCCAGCTGTGCGACTCGGGCCTATACACGTACGACCCCGGTCCGGATTACGCGTACTTCTTTGGCACCCGGGCCCACAACACGGTCGTGGTCGATGGCCGGGACCAATCGACGGCAGGTGAAGTGACCGCGGGCCTTACGGCCAGCGGCCCGCGCTGGGCCTACCAGTCGGGCTCGCATGCACTGTACCCTGGTGTGGTCCACCGACGATCGGTCCTCCTGCTTGAAAGGGATCTAACCCTGGTCTATGACACCGTGGAAAGTCAGGAGCCCCATGACTATGCGCAGATCTGGCACCTGGCCAGTGGCTATGCCGCCAGCGTCGCGGGCCTAAACAGCACGGGCCTGGCCAGTGACGGACAGGCGGCGGTCGTGGTTCGGCAGGGTTTGGGTGCCGGGCTGTCGCTGCTGCCGATCGCGGGAGCGACGGATCCCATGCAGGGCTGGTACTCGGAGGTCTATGGAACGATGGTGCCAAGCTATGCCCTGGAGTACCACCTCGCCGCTTCCGAGGGGCACTACGTGACGTTGATCGCGACCGGCCCTGCGGCGCGGGCGGAATCCAGCATCACCGCAAGTGTTGGGCAGGACGGAACCCTGACGGCGGTCGTATGTGGAGGCCTCGGGCCGACGGCGGTCACCGTCGCCAAACAAGTGGCCGTTGGCGAATCGGTGACGGTCACGGATACTGTCACAGCATGTGGACAGCCTTGAGATGGGAACCGTGAAAGAATTGTCGAGCGCGGATGCTCCCACGGGCCGTTCAACAATGCTATAGGGGCACATCATGCGCAGGTGGTCACCGCTTTCAATCCTACTGTTCTCGATTTCCTGTGGCGGATCGTCCTCACCCGGACAGCCCGACAGTTCTTTCGCTGCACCCGACGCCACCACCGCGGCCGATGTGCCCTCGACGGTGGCGGAAGCAGGTTTGGACACACTGGGCACCGACCTCTCGGCGCCTGGAGATCTCCCGGCGCACGTGGACGTCGCGCAGGACGGCCCCGCGATTTCGTCGGACAAGCCGAGCTCGTTCGATCTCGCCGCACAGGCGCCCGAGACGGCCCGAGATGTCATCGCGGACGCGAGCGGAATCGACAGCGCAGCCCTCGAAGTCGGTGCGACGACAGGCGACGGCGGCGTGGATCCGGCCCTCGACCCGTTTGGCACCAGGATGCTGAGGCCGACCTTGGCGGGAGGCAAGGCCTGGGTATCGCAATGGAACAATGGCGTGATACGCAACTTCACCTCTGCCGATCCCAAGGATCCGTGGTTCGATGCCAACCATGGCAACGCCAAATACAAAGTGGACGGAGATGGCATTCTCAAGATCAGTGGCAGTGAGCCGCGTATCTACATCCACGACCCGGCCAACAGCGATCAGTGGCGCAACGTGGAGATTACCATGTACTTCATGCGGGTGGCCGATGACGGGATTGCCTATGGCGGCCTGGTGGCAATGGCCCGGACCAATCACGGTACCGTCGGCAGCGAGAACACCAATCTCTGCGATACGCGGGGGATTGACGCTCGAATGCGTTACGACGGCGCGATTGACTTCGAGAAGGAGACCAGCCACCCCGCCTCAGTGCCCGTTTCCAGCAAGACCTACTGGCAGGGTGGAATGCCCAAGAATGTCTGGATTGGGTACAAATCGCTCATCTACGATCTGCCGAGTGGCAACGTCAAACTCGAGCTCTACATCGACGAGAGCGATGGCGAAGGGGGCGGCAACTGGGTCAAGTTGAATGAGCTGGAGGACGACGGAACCAACTTCGGCGTGGGCGGCACTGCATGCAAGTCGGGCATCGACCCAGCGGCGAAACTGACCGCTGATGCGACCCGCGAGGGCTCTGAGAGTGGCCTGCCCAACCTCACGGTCTATTTCCGCAGCGACGGCGTGGGCACGGATGGACTGCTGTACAAGAAGGGCATCATCCGCGAAATCCAGGCCTCTGGATTTTAACCACAGAGGCACCTCATTCTCTGGGCCTCTGTGCTCTCTGTGGCGAAAAAACGGTGCAACGACCGCTACGCTTCGATGACGTTGCCGCGGTCCTTGGGCACGACGTGGCGTGAGTCAACCACGAGGTCGGCGGTTCGTGCCACGAGGTTGTAGTCCACGGACTTGTGGTCGGTGACGACCAGCACGCAGTCTGTGGCACGCAGCACGTCCTGGGTGAGGTCTGCGGACTTGAGGTCGAAGGTGTACTTCCGGGTGCGTGGCAAGGCCGGCACGTGAGGATCGTGATAAAGGACCCGCGCGCCCAGTTCGGTCAAAAGCTCGATGATCTTCAGGGCAGGGCTTTCGCGCATATCATCGATATCCCGCTTGTAGGCCACGCCAAGCACCAGGATGCTCGAGCCATTGACGCTCTTGCGGCGGGAATTGAGCGCATCCCGCACCCGGTCGATCACGTAGTACGGCATGTTCGTGTTGATCTCGCCGGCAAGCTCGATGAAGCGGGTGCTCATATCCACCTGGCGGGCCTTCCAGGTGAGGTAAAACGGATCGATGGGAATGCAGTGACCGCCCAGCCCAGGCCCCGGCCAGAAGGCCTGGAAGCCGAACGGTTTGGTCGACGCCGCCCGGATGACCTCCCACACGTCGATGTGCAGACGGTGACAGACCATCTTGGTTTCGTTGACCAGCGCGATGTTCACCGCGCGGTAGATGTTCTCGAAGAGCTTGACCATCTCGGCGGTGCGGGTGGACTCGACCGGGACGACCTTTTCCACGGCGGCGCCATAGAGCGCACAGCCGGCTTCCATGCAGTCCTTTGTCAGACCACCCACGACCTTGGGAATGTTCTTGGTGCCAAAGTGCGGATTACCTGGATCTTCGCGCTCGGGACTGAAGACCAGGAAGAAGTCGCGGCCTGCTTGCAGCTTCGATCCCGCTTCGAGGATGGGCTGCACCAATTCATCCGTGGTTCCAGGATAGGTGCTGCTCTCCAGGGCGAACAGCGTGCCTTGGCGAAGATGGGGCGCCACCATGCGGGCGCTGCTCTCGACGAAGCTCAAATCGGGCTCCCGGCTGTCGTTGAGCGGCGTAGGCACGCAAACCAGGATGGCGTCCATCTCGCGGCACCGGGAAAATTCGGTGGTTGCGGCCAGCCGGCCCTCGATGACCAGGTCCATCCACGCCTCGGGCTTGATGTGCTCGAGGTAGCCCTTGCCTTCGTGGATGCATACTGGTTTGCGCGGATCGATATCGAAACCAACGACCTTGAACCCTGCGCGGGCAAAGGTGATAGCCAGTGGCAATCCCACGTATCCGAGCCCCACGACCCCAACCGTGGCCTCTCGATTTGCAACCCTGGCTAGAAAGTTCTTGAGCATGTTCGGTGACCCATCCCCTGAAGTGTTGACCTGCGCGAAACAGGCGGCGGACTATCCCACGGAACCTGGCCTGCGAGAAGGTACAACACCTACTTGATGAAGGCGACGTCGTCGATCCAGATCTCGAAGTCGTTGGGCATGACGCTGTCGTCGACGTACAGGGCGCTGATCTGGATGGCCATGGACGTCAGATGCTTGGTATCAAGCCTGTTCTCTGCCGTGTGGAAACCGGGATTGAAGAAATCCTGTTGGGTGTCGGCAAAGAGTATGTCGAAGCGCCTCCAGGTCGTGTCGATCTTGGAGGTCTTGTAAGGCGGGAAGTCGGTATCACCGAACTTCACCAGGTACGGACTGCAGTTGAATTTCGAGCCTGACTGGAACAGGCACGGGGCCAGGGCCGGATTCAGGGAACCGGGATCCGCGCCGGCGTCGGTGTAGATGTCGGGAAAACTGACCTTCACGCCGGTGAGAGGAGCGCCTGCTTTGGCCCAGAAGGAGATCCCCTTGTACTCCGAAGCGTCGTAGGTGGCTTTGACGGCCCCGCTCTTGGTCATGAAGTCAGTACTGATGGCAGCGCCCCATTCGGCAAATCCAACCGCCTTCGTGTGGAACGAGCCTGCACCCGAGCACTGGTCGTTGCCGTTGTCCTGGTCGATAGGGTACGCAGTCGTCTCGACCTTGGCCGGCTCGAAGTGGCCTTTGCTGTCGCCGTAAACGTAGAAGCTGCCCCTGCGGCCATCGACAGGGTTCAGCTTGCTGTCGTCCTGGAAGTCCGCGATCACCTCGGCCGAGCCGCTGATGCAACGACTGGCGGCACCGTCAGGGGCGGTGGCGTCCCGGCTTCCGGGGTCCTGCACCGGCTGAACGAGGTAGACGTCGTCGATCCAGAAGTCGGCCTCCACCGGCCCAGCCGTGTTGCTTTGGGGTCCGTCGACCTGGAATCCGATGAGGTAAACCGTGCGAGGATCGAGCTTGCCCGAGGAAGCGGTGTGGCCCCAGCCGTCCTGAGACAGTTCACTGAACTTCACTTCGAACCGCTTCCAGCTGTCCGTCAGCGAGACCTGCCTCGAGAATGCATCCCCGCACTGGTCGGTCGAGGCGTCGGTTTGGCCGCACCTTCCCCCCAGCGCATCCGTGTCCGCATTTTCCACGATGACCTTGAGCCGGGTGGGCTTGCTGGCCATGGCCCAGAACACCAGCCCCTGGTAGGCGCTGAGGTCGACCGGAATTCGATCGGCGAGGTTGCTGGTCCCGGCATCCCCGGCCTCTGGGCCGGACGAAGGTGTCCTTTGTGCAAGCCAGACCCCCAGTTCGCAAAAACCATACAGGTCGACGATTCGGCATGCGACGTGCGCCGCGCGCGCACTGGGGACGCCGTCCAGCGTCTGGTGGGGCGCCGGCAAGAACGCGTGGGTGTATGGATCCGGGGCCATGGTATTGGACGGGTCGCCCGAACTGCGCCAGCCTCCCCAGAAGCCTGGACTTGCGCTCGTGCCGGCGACAGCGAGGGGAATAGGACCGTTGGGGGCAGCGGCTTTTTCCATGTCGTCCAGAAGAACGTACTGGACCGCCAGCGTCGCTGCCGGCCGATCCTCGATATTGGCATCGAGGCTGACGCTGGCATCGTAGCCAGGGTCAGCTACCGTGGGGTCACAAACGCACGCTGACCACTGCTTGCCGTCGGCGGAGCACGCCTGGTCGCCCTTGCAGGACCACTGGCCAACGCACCTTCTGACCGAGGCCGGAATGCATCCCTCGGGCGGGGTCAGTCTTCCCTTGTCGCTGCCACCTCCACATTGGGCCAACGCCACCGTGAGCGTGGTCACGACAGCGATCTCGATGATTGCTCGCATCCTGTATCTCGAAGGCTTGAACTGCGGTTGAGTGTCGGGGCGGTATTCTGCACAACGGTGTGCGTCCGTTCAAGTGCGCCCCGCACACGGCGGACAAGCCGGTTGCTGGAATGAACGAGATTGTCTCCGGCCCTAATTCGACCGCCCGGAGCTCTTGGTCAGTTCTGCAATGAAGCTCGGCGTGGGCCTTCCACCGAGCTTACGGACCATCGCCACATCGGCCCAAGCCTCGTCATAGGCTTTGACAAGGGCATGGACCACGGCGCGATTCTGGTAGGCGGCGGTGAAGTCAGCCTTCAGCTCGATGGCCTTGTCGTAGTCACGGATGGCGGCTTGGTATCGGCCCTGGCCTTGGAAGGCATTGCCGCGGTTGTTGTAGGCTTCGGCGAAGTGGGGCCGGGCCTCGATGGCCTTGCCACAGTCGATGATGGCGGCATCGAACTGGCGGCGAAGGTCGTGGGCACTGCAACGGTTGCTGTAGGCTTCAGCGAAATCAGGCCGGAGCTCGATGGCCCTGTCATAGTCTCTGATGGCGGCTTCGATCTGTCCCTTGTTGTCGTAGGCGCTGCCACGGCTGTTGTAGGCCTTGGCGTCGGCGGGACGCAGTCCGATAACCCGGCCATAGCTGTCGATGGCCGCATCGAAATCGCCTTTGGCATCGTAAGCGTTGGCGCGGTTGTAGTAGGCCTGCACAAACGCTGGATCGAGCGCGATGGCTCGGTCGAACTCCCTGATTGCGGCGTCGAGCTGACCTTTGTCGAAAAGGATGCTGCCGCGACCGTTGCGGGCATCCGCCAGGCCCGGTTGCAACTTGAGGGCATTGTCGTAGTCTTGCAACGCCTGATCGTAGCGGCCTTGGTCACTGTGGACATCGCCCCGACCGATGAAGGCCTTGGCGTTGCGTGGATTCAGGGCGATGGCTTGTTCGTAGTCGTTGAGGGCCGCGTCAGGCTGACCGCTTGACCAGTAAGCGCTGCCCCGGTTTAGATAGGCGCGGTCGTTCTGCGGGCAGTTCCTGACGGTGTCGTCCCAGATGGCCAGCTCGGACTGGTAGTCCTTGTTCCTCTGGCGAGTTCCCCAGCCCAAGACCCCGGCCACCGCGGAAATTAGCAACGCCAGAGCCCGCCTGGATTGCAGCCCCAGCCGCCCGATCGCCTGGTGGATCGAAAGCACCACCAGGGCGGCCACCGCCGCCAGCGGCAGGTACATGCGGTGCTCGGCCTCGGTCTGGGTGGCCAGAGGCACGATGCTGGAGCTGGGTGCCAGGATCAGAAAAAACCACGCGCCCAGGAAACCGCACTGGGGACGCAGAATGAGCCCGGCCACGACGGCGGCGCCAAGCGCCAGCACGGCAAGGGCATAGGGAACAATCTCGGCTGCTCCGCGGGCGATGGGGGCTCCATAGTCGAGCACCAGCGGGACTGGCCAGAATGCCAGTCGCAGATAGTGGATGATGCAACTGAACTGCGTCCGGGCGTACTGCCAGACGGTCACGCCCAAGCCGAATCCGGCCGACCCTCCACGACGTTGGGACCAAAGGTACAGCAGGACCAGAAGACCCCAGTTGGCCGCCAGCGCCAGCCACAACCCCCACCGCCGTCGCAGGCTTTCTCTGAAAGAGCCCGCGACGAAGGTGCGGTCGTAAAGCACCACCATCAACGGCGCCGTGACCATGACCTCCTTGCTGGCCATCCCCAGGGCGCAGGCAAACACCGCGGCGGCGTACCAGGCACGGGCGCGTCCCGAGGTGGCACCACGGACGAAACTGTAAAGGGTGAGAAAATAGAACAGGCCGACGAGGACCTCGGCCCGTTGGACCACGTAGGTGACCGATTCGGTCTGCACCGGGTGGAGGGCCCACAGCAGGGCCGCAGCCAAGGCCAGTCCTGTCGAACCCTCCACACGGCGCGCGGCCATGGTGGGCAAGAGCAAAGTCCGTCGCACCAAAGCAAACAGCGCCAGGGCCGCCAAGATGTGGAGAGCCAGATTGACCCCGTGGTAACCCTCGACTTGCAATCCGGCGACGGCGTAGTTGAGGGCGAAAGAGAGGTTCACCAGCGGCCGGCCAACTGTCGTGACAGCCGTCGGCGGAGCTGCCAAAACCAGCGGAGATCCAAGATGGCGAATCGACGGGTTGTCCACGATCGAGGGCTCGTCGTCGAAGATGAACGGGCCGTGGAGGCTGTTGGCATAGGCCAGGACCAGCGCTGCCACGAGGAGGCAGAGCGCAGCCCAGATCTTCCAGGCGGGCACGACGGCACGGGGCATCTGGGCGGCTTGCCGGAGCTCGGCCGCCTTCTGCCGCGGGTTCTGCGAGCCGGATAGGCGGCCCCGTGAAGAGCCTGCAAAAGGACGCATCGAAAGCGATGCGCAGTCTACCCCATAGTTCGCAGGGACGACCGGAAGGCAGCCTGCCGGGCCCAAAGGGGACTGAAACGACGAGGCTACGACAGGGAAGCGGTGCAAGAGCGGGAGGCGGTCATCTACGAACTCCTGGACCTTCGCGACGCCTCCGCTGTCGCCACCGCCGCCTCGTGCACTCGGTTTCCGTTGGTTCCTGAGCTACTTGCCGTAGCCCGCGCTGACGATGTTGGCCTGAATGGCATCCTCGGTCGCGTCGGACGGATAGCCGGAGACAATAGCCCCTTCGTAGAAGGTTCCAGCGCTTCCATTGTTGTTGCTGTAGCAGCAATCGCCACCGGCGCCCAGAACGACCGACCCTTGCTTCTTCATCGGGTTCTTCCCTCCCGGGAGCGCACCCTTGTAAAGCGTGCTCAAGTTCCCCGTCGTCGCGTCCCCACCCCTGAGAGACCACTCCGACGTGCCATTGTTCTTCTCGATGGCGGTGACGAACTTGTACGTGATGCTGGGTGTGCTGGTGTTGCCGATGACCATTCCGTCTTCCATGTCGGCCATGATCCACGGACCCGAACCGGCCCCGTGGGCCCATTGAGTACAGCTGCCGAAGTAGATGGAATCCATCGAGGGGCCCGCAACATAAGTTCGGCTGGTCTCGCCGTTGCCGTAGTCGTAGCAGCACCCGGTGTTGACGTGCGTGCCGCTCGTCACCATGTAGATTCCTTGAGGCTCTTTGCCAAGCGGCATGCCCGACTTGGAACCATCATGCCAATAGGCCTGGCTGGTATTCGTATAGAGCGAGTAGACCCGGTGGCCGCCGACATTCGTTGGATCCTTGGTTGCGCTCGCAGCGGTCATGCCCGAGTGGCCCGCAGGGCTCATATCCGTCGTATCTGGGGTCTGAGCGGCGACGAAGTTACCGTGCCCAGACTGATCATAGACTTTTGTGATGGTGCACGCCGAAGTGCAGAACGCGTCCTGCGCGGCTGAATCGGCAAGGCCGCCTGGGGTCAGAAAACCGATGTCTTTGGTCGTGCCATCCGCCTTCTTGACCTGGTAAAGGGGCCCGGCGTACGAGCTCAAGAGAAGCCGAACCGTACTGTGTGCTGCGACACAGGTGTTGTTGGCAGCCGCGTAGATGTCGCACGGCAAGTTTCCCGTGCCAACGGAGGTATTTCCTCCCGTGGCAGTCGCTCCGCCCGCGCCGGTCTTGCCACCAGAGCCGGTCCCGGTTCCGCCCGTGGCAGTAGCTCCTCCGCCGCCGGTCTTGCCGCCAGAGCCAGTCGTGGCCCCGCCCGAACCAGTGATCCCGCCAGAGCCGCCAGAGCCGCCAGAGCCGCCAGAGCCGCCAGAGCCAGTCGTGGCGCCACCCGAGCCTGCTCCACCCGTCCCCGGCGAAGAGCCGCTCTTCTGCAGCACAACCGTGCCCGTCACGGGCAGGATCGTGGGCTTTGGCGTCAGGGTCAACTTGGTGTCCGAGACGCAGGACGCGTAGTCCACGGCCTCGTCGGTAGTGAGATCTCCGCCAGAAGCTTTGTATTTTCCAGTGGTTGCAGGATTCATCGAGATGACACCAATACCGCCGGTCTGATTGGCCGGGGCCGTGCAGCTGCACTCGCCGTTGGTGGTTGAGCAACTGGTTGCGGACGTCCAGCCTAGGATCGGGAAAAGGCTCGCAAGCTTGGTGCACTCGGTGACAACCGACGAAACCGTCAGGCACGCTTTGCTCAACGGGAACTTGATGGAGCCCTTCGTGACCGTCTTGTCGGCATACGTCCCGTCGGAATTGGCGGTCCACGTTCCCGTCACTTCCAAGGATCCGGTGACTGGTACGGTGCTGCACCCCATTCCAAGAATTGACACGTCCATGTCTCCCGACAAGGTCAGACACGACGACGTCACGTCCCAGGTTCCGACCACGCTGCCGCTACAGGACGTCCCGTTGGGGCAATTGGCCGGTTGGGTGGTGGTGCCAGCACTCCCGCCGCTGGACGTCGCGCCGCCACTGCCTGCCCCACCGCTGGTGTTTCCGCCAGTGCGGGTCCCGCCACTGCCCGCGCCGCCGCTGGTGCTCCCGCCATTACCTCCGCCGCCAGAGCCGCCACAACCATAGGTCGCCATCGCCGAAGCAATGGCTAACGCGCAAATGAGTCCGTTGAGTTCTTTTCGCATGTGATCTCTGTGCAGTGGGATTGGCGACCAAATTCCGTGTGACTAGGTACTACATTCCCGGAACTTGGGAAAGTGATCACGGGGCGTCCTGTCTACAAAACAGCCCACCGCGTCCATGCGGTGCCACGTCGGAAGCACAACCATTTGTAATTATTCATAAAACACTGAAACAGCCTGGGCAACTGTCACAGCCGGCAGCAGCGCTTTCGCGAAGATAGTTGGCATCGCTGCAATTGTGCGCCCCTCCGCTCTATTGGGCTGACTGGCCCGGTTGACCCTGAACACAACAGCCACGTCCCCCCTTCGGATGCCCGTGGCCGCTGTAGTTTGGTCGTTGACGCCGAGGCTACTTGCAGACGAACGTGGTGACCGTCTGGTTGGCGAAGGAAGCGGTGAAGCTGCCACCGGTC
>Ga0302323_100003821_pt1 | contig 12251 bp, 11 predicted proteins | sample Fen_T0_3_FD_201950 | JGI IMG/M metagenome (GOLD analysis project Ga0302323, IMG submission 201950) | Peat permafrost microbial communities from Stordalen Mire near Abisko, Sweden - Fen_T0_3 | ecosystem: Environmental > Terrestrial > Soil > Wetlands > Permafrost | place: Sweden: Abisko... | reverse complement strand
CGAAAAAAGCGGCCTTGGTCGTCGGGGGATTCTCCCCCGACCCGCTAACGGGTCCAACCTCTAATTTTGGGGCACCGGCCCCATACATCGAGTGCGGAGGCAGCGCGATCCGATCGCGGCACTGGGGGCGGGGATTCGTCCCGGATAAGCTAGCGCGCGGCCCATCCTCGAGTCGTGGGCACTGCCCGACACCTGGGTGCGACGCAGCACGATCCGATCGCGGCACCCGGGGGGGATTCGTCCCGGATACGCTAGCGCCTACCCTCTAGTTTGGGCATCGGCCCCCTAGCTAGAGATCGGAAGCCGCGCGACTTGCGGAGCCGCAAGTCGCGCAAGCATCCAATGTCGAACAATCAATCAGTAGCGGTATAGCTCGGGCTTGTACGGACCTTCGACCGATACGCCGAGGTATTCAGCCTGCTTGCCCGACAAGCGCTCGAGCTTCACGCCCAACTTACCGAGGTGCAAACGCGCCACCTTCTCGTCCAGCTTCTTGGGCAGGATGTGCACGCCGACCGGGAACTTTTCGCCGAACAGCGCGAGCTGGGCAAGCACCTGATTCGTGAAGCTCGCGCTCATTACGAAGCTGGGGTGACCCGTGGCGCAGCCGAGGTTCACGAGCCGACCGCGCGCGAGCAAGGTCAGCCGCTTGCCGTCCGGGAAGATGAAATGATCGACCTGCGGCTTGATGTTCTCCTCGCGGATCTCCTTGTTGCCTTCCAGCCAAGCGACGTCGATCTCGCTGTCGAAATGACCGATGTTGCACAGGATGGCTTCGTTCTTCATGGCCTGCAGATGGCTGCTCTTCACCACGTCGCAGCAGCCAGTGGCCGTTACGATGATATCGGCCTGCGGAGCGGCTTCGTCCATCGTCACGACTTGATAGCCTTCCATCGCCGCTTGCAACGCGCAGATCGGATCGATCTCCGTGATTAGCACGCGGGCGCCGAGGCCCTTCATCGCCTGCGCGCAGCCCTTGCCCACGTCGCCGTAACCGGCAACGACGCACACCTTGCCGGCGAACATCACGTCCGTCGCGCGTTTGATGCCGTCCGTGAGCGACTCACGACAACCGTACAGATTGTCGAACTTGCTCTTCGTTACCGCGTCGTTGACGTTGATCGCGGGGCACTTGAGCTCGTTCTTCTTGAACATCTCGTACAGGCGATGCACGCCCGTAGTGGTCTCCTCACTGAGGCCTCGGATCGCATCCGGACCGTTGAAGAGCTCCGGGTGCTTTTGGTGCAGCCAGATCGTCAGATCGCCGCCGTCGTCCAAGATCATGTTCGGGCCTTTGCCACCCTCGAAAGCGAAGATCTGTTTGGCTAGGCACCAATCGTATTCGGCCTCGGTCTCGCCTTTCCAGGCGAACACCGGCACGCCGGTCTTGGCGATTGCGGCGGCCGCTTGATCTTGCGTCGAGTAGATGTTGCACGACGTCCAGGTGACCTCGGCGCCGAGATGCGTGAGCGTCTCGATCAGCACCGCCGTTTGGATCGTCATGTGCAGGCAGCCGGCGATGCGCGCGCCTTTGAGCGGCTTCTTGGCGCCAAATTCTTCGCGCAACGCCATCAGACCCGGCATCTCGGTCTCTGCAATCGAGATCTCCTTGCGGCCCCAATCAGCGAGGCCAATATCGGCGACGCGATAGCTCTTGCCTTCTTGGGTGGCGACTCCGCTCTGCTTACGGCGCTCGGCCGTACCGGTTTCTTGAACGCTCTCCATGACGATCGTCTCCTCTTGTGCTTGTCTCAAACCCCGGCACTTGCCGGGAGTGATTTCGTTCTTTCAGCGGGGGCGCTTGCCAGACAGCAAGAGCCAGCTGAGGTGCCCGTCTACACCGTTTTGGAAAAGGCCGCGCGGCAGATCACGGGTACGTACACCTTCCAGCCCTGCGGCGCGCGCAAAATCTTCCAGCTCGCGTGGGTCGAACCCCATCCATACGTCTGCTTGCGCGTCGCGCAGCGCCTCGTCAGCGTGGCGCGCGTAATCGAGTAGTAGCAGATGACCGCCTGGGCGCAGCAACGCAGCCAGCGCCTCGAGCGTTTCACGAGGCAATGGGGCGTGGTGCAACACGCGCGCGGCGACCACTACATCCGCTCCCGCGCCTACCGCGGAGCGCACGGCCTTATCGCCGATCTCCGCCGAATACAGCTCGACATTGTGGTAGCCGCGCGCTTGCACTCGGCGCTCGGCGCGTGCCAGCTGCGCGGCGCTGCGATCGAGCGCGATCACGCGGTCGAAGGCGGGCGCGAGCACGTCCAGTAGCGCGCCGTCACCGGTGCCGGCGTCTACTGCCAACGCGCGCTCTTCCAGTAGCGAGGCCAGCGCCGCGATGTACACTGGCAGCTCGGGCGCCAGCACCAACGGCTCGTCCGCGCGCGGTGGGCGCGCAAAGAACTCACGTGTCTTCTGGTCGCGCGCGCGGACGATTGTGACGATTCGCGCGAGGCTGCCATCTTTTTCACATAGCGCGCGGCCAGCAGCGAGCGCGTCACAAATCACCGGATCACCCTTGGCAGCTGCGTCCAGACGAACCAGCGTGCGCGTGCCCTGACGACGTTCAGCGAGCAAGCCGGCCTGGCGCAGGGGCGCCGCGTGACGCGAGAGGTTTGGCTGAGATTCACCGAGCAGATCGGCAAGCTCCCCTAGAGCCAGCTCTTCCTCCGCAGCGAGCGCCAACAAGCGCAGCCGAAAAGGGTCACTCAGCAGCCGATAGAGCTGCCAGCGCGCGTCGAGAGGGGCCACTTGAGTCATCGAACAGCATTATATTTACAGATATTCGCAACTACGCAAGTATGTTTTATTACGAATGATTTCCGACAACTAAGAGCCGTGCGACCGGCCGCTCGAGGTCCGCACCTGGGCAAGGCCATCGCTATCGCCCGGACCCTTCGAGGTAGACTGACGGTCATGGATCGGTTCCGTCGGTTCGACGAGGCGTACTACCACCGCTTCTACGAATCCCCTCAAACTCGCGTCGTCAGCCCGGAAGAACACGCAAACCTTGCCAGTTTCGTGGTCGGGTTCGCGCGTTGGAATCGGCTCGAGCTGAAAAGCGTCTTGGATATCGGAGCCGGCATCGGTCTCTGGAAACACTGGTTCGAGAAGCACGACAAGGCCGTGGCTTATACGGGAACCGAGGTCAGCCAGGCCATGTGCAAGAAGCACGGCTTCCAGCATCGCGATATTGCGCGCTGGCGCGATCGGAAAAAGCACGACCTAATCATTTGCCAAGGCGTGCTTCAATACTTGCCCGACCCGGACGTCGCGCCCGCAGTGGCGAACATCGCGGCCATGTCGCGCGGCCTGATCTACGTCGAAGTGACGACCCGCGGTGATCTGCGCGACCGCTGTGACAAGACCCGCACCGACGCGGATATCTTCGTCCGCAACGGTTCATACTATCGAGGCATATTGGCCAAGCACCTGGTCAGTGTCGGAGCGGGGCTGTGGTGGGTCAAAGACAAGCCGCCACCCTTCTACGAGCTGGAAATGGCGGGCTGAGCGTGGAATCGCGCTCGCTCGTCCGGCCGCTGTTCGCCATACTTTGTCTGGCCGCAACGGCGCTCGGCCTGAACAATACCTACGGTGACGACACCGAGGTGAAGGCGTTGGCGGAGAAGGCTGCTTGCGGCACGGCGCCGTGCGTCGTCAAGACGCTGAGCGAGCATCGCTCTGCGTTCAAGCAGTCCTTCGGCTACCAAACGGCGCTGGTCGAAAAGGGCAAAAGCACGAACAGCGCGAGCGTCGACATCGAGTGCGCGCGCGCGTACGTGTTGCTCGGTGAGTACCAGTGCAGCGTGGTCAGCGGCGGCCTACCTCAGGTTCACTAGTTACCGCGCGCGGACTCTTGTTCGAGCTTGGCCAAGAACTTTCGAACCTCGACCACGTCCCCGGCGTTGGGCAACACGCCCAAGTAGCGCTGTAGGTGCTCGATTGCGGCGCGCGGCGCGCCCAGCTTCGCGCACAAGTAACCATGATCTCGGAGCTCGTCGGTGACGTCGGGCATCAGATCGATCAGGCGGTCGAGCACCAGTAAGAGCCGTGGATAGTCGCCTTGGGCAGCATATACACCACGCAGATTCATCAGCATCCGAGCCACGATGTGCCGGTTGGGCGTCGGCTCGAGCATGGCTTCTTGAAATTTCATCTTGCCCGCGACCCGCTTCAACAGCTCGGTCAGATCACGACGGCTGAGAGTGGCGCCTCCCGCGAACGGATCGACGATCACGCTGCCGTCGCCGTCGTCGACGCGCGCCAAGAAATGACCCGGGAACCCGACGCCGCGGGCGCGCACCCCCGCCCGACGCGCAACCTCCACGAATAGCACCGCCAGTGAAATCGGGATCCCTGTCTTGCGCTCCAGGACGAGGTTCAGAAAAGAGTTCCGGGTATCGTAGTAGTTCTCGGCATTGCCTCGGAAGCCGTTTCGGATGAACAGGTGATCACCGAGGGCCCGTGCTTGCAGCGCCGCTGGCAGCTCGTCGATGTGCCGACGGCGAAGCGGCGCCGCCAGCTCGTCTAGTTTTTCCTCCTGCGCATCGAAGTCGAGTCCCGGGTAGGCATCGCGCGCGATGAGCAGAGCACCAGTGAGTAGCTCGAGGCGATCGTCCGATTGGGCAGCGTACTGCCGAAAGTCCACGCGCCCAGTATACCGCGCGCGCGGCTCGCATTACACTCTTCAATAGTTCCGCGCCGCTTTCCGACCCAATTCGGCTCGGCCCGGAAACCGTCACGCCGCCACGCCCGCCGTCACGCCCACAGGACGCCCGATGAGAATCGACGAAATCATGACCCGGAACGTCCGCAGCATTGCGCCCGACGATACTCTGGGCACCGCCGCACAAATCATGTGGGAGAACGACTGTGGAGCCGTTCCCGTGGTCGATGCGGATGGCCGCTTGGTCGGTATCGTGACAGACCGCGACATCTGCATGGCCGCGCAGCTGCAGGGCGCGCCGCTGCACGACTCACGGGTATCGAGCGCGATGGCTCGTGATGTCAAGACCTGCTCGCCCCGTGACACACCGGTCACGGTGCAGGCGATCATGCAACAGAACAAGATTCGGCGCGTGCCGGTGGTCGACGACCAACGGCGCTTGGTCGGCATCGTCACGCTCGGCGACTTCGCGTACCTCGTCAGCCGCAACCCCGACGGCGCCGATGGCATGACCTGGACGGCGGTGGCTCACACGCTGGCCGCGGTCAGCCTGCCGCGCATCGCGCGCTTCGCTACTGGTTACTCGGAACGTTCACCGGGCCGACAGAATTTTCCCCCGAACACCTGAGCGAGGGGTTAGCGTAAACGAGTTCGAAAGGGACCGGACCATGAACTCGAGATTTCCCAAACGCAATTCCTCTGGCTCGGTGCTGGCCGAACTCTCGCAGTTGCGTGACGAGCTGCGCGTGCGCCTGCACCTTGCAGGGCTCGAGGTCCGCGCACAATGGGAGAGCGTCGAGCCCAAGCTCTTGGGCCTCGAGCGCTCGCTCGAACAGCAAGGTGAAGGCGCGTTCGAAGCCGCCGGAGAGCTTGCGGTCGAAGTCGTCAAGGCGTTTCGAGATTTCTCGGTGCGAAGCCAAGAGGGCGGGCCGAGCAAAGCTCCGGTGCACGACATTATGCGCGTGCGCGTACACACCTGTAACCCCACGGACAGCCTGCACCGCGCAGCGCAGATCATGTGGGAGAAGGACTGCGGCTGCTTGCCGGTCGTGGATGCCGCACGGGTGGTGCGCGCCGTGATCACTGATCGCGATATCTGCATGGCGGCCCTCACGCAGGGCGTTCCCCTGGCAGAAACCAGCGTGGCCAGCGCGATGTCCCGCTCATTGACCGTTTGCTCGCCGGATGATCCGTTGGGTTCGGTCGAAGATCTGATGCGTCAGGGTCAGATCCGCCGCGTGCCGGTGGTCGACGCTCAGGCGGTGCTGGTCGGTATGATATCGCTGGGCGACATCGCACGCTACTTGCAGCCACGCATGCTGCAGGCGCCGGCCAGCGTGGCCCAGCTGCTCGAAACCTTGGCCGGGATCAGCGAACCCCGCGCCCGCCCCTCGGTCTTGCCTCCGCCCTTGGTCTGATCAGAATGCTGGCGCGTCGGTCGGCGCGGGCAAGATCCAGCACTTTGCGCCGAGTCCATCGTCGACGCTCGCGAGATCCTGCCTGGGATCGATCAATCGACGACGCAGTCGACCGTTGAAAGAGACCTCGCTGTCTGCGTAGATGCGTACCTTCCCTGCCCCGCGTTCCGCGAAATCGCGGGCGATCCAGTGCGCGAGCTCGAGAATCATATCGGGCTGCGTGGTCGCCATGCGTGCTTGGAAAGGTGTCAGGTATTGTCGCGGTGACACCGAGTAGCGACGACCGGTCCGGTCTTCGACTTCGAACTCGAGACTGCCTGCTTTTTCGATCAGCATCACCTTCCACGCGAAACGAAAGCCCTCCTCGCTCCAGAGCGTATTGCCGGGATAGAGCGCGCTACGCAGCGGGAGCAAGAGTTGCAACGCCATGTAGCCTAGAAGGACGACCCCCGGCTTGGCTTCGAGCTCCGCGCCCGCAACCCCCGCAGGGATCGGCCGAGCCGAATCAGAAAGGCGCGCGAGCAGGCGCCGCGGCCAAGAAGGTGACCAGAAGATCGGCGCGCTCACGATCATCAACCAGGGGAACATGCCGATGCGAAACAGCAGGGCGGTCAGCACGTGGAAGATCAACAGCACCGCGTACGCGGGCACGCGAGTCACACGCCAACACAAGAGAGGCACGATGGTTAGGTCGAATAGCGCGCCACACCAACTAAAAACGAAGCCTGCCCAAGGCTCATTCAATATGCGACCCAGGACCGGCAGCTCGGCATTGGCCGACAGCCAAATCCTGAGCGGCTCGGCGTGCATCAGCCAATCCGCGTTGAGTTTGGCGAGTCCTCCGAAGACGTACACTACGCCGATCTGAAACCTGAGCAAATATAGAGCCCACGCGCGTACCTGCCCGCAACGCTCGCACGACCGGCGCCTCACGCGCAGTGCGAACTCGCGATCGGCCGGTACGGACGCGAACAAGACCAGCAGCAATGTGATCAGATAGTAGTGGTTGAGGTAGTTCGACTTGTCGCAAAAATGCGCGTAGCCAAAGGCCAGTGCTGCGATAGCGGCCGCTGGGCGTGAAGCGATGCCGAGCATCAGGCAGACCGCAGCACCGACGACCGCAGCATACAGCGCGTGCATACCAGCCAGCGGTAACGGGCGAACCCAACCGAAACCCCAGTACGGAAAGAAGTGGCTGGGCAGGCCATAGAATTCTCGCACCCAGCCGTGGAGGCAGAAACGGAGCGTCGAGACCAACAGCAGCGCACCGAATGCGATTCGAAAGGCCGCTAGCGAAGCTGCGTCCAGCGGCCGGTTGAGCGCCTGGGTCAGCCGTCCGACGACCATGCAAAGGTCGCAAAAATCTGGCGGAAACCCGCCGTAAAGACGCCATTCGGCAGACGGTCGGAGATGTACACCTTGTCCAGCAAGCTTTTCACGGACACACCGATGCTGACGCCGCTCGGCGCGTAGCGGTAGCGGGCGCCGACGTCGAGCGTGGTGTATGCGTCGATCACCCCGTCGAGCCCGGCCACACCCGGCTCAACGGTGTTGTCCTCGTCCGTGTACTGGGCTCCGATATAGCCGAGCGCAATTTGACCGCTGAGTCCGACCGGATGGGCAACGTCGAGCGTGAGATTGGCGCTGTTCAAGGGCGAGTACGGGACTGTCTTCCCATTGTAATCGCCCCCTACGAAGCGTGCCTGCACGACGGTGTATTGCGCGCCGAGATCGAGTTCGAAGGGCAACCCGAGGCCCTTTCCAAAGCGCACGCTGGCAGTTGCCTCTGCGCCAAGGTGGCGAGTACGACCGCCATCGACGAACTCCGAGTCCCCTTTCAGCGGGTTGTTCGAGACCAGTTGATTGTCGAATTGAATCAAGAAACCATTGGCCTCCGCGCGTAGCCAGTCGCCGCGTCCGCGCACACCGATCTCGTAATTTCTGCTGCGTTCGGCGCTCAGGTTCGCGTCGTGGCCTTGCGGCGTAATGGCCTGGCTGATGCGCGGCGCGGAGTAGCCGAGGTGGGCGCCGCCGAACGCATTCAACTTGACGCCGCCGTAAACCACGCCCAGCCCAGGCATTGCTCCGCCAGCGTTACTGCGCGCAGTGTTGCCGACGGCTTGTACGTCGTCCGTCACGTAGAAGTGTTTCTTTGAATACGAATGCTCGTAGCGAAACGCGGGCGTCACGAGCAATTTGCTGGTGACTGCAATTTGATCTTCGAACCAGGCCGCGAGACCGAGGATATTGGTCTGGTCGTCGGTCAAGAGCATTCCGCTGTCTGCCGTCGGGCTAACGCCGCTCGAGAGCTTGCGCCGTGCGACGTCCGACATCGCGCGTCCGCCGATCTTCACGCGGTGGATCAACTTGCCCGTTGCGAAGCGTTGTTCCAGCTCGCTCGACAGCCCGAGCACGTAGTACCCGCGATCACGTAGAGTCGATGTGTACTTTAGGTACAGTGCCGCCGGGTCCGGCACCGAAGCGTAGTGCTCGCCGGGCGGAAGACGGTCCCCACGGTCGAAATCCTGCAAACGTTGCCCGAGCTCCATTTGATACGCAAAGAGCGTGCTCCGCAGCGCGGTTTGGTCGCTGAAATGCTTTTCGTGGACGAGCGAAGCTTCGTAGCGACGTACGGCGAAGAAGTCGTTCGGAGTCACGGTGTCTTGCCGCGGATCTTCGCGATACATCCGATCCGTGAGTCCGAGGTAGGTGGTGCGCGCGCGGTCGTCGTGAAAGCCCAGCTTCAGTGAAAGCTGCCCGATTCGAGCATCGCTAAGCACCGCCTTGCCGAACGCGTCGGTCGCATAGAAGCCCATATTGCGATAGCCGTCGCCGCTCTTGCGCACGACTTGCGCCACGTAGCCGATGTCGCCGCTGGTGCCCGAGTAACGCGCTTGGAGTGCACCGTACGCGCGCGAGCCGACTTGACTCGCGACGTACCAGGCCGGCTTCACGGTGGGCTCGAAACTGTGCAGCTGCACGACCGCGCCAACGGTTTGCGGCCCGTAGCGCAGGGCGTCACCGCCCTTGATCACGTCCAAGCGCTGGATGCGCTCGACCATGGGCGTGTAATAGAGCTCGGGCTCGCCGTATGGACTGACCACGACCGGCACGCCGTCTTCCTCCATCAGGATCAACCGGCTGCGCGTGGAGCTCAAACCGCGGACCCCGAGATTGAGCCGAAAACCCATGGGGTCCTCGGTGTGCAGTTGCAACCCAGGCACGCGACGGAGAAGCTCACTGGTGCTTTCGGGCTGTGCGTTCTTGATTTCGCGCTCGCCGATGGTGGTGCCGGAACCGGAGGCACGTTTCAAGGCGTCCGCCTTGTTGCCCTGCACCGTAACCTCGCGCACTGTCTCCGAAGTTGCGAGCGCAGCGTCTTCTGCGGATGCGCTCTTCGCCAAGAGGCAGCTCGCGCCGAGCCAGACGCCAGCCGAGAGCATCGAGTGGGTGGTCAAGCGCTGCAGGCCCCGGGCAAGCTGGTCAGCCCGAGGCCATTGGACCTCAGTCGCCATCGGGATCGTTGAGCTTCAGAGTTGCCCCTAACGCGCTCGACACGTCGGTGTTCCACGTTTTCTTCAGCTCGGAAGAAGTATCGAACGCCGCTTGGACCAGCGTCGTGTCATTGACCACAGCGTCGCCGAACGGCAGAGGGATGGCAGCGAGTGCGGCTTCGACATCGCTCAAATTGCCGAGCACGGTCTGATCGAGCTTGGCGCTCTTGCCACGAATCACGGCCGAAAACCCGTCACCTTCGTAGATCGCGCTGATGCCAGCCAGACTGGCTTGCATGTCAGCGACCGCGCTGTCACTGCGCAGGGTCGGATCGAGCGTAGGGTCGGGGGTGCCGCCCGATTTGCGGCCGAGCGGCAGCGCCAAGCGCCTGCCCACGATCATTTCGAGCGCGTAACCGACGCCACCTACCAGATCGTTGACTGCGGCGCGCTGGGACGTGTACTCGGCGCTTCCCGCACCCGCGGTCTCGAGCTGCTGGACGTAGGCACCTCTATCCGGCTCCCACGCGTCGTCGAGCTGATGAGCCGAGATCGCGATCTCGTGCGCCATGGCGAGCGCCAGCGCGCGACGACGTTCGGCGAAGCCGTCCCCGGCCAGCGCTGGGGCCCGGCTACCCCCGTCCGCCGCAGGTTCGACGAAGATCAGGTATTCGAGGCCAAGAAAACCCTTTTCGTGGCCGCCCGCTTTGGAAACGGTCGAATCCGTCACATCATCTTTGGCGCGAGCTAGGGCTTCGATGTCCGCGGGCTCGGCGGGCGCGACATCGATGCGTTCGCTGACGAGCAGGTCATAGCCTGGACCAAAATGCAGTGCATCCAGCACGCGGTATGCTTTGCGGGCAGCGCGCCAAGCGCTCTGTGCACCGGCCAGGGTGTTGGCATCCGGGCCATCGACCAGAGTTTGAACGGAGCTGACGAGTGCGTCTGCCTGGCCGGCAAAGTCTTGCTGCTCGGGCAGGATCACCCGCTCGCCGAGCTTAATGAGTAGCGGTCCGTAGTCGCGCGCTGGCGCGCCGGTATTGCCACAGCCCAACAAACAGTATGCACTCAGCACTGCGCTCAGACACGAGAAGGACAGTCGGTTCATAGGGATTCTAGGAATGTCAGCAGTGCGTCGCGTTCGATCGCGGGAGCCAGGCGGAAGCTCTCGCGCGCTCTAGCGCCTTCCCCGCCATGCCACAAGATGGCTTCGGCAAAGCCACGGGCGCGCGCGTCGTGCAGCATGAAGGTATGCTGGTTGACCTTCTGTAGTAGGCCGATGCCCCATAACGGCGGCGTGCGCCACTGGCTCCCAGTGGCGCGGTAATCTGGACGATCGTCGGCCAACTCCGGACCCATATCGTGAAGCAACAGGTCGGTGTACGGGTGGATGGTTTGGTTGGCCAGCGCGTCGACGTCGGCTGGGCCGGTGTGCAACGTCGTGCGGTGGCAGGAGGCGCAACCAAATTTCGTGAACAGAAGCTCGCCTCGCAAAGCCAGCTGATCGTCGACGGCCCGGCGCGCCGGCACGGCCAACGAGCGCATGTAGAAGCCCACCGAGCGCCAGGATTGGTCGCTCAGCTCGAAATCCGGATCCGCACCGGAGGTGGCCGCGTTGCATGCGGTCATGGTCGCCGTACACGTGCCACTCCGAAACATCGAGGACGTGATGCCGATGTCGCCCGCAAACGCGCCGGCGGTTTGTTGCAGCGTGGACGGTTGGTTGGCCTTCCAACCGAAGCGACCGAGAACCGTGGCCTGTTGATCGGCGTCCCAGACGTAGTTCGGAACGCCCTGCACGCCGTCGGCGTCGGGCGCATGAACGTTGGCCAAGATCTCGTCGTCGGGCACGGCTTCGAGCAAACCGAGGCCGATCACGCTCGGTCCGGTGCGCGCCGAAATCATCAGTCCCTCGCTGGGCTCGCCGTAGTTCCAGCCGTCGATCGAGTAGCTCGGCTTTTGCAGTGAAAACCCAGTGCCGTCGCCGTAGCTTCCAGGCAGCTCTTCATACGTCACGTGCGGCGTACCATCACCGGGCACGCCCAGAATTCCGAACGGGCGTAGCTGATCGCCATACACCGGATCGGGGTTGGGCCCGCCGCTATCGGCAATCCCTGGGATGCTCAGCCGAAAGAGCATCCCGAGTAGCGCGCCAGAAGCGTTGAAGGGCGCGCTGCGTCCGTCTTTCGAGTGGCAGGTGGCACAGGCTCGCGCGTTGAACAAGGGCCCCAGGCCATCCAGATTGTCAGTGGTTGCTGGCGCGGTCACCCAGGTTCGGCTGAACACCGAATGCCCGAGACTAAATTGACCTGCTTGCTCGTCGCTCAGCCTGCCGATGCTATTTCCATAGGACTGCGACGTGTCGTCGAGGGTGGTCGCCGCGCCTCCGGACTTTGGATCCGCAGGCGGGAGCGAGCTTTCGGATGCAGCTCCGCTACTACTACAGGCCGTTAGGGCTACGACCGAGCAAAAAAGCAGGCCCGTAGATCCGATCATGGTTCGGCGTCGTCGACTGTGATGGTCAAACCGATTGCTGCGGCTGCGGCAGCGAAGCTGTCGCCCTGCTCGTTCAGCGCGCTGAGCGCCGCCCGGATGGCTCTACGCCCAGTGGAATCGTCGTCACCGGCGATGGCGTCCTCGAACGGCTTCGGAATAGCCACGATTGCATCGATAGTA
>Ga0302323_100003820_pt1 | contig 12257 bp, 12 predicted proteins | sample Fen_T0_3_FD_201950 | JGI IMG/M metagenome (GOLD analysis project Ga0302323, IMG submission 201950) | Peat permafrost microbial communities from Stordalen Mire near Abisko, Sweden - Fen_T0_3 | ecosystem: Environmental > Terrestrial > Soil > Wetlands > Permafrost | place: Sweden: Abisko... | reverse complement strand
GCGTGACCTCGGCGTGGCGCGGGTCGGCGACGATGCGGTTGTAGCGCCGGCTGACCGCGTCGCGCCCGCCTTCTATCACCTGGATGAACAGGCGCCCGGTGTTGCACAGGCACAGGGCGCCGGTCAGTCCCTCCTTGGCGTTGTTGGCGCGCGAGTGGCGCAGGATCGCCGCCAGCTCCTCGCTGTCCAGCCCCTGGCTCGCGCGGCTCGCGTACATCAGTCGTACCAGCATGACGGGTCTCCGGCGGGGTCAGTCGTTCTTCTTGGGCAGCAGCGACAGGAATTCGCGCCGCAGGTTCGGGTCTTTCAGGAACGCGCCGCGCATGACGCTGTTGGTCATCGCCGAGTCCAGGTCCTTCACGCCGCGCCACTGCATGCAGAAGTGGTCGGCCTCCATCACGATGGCCAGGCCGTCGGGCTTGACGCGCTCCTGCAGCACGTTGGCGAGCATGGTCACCGCTTCTTCCTGGATCTGCGGGCGGGTCATGATCCAGTCGACGATGCGCGAATACTTGGACAGCCCGATCAGGTTGGAGTGCTCGTTGGGCAGCACGCCGATCCAGACCCGGCCCAGGATCGGGCACATGTGGTGCGAGCATGCGCTGCGCACCGAGATCGGGCCGACGATCATCAGCTCGTTCAGGCGCGACACGTTGGGAAACTCGGTCACCGCGGGCATGGCCTGGTAGCGGCCGCGAAACACCTCGTCGACGAACATCTTGGCCACGCGCCGGGCGGTCTCCTGCGTGTTGTGGTCGCTCTCGGTGTCTATTACCAGCGCACGCAGCACGGCCTGCATGTGGTGCGCCACTTCGTCCTTCAACTCCTCGGTCTCGCCCGGACGGATGAAGGCCGAGATGTTGTCGTTGGCGTGGAAACGACAGTCCGCGCCGACCAGCCGGTAGCGAATGCGTTCCGACGCCGGCAGCTGCGCCAGGTCGTCCTCGTTGCGGATCAGCGCGAGTGACTTCGGGCTGCCCTCGCCGGCGGGCGGGCTGGTTTCGGTCGGCGGAAGAGGGGTGGACATGGGCAGGCAGTCGGGAAATCCGGGTCCGGCATTTTGCGCCGCGACTTCCTGTCGTGCTGGCGGCGCGGTCATTCGCCCGCACCCAGGCCGACCTCGCGCGGCGCGTCAATCCCCGCGTTGCGGGGTGCCGACGCGCAATGTGCGGTTACTCGGCGGCAAAGTGCGCTGGTTAGACTGTGACGGTGAATCTTGCTCCGCCGTCCTCCGCTTCCTCCGCCAGCCAGGCACCGGCGCTGTCGCGCCTGCTCGAACAGACGGCGGACGCCGTGCAGGCGGTCCTTGCCGGGCGCTCGCTGACCGACGTCCTGGCCGCCTGTCCGGGCGCGCTGCGCCCGGGCACCCAGGCGCTCTCGTTCCTGGTGCTGCGCCGGCTCGGCGCCGCGCAGGCGGTGCGCGCCGTCGTCGCGGCGCGCACGCCGCCGCCGGCGGTCGACGCCTTGCTGCTCAGCGCCATCGCGCTGCTTTGGCCCGACGCCGCACCGCCTTACCCCGACCACACGCTGGTCGACCAGGCCGTGACCGCCGCGCGCCGGCGCGTGCCGCAGTCGGCCTCGTTTCTCAACGCCGTGCTGCGCCGCTTCATCCGCGAACGCGACGAGCTGGTGCGCGCCGCCACCAGCCAGCCGGTGGGCCAGTGGAACCATCCGCAGTGGTGGATAGACCGCCTGCGTGCCGACTGGCCGGCACAGTGGCAGGGCATTCTTGGCGCCGCGCAGCAGCGCCCGCCGCTGTGCCTGCGCGTCAACGTGCGCCAGTCCAGCGGTGCGGCCTACCTGCAGCGCCTGGCCGACGCCGGCCTGGGCGCGCGCCTGTTGGGCCCGCAAACCGTGGTGCTGGACAGCCCGGTGCCGGTCGAGCGCCTGCCCGGTTTCGACGACGGCGCCGTCTCGGTGCAGGACGCCGCGGCCCAGCGCGCGGCCACGCTGCTGGTCGGCGCCGGCCTGGCGCCCGGCGCGCGCGTGCTCGACGCCTGCGCCGCGCCGGGCGGCAAGACGGCCCATCTGCTCGAGCTCGCCGACCTCGACGTGCTGGCGCTCGACAGCGACGCCAGGCGACTGTCGCGCGTGGACGACACCCTCGCGCGCCTGCGGCTGAACGCCGAAACCCGCCCCGGCGACGCCCGCCGGCCGGACGCGTGGTGGGACGGCCGTCCGTTCGACGCCATCCTGCTCGACGCCCCGTGCAGCGCCTCGGGCATCGTGCGGCGCCACCCCGACATACGCTGGCTGCGCCGCGCCGAGGACATCGCGGCGCTGGCCAGGATCCAGGCCGAATTGCTGGACGCGCTGTGGCCGACGCTCAAGCCCGGCGGCTGGCTGCTGTACGCCACCTGCTCCGTGTTCCGCGCCGAGGGCGAGCACCAGATCGACGCATTTTTGCAACGCCGCGGGGCCTCGGATGTCCATTTGGATGCCCGCTCGCCGGGTCACCTACTGCCGCTGCCGGACAATGGGCCGACCGGTGCCGAAACGCCCGGCAGCGGGTTCGACGCCGGCTCCGGCGTCGTCTCCGACGGCTTCTATTACGCCCTGCTGCGCAAGAAGCCCGCTGCCGCGGCGGACTGAGACGCGCCCAACCCCGCCCCGAGCGCCCATTGCCCCGCCACCGTGCACCCGCCCCTGGTCCGACCCGCCCGCCGGCAAGCTCCGGTCCTTGACGCCCGGCGCGTCATCGCGGTCGCCTGGCTGGCCGTCGCGTGCTGGCTCGCGCTCGCGCTGGGCGCGCCCGCCGCGCACGCCCAGGGCGTCGAGCTGCCCGCCATCTCGGCCAAGCGCCAGGACGGCGGCGCCGTGCTCGACTTTGTCGCCAACCTGACCCTCAGCAAGGCGGTGGAAGACGCGTTGCGGCGCGGCGTTCCGGTCTACTTCGTGGCCCAGGCCAGCGTCTACAAACCGCGCTGGTATTGGCGCGACGAGCGCCTGGCGCGGGTGTCGCGCAGCTGGCGCCTGTCCTACCAGCCGCTCACCTCCGCCTGGCGCGTGAGCCTGGGGGCGTTCAGCCAGTCCTACCCGTCGCTGGAAGAGGCGCTGACCACCGTCACGCGCATCGCCCACTGGCGCGTCGCCGAAGCGGGGTTGGAGCCGGGCGAGAAGTACTACGTCGATTTCCGCTTCTTCCTCGACGCCTCGCAACTGCCGCGGCCGATGCAGCTCGATCTCGGCGCGCAGTCCGAGTGGCACCTGGGCGTCGAGCGCACGCTCCAGGTCGAGTGAATGAACTCGCCGCGGCCGCTGATCGCTCCCGAGTCGAGCCTGCCCGCCAACAGCGTGCCGTCATGAGCCGCCGCTCCATTCGCTTTACCTGGGCGGTGTCGCTCGTTGCCTTCCTGGGCGTCGCGCTGGTGCTGGGCTTCGTGGTGTCGCTGTCGTCCGGCCAGCCCGCGCTCTACGAACGCAACTTCGTCTGGCTGTTCTGGCTCAACTCCGGCGTCGCGTTGCTGCTGCTGCTGGTGATGGGCGCGGCCGCGGTGCGGCTCGCGCTGCGCTGGCACAGCGGCAAGTTCGGCAGCCGCCTGCTGCTCAAGCTCGCCGTCGCCTTCGCGCTGGTGGGCGTGATCCCCGGCGCGCTGATCTACACCGTGAGCTTGCAGTTCGTCACCCGCAGCATCGACGCCTGGTTCGACACCAAGGTCGACAACGCGCTCGTGGCCGGCCTGAACCTGGGTAAGGGCACGCTGGACACGCTCTCGAGCGACCTGGTGGAGAAGGCGCGCAACGTCGCCACCCGTCTGGGCGACCCGCACGCGCCCGGCGCCGCCCTCACGCTGGAGCGCCTGCGCGACCAGATCGGCGCGCAGGACCTCGCGCTGGTGGCCGGCAACGGCCAGATCGTGCTGGCCGCGAGCTCGCGCCCGTCGCTGCTGCCAGATCGTCCCACGCCCGCCATGATCCGCGGCGCGCGCGCCACCGGCCAGTCCAGCCAGGTCGAGGGCCTGGAGGACGAGGCCTCGCCCGGCACCGGCGTGGCCGCCCGCATGCGGGCGCTGGTGCAGGTGCCTTCGAGCAGCCTGTCGTTGGACAACAGCGAGCGCTTCCTGCTCGCCGTGCAGCCGCTGCCGCCGGTCGTCGTCACCAACGCGCTGGCAGTGCAGGCTGCCTACCGCGACTACCAGCAGCGCGCCCTGGCCCGCGAAGGCCTGCGCCGGATGTACGTGGGCACGCTCACGCTCACGGTCGTGTTGTCGGTGTTCGGCTCGGTGCTGATCGCCATCGCCTTCGGCAACCAGCTCGCGCGGCCCTTGCTGCTGCTGGCCGAAGGCATGCGCCAGGTGGCCGGCGGCGACCTCGGCGCCAAGCCCGTGTACGAGTCCAGCGACGAGATCGGCGGTCTCACGCGCTCGTTCGCGCAGATGACCGAGCAGCTGGGCCAGGCGCGCGCCGACGTCGACCGCAGCGTCAGCCAGGTCGAAGGCGCCCGCACGCGCCTGCAGACCATCCTGGACAACCTCACCGCCGGCGTGATCCTGTTCGATTCGCAGTGGCGCATCGACACCGTCAACCCCGGCGCCACCCGCATCCTGCGCGTGCCGCTGTCGGCCTACCAGGGGCGCAAGCTGGCCGACGTGCCGCTGCTGGGCGACTTCGCCCAGGCGGTCGAACAGCGCTTCGAGCTGCACCTGGCCAGCCCCGAGGCCGGCGAGCGCGTGCTGTGGCAGGACCAGTTCGAGCTCAAGGTGGGCGACAAGGGCCAGGAGCTGACGCTGCTGGTGCGCGGCGCGCTGCTGCCCGGCGACGCGCGCCTGATGGTGTTCGACGACATCACCGAAGTGGTCTCGGCGCAGCGTTCGGCCGCGTGGAGCGAGGTCGCGCGGCGCCTGGCGCACGAGATCAAGAACCCGCTCACGCCGATCCAGCTGTCCGCCGAGCGCCTGCAGTTCAAGCTGGAGAGCAAGCTCGCCGACGCCGCCGACCAGGCCATGCTGCAGCGCTCGGTGTCCACCATCGTGGCCCAGGTGCAGTCGATGAAGCAGCTCGTCAACGAGTTCCGCGACTACGCCCGGCTGCCGAGCGCCAACCTGCAGCCGATCGACCTCAACGCGCTGGTGGCCGAGGTGCTGGCGCTGTACGGCGACGCGCAGGAGCACGGTCACCTGGTGGCGCGCGTGGAGGCCGGGTTGCCGCAGATCCTGGGCGACACCACGCAGCTGCGCCAGGTGGTGCACAACCTGGTGCAGAACGCGCTCGACGCCGCGGCCATCTGGCCCGACGCCCTGGTGCAGGTGCGCACCGAGGCCACGCGCAACGACGACGGCCGCGTGCGCGCCGTGCGCCTCAAGGTGGAGGACAATGGGCCCGGATTCCCGGAAAACGTCCTGCAAAGGGCGTTCGAGCCCTACGTCACGACCAAGTCCAAAGGCACGGGCCTCGGGCTTGCCGTGGTCAAGAAGATTGCCGACGAACACCGCGCCCGCGTCCGCATCGCGAACCTGGGCAGCGGTGAAGACGGCGCCACCGGCGCAGCCGGCGCCCAGGTTTCGATATCATTTTCCCGCTTCGTCGAGGCCGCTCCCGCAGAGCTGCCGCGCGAAACCCCTGTATAAAGCGTCTTTTGCTCCCGGCGCCCGGCTTCCGCGAGCCGATCCGCCCGCAGCCTGTTCCCACATCCATGGCCACGATTCTTGTAGTTGACGACGAAATGGGCATCCGCGCCCTGCTGTCGGAGATCCTCACCGACGAGGGACACACGGTGGAGGTCGCCGAGAACGCCGCGACCGCCCGCCAGGTGCGCGAACGCCTGCGTCCCGACCTCGTGCTTCTGGACATCTGGATGCCCGACGTCGACGGCATCACCTTGCTCAAGGAGTGGGGCGCCACCGCCCAGCTCAACATGCCCGTGATCATGATGAGCGGACACGGCACCATAGACACCGCCGTCGAGGCCACCAAGTACGGCGCCATCGCCTTCCTCGAGAAGCCGATCACGCTGCAAAAGCTGCTGCGCGCCGTCGAACAAGGCCTGGCGCGACCCGCCGCGCGCGGCGCCCCCGGCGCCGAGAGCGGCGTGCCCGGCATGCTGGGTGGCTACCGGCCCGACGCCATGACCGTCGAGGCCGCCATGACCGGCGGCGTCGGCCTGGCCGCCGCCGCGCCGCTCAACCTCGGCCCGCAATCCGAACAGAGCTTCGACCTCGACCGTCCGCTGCGCGAGGCGCGCGACGCCTTCGAGAAGAGCTATTTCGAGTTCCACCTGGCGCGCGAAAACGGCTCGATGACCCGCGTCGCCGAGAAGACGGGCCTCGAGCGCACTCACCTCTATCGCAAGCTCAAGCAGCTGGGCGTGGACTTGTCGCGTGGCAAGCGCGGGATTGGGATCTGAGGCCTGGCCCGAGGTTGGGTCGGTAGCTTGGTCCGGCGTTGTGCCGATCCCCGCTGGGTCATGCTTGTGCGGTGCGCCTGCCGGTGTGCTCGTGCACAGCGAGGCCGACATCGATTTTCGATCGATTTCCCTTTGTAGGTGAAAAAGCTGCTACACTGATGGGCTTCGCTAGTCGCCCGGAAACGAGTGCGGTAGCGAGCAAGTCTGAAGAAGACATGGCCTGGTAGCTCAGTTGGTAGAGCAGCGGATTGAAAATCCGCGTGTCGGTGGTTCGATTCCGCCCCAGGCCACCAATAGAATCAAGCACTTAGCCCAGCTTTTTAGCTGGGCTTTTTGTTTTCTGACGCAAGTTCTGACGATTCTGTCGGTGGGCCATTGCGCCTGACTGCGCTTGACTGCGCGGTTCGATGCAAAAAGTGCGTGCGAACGCCCGCCATGCGGTCACGGGGACCCTAACTTTCAGTTTCGAGTGCGACGAAGAAGCAGGCACCCTGCATGACGCAGGGCGCCTGCTGGGGCGGGTCAGGTGAACAGCTCCATCTGACCGGGGTGCGAACGCCAGTGCTGACAAACGTGCTCCCGGCGTCCGAACCGGAAGCGAACGTAGGTCCGCACAAAAACGCTCTTCCAGCGGGTGTAGGCCATGCCAACTCCTCGTAGAAGGGTTGAGGGGTTTTCACGGAGGCCCTTGCACTGCGAACTGGTAATATCCGCCGTCTTCGCTAAGACGTGATGTGCTTGGGTGGTTTGGTAGCCCCTGTTCACCTCACCAAAGCCCTTGAGTGTTAGAGCACTCAGGGGCTTTTTCTTTGTTGATCAAGCTGGTTGGGCAATCTCCTGCAGTTGATCGACAAACAGTCGGCGCACATCCGCCTTGATGCTGCTGAGCAGACGCCAGTTGCCCGTTTCGTGGCGAACGCGCCCGGCTACGATAGTGGGGTGAATGCGCAACTTGTCCGCCAAGACCATCGCTGCCTCCATCGTCGGCTCTACGGTCAGCCCTGAGGCAAGCCATTCGGCCTGTGGGATCAAGATGTCCCGAGCGCCGTCGTCGGCCTCGCGTTCTTCCTGGGTCTGTTGATGGACCTTGTCTTCGAGGTTGTCGGCGATGAACCAGTGATCCGGGCCCAGGTGTTTTTGGATGTGCACCAGTTCGTGCAGCAACGCGAACCAGAAGTTGTCGAGCCGGTCGTGTCTCAGGGTCAGGGCCACCACGGGGAGATCGCCATCGAACATGGCGGCACCATCGAGGTAGGTCTTGCTGAAGTGTTCTTCGAACACCAGGGCAATGCCCATGTCGGCCAGGAACTCTTGCGCCAGCCGTGGCCCTTGTTCGAACCGCGACAGGCGAGCCAGCTCGCGCAGGCGTTCCTCGGTCAGGCTACCCTTCACGTATGCAGACTTGAGCTTGAGTTGACGCGCCTTCTTGAGCACCGCCACATGCCAGGTCAACAGGGCGTATTCGTCCATCAGGCGGCTGCCGCTCTGGTGCATCGGGGCACGCAGCCGAGCCTGGTGGATCGGCTGCAGGTTGAAGCCGCGCATGAACCTCCGGATCAATTCCTCCGTCTTGTCCTTGGCTTCTCGGAGGGTGCCGCTGAAGCCTTCGAAGTACCCGCGGGCGAACATCTCCTTGAAGGGGAACTTGGCCGTGTCATAGGGGGGCGCCTCGTCCAGATCCACCGCATCATCGGTTTGCGCCAGTAGCACATCAGCCGGGATGCCCAGGCCCTGATGCAGTTTGCGGATCATGGCTAGGTTGAGCGGGCGCTTGCGCGCCAGCACCTCGGACACCTTGGGCAGCGAGCCCATATAGGGCACCAGATCCACCTTCTTAAGACCGATCTGGTCCATGCGAAACAGGATGGCTTCGATTGGGTCGAGCACCACGGGTTCGACCTTGCTGCGCTCGTACGACTCGACAACCAGGGCCAGCAGTTCCAGCTCGGCTTCCTTGCTGGAGCCCGGGGTCATGTCTTCATCCATCAAAGCCGACAGACGAACGATCGCCGCATCGTAGTCACGCTGCGTCTTGATCACTTTCACCTGTTGCTTCATTTCCATTCCTTTCATATCCCCCGCCCGACCTAGAACTTCTGTTTGTCGTACTCGGCGTGCGTGCCGACCCATTCGATCAGGATCAAGCCGTTTTGGTACTTGGCCTTGATGACCAGCCGGTAGGTGTTGCCTTTGATGTTGAAGATGACCTTGTTGTCAGCCAGAAAGCTGGCGCTGGGATACCGGATCTTGACGTCTTGTGGACCTGCCCACTGGGCACGTTCAGCCTCAGAGCGCCAAGCGTCAAGCGGCCCACGTGCGTCAGCATGTTTGCGCTTGAAGTTGTCCAGCTTGAGAAGGCCAAGTAGCTGCATAATCGGTTCATGACTGTTCCCCCAGTCCTGACGAATGATACTTCCCTTTTTGGGGATTCGTCAAACCTGGGTGCCCTCAGGGAACGGTCATGGCAGGATTGCGATGCCTGCGCTGTGGATGTCGAGTCGACCCGTATCACTTTGTTTGTGCCGTGCGCCGTGGGCGACGAGCCGAACTGACTGACCGGATCCCCACAGGAGCCCGAGCTTGACCAGCACGATCACCAGCACCGCGGCGAAGAGGCGTTCGCCCCAGGTGGCCAGCCAGTGCGCGGCGCCGAGCGAGCCGGTGCGGCGGGCGGCCTGATCGCCGATCTGCTCGTCGATCAGGCCGCGCAGCGCAGCGTCGCGGGCCGCGGCCACCCACTGCGCATCGACGCGGCCGGTCGGCATCGGTCGGCATCGCAACCAGGCGGCGAACAGCCAGACGACCCAGCTCGAGTCGCCCTGCCCGGCACCCTCCTGGGCCCGGCGCCTCGGGCCGCGCGCTAGCTCGCCACGAGCGCGAGCAAGTCCGCCGCCGGGTGCGAAATGCCCGCAGGCCGTGAACCCGTCGGCGTCGGGTCGACCGCCTTTCGCCGATACTCCGTACCCATGGCCCGCTTCCTTGCGCTCTTGCTCGCGTTCTCGCTGCTGTTCCAGGTGACCTGGGCAGCGGCGGCGCCGTATTGCGAGCACGAGACGTCATCGGTGGTGGCCGAGCACTTCGGGCACCACGTCCATGTGCACAAATCGGCCGACGGCAAGAAGCCGTTCGCCGGCAAGCTCGCGCTCGACGACGACTGCGGCTTCTGCCACGCGGGTCAGGTGGCGCTGCTGCCGGTCGCCCTCGCCGCGGCGGTCGTCGACTCCGCGGGCGCTGCGCCGCGCCAACAGCCGCCGCCGCACCGCTCCGCGCCCAGCGGGGCACCCGACCGCCCACAGTGGCTTCGTCTCGCCTAGCCGGCGAGACGGGAGTTCCCCAACCCCTTTTCCGTCTCGTCGATTCTCGGTTCCAACCCATGAGATTCGATGCGAAGACTACTTTTGCCGTCCGGGCTGGCGGCGCTATTGCTCAGCCCCTTCGTCGCGTTGGCGCAGCCCGCGCCGACGCCGCTTCCCCATACCCCCCGGCTCACGCTTGAACAGGCCCAGGACCTGGCCGTGGCCCGCAGCTTCGAGCTGGCGGCTGCGCGCGCCGAGGTGGATGCCACGCAAGGCGGCGTCCGCCAGGCCGCTGCGCCGCGCAACCCCGAACTGAACACGAGCGTCGAGGACACGCGTTCGGCCACGCGCACGACGACGACCACCCTCGCTTTCCCACTGGAGCTCGGTGGCAAGCGCGCGGCGCGCGTCGGTGCCGCCGAGCGCACCCGCGAGCTGGCCGCGGCGCGCTTGGCGCAGGCGCAGGCGACGCTTCGCGCCGATGTCGTCGCGGCCTATTTCTCGGTCGTGGTGGCGCAGGAGCGCGTGAAGCTGGCAATCGACTCGGCGGGCCTGGCGAGCCGGGTGGTCGGCGTCGTCGGCAAGCGCGTCGCGGCAGGCCGGACGTCGCCGGTCGACGCCGCCCGCGCCAGCGTCGATGCGGCCAATGCGCAGCTCGAGCTCGCCGATGCGCAAGCGCAGCTGGGATCGGCCAGGCAGGCACTCGCGGTCCTGTGGGGCGCCCTCGAAGCGCATTTCGACGCAGCGGTCGGCGACCTCGACGCCACCCCGCAGCGTGCGTCCCAGGCAGTGCTCCTGCAGCAAGTCGAGTCGGCGCCGGCGCTGGCGGCCGGTCGCATCGACATCGCCCGGCGCGAAGCCGACCTCGGCTTGGAGCGCAGCAAGGCCGTCCCGGACCTCGTGCTCAGTCTCGGCGCCAAGCGCGACAACGAGCTGGGGCGCACGCAAGCGGTCATCGGCGTCTCGATCCCGCTGCCCCTGTTCGACCGCAACCAGGGCGCCGTCCACGAGGCCGGCAAGCGGGCCGAAAAGGCGCGGGACGAGTACGCGGCCGCGCGCGTCCGCCTCATGGCCGACGTCAGCCAGGCCGCCCGGCAGCTCGCCACGGCGCAGGCGTCGCTGCAGGCCCTGCGGGAGACCGTGCTTCCCGCGACCCAGCAGGCCTACGACGCCGCCACGACGGGCTTCGAGGCCGGCAAGTTCGCCTTCCTCGACGTCATCGACGCACAGCGCTCGTTGCTCCAGGCACGGGCGCGCACCCTGAACACCGTGGCCGCCGCGTATCAAGCGGCGGCGACCCTAGACCGCCTGCTCGGTCGCTGAGGAACTCCATGTCAATTCCGAGAAAACAACTGGTCGCGATCGCCGCCATCGTTGGCCTGGGCGCCATCGTCGGCGCTGCCGTGCTGATGACACCCCGGCACCAGGCCGACGAAGAGGCCGAGGTCGCGACGGCGGCGCCGGCGCCGGCCGCGGCGGCTGCGGGCCATGCGTCCGCGCCGCCGGAACACCCAGCCCACGCGATCCGGCTCGATGCCGCGCAGGCCAGGGCGGCGGACATCGTCGTCCAGGCCGCGGGCCCCGGCAGCATCCGGACGGCCGCGCAGTTCCAGGGCGAGGTCCGCTTCGACGAGGACCGCCTCGCGCACGTCGTCCCGCGACTGTCGGGCGTGGCCCAAGCCGTGCCGGTGCGCCTTGGCGAGGCGGTCAGGAAGGGGCAGCTGCTGGCCGTCATCGCGAGCACCGCCCTGGCGCAACAGCGCAGCGAATTGCTCGCGGCGCAACGCCGGCGCGCGGCGGCGCGGACGACCTTCGAACGCGAGCGACAGCTCTGGCAAGACAAGATCTCGGCGGAGCAGGACTACCAGCAGGCGCGGACAGCGCTCGAGGAGGCCGACATCGCCGTCCAGAACGCGCGCCAGAAGCTCGCGGCGATCGGTGCGGGCGTCGCCATGCCGGCGGACGAAAGGCTCAACCAGTTGGAGATCCGTGCACCGTTCGACGGCACCGTCGTCGAGAAGCACCTGGCGCCCGGCGAAGCGGTCAAGGAGGACGCGAGCATCTTCACGGTCGCCGACCTGCGCACCGTCTGGGCGGAATTCGCCGTGGCGCCAGCGGACCTGGCCAGGGTGCGCGTGGGCCAAAGAGCCGTGGTGTCGTCGTCCGCGTTCGACGGCCGGGCCGACGGCAGCGTCGCCTATGTGGGCGACCTGCTCGGCGAACAGACCCGCACGGCCCGAGCGCGCGTCGCGCTGGCCAATCCGCAGGGCGCGTGGCGCCCCGGCCTGTTCGTCACGGTGGCCGTCCTCGGGGACAGCCAGGCCGTGCCGCTGCTGGTGAGCGCCGACGCCCTCCAGGCCGTCGACAACCGGCAGGTGCTGTTCAAGGCGGTGCCGGGCGGCTTCGTCGCCACGCCGGTGCGGACCGGGCGCACGGACGGCACGAACGTCGAGATCCTCGACGGCATCCGGGCCGGCGACAGGGTCGCCTCCTCGAACTCGTTCATCCTCAAGGCGGAGCTGGGCAAAGCCAGCGCCGCGCAAGAGTGAGCGGGGGCGCCACCATGTTCGAACGCATCATCCGCGGCTGCATCGAGCAGCGCTGGCTGGTCATGCTGG
>Ga0302323_100003817_pt1 | contig 12261 bp, 11 predicted proteins | sample Fen_T0_3_FD_201950 | JGI IMG/M metagenome (GOLD analysis project Ga0302323, IMG submission 201950) | Peat permafrost microbial communities from Stordalen Mire near Abisko, Sweden - Fen_T0_3 | ecosystem: Environmental > Terrestrial > Soil > Wetlands > Permafrost | place: Sweden: Abisko... | reverse complement strand
TCTCCGGTGCTCGTCCACAGCAGCGAATTAGCGGAGACTGACGCTGAAACACTGACGCAGCCGTTGATCCCGGATTCGATTTCGGTAGCTTCCTCGTAGTCGTTCCAGGTCACCAACTGCAGAGCAGGCAACTCCTTGCCTGAGTTGAAAAGGTCGTTGATTTTGGAAAATGTCTTGAGCCAAGTCTGCCCGCATTGCTGACCCATGACACGATTTAATCCCCAGGAGGCCAATGAATCGTTGAAGCCTTTGTAAGCAGCGCCCACGGTCAGTTCGTTCGTGAGAGGGATCCCAGTGGCGTAAAAATTTGCCAGATAGCTCATGCCGTAGTCCGACGTTGTTGGCATGACCCAGGAATAGCTTCCTTCGCTCAAGGCATGGCTGAATCCATCGTTGTTCTGGAAGAGAAATGAAGGCTGTGAGGAAAGCGCGGCCGCGACTTCATCCCAGTTCACCGAATACGAGAGATCAATATCGAAGTTCGTGACGACAGGCTTTCCCTGATTCGTTAAATACGCCGGAGAAGGGAAATAGGTCCGTTCGATGTATTGCAGGTGGCTGATGAGAGCCTGCTGCGGCGAGCATCCGGGACAAGAGTCCCATCTAATCGCGCCCTGATCGATCATGATCGCGAAGGTGAAGCCGGGATGAGTTTCCGCCTCCGCCATTACCAGCTTGGTGGCCTTGTCGATGCTGCTGTCCGGGCCATACCAGACGATGATGACTCCGTCGATTCCACGGCTGATCATGTCTGTGATCTGGCTGTGGATCTGTGCTGCGTCGGTGGAATTGTAGCCAACGCTGATGTGACTCGAGCCTCCAAACCACAGCACTAAATGGGCGTACAGCTTCGTGGTTGCGCCTGGGTAGAGCAGGGAGTGGATGTCGACCTTGCTGACGTTTCCCGCCCTGGCGTTTCCGTTGGTCTGACCAACGAAGCTGTTGGCCGCGCTCGTGTTGTTTGCAGTTTGCTCAGCCAGGGTGGTGGTTGGTTTGATCGCGGCTCCTGCCGCGTACACCCATGTAGCGGACAGGAGCAGAACTGCGGCACACCAGTTTCTAAAACACATCTGCCCTCAGGAGCGAAGTTGCCGAGGCACTTATTTCGTTGCGCAATCTGGCCCCGGAGGGAGGACGCAAGCCTGTAGATTCCTCTGGACCAGCCGTGACCTTTCTGGGATCGAAGGTAGCTTATGGCGGAGGAATTGTTTTGAACAGATCACTTTAGTTTGTAATCTCCGGGTAAACCTCAGTGCCACGATAGTGAGACCTCTGTGCCAGGAGCGATGCTCCTGCGGTCTTCTGACGTTTGTGTTGTCAGTCTTCCAAGCGTCCGGCGCGAGTGCCTGAGTCGCGAATTTCATCGTATCGGCCAAGGTGGGAACCACGGCAGGCAGGTGATCATTTGTCAGCCCGTCTCCTAATTCGGCAGACGAGAGATCGGGCCGGAAATCATCGGATCTTGGGCCGGGACAAGCGTATTAACCTATTTTCTGGGCACGGAATAACTCCTACCTGGCATGACGTGGACCGCTCTGTGTGGGAACGCCGTCTATGCGTTCGGTGGTCCCGGCAACTGGAGTCCCGGCCGAAATGACGCTCGTCTCCGAGTGGGGGATCAAGTGCGCTCGAAGAACGCTTGACACTTTCTGCATTGTCAGAGACGCCATGTTAGGCGAAGCACGGATCTGAGATTCGACACGTTCTTTAGAGTTCAAGGAGGGCCAGACTTACCAACTCCAATAACCAAAGAACTGCAAGAAGTGAGCAATTTTGAACAGATAAGGCTATGACGCTTGGCCACAATAGCTGCAATTCATAGCTGGAAGGTTGTAAGGGGCCAAACAAACTGACAACTTGCACATGGGTAGCTCAGCCGTACTGGCCGAGATGTCTTCCCCTTCCTCGCACGGTCGGGCTGGGCTACCCGAGTTGGGAGGGTTAGGTGGCACAGGCGTACGCAGCACGGAAGCGAACCATCCTCTGCATTGACGATGACCACGCGATCCTGGCCTATGAGAGGTCCCTGCTCGAAAGGTCGGGGTATCACGTCCTTACGACATCCTCCCCGCGCCAAGGGCTGAAACTGGCTACCATTTGTCAAATTGATGCCGTTGTCCTTGACTACCACATGCCCGAAATGAGCGGTCATGACGTCGCAGTCTCGATCAAAAAGTGCCAGCCGACGACTTTGATCGTTATGTTTTCGGCAAGCGATATCCCCGAAGAAACCTGCAAGATAGCCGATGCCGTCGTATTTAAAACGGACGCCATCGAACGGCTCCTACCAACCGTCGCTCAGGTCTGTGATCGGGCTTCGCTGTCCTAAATAGCCGCCGTGAGTATCCAGAGCAAGCTGCTCATGCATGGACTTCTCCAATTGATATTGCTGCAAGCAAACGGATACAAGGCGCTCGCCGCAATCCACGGCGATAGCAGTCGATCATTTGCACTGGACCTCCGGGAGAAGATCGCACGCGTCGGGGAAGGGAACCTGGATGTCACAGTAGACTTCACCAATGGCAACGACCAGGTTGGCGTTCTCGGCCTTAGCTTCAACCACATGGTCCAGCAGTTGCGGGAGAGCCGCGACGAGATCGAACGATTGCACCGCAGCCAGATTTCGCGAGCGGAACACCTGGCCACAGTCGCAGAACTCGTTGCTGGACTCGCCCATGAGTCCGCAACGGAACCGCAGGTTTCGCGGGTTGGATCGAAATCGCTGGCCGTGACCTGCCTACAACTAGCCCGGCATGTGCTGTAGTCAAGGATGTGTGTTTGGAGATCGCACAGATCAACCGCCTTCTCACAGACCTGCTGCACGCTGCCCATCCGCATCCACCCGAGATATTGCCGCAGCTACTTGAGTACAACTGTCAGACGGGTGGTGGCGTTCGAGGAAAATGACCCACTAGTGCGTTGGTGTTGAGAATTTCTTCGACTTGTTCAACCAGCGCGGACAGAACCTTTCGGATCTTCTTCTAACAAGGCAAGGTCACAGAGTGCTTTCCAACTTCCATTCGATTGGCCTTCCATGTGACTCCTTGAGAGCTGTACGGACGAAATTCTGGCGAGTCGACGTGGACGATTGAGAAGGGTTGTTGATCCTGGAGCACACAATTTGTGCGCCCCTGCCAGGGGCATATCCCTGTCGAAACCCGAAAATCAGGGTGCCTAGTTGCCATTCAGTTTGCAGAATGCTCGCGCCATCGGTTCAGCCTCGATGTTACTGTCCAGTTCGGATGGGAACCACCTCTGGGATGCAATGGGAAGTTCGCAAAGAACTGACAACGTCCTCGGCCGTCCATTTTCCCATAAGAAGTGCGAGGTTACGTTTGAGAGTTGTTTGGACGGGGCTGCGGTCAATTCGTTGCACGTATTCGGCGGCCCGAGTACCGCGAATCAGTTTCACAAGAAACTTCGTGTTCTTCATTATGTCCTTTGCTTCGTTCTGCATTCCCGCCAGCTGCGCTGCGGGGGAACTCGCTGCACCAGTGAGACGGGTAATTCTGACAAGCGAAATCGTTTGCGGCTTAAACGTTAAGCTCTCCGACGCTGCTCTCGCCGTGGCTCGTTAAGGATCTGCTGCTCGGCTGTGAGCCAATCTTCTCCTGCGCGCCCGTCGTGACGACCGCCGCCTTCGTACAACTCATACGCACGCTCTCTAATCTGATCTTGCGAAGGAAAAGGATAGTAAATCGTCGCCGTCTCCGGGCGGGCTGGTGGTTGGTTGATTGGAGTTGATGACTTTGACCGCTTGGATATTTTAGGATCGTACACGATAGCTCCTCTAAGATACTAAGAGAGGGGGAACTTCAGATGAGCTGACTTAGTCCAGGGAACCTGAAAGGTGATGGAAGGATACTCACTCTACTTCGACGTTACGCTCATCAGAGGAGAGAGTCAACCAAGCGATTTCAACGCGGGCAGGTACTAAGGGGGGAGGGGCGCGCGCGAAGGTGTCCGGGCGCTAGAGTCGACGTTCGCGAGCAGTTCTGACCAGCTCACCAAGCCAGGTCTGCAACTCCAGAATCTTCCCTGCCCGAACTTGGTAGGCGTCCAGTGCATCCGCCGAAAGGTGACTGAATTTCTCGCCGTTGAGCACTGCTGCTTGTTCGTCGAGCAGGCTCGGAAGCTCAAGTGTGATTCTCTCAAACTCGTCAGGTTCCGTTTTCTGCCCAGCTCGTGCAGGCCTATGGTGCTGCTCAAAATGCTGCTGGAACATCGCGTTCAGTCGACGCAGATGGTCCTTTGCCTTCCCGACTCTGGCACTGATATCAAAGGTCACTTCTGTGCAGACTGAACATCTTCCCTTCAGCGGCACGTCCCCGAACAACTCGGTCACGAACAGCGTAGGCTCTTTTGTCATAACTCCATGGTGCAACTTACTCGGCAGCAAAGCTGGTCAATTTCGACCAGTTCACCACGGTCAGCGCAAAACCCACTCCATCCCCCTTTCCTTCCGCATCCAGTAAACGAGACTAGACCGATTCATCACAACTCTCGTGTGTGCTCACCGCACCGTTCCACGGACAAAGCACTGTCGTCGTCAAAGTGGTCTTTACGCGCAGGGGTGACTCCTTCGCAGCCGATGAACGGCACTTTTCCCAATTGCTTCTGGATCACGACCTATCCGAAAACTGTCGAAGCTTCCGCCCCAATCGACGCGCCGGGCACTGTGTCACATTCGTCGCAGGTGCGTTCACTCCCGTACTGGCGAAAGCTCGAGGTCTTTTTCGCTCATCGACTGTATCTCGGTCGGCGTCGACCGGATGCAGCGCAACTATCGCCGATTTCAGAGTAACCGAATGGTGGCGGCGATTGGGGCGGGACTCCCCACCAGTGAACCGACAGGAAGCATGATCATCGATATTGGTCGCGCAATTGGCACGGTGACAAACCAAGCTCACACTGGCTAGAGATAGCTCGTTGTTCGCGCGCGAGGACTACGCGGAACAAGCGTGGCGCATCGTGGAACCGGTGTTGAAGAAGAACACGACAATTTATTCGTATGCTCCCAACAACTTGGGGCCCGACGAAGTCGAGCGCGTGAGCCCTGACGGAGGCTGGCACAATCCGGGTGTGGGGAAGGGAGAGTTTTCCGGTACGAGCGACGCTGCCTGACGATAACGGTGGCGTCGTCGTCAGCGAGTAAAACCCGCCCTTCCCCCGCACGGTTTATTTGAAAGAAGCGATAAACCCGAAAACGGTGCCGTTGGCGTCGGCGTAACCTCCGGTAATTTGTGACTTGTTGTTTATGCCATACGGACCCGTGAGGGCAACGCCCGCAAACGGCACGTCGAAACCGGTGAAGGTCCCGTTGTCGTCGAGAAATCCGTGATACACGTCGAGGCCCTGCACCAGCGGTCCCGTGCCATACGCTCCTACCATTTGCCCCTTGTCGTTGATCCCAAGGAGCCAGGTGTCGGTGGCACCGGGATAGTCGATGATCGTGAACGCGCCGTTATGGTACAGGAAGCCATGGTCGTGGCCGCCAGCATCGGTGGTGACGCCCACAATGTCTCCCGCGTTGTTGATGCCGACGCCCTGGGTATAGTTCGAACCGGCCACATCCAACAGAGTAAAGACGCCGTTGGTGTCCAGGTAGGCATGCCCATTGACGCTCTCGTAGTAAGACCCTGCGATTTGCCCGCTATCGTTGATCGCCCCGGGCGAGGTAGCTCCGGAACCGGGATAGTCGATGGTGGTGTAAGCGTTATTTGCGAACTGGTACCCGTGGTAGGGCAACCCGCTCTGCTCGAAGGTGTAGGCGCCAATGATCCAGCCCTTTTTGTTGATCCCACTGCAATAGGTCGTTACCGCGCCCGGATAGTCGATCTTTTTGAAGGAATTTCCGCTTAACCGATAGCCGTGTATGCCCGGCGAGTACGGCTCGAGGTCGGGACCGAAATAACCCGCGACCTGTCCCTTGTCGTTAATAGTGCCGGCACTCGAGTTGGCGGACCTCGGAAAGTCAAGTGTCCCAAACGTGAAGCTGACCGCACTGGAAGACTGTAGAGCAGTCGGCACCTTAATTGCAGAGACCCGCTTCTGGCTTTGCGAATCAGGCCGCGTCGCCAGCCTTCCGTAAATACCTAGACTCGGGCGTGCCTGCTTGTTTTCGGCCCAAAGGGCGGTTGCCCCCGTTGCCGCGAGTGCGCAGAGGACGGTGAACAGTACGGATAACTTGTTACGCATATTTCATCTCCTTACAAAAGATCGGTTGTGGATGGAAGAGTCTGGTCCTGGAGCCTGCGGTGGCCGCTCGTCAAGGAAGGCCACGCGTAGTCAAAAGCCAAAACGGCGAAGATCCCGCCCAATCGACTCCTGGTACGCGAATGGTCCTTCCTTAGACAAGACGTGTCGCAATTCAATTGCGAAGTCGCCCCGGACTCCCCCATCCAGTTCGGCTTCGTATAGAAGTGGCGGCAAGGCAGGAAAATTACAATGCTCGCGAAAAGAATTTTTGTAGGGATTTCATCAGAGACTGACGGTCCGAGTCTTGACCCTCTTTGAGCTCCGTCATGAGCCGTCCGGAGGCGGAGCCGAGGACGAGCGAAGGACCTGTTATCCTGACAAGCAAAAAGACAGCAGGTCCTTCACTCGCTCCGTTTAGCGGTCAGAGGTCACCGCAAGCGTCGAACGAAATACCGGCCCACGATTTCATCGGTGACGTGCTGCCCGCCGAAGCCAGTGACGGTCAACATTGAGTCTCCCGGCGGCAAGTCGCTGGCAGCAAGTTGGATGAACAGAGTCACGCCTGATGCGGATCTCGAGGCTTGAAGATCCTTTAGGTTTTTCACTTCCTTGCTGTCGATCATCCTCAAAACAGCTCGATACCTTTTGTAGTCGCTGTTGCCAAGATCAACCTGCAGCCGCAAGCGGTCCGCGACCGGGGGAACCCGAATCTCATTCACGCTCCCCGCCTCTCGTTCGCCGCCCGCCGAAATCACGAACGTGGCGATGACCACAGGACGCTGCGATGAGGGCGTGGGCGTTGTAGCCGGAGTCGCCGACTGCGGCAATTGGGCCGCGGGGATATGCAATTGGGACGTTTGCTGCTTCCAGTAAAGCAATCCCAGGCTGATTCCGATGATCAGAATCGCTGCCGCTGCCAGCGGGAATCTCAGGAACTGACGGGGAGCTTCCAACCACGACAGGGACCACCAGGAGCTTTCGTTTCTCTGTGTTGTCGCAGCCGCCCGGCTGCGTGAAGTGCCGCGCCGTGTGATCAATTTCGATAAGGCAATCGCCTTGTTGCCATCCCGCGAATTCAACAGGCGTTTCTCAAACGCTTCGCGAGCCGCGCCCACGAGTTGGCCATGCACGTACGTGTCAGTCAGTTCAGCTTCAACCGCCAGCAGCTCTTCAAAGAAGTCGTCGTCGTGCACGCACGACTGCTCGAGGCGCAGGCTCTCCGCCTCGGGCAATTCTCCGAGCAGATAGGCAATCATCTGCTTTTCGGCTGGACGGCCGGGGCTCATGTGAGATCACTCCTGTATATAAAACAGTGGCGTTTTTGGGGATTCATTACAGCCCCTCCGTCCGATTGTTCACGCAATCATCGAGGCAATCGCCCAGTTTTTTGCGGATGCGGAAGGCGCGAACCCGCAACAGGGCAATGGGGATATCCATTTCCACCGACAGAGCGTCCCGACTACTTGCCTTGTCCCCATCCTGCAATTCGTAGTAGCGGACGACCAGGTCGCGGCTTTCTACCGGCAACTTGCTAAGGCAATTCGCATAGCATTCCTCACGGGCTTCGGCGATCACCAGGTCGTTGTCTGCGACCGGATTTTTCGGGATCTGTTCGACCGCGGCCCGCAACTTGATCTGACTCTTGACATGTTCTTTGAAGATCAGCCTGGCCACGCCCATGAGATAGGCGCCTGGATCACGGATGGGTTCTCCCTGGGCGAGTTTTCTTGCGACCCGATCAAAGGCCTCATCGGCGAGTTCGTCCGGATCCTGAGAGCCCCACCATTGGAAAAACTTGATGAGTTTGCGGCGGAAGGATTCGTATTTTTGGCCAGCCAGGTTCCGGTCGGTATCGAACTGAGCCAGCAATAGATCGAAACCCTCTTGCATCACGCGCTGGCTTCCTTCTCATTCCACCGTGAGTTTATTTCCATTCGCCCTGGATCGCGAACGCCGCCCAGAAATACGGAGCATGCCAGCGGCTTTGCCGCCTCATTTCCAACTGCGCCTGCCGTAGCGCCGCGGCCGCGGGCTCGCCGCGTTTGAGCATCTTCTCATAAAACCGGCCCATGAGTTCGGAAGTGGCCTCGTCGTCCACTTTCCATTGGCTAGCCACCACGCGGGCTGCGCCCGCATACATGAAACCCCGCATCAAGCCGATCAGGCCTTCCGCTCTGATCTCTTTGCCGAGCGCCGTTTGGCACGCGCTCAGCACCACCAGATCGGCGGGCAGATTCAGGTTGTAAATCTCGTTCAGCCTTAGAAAGCCGTCGACCGGTTGTCCGCGTCGGTCGATCAGTGACAGCACGATTCCCGACAATTCTGGATGCTCACTGTTCACTAACGCATGGGTCGCGAAATGGACGATGCGGTATCGGTTTAAATCCGCACTGGTCACGGCGGCCCGGCTGGCGTCGAAATCGAGCGCCTTCAGGCCATCGCCGCGAGGTAGCAAAGAAAAAATGGCGTCGGCTTCGGTGCGCGAGAAAGGCAAGCGGCGAATCTTTTGTTTGCCATCGAGGGCTCCCGCTTCTTCGGCCGCGCGCTCCAATTCCTGCGGCTCGTCATTCTGCGAGATGGCCGCATCGCGGGCGGTGTCGCCACTTCCCGGTTTGCCGCCGGCTTCGGTCCTGCGAGCGCTGCTCGTGACCCGTGGATCGTCGCTTTCGAAAACCGGGTCCGCAAACAAAGCAAGGCTCTGACCCGCGGGCTTGCGCCCCGCCATCTCCGCGCGCTGCACCGCCAGCACCGAAGCGGAAGGAAGGCTTACGACTTCGTGACTCGCGAGCAGGGGTTGAGCGTTGGCAGCAGCTGGATCCACGAGCGCCGCGAATGGTATCTGCAACAACGCGCCATCAGCCACGATGACCAGCCGCTTGCTTCCCAATTCCGCCGATGCGGGGGCGAGAACCATCCGGCTGAGCGCCAAAGCCGCCTCCGGATAATCCGCGTCTGCGTGGGCTACGCGCGTGATTCTTTGCGCCGCAGTCTCATCGGCGCGGTGCCGATTCCGCGCAGAAACGGCGTCATACAACCGGCGCGCCGCTGCTCCCACCTCCGACCGTTTGGGCAATGCGTAGCTCTTGAGCGACGTTGGACCGACGACAAAGAGGGAACTGGCGTCGTCCCCCAGGGCGTATTCCAGTAGCAGCGTGTTCGCGTCCAGCACCCGTTCCTGGATTTCCTTGAGGCTCAGCGGATGAGGTTGGGTGAGAGCGGCGTAGCGCGGGCTGGCGGCCCGGATCTGGAGTTCCACCTGGTTGTAGTTCGACGTGATGTCGTCGATTTCGCGAGCGGCCGCGTTCGCCTCATCCTGCGTGTGCTGATTGCCGAGCATGCGCGATTGTTGCTCCGCCTTGGCGTTGAGCTCTTGCCGGACGGAACGTTCCCGCTCCAGGAGCACCGGATCAATGCCTTGGCGAATGTCGGCGTGCGCCTCCTTTAGAAGATCGAGCAGACTGCGGGCATGGGCGCGCTCCGAGGTCGCAAATGCGGCTGCTTGATCGCCGAGCGCCAGCTCGGTACGGACTAATCCGGCGAACGGCTCGATCTGTTTAGCCACAAGGAACGCGCGAGCTTCGGCCGACGGAATCTGACTGCGCTGCGATTCAACAATTGCAACCGCGCGCGTGAAGAACGACCCGGCCTCCTGGAATTTGCGCTCTGCGAAGGCGACTTCGCCAAGCTTCGTAAGAGTCTCGGCAAATTCCACGGAAGCAGGCGCCAGCCGCTCGCGGATGGCTAGTGCGCGAGTGTGATCGTCCCGTGCCGCGTCAAAATTGTGCGCTGCCAGAGCCAGCTTGCCCAGCGCCGTTAGACTGTAACTGACTTCCAGCGAGTCGGGAGCCGCCTTCTCCTGGATGCCGAGGGCGCGGGTCTGATAGTCCTGCGCCGCAACCAGATCGCCGCTCGCGAAGGCGATCTCCCCCAGGTTGATCAGGGAACTGGCAACCGTCATCGAGTCGGGAGCAAGTTGCTGCTGCATTTCGAGAGCCCGGCTTTGATATCGAATTGCCAACTGAAAATCATGCTCTTCCGCCGCGATCAGCCCCAGATTGACCAGACTCGTGGCGATGAGCAGGGAATTCGGCGCCAGCCGCTCACGAATCTCCAGAGCGCGGGTGTTGTACTCGCGGGATGTTTTCAAATCGCCCTGCCTCCACGCCACGTCGGCTAGGTTGGAAAAGCTCGCCGAGACGTCCAGGGAGTCCGGCGCTAGCCGCTGGCGAATGGCCAAAGCCGCGGTGTGATAATCGTGTGCTTCCTTCAGATCGCCACTGAACATCGAGACATTTCCCAGATTGTTGAGGCTGTTGGCTACATCCATCGAATCTGGGAGGAGTCGTTCCTTAATACACAGCCCGCGAGTGTAGTACTCGGCCGCTGCCTGAAACTCGCCCAGTTCCATCACGACAATGCCCAAATTGTTCAGGCTGCGCGCCACATCCAGAGAGTCGGGATTGAGCCGCTCGCGAATTGCCAGCGCGCGAAGATGATAGTTTTTCGAAGCCTGGAGTTCGCCGCGGTCGTCGGCGATGTTGCCCAGATCGGTAAGGCTGGAAGCTACCGGCAAGGAATCCGGCGCCAGCGTTTCGCGGACGGCGAGAGCTTGGTTCTGGTAATCGACAGCCGCCTCAAGATTGCCGCGTTCGTACTCCATAACCCCAAGCCGAGCGACATCCGCCGCCGCCCACATCCGGTTACCGGCTGCTTCATCCACCTGCTGCGCCTGCCGGAACCATTTCTCGGACGCCGGGTAGTCGGATTGCCTCATCGAGTAGCGCCCTAATTCCACTAGGGTGACAGACTGCGCAGCCCCGTCGCTGCCTTCCTTCAGCAAATCCCTTGCGCTCAGCAAATCTGTGAGTTCCTCTTTCCCATGCCCGATTTTTCCGCGCACCTGTGCAACGCGAAGATAGAGCCAGGCCGCCGCTGAAGCGCTGTATTCCGTTCCAGCGGCTTGCGCCGCCGCATCCCATTTCGCGATCGCTTCCAGTTCGTGCCCTTCTTGCAGTGCTGTCTTTCCCAGTTCGTACAGCCCTGCGACTCCCGCAGAAAAATCGGGGCGTACCTGAAACGCGAAACCGGACGGGAGCGCTAGCGGCAACCTTTCTTCAACCCGCCATACCTCAACAACTCGCTCATCCTTGGCGAAAGTATTCTGCTGCGCCGCGTCCAGAGCGGCAGGAGAGGAGATAGCCCGCCCGTTATAAACAACGATGCGGTCGCCAATCTGAAGAATGGTTTTGTCGGCCGATGGACCGCCGGAAACCGACTCTACGATCACTCCGGAAGCGCTTTCGCCCCTTACACTCGTCGCCAGCGAAAGGATGATCAGCAACGCGGTTAGCAGGGTTCCGCGCCGGACGGCTCTTTCTCCCCTGGACATAAGGCCCCAGTTTGCTCGCCGCTCAGGCCTCGGGAGCGGTATTCCCCTTGCTGAGCCGACGTCTATGAGACCAGGCTTGAGCGGGGTGCCCGCCGAGAGAATGGCTGCATCCCAAAGAGCAACGGACTCGAAAGGAAAAAGGATGGGCATGAGGCTGCCGGATTTTGGCGTCTTTGATTCTTTCAGAACGACAATCGATCGCCAAGGGGAACCATCAATTGATGATGGGATGGGGATATTCTGGAGCCGACGACCAAGTTGGACTGGTGACCTGCCGATTACGAATTATCGGCCGATCCTGCCGCTGCACAAGCTAAGTCTATTGCAGCAAAAGACTTCAACAATTTTCCGCCCGCACGGAGCAAGTTCGCCGATGTTGATAGCGTTGGCTTTAGGTGGTACGGGCTGAACCCTCGCGTCACAAATACGTCACAAAAAAGGATCGCATGTTCCTGCAGAAGCGAAGGACAGCACCGCTGTTTAGACAACGCTAACTTAGGCAAGGCGACCCTCCAGTCCGGCCCGGCGCAGGGAGGCTATTGAGAAGGTCCAGAAGGCAGAGCGAGAAGCGAGCGGGGCCGAGTTCTTGACAAATGGGGGATTGCAGAAGAGCTGGACCCGTTGAAATGGTCAGGCCGTCAGGAGACGGTTGTAGTGCACCCCTTCAAACTAGA